>ENA-UOVV01001427-UOVV01001427.1-compost-metagenome-genome-assembly--contig:-NODE-1427-length-17571-cov-107.115951_pt1 | contig 17571 bp, 14 predicted proteins | sample MGYA00238155_ERZ761577 | MGnify/ENA primary metagenome ERZ761577 (study PRJEB28898, sample SAMN06268775) | compost metagenome | isolation source: Emeryville, CA | place: USA:Emeryville, CA | collected...
ATCTCCGCGCTCGAAAGAGCGCGGCTCCGTTGAAGCCAGCTCCCGTCGTCGATCCCGACCGGCCTCCACCACGATCTCCGCGCTCGAAAGAGCGCGGCTCCGTTGAAGCTGCATTTCCGGATGCAGCTCCGGTCGCGGGGCTCGTCATCTCCGCGCTCGAAAGAGCGCGGCTCCGTTGAAGCTTCGCTCGGGTCTTCCGCCGTGATGCCGTTCACGACATCTCCGCGCTCGAAAGAGCGCGGCTCCGTTGAAGCTAGGATGTTTTGGGATGGCAGTGAGCTTATCCCGCCATCTCCGCGCTCGAAAGAGCGCGGCTCCGTTGAAGCCCGGAAACATGCACGCGCGATCGTCCTGGCGGCTGCGATCTCCGCGCTCGAAAGAGCGCGGCTCCGTTGAAGCAGCATTTCGATCAGCGGAAAGGGCTTTACCACCCCTCATCTCCGCGCTCGAAAGAGCGCGGCTCCGTTGAAGCCGCGTGTCGGCGAAGTAGATTGCGAGCGCCAGCGCCGATCTCCGCGCTCGAAAGAGCGCGGCTCCGTTGAAGCGCGGTCGACACCGTGGCGCAACGCTCGGCGATTTCATCTCCGCGCTCGAAAGAGCGCGGCTCCGTTGAAGCGGACCGATGCCGGCGAGCGCGCCGCGAAGGATCTCGATCTCCGCGCTCGAAAGAGCGCGGCTCCGTTGAAGCATCTTGCCCGGAGCGTATCTCCGCCCTCTAAAAAGAGAGAGGATCTGTTGCATAACTTTCTCTGACACTTGTCCGCTTGCTTGAGTGCCGCCGGCAGAAGCGAGGCTAAGTGGCAGCGGTCAGGCGAGACGTTTAGGTCGGCTCACAGGGCCTGAGAGAGGGTGGGGAGGTCGGGGAAGACTTGGGCGGCGCCGGCGGAGTGGAGTTGGGCGGCGGTGTGGGTGCCGGTGGTGACGCACCAGACGGGGAAGCCGGCGTTGCGGCCGGTTTCGACGTCCCAGGTGGAGTCGCCGACAAGGAGGGTTTCGGCGGGGGTGGCGTGGAGTTGCGTGAGCGCGTATTGGGTGAATTCGAGCCGGGGTTTGAGCCACGGGGTGTCGGTGGCGCCAAAGATGCCGGAAAGGAGCGGCGTGATTTTCAGGTGGTCGCAGATGAGGCGGGAGGAGGGGCCGTGTTTATTGGTGAGGACGGCGAGGGTGGCGCCGCGGGCGTGGAGTTTTTCGAGAAGCTCGCGGGCGCCGGGGAAGAGGGCGACATCGTCGAGCATGGTGGCGTCCCAGTAGGGGCGGTAGATCGCAAGGGCTTCGGCGACGCGGTCGGGGCCGACGAGGCGGCGGATGGCGAGCTCGAGGCCGCCGCCGACGGCACGGTGGACTTGCTCGAGGGTCGGCGGCGGGAGGCCGAGTTTTTGCATCGTGTGCGAGTGGCAGCGATGGATCGCGGCGAAATGGTCGACGAGGGTGCCGTCGAGGTCGAAGAGGAAGGTTTTGAAATCAGGCATGGCAGAGCGCGAAGACGGAATCGGTCAATTCAACCACGAGTGGACACGAAGAGACACGAATTTCCGCGGGAGCGGTGGATTGTAGATTTGATTTGGCGGCGGGGAGAGTCACGAGTGGAGTGAGCGTGATGTCGGCCACCAAGGAATTGCGGAAGGCGCAGGTGTCTTCGAAGCTCGAGGGGGAGCGGATGGAGGTGGCGCTCGCGGGCGTGTGGCGGATCACGGAACAGCGCCCGAGTTGGGCGAGCGTGGTGAAGCGGGCGCATCCGAAGCGCGTGGAGGTGAGCGTCGAGGGCGTGGAGCGGTGGGATAGTTCGCTGTTGTTGTTCCTGTTTGAAGTGGAGCAGTGGTGCCGGGCGACCGGGGCGTATTTCGACGGGGAGCGGTTGCCGGAGAAGATTCGGACGCTGCTGGCGCAGTTGGATGTGTCGCATCAGACGAGCGTGCCGTTCGACCGGACGAAGAGTTTCGTGGAGGTGGTGGGGGTGGCGACGGCGGACTTGTGGGGGAAGGCCCGCGAGATGGTGCAATTTGTGGGCGAGAGCGTGATCGGCGCGGTGCGAATCGTGAAAAACCCGCAGAAGTTTCGGTGGCGGGATTGTCTGGACGAGATGTTGCAGTGCGGGGCGATGGCGCTGCCGATCGTGAGTCTGATCAGTTTTCTGACGGGCGTCACGCTGGCGTATACGGGGGCGCTGGTGCTGCGGCAGTATGGCGGGGATATTTATGTGGCGGATTTGATCGGCATGGCGGTGTGTCGCGAGATGGGGGCCGTGATGACGGCCGTGGTGCTGGCGGGGCGGACGGGCGCGGCGTTTGCGGCGACGCTGGGCAACATGAAGGCGAACGAGGAAATCGACGCGCTGGAGACGCTGGGGATCTCGCCGGTGGATTTTCTGGTGGTGCCGCGGTTGCTGGCGCTGTTCGTGATGATGCCGTTGCTGACGCTGTATTCGGATGCGTTGGGAATTTTGGGCGGGATGGCGGTGTCGATGATGGTGCTGAACATTCCTCCGGCGGCGTATTGGGTGGAGATGGGAACGATCGTGGGCATCGGCGACGTGTCGGTGGGCGTGATCAAGGCGGGGACGTTCGGGTTGATCGTGGGGTTGTCGGGCTGCCTGCGCGGATTGCAGGCGGAGCGGAGCGCGGCGGGCGTGGGGCGGGCGGCGACGTCGGCGGTGGTGACGTCGATCCTGCTGATCGTGGTGGCGGACGCGGTGTTCGCGGTGTTGTTCAATGTGATCGGGTTGTGAGGATGAAGCCGGAGAAACCCATGGATTCGAGCGAAGTGCCGGCGATCGAGGTGCGGAATCTCACGGCCGCCTACGAGGGACGGACGATTCTGAAGGACGTGAGCTTCAGCGTGCGGCGGGGGGAGATCTTTTTCGTGATCGGCGGGTCGGGGTGCGGGAAGAGCACGCTGCTGCGGAACATGATCGGTATCCAAACTCCGGTGACGGGGGAGGTGGATTTCTTCGGGGAATCGTTCACGAAGGCGCGGTCGCGGCGGCAGCAGGAGTTGTTGAAGACCTTTGGCGTGTTGTATCAGGGCGGGGCGTTGTGGACGTCGCTGACGCTGCGGCAGAACGTGGAATTGCCGCTGGAAGAATACACGACGCTGTCGCGGCGGGAGCGGGAGGAGATCGCGACGTTGAAACTGGCGCAGGTGGGGTTGAGCGGATCGGAGGATCTTTATCCGTCGGAGATCAGCGGAGGGATGAAGAAACGCGCGGGGCTGGCGCGGGCGCTGGCGTTGGATCCGGCGATCTTGTTTTTGGACGAGCCGTCGGCGGGGTTGGACCCGATCACGTCGCGGAAGCTGGACGATCTGGTGCTGGAGCTGCGGGAGATGTTTGGGACGACAATGGTGGTGGTATCGCATGAGCTGGCGTCGATTTTCGGCATCGCGGATCGGGTGATCATGCTGGATCGCGGGCAAAAGGGGATCGTGGCGGAAGGGCCGCCGAAGGAGCTGGCGGCGAGCAGCCAGGATCCGCGGGTGGTGGAGTTTTTGCATCGCGGGGACTTGCCGCCCGCGCGGGTGTGACAAAGTGCGATGATGTCGAGGATTGCCACCAAGCCGCACAGTTCGTGTCTTCGGGGCGATGCTGCGTGGACGGTCGTGTGCCGGCCTTCGCATGCGGTTCTGGATTCTTCGCTTCGCTCAGAATGACAAAGACAATCAAAGCCAACGGCGGGTGTGGGGCGCGTGTTTCGCCCGAGAGTGAGGCATTCGTATGAAGTCGAAGAAGGGGCCGGCGATCGTGGGGGCGTTTGTGATCGGGGCGTTCGTGCTCGGATTGGTGGCGCTGCTGGCGTTTGGCGGGGTGAGCTTTTTTTCGAAGCCGCAGCGGTTTGTGGTGTATTTCGACGAATCGATTCACGGATTGGATCTTGGGTCGCCGGTGAAGTTGCGCGGCGTGCGGATCGGGCGCGTGGTGGAGTTGAACGTGCGCTACGAGGAAGAAACGAACAACTCGGTGGTGGGCGTGGTGTGCGAGTTGAATCGCAACATGATCACGGACAGCCAGGGAGCGCAGTTGGATGTGTCGGATCGTGAGGAATTGCAGCGGCTGGTGGATCGCGGGATGCGTGCGCAGCTCGGCATCCTGGGTTTGGCGACGGGGCTGTTGTTCGTGGAATTGGATTTCGAGGATCCGAAGGAATATCCGGCGGTGGAGCTGCCGTTCGCGACGAAGCACGTGGTGGTGCCGGCGATGCCGTCGGCGATTCAGGAGATTCAGACGAACATTTCCAAATTGCTGAACGAACTGCGGAAGGTCGACTACGTGGGGATTTCGCGGGAGTTCAAAGGGCTGCTGGTCGATACGCGCGGGCAGTTGAACGGGCTGGATTTGAAAGGGACGCTGGCGCAGTGGCAGAAAACGGGCGCGCAGTTCGAGGCGCTGGCGGCGTCGCCGGAGATCAAGGAGACGTTCGCGAATCTGAACGGCGCGATCGCGGAGCTGCGGAGTGTGCTGCGGAAAATCGATGCAGAGGTGGCGCCGACGAGCCAGGAGCTGGCGGCGACGCTGACGCAGGCGCGCGTGGCGTTGGAGTCGTTCAACACGACGGCGTCGACGGCGACGCGGTTTATCGAGTCGCAAGGCGGGCTGGGCGAGGAGGCCGTGCGGACGATGGAGCAGTTGCGGTCGACGGCGGAGGCGGTGCAGCGGCTGGCGGATTTCCTGGAACGGAATCCGCAGGCTTTGATCACGGGAAAGAAACGGTGACGCGAACCTGAGGGGTTTAACCACGGATGAATACGGACGAACACGGATCGAGGCGGCGCGTGAAACGGGGCGGTGGGATGCTGACGGCGGCCGTGGTGGCGCTGTCGTTTGCGGCGTGTTCGCTGCCGGAGGCGCAGCCGGATTTGACGCGCTATTATGTGCTCACGGCGGAAAGCGGGGCGACGCGCAGCGGCGGGGCGGAAGCGGACGCGGCGGAGAAAAAAGTTTATCTGAAAGCGGTGAATTTGCCGGAGTTTCTGCGGGGCCGGCTGATGCTCGTGCGGCTGGGCGAAAACGAAGTGAAGTATATCGACACGGCGCGTTGGGCGGAGCCGCTGGACGCGGGGTTGGGACGCGTGCTGAGGGAGAGTTTGGCGGGAGTGGAGGTGGTGACGCGGAGTGTGGACCAGCGGGATTTCGACGTGGTCGTGCACGTGCGGTATTGCGAAGGCGTGGTGCCGGCGAAGGTCGCACGGCTGGCGGCGCGGGTGGAGGTGTTTACGGCGGGTGTGGACTCGCGTCGGGTGGCGGAGGACGAGTTCGAGATCGAATCGCCGCACTGGAACGGCGAGGAGTATGGCCAGTTGGCGGCGAAGTTGAGCGACGCGGCGCGGCAGTTGGGCGCGGCGATCAACGGGTTGCTGGAAGACGCGGCACGGCGGTGAAGGTGGAGCGACTACGTGTTTTCCCGAGGCAACGAGGAGGGCGCGCCCGGCTGCACCGATGCGTCGGTGCGCTGTCGAAGTTGGGCGGCATGAGATTAGCTATTTGGAGAAGCCATGAACCCGCCTGATGGAGGAACGTTCGCGGTGTTGAATTTCGCGCTGACGCGCGCGGAAGACGGACGACCCACGCAACGCACGGCGACGTGCGGGACCTTCCTGGATGTCGAGCAGGCGTTCGATGTGGCGCGGGAGGAAGCCGAGCGGGAGTTGGCGCGGAGGCGCGCGGCGTCGCCGCAACCGGCGACGATCATCGAGCTGCTCGATACGGAATGGGGCTACGACGTGCGGCAGAACTTTTTGGTCGTATCCAGATACTGGGTGCACGACCGGGCGCCGTCGGAGCTGGGGGCGTAGGCGAAACGCCCGGCCCGACGAGTCGGGCGCAGAGGACAGCTCCGCCGCGAAGGAGCGCGGGGCGAAATGCCGCACTCCGCGGTGCGGTGTTACTTGAGCGCGGCGGCGATGCGGGCGAGGGCGGTGGTGACGTTTTCGCGCGAATTGAAAGCGCTGATACGCACGTGGCCTTCACCGCATTTGCCGAAGCCGGCGCCGGGGGTGCAGACGACCTGGGCCTTGTTGAGCAGGAGGTCGAAGAATTCCCAGGAGTCGCGGCCGACGTTGACCCAGATGTAGGGGGCGTTGTCGCCGCCGATGCACGAAAAACCGAGCTTGGTGACGGCGTCGCGGATGAGCGCGGCGTTGCCGAGGTAGAAATCGGTGAGCGCCTTCGTCTGTTGTTTGCCGGCTTCGGTGTAGATGGCGGCGGCGGCTTTTTGGATCGGGTAGGAGACGCCGTTGAATTTGGTGGTGTGGCGGCGGGTCCAGAGGGCGTGAACGGAGTGTTCGTTGCCGGCGGCGTCCCAGGCTTTCAGCGATTTCGGGACGATGGTGAAGGCGCAGCGGGTGCCGGTGAAGCCGGCGACCTTCGAGTAGCTGCGGAACTCGATGGCGACTTCGCGGGCGCCCTCGATTTCGTAGATGGAGTGGGGAATCTTCGGATCGCGGATGAAGGCCTCGTAGGCGGCGTCGAAGAGGATGATGGCCTTGTGCTGTTTGGCGTAGGCGACCCAGGCGGCGAGTTGTTCCTTCGTGGCGACGGCGCCGGTGGGGTTGTTGGGGAAGCAGAGATAGATGAGATCGGTGGCGACCGACGGGATCGAGGGGACGTAGCCGTTGGCGGGGGTGGAATCGAGATAGGTGATGCCTTGGTAGCGGCCGTCGACGTTGGCGCCGGTGCGGCCGGCCATCACGTTGGTGTCGACATAAACCGGATACACCGGGTCGGGGATCGCGAGGCGGAGATCGCTCGAGAAGATTTCCTGGATGTTGCCGCAGTCGCACTTGGAGCCGTCGGAGACGAAGACCTCGTCGGCGTCGATTTTGCAGCCGCGGGGCGCGAACTCGTTGGCGACGACGGCTTCGCGGAGGAAGGCGTAGCCCTGCTCGGGGCCGTAGCCTTTGAAGGTGGCGCGGTTGGCCATCTCGTCGGTGGCGGCGTGGAGGGCTTCGACGCAGACCTGCGGGAGCGGTTCGGTGACGTCGCCGATGCCGAGGCGGATGACGGGCTTGTCGGGGTTGGCGGCGACGAAGGCGCCGACGCGTTTGGCGATGTCGCTGAAGAGGTAGGAGGCCTTGAGCTTGGTGTAGTTCTCGTTGATGCGAATCATGGAAGGAAGGGAAGGCGATGCGGGCGCAAAGGCTTGAACAAACGGAGCGGCGGACGTTTGTTCAAGCCCGCGTTGGGAGCAACGCGCCGCACCCCATGGAGATTTTCAATACTGTCGCGCAAATGCGGTCGTCGGCCGCGCAGTGGAAAACGGAAAAGAAGTCGATCGCGTTGGTGGCGACGCAGGGAGCCTTGCACGCGGGGCAGGAGGCGCTGATCCGCGCGGCGAAGGAGCGGGCGGATGTGGTGGTGGTGTCGGTGTTCGTGAATCCGCTGCAGTTTGGGCCGAACGAACTGATGGCGAAGTATCCGCGGAGCTTCGACAGCGACGTGGCGTTGTGTGAGCGGTGCGGCGCGACGGCGGTGTTCGCGCCGGGGGCGGAGGAGATTTACCCGCGGGGATTTTCGACGTATGTGATGGAGGAGGCGACAAGCCGGATGTTGTGCGGGCCGTCGCGGCCGACGCATTTCCGCGGGGTGACGACGCTGATGGCGAAGTTGTTCAACATCGTGCAGCCGGACGTGGCGGTGTTTGGGCAGAAGTCGGTGCAGCGGGCGGCGGTGGTGAAGAAGATGGTCGCGGACCTGAATTTCGACGTGGAGATCGTGGTGGTGCCGACGGTGCGCGAGGCGGACGGGCTGGCGGCGGGGATTCGGAATGTGGAGTTCACCTCGAGCCAGCGACAGGAGGCGCTGGGGATTTACACGGCGTTGAAGCGGGCGCAGGAAATGGCGGCGGCGGGGGTGCGCAGTCCGGATCGAATCGTGGCGGAGGCGACGCATATATTGGGCGATCGGCGGCGGCTGCGGATTATATATATTTCGTTGGTGGATCGGGAGACGATGGAGCCGATGCGCGAGGTGGTTCCCGGCCGGTCCATGCTGGCGATCGCGGCGTGGGTGGACGAGGTGCGGGTGATTGATAATGCGGTGTTGTGAGGGGACGTCAGAATCCTCGCGCGTGCACGAGACTATTTGCGTCGACGCGCCGGGGCCGCGGGAAATGAGGGTGGGCTGAAGGTGAAAGAGAGTTTTTTTTGCGACGGAGGGGAATGCGGGGGCTGACTTGTTGTTGAGGCTGTCCGGTTGTCGCGCGGCGACATTTGCCGATTTTTGGCGATCATTTTGTTGATGCGGGAGGAGCGAGCAGCCACGTTCGCGGGGATGCTTTTCGTCCACTTCGGCAGGTTGCGATCGGGGCTGGCTGTATTCTTGGGAGCGCTGGTTTTTGCCGGCGCGGTGAGGGGCACGACGGTGGTGCCGCCGGAGTTCACGGAGTTGGTGAACGGATCGGACTACATCGTTCACGCGATGGTGAAGAGTGTGACGTCGGAGAAACGCGTGCGCGGGAAGGGCGTGAAGATCGTGACGCTGGTGGAGCTCGACGTGATCGAGGTGGTGGCGGGCACGCCGCCGGAGAAGGTGACGCTCGAATTATTGGGCGGTAAGGTGGGGGAAGAGGAGCTGCGCGTGGTGGGGATGCCGGAGTTCAAGGTGGGCGATGAGGATATTTTGTTTGTGAGCAGGAATGGGCGCGCGGTGGCGCCGCTGTATGCCATGGGGCACGGGCGCTATGCGGTCACCCGGGAAGCGGAGAGCGGACGTAAGCGAGTGATGCGCGCGGATGGTGCGCCGCTGCAGGATACGGCGCAGGTGAGCCTGCCTCTCGCGAAGGGTGGCACCGGCGAGTTGGCGCGGCGGAGGATGGCGCTGAGCTCGGCGTTGGAGCCGGCGGAATTTATTCAACGGATTCGCGCGGAACGGAAGGCGGGGATCGAAAGCAAAACGGCCAAGTAATTTTCATCGTGCGCGTCTTGTCATTCTGGGTGATTGCGCTCGCTGCGGCGGCGAGCGGTTTTGGTTATAGCCTCAGCGTCGATGCCAGCGGCGTCTATGTGAACAAGTGGCGGAATAGTCCGATCAACATGGTCGTGAAACTGCCGATGACCGCGAATATGTCGGACGGCAGCAGCTTCAGTAGCGCGTTCGTGTCGGCGATGCAGACGTGGAATGCCCAGTTAGGCGCCGTGCAGTTCACGTGGCAGACGACGGCTCCGGGCAGTTATCGGAACGGAAACGGGATCAACGAAGCGGTTGTCGACACGACGGTGGATGGAGACGAGTTCGGTAGCAATACGCTGGCGGTGACGATGATGTATTTCCGTCCGAACGAACTCATCGAAGCGGACGTGGTTTTCAGAGCGTCGGAACCGTGGGATTCTTATCGAGGGTCGCGGAGCGGCAAAGGCGGGCGGGTGGACGTGCGGCGGGTGGCGCTGCACGAGTTGGGGCATGTGCTCGGGCTGGAGCACCCGGATGATGCCGGGCAAAGGGTGGACGCGATTATGAACGCCAGGGTGAGCGACGTCGACAACCTGCTGCCCGATGACATCGCCGGGGCGCAGCAGCTCTATGGTTCGTCGGGATTCGTGCCGCCGAACGATGCGTTTGCGAATGCGACGACGATCGAACTCGAAGAAGGGACGATCAGTTTGAAGGGGGCGAACATCGCGGCGACGCGCGAGCCGGGGGAGCCGGATCATGGCGATGTGCCGACGGGACAATCGGTGTGGTGGAAGTGGACGGCGCCCTCGAACGGTTTCGTGACGCTGACGACGCTGGGGAGCGATTATGATACGCTGCTGGCGGTTTATACGGGCGCGGCGCTGTCGAATTTGAACCTTGTGGTTTCGAACGACGACGAGGAGACGCCGGAGCAGAACAGGACGCCGCAGCGGAAGCGGACGAGCCGGCTGAGTTTCAATGCTCGGAAGAACGTGACGTATCGGATCGCCGTGGACGGCTGGGGGGATGAGGACACCCCGGCGTATTGGGGAAGCATTACGTTGGGGATGGAGTTCACGCCCGCGGCGCAGTCGACGACGCGGCTGGTGGCGTTGGCGGCGCGGGCGGCGGCGGGGAGCGGGGATCAGACGTTGATCATGGGATTTGTCGTGAATGGAAACAAAGAGGTGTTGGTGCAGGGCGTGGGGCCGGGGATTGCGGCGAGCGTGCCGACGGCGCTGACGGACCCGCGGTTGGAGTTGTATCGGTTCCAAAGCGGCTCGTTCACGAAGGTGGACGAGAACAACGATTGGGTGAACACGTCGGCGATCACCGAAGCGCGGGCGCGGCTCGGGGCGTCGGCGCTGGCGGCGGGATCGAAAGATGCGGCGTTGTTGAAGAGTATTTCCGGAGGGGTTTACACCGCGCACGTGGCGTCGGGGGGATCAGCGGGCGTGGCCTTGGTGGAGGCGTATGATGCGGACGTGGGCGGGAGCAGCCGCTTGATGGCATTGTCGACGCGAACGGTGGCGGGGGCGGGTGACGCGACGTTGATCGCGGGGTTTGTGTTGGAAGGAAACGGCCCGAAGACGGTGCTGATTCGTGGGCTGGGGCCGGAGCTGGCGTTGCGCGGTGTGCAAGGCGTGTTGGCGGATCCGAAGATCACGGTGTATCGGGGATCGAATGTGGTCGGGAGCAATGACGACTGGGGCGGGACGTCGGAGTTGAAGGAAGCGTTCGATGCGGTGGGCGCGGACCGGCTCGCGAGTGATACGAGCAAGGATGCGGCGATGTTGGTGACGCTGAATCCGGGTGCGTATACGGTGCACGTGACGGGCGCGGCGGGGACGACCGGCGTGGCGTTGGTGGAGATCTTCGATGTGCCGTAGTCGAGCGCGATAACTCTCGTCGTTGTCGAACGATTATCGGCGGGATTTTTATATTTATACCCCATGAAGATACGTAGTTTTTCCAGCTGCTGCGTCCGAGGTGGAATAAGCCCTTGGCGGGCCTTGGCTATGGCGACTCTGGTCGCCTTCGGCGCGGGGGGCTCCGCGGGCGATGCTGCGGAAGTTCTGCGCGTCAGTAGCTTTGCGGGATCGCGGGGTGGTGGCGGATATGTCGACGCTGCGGGAGCCAATGCGCGTTTTAATTTGCCTCAGGACATCGCGATCGATGGCGCAGGTAATGTTTACGTCGCGGACACCAACAACTGCGTCATTCGAAAGATCACTCCCGGCGGAGCCGTGACGCTCGTGGCGGGACAGGTGGGAGTAGCATCATCTCTAGATGGCCCGGTCGGAGTGGCGACTTTTCAGGCACCGCGGGCGGTGGCGTTGGACAACGAGGGAAATCTCCTCGTCGCGGATCAAGGGAGTATTCGCCGGATCTCGACGCAGGGAGTGGTGACCACCGTGGCAAATGTTGTGGTGTGGGGATTGGTGGTGGATAGCGACGGGAACATCTATGGCGCAGAGAAGTGGGACAACCGGATATGTCGTATCACACCGGCTGGTGTCGTGACCACCTTTGCAGGAAACGCCACCGCTGGCGCGGTGGACGGGAAGGGGACGTCAGCGCGCTTCGATCACCCCGAGGGGATCGATATCGACGCGGATGGGAATCTCTACGTGGCCGACACCGGAAATAATACGGTGAGAAAGATCACTCCCGCGGGCGACGTATCGACGCTGGCTGGAGTGCCGGGAGCCTACGGCAATGTCGACGGGAGTGGCACCGATGCTCGACTCAACGGGCCGCGTGGATTGGCGGTGGATAAAGCAGGGAATATTTACGTGAGCGAGAACTCGCATTCGATCCGACGGATCACGTCAGCCGGCGTGGTCACAACCCTCGCGGGAAACCTGCTGTCGGGCAGCGTGGACGGCAACGGAACGCAGGCGCAGTTTTACCAACCGCTGGGAGTGGATTGTGATGCCACCGGGAATGTTTTTATTGCTGATTCTTTCAACTCTGTGGTTCGCCGCGTTACCCCGACGGGCACGGTGAGCACGTTTGCGGGAAGTCCGCCGGCTGAAGGGGCGGTAGATGGGCTCGGGAGTGTGGCCCGGTTTTCTTCCCCGCGAAACGTGGCGACCGATTCGGCGGGAAACATATATGTCGCGGATACGTTGAACTTCGTCGTTCGGAAGATTACACCAGACGGGCTCGTGAGCACGCTTGCGGGTATGGCGGGAGCACAGGATTCGGTGGATGGCCATGGGCCCAATGCGAGATTCGAGTATCCCTCAGGGGTTTTTGTCGGGCCGGATGGGTCGGTTTATGTGAGCGACTACTCGACGGTGCGGAAGATCACGTCAGCGGGTCTCGTGTCCACGATCGCGGGCACTCCTAAGAACCCGGGTTATCGCGATGGCGACGCCGCGGACGCTCAATTTTCGGAGCCGGTCGGAATCGTGATGGATAGCCATGGCAACCTCTTCGTTGCAGACCAGGCTCATACGATTCGGAAGATCACTCCGGACGGCATCGTGTCGACGTTTGCGGGTCGGGGATTTGAAATGGGATATGTGGATGGAACGGCTGGAGGAGCGAGGCTGGCGCAGCCTCAAGGGCTGGCGATCGACGCGCATGACAACCTCTACGTGGCGGATTACGGCAATCATAGCATCCGGAAGATTACACCGGGAGGTGAAGTAACCACGTATGCGGGGAACGGGACGTGGGGGTCCACAGATGGCACCGGACCGGCGGCACGATTCGCTTACCCCGCCGGATTGGCGTTCGATGGTAGTGGGAATCTTCTTGTCGTGGAAACCTACGCCAGCCTGCGATCGATCGCGCCGGGGGCGGTCGTGAAAACCGTCGCAGGGCGAGGCGGGTATCGAGGAAACGTGGATGGAGTAGGTCTTGATGCCCGGCTTAACGAGCCAAGCGGGGTTGCGGTGGCGTCGAATGGAGCGATTTATATAGCAGATGCGGGCAACCACGCGATCCGGCGCGGCCGTATGATAACTCAACCCGAGATTTCATGGTCGAATCCTGCGGAGATTCGATATGGCACGGCGCTTTCGTCGCAGCAGTTGAACGCCTCCGCGGATACGGCGGGATCGTTTGTTTATACGCCGGCGGCGGGATCGGTTTTGCCGGCCGGAACTCACGTGTTGAAAACGACGTTCACGCCTGCGGATCAGGAACGGTTTACGACGGCGACAGCGGAGGTGTATCTTACGGTGCTGGGAATCGCGCCTTCGTTTACTTCTTCTCATTCACAGAAGGTCTCGCGCGACGTCGGTCAGAGCGTGACGTTTACAGTCACTCTCGAGGGGCACCCCTCGCCGAGCCTGCAGTGGTTTAAGGATTATGTTCTGATTCCCGGAGCTACGGGAGCGAGCCTGACAATTTCAGATGTGTCGGTGGCGGATGCCGGCTCGTATATGGTCACGGCGGTGAATGCGTGGGGCTCGGCTGCGAGTCACGTGGTGACCCTGGCAGTGAATTCGGCGCCGGTCGTCGAACTCCAACCGGAAGCGCAATCGGTGCAGGAAGGCGGGGGCGCCGTTTTCGCGGTGGTCGCGTCTGGGGCGTCTCCTTTGAGCTATCAGTGGCAGATCAAGCGAGCGGGGGAGGTTAACTGGGCAAATGTGGCGAACGCCGGTGCGTATTCGGGTGCGGCGACAGCGGATAACTTCCGGGTAAGCCCGGTATCGCTGGCGATGTCGGGTGATCAATTTCGATGTGTCGTCACGAACACTCTTGGGACGGCGACATCGCAACCGGCGACTCTGACGGTCGAAGCGATGGCGTCTGCTCCGGTATTTACAGCTCATCCCGCGAACCGGGTGGTTTCGCCACTCGGAGTGGCTACCTTCGAAGTCTCGGTGTCTGGAACTCCGACCCCGCAAGTTCGGTGGCAATGGAGTGGAGATGGCGGGGCGAACTGGGCGGATCTGGCGAACGCGGGGGCGTTTTCGGGAGTAGCGACGTCGAAGTTGACGGTTGTCGCGACCTCGGAAGTGCCCACGGGAGCTTTGCTGCGAGCGCTGGCCACGAACACAGCCGGAGCGGCGACATCGAATTCAGCGACCATCACGGTCCGCAAAGAGGAAAACAACAATCCACCCGCAGGAAATTCTAGCACGCGGCTGGTGGCGTTGGCGGCGCGGGCGGCGGCGGGGAGCGGGGATCAGACGTTGATCATGGGATTTGTCGTGAATGGAAACAAAGAGGTGTTGGTGCAGGGCGTGGGGCCGGGGATTGCGGCGAGCGTGCCGACGGCGCTGACGGACCCGCGGTTGGAGTTGTATCGGTTCCAAAGCGGCTCGTTCACGAAGGTGGACGAGAACAACGATTGGGTGAACACGTCGGCGATCACCGAAGCGCGGGCGCGGCTCGGGGCGTCGGCGCTGGCGGCGGGATCGAAAGATGCGGCGTTGTTGAAGAGTATTTCCGGAGGGGTTTACACCGCGCACGTGGCGTCGGGGGGATCAGCGGGCGTGGCCTTGGTGGAGGCGTATGATGCGGACGTGGGCGGGAGCAGCCGCTTGATGGCATTGTCGACGCGAACGGTGGCGGGGGCGGGTGACGCGACGTTGATCGCGGGGTTTGTGTTGGAAGGAAACGGCCCGAAGACGGTGCTGATTCGTGGGCTGGGGCCGGAGCTGGCGTTGCGCGGTGTGCAAGGCGTGTTGGCGGATCCGAAGATCACGGTGTATCGGGGATCGAATGTGGTCGGGAGCAATGACGACTGGGGCGGGACGTCGGAGTTGAAGGAAGCGTTCGATGCGGTGGGCGCGGACCGGCTCGCGAGTGATACGAGCAAGGATGCGGCGATGTTGGTGACGCTGAATCCGGGTGCGTATACGGTGCACGTGACGGGCGCGGCGGGGACGACCGGCGTGGCGTTGGTGGAGATCTTCGATGTGCCGTAGGGGACGTAGGGGGGCTCGGGGTTTGGGTTTCGGCCTCTGAAAGTCAGGGAATCCGTCCGGCCAGACGGCTTATGCGCCGGAATAGAACATATAGGGATAGTTCTGATTTATATTTAAGGGGATGTGCGCGGGTGAGGTAAGCCGGCGCCGTTTTACCTAGGTAAAGCGCCGTGTGACGGCGATTTCACCAAGGGGGTGAACAATTTCGCGGGGCTGCTCTCGATGGACTTTGAGCCTCGGCGGAGTATCAACACGCGCCGGTGCCGGGATAGGATTTCCGGCAAAATCCAAAGCATTCGGTCTCTCCACGAAGCCATGAAAATACGTGCCCGTCTTCTGCTCGCCGCGTTCGTCGCGTTTCTTCCGTTTCTGCCCGCGTCCATTTTTGGTGCTCAACCGCCGGGACAGGCGGCGGCCGCGCAAACGGCTTGGAAGTGGAATGATCTCGTCAACCGCCCGGATCGCTGGCCGCCGGTGGCGAGTCTGCAGCAGGAAGTCGCTTTCAGCGATGGGACGAAGTTTGCGGCGGGGACGAAGGTTCGCGTCACGAAGGTCACGTCGCGGCAGATCGAAGCACTTTTGCCGGACGGGTCGGCGGCGGCGTTGGACGTGGAGTCGACCGATCTGTTGGCGGCGGCGAATCAATATTGGACGACGCTTATGCCGGAGCAGCGCGCGGTGGACCTCGCGGCGATTCGGAAGGACCGGACGCTGCTGCCTCCAATGGTCACGGTCTACGTTCCGCTGAGACTCCCGAAAGGGGAGCTAAAGCCAGGCACCGAACTGTCGGCGGCGGACATTGTGAACCAGGATTTGCACGTGTGGAGCGCCCAGCATGCGCAGATGATGGCGGTGGATCCGATGGAGACGGATCTGCTCTTTCGCGCGCGGGCCCTGGCGGCGCTGCCGATGGAGGAGCGGGTGAAGGCGCCGTGGTTGACCAACTATACGGAAGCGCTCGGCAAGGCGAAAGCGGAGGATCGGAAGGTGTTCTTGTTCTTCACGGGGTCGGATTGGTGCGGCTGGTGCATGCGATTGGAGCGTGAAATCCTGCGCATGCCGGACTTCAAGGATTTTGCCGCGGAGAACCTGGTGCTCGTGAAAGTGGATTTTCCCCGCAAGACGCGGCTGCCGGCGGCGGAGGCGGCCCAGAATCAGCAGCTCGCCAAGAAGTATGGCGTTCGTGGATACCCGACGGTGGTGGTGCTGAACTCGCAGGGTGAGCCGGTGGGCGAACTCGGATATCGGGAGGGTGGTCCGGAGCCGTTCATCGCGCAAATTCAGTCGATGTAGTTGACGGGGGGACGCACGGGGAGGGGAAACGGACGAGGTGCGGGCCGGAGGTCCGCCCCCCGTCGGGATATTCTACAGTTAGTATCGCGGGGCGGGTGGCGGAGCGTGGCGGACGAACTTAGGGTGCGGTCCCGTCTCGTGATCGTGCTGCCCCCACGTAACATCGGCACGAAGCGCGAGCAGCATCTCCTCTTCGACCATGTTCAGCTTTCAACGGACCCTTCAACTGGCGGTGATTTTTGTCTTGGGTGCGAGCGGCGCGGCGATGGCGCAACCGCTTGGGGCGGGGCACTCGAAGTTTCTGGGTGGGATTTACAGTTCCGCCCAGATCCCGAACTTCCTGAATTACTTCAATCAGGTGACGCCGGAGAACGCGGGGAAATGGGGCAGTGTCGAGGCTACGCGCGATGTGATGAACTGGACGGAACTCGACGCGGCCTACGCGCTGGCGAAGTCGAACGGGCTGCCGTTCCGGTATCACGTGTTGGTGTGGGGCAGCCAACAGCCGGCTTGGATGGATACGCTGCCGCCGGCGGAGCAGTTGGAGGAGATCGAGGAGTGGTTCGACGCCGTGGCGGCGCGGTATCCGGATATCGACTACCTCGAAGTCGTGAACGAGCCCATCAACCAGCCGCCGGATCGGGCGGGGCGGGGCAACTATGTCAACGCGCTGGGTGGGGCGGGGACGACCGGGTGGGACTGGATCATCAAGGCGTTCGAGATGGCGCGGGCGAAGTTTCCCGCGAAGACGAAGCTGATGCTGAACGAATACAGCGTGACGACGGAGACGTCGCGGATGAACACCTACATCGGAATCGTGAATCTGTTGAAGGATCGCGGGCTGATCGACGCGGTGGGGGTGCAGGGGCATTCGTTTTCGCACGATCCGGCCTACACGACGCCGGCGAGCACGAAGGCGAATCTGGATCTTTTGGCGGCGACGGGCGTGCCGATCATGATCACGGAATTCGACATCGACGGGCCGACGGATCAGGCGCAGCTCACGCGGTATCAGAATTATTTTCCGGTGTTCTGGGAGCACCCGGCGGTGATCGGGATGACGTTCTGGGGTTACCGGCCGGGCATGTGGCGGGCGACGGCGAATCTGGTGAATGCGGACGGGACGGAACGACCGGCGTTGGTATGGCTGCGCGAGTATCTGAAAATAGACATGCCGCTGGTCGTGGCGGGGCAGAGCTTCAGCGTGGTGCAGGGGTGGGAAAACGGGCGATCGATCGGCACGGTGCGTTCGACGGGCGGCGCGTCGGGTGGAACGACGCAGTGGAGCATCGTGGGCGGGTCGGGGGCGTCGGTGTTTGCGATCAATGCGGCGACGGGCCAGCTCACGTTAAAGAACGCGTCGGCGCTGAATGCATCGGCGACGCCGAGCTATACGTTGACCGTGCGCGTGAGCGATGGGACGAACACGAGTCCGACGGCGACGGTGACGATCAACGTGCTGCCGGAGGGATCCGCGACGACGCGATTGGTGGCGTTGGCGGCACG
>ENA-UOVV01001428-UOVV01001428.1-compost-metagenome-genome-assembly--contig:-NODE-1428-length-17553-cov-6.325351_pt1 | contig 17553 bp, 14 predicted proteins | sample MGYA00238155_ERZ761577 | MGnify/ENA primary metagenome ERZ761577 (study PRJEB28898, sample SAMN06268775) | compost metagenome | isolation source: Emeryville, CA | place: USA:Emeryville, CA | collected...
TTGCGGCTCGCCGCCCTCCCCCTTGAGAAGGCCCATGAGAGCTGCGCTCGAATGGCTGGACCGAGGGTAGAGGCCGCAGCCTGAACGAAGGCATGAGTAGGAGAGGGGAGCCTGAACCCCCTCCCTCAAGGAGAAGGGAACAGGGTCCGGCAGCGGTATTATTCCGCCGCCGCCTTCGCCGCCTCTCTCAACCCCAGAAGCCGCCGCGCATTGCCGCCGGCCACCAGTCGCTGTTCCGCCTGGTTCAGGCCCGCCTCCGCAAGGCTCGCCCTCAGCGTCTCCGCCTGCAACGCCGGCAGGATGGGCCAGTCCGTCCCCGCCAGCACCCGCTCCGCGCCGAAGAAGCCGGCCAGCGTGCGGATGATGTCCGGGTCATGCCCCATGGTGTCGAAATAGATGTTGGGTCGAGGTGACTGATGGCGCCGCTCGCGCCCATAACGCCCACCCCGCGCTGCCTGCACGATGGCCCCGAGCCCGAGCGTGGCGAACACCAGATGCAGGTCCGGCAATTCGTCCAGCAGGTCGCCCTGGATCACCGAAAGGAAGGCCACCCCGTTCATCAGCCCGCGTCCCAGCGAATTGCCGAGCATGCCGGCGCCTTCGATCAGCGCTTCGGACCGGGGATGGGCCACCGGATGCACGAACACCGGCACCTTGTGCCGCGCCGCCACCTCCAGCGTCGGCCGCGCCGCCGGATCGGCGAGGAACCTGCCGCCGCGCGAGGAGTCGATGACCAGCCCCGCCAGCCCCAGCTCCACGATGGCGCGCTCGGCTTCCCGCGCCCCCGCCTCGCCGGCGAAGACGTCGGTCACGGCGAAGGCGGTGAGGGATTCGTATTGGCCGGCCAGCGCCGCCAGCCAGTCATTGGCCTCGCGCAACCCCTCCAGGCTCACCGGGCCTTCGGCGCCGAACAGGCTCTCCACCGTCGCGGTGACCACGGCCAGTGCAATCCCGGCTGCCCCGAATTCGTCGACCAGCGCCGAAGGCGTCGTGATCTTGCGATAGATTTCCGGCGCGAAGGCGCCTGCCGGCTTGGCATGCTTGCCGCCCGGTCCCCACGCCGACGGCCAGAGATGGGCGTGGATGTCCACGATATCGAGGGCGTCGGTCATTCGGCGGCCACCTTCTTGGCTTCGCGTTCGGCGATGCCGGCCTTGACCAGCGGCACCACGTCGCGCCCGTAGATCACCGTGTCCTGGGTCGGATAGAAGCCGCGCACCAGGAAGTTGGAGATGCCGATGTCGTAGTAGTCGAGAATGGCCTCGGCCACCTGCTCGGCAGTGCCGACCAGGGCGGTGGAATTGCCGCCCGCGCCGCTGGCTTCCGCCACTTCCGTCCACAGCCTTTTGTCCAGCACCTTGCCGCGTTTCGCCGCCTCGCGCAGCCGTACCGAACCGACATTGCTCGGCAGCTTCTCGCCGTTGCCGCCCGCGACCCGCGCCACCTGCGACTTCACCTTGTCGAGAATTTCCGCCGCCTGCGCCCAGGCCTTGTCCTCGGTTTCCGCCACCACCGTGCGGAAGGCGAGGGTGAACCGGATGTCGCCCGGCGATCGGCCATTGGCCACAGCCGCGGCGCGGACCTTGGCGATGGTTTCCTTGGCGCCGTCCAGCGGCTCGCCCCATAGGGCATAGATATCGGCATGCTTGCCCGCCACGGCGATGGCCGCATCCGATGAGCCGCCGAACGAGATCGGAATGCGCGGCTTCTGGAACGGCTTCACCTGGCTGAACGCGCCCTTGAACCTGTAGAAGCGTCCCTCGTGGTCGAAGGGCTGCTCGCTTTCCCACACCTTCTTGAGTACCTCGATATACTCGTCGGTGCGCGCATAGCGTGTGTCGTGGTCCTCGAAATCGCCGTCGCGCGCCTGGTCGGTATCCGAGCCGCCGGTGATGATGTGCACCCACACCCGCCCCTCGGAGAACTGGTCGAGCGTCGCCAGTTGCCGCGCGCCGAGGGTAGGGGCCATCAGGCCCGGGCGATGCGCCAGCAGGGCGCCGATCCGCTCGGTCTGGCTGAACACATAGGCCGCGATCTGGTTGTTGTCCGGCCATTGCGCGAACTGCCCGATCAGCAGCCGGTCGATGCCGGCCGCCTCGGCGGCCTGCACATGGTTGCGGATATAGGCCTTGTCGATCACGGGGCCGGTTGCCGGCACTACGTCCGATCCCTCGCGGTTCGAGGTGTGGCCGATGAATTCGGAAGTCATGCGCCTCTCCGGTTGCGCCTCAAGCCGAGACCAGCCCGAGCGTCGTGGTCAGCACCAGCAGGAAGGCCGCGCCCAGCGCGACGAGAACTATGATTTCCTGGGCCCGCCGCCGCGCGGCGTGGTTGGGGATACGATCCAGCGTGCTCATGGCTGCGCTCCTTATCTCCCAAAGTCTATAATTTTGATCGTAATTGTCGATTGCGTTCTTACCTCGCTTTCGGCCACCTCTTTCTGCGGAGGATGGGAGGGCGTGGAAGCATTTTCTTCTTCGTCACTGGCCGTCCGGGCGCGCATATTGGCGCAGGAGCTGGCCGTATCCCTGGTTTACGCGAATTTTTTCTGCCTCGGCGGAAATGGGCATGGCGGGTTTTTCCGCCCGCGCCGCAACCGTGCAATCCATTATCTCGATTAAAAACCTAGACATTATACAGTTATGAAGACCTCGCCCGGCGGGGCACGGATTTCCCACGTCGCCAGAGCAATGGCGCATCATCGACAGGACAAGAAATGACCAGTTCCAAACCCCGCGGCGTGCTTGCCCCCACTCGCCGCGCTTTCCTGCTCTCGACGGCGGCTCTCGCGGCCGCCTCGGCGCTTCCGGGTTTCGCCTTCGCACAGACGCCGACATCCGGCGGCAGCGTCTCGATCAATATCGGCACCGAGCCGCCGGTCCTGCTGCTCATCGCCCACACGGCCGGCGCGGCCTACTACACCAGCAGCAAGACCAATGAGAGCCTGCTGACCTATGACGAGGACTTCAATCCCCAGCCGCTGCTCGCCACCGAATGGGAGGTCGCCGAGGACGGCCTGCGCTACTGGTTCAAGCTGCGCGAGGGCGTGAAATGGCATGACGGGCAGGATTTCACCGCCGAGGACGTCGCCTTCTCCATCCTCGCCCTCAAGGAGCATCATCCGCGCGGCCGCGCCACCTTCGCCTCGGTCGAGGCGGTCAACGTGCTGGGCCCGCACGAGGTCGAGCTCATCCTTTCCGAGCCAGCCCCCTTCCTGCTCACTGCCTTCGCCAGCTTCGAGGCGCCCATCGTGCCGAAGCATCTCTACGAGGGCACCAATATCCCGGAGAATCCGCACAACTTCGCTCCTGTCGGCACCGGTCCCTTCGTCTTCCAGGAATGGGTGCGCGGCAGCCACGTGATCTACCGCCGCAACGAGAACTACTGGGCTGAGGGCAAGCCCTATCTCGATCAGCTCATCATCCGCTTCATCGTGGATCCGGCCGCCGCCGTCGCCGCCATCGAGTCCGGCGAGGTCCAGGTCTCGGTCGCCAACCTGCCGCTGACCGACATCGAGCGTCTCCAGGCCAATCCGAACCTGGTGGTCGATACCCGCGCCGCGCCCTATTCGCCCAGCATCGCCCGGGCCGAATTCAATCTCGAAAATCCCTATCTGGCCGATGTCCGTGTCCGCCACGCCATCGCCCACGCCATCGACAAGGATTTCATCGTCGACACCATCTATCTCGGCTATGCCACGCGCCTCGACGGCCCGGTGAGCCCCGAGCTGGCGCGGTTCTTCAATCCCGACGTGCCGAAATACGAGTACGATCCGGCCAAGGCCGAGGCCCTGCTGGACGAGGCCGGCTATCCGCGCGGCGCCGACGGCTGGCGCTTCAAGCTCTATGTCGATCCCACCCAGCCCTCAGGCCCGCCCAAGCAGACCGGCGAATATTTCGTCCAGGCCCTGGCCAGGGTCGGCATCCAGGTCGAGCTGCGCACGCAGGATTTCGCCACCTTCGTCAAGCGCATCTTCACCGATCGCGATTTCGACATCGCCATCGAGGGCATGAGCAACCTCTACGATCCCACCGTGGGCATCCAGCGCCTTTACTGGTCCAAGAACTTCAAGGTGGGCCTGCCGTTCTCCAACGGCTCGAAATACGAAAATCCGGAGGTCGACCGCCTGCTCGAGGAGGCTGCCGTCGAGATCGATCCCGCCCGGCGCGTCGAGCTGTTCAACGAGTTCCAGCGCATCGTGGTGGAGGATCTGCCCACCCTCGACATCGTCACGCCGGCCTCGATCACCGTGTTCGACAAGCGCGTGCACAATCTCAAGATCGGCGCCGAGCATCTCTGGAACAACGGCGCCGACATCTACATCGAGTCCTGATGCCTTTCCCGCCCGCCGGCTCTGTCCGGCGGGCTTCCTCTTTTCCGGGTGCTTTCCCAATGACCGAGCTCCACACCGCCCTTCGGGGCCGCGCCACGCGCCGTTCTTTCCTTCTCTCCAGTGCGGCGCTTGCGCTGCTGTCGGCGCTGCCTGCCGGCGCCCCGTTGGCGCAGGAGCCGGTCTCCGGCGGCTCGGTCACCATCAATATCGGCAACGAGCCGCCGGTGCTGGTGCTCATCGCCCACACCTCGGGGCAGGCGGTCTATGTCAGCGGCAAGATCACCGAGGGGCTGCTGACCTACGATCTCGACTTCAATCCCCAGCCCCAGCTCGCCACCGAATGGAGCGTCAGCGACGACGGCTTGAGCTACCGCTTCAAGCTGCGCGAGGGCGTCAAATGGCACGATGGCGAGCCCTTCACCGCCGAGGACGTGGCCTATTCCATCCTCGCCCTGCGCGAGCACCATCCCCGTGGCGCCGCGACCTTCTCCTCCGTGTCGGAGGCCAGGGTGCACGGCCCCCACGATGTCGAGCTCATCCTGTCCCAGCCCGCGCCCTTCCTGCTCTCGGCGCTGGCCGCCTCCGAATCGCCCATCGTGCCGAAGCATCTCTACGAGGGCACCAATCCGGCCGACAATCCGCATACCTATGCCCCGGTCGGCACCGGTCCGTTCGTCTTCGGCGAATGGGTGCGCGGCAGCCACATCATCCTCAGGCGCAATCCCGATTATTGGGATCAGCCCAAGCCTTATCTCGATCAGATCATCTATCGCTTCATCGGCGATCCGGCAGCCGCCGTCGCGGCGCTGGAAACCGGCGAGGTGCAGATTTCCACCGCCGCCATTCCCCTCACCGAGATAGACCGGCTGCAGCAGGATGGTCGTTTCGGCTTCGAGACGCGCGGCAATGGCTACGGCAACGGCATTTCCCGCGCCGAATTCAACCTCGACAACGAATATCTGGCCAATCTCAAGGTGCGCCAGGCCATCGCCCACGCCATCGACCGCGACGTGCTGGTCGAAACCGTCTATCGCGGCTATGCCAAGCCGATCTACGGGCCGATCAATCCCAATCTGACCCGCTTCTACGAGCCCGATCTGCCGACCTACGAATACGATCTGGCCAAGGCCGAAGCGCTGCTGGATGAAGCCGGCTATCCGCGCGGTGCCGACGGCAAGCGCTTCCCGCTGATCGTCGATCTGCAATCGCCCGCGCTCACCACCAGGCAGACCGGCGAATATGTCGTCCAGGCGCTCAACAGCATCGGCATCGACGCGCAATTGCGCTCGCAGGATTATGCCGCCGCGGTCAAGCGCGTCTATACCGACCGCGATTTCGATCTGGCCATCGAGGGGATGAGCAACCTGTTCGATCCCACCGTGGGCGTGCAGCGCCTCTACTGGTCCAAGAACTTCAAGATCGGCCTGCCGTTCTCCAACGGCGCCAACTACAACAGCCCCGAAGCCGATCGCCTGCTCGAGGCCGCCGCCATCGAGGTCGATCCCGAAAAGCGCAAGGCGCTGTTCACGGAGTTCCAGAAGCAGGTGATCGCCGATCTGCCCGCCATCGATCTCGTCGCTCCCGACAGCTTCGTCATCTACGACAAGCGCGTGCTTGACCATACGGTGAGCGTGGACGGCATCGGCAGCAACGGCGCCACCATCCATCTGGCGGCTTCATGAGCACGGTGGTTCCGCAAAGCGTCTGGTATGCGCATTCGCCGGCCGTCGCGCCGCTGATCGTCGCCCTGCGCAAGGGCTGGCTGGCCGAGGGGCTGGCCCGCCACGGCGTCGGGCTCCAATCGGTCAGCGGCCATCCCGATCCGCAGATACGCCGCTCCTATTCCGATCACCACCTCAATTTCCAGATTCGGCAGGGCGGCAATGTGCCCGCCCTCTGGGCCCGCTCCAACGGCGCTGCCACCCGGCTGGTCGGCCTCACCTGGACGCAGGAGTTCCAGGCCATCGTCACGCTGCCTTCCACCGGCATCAGGACGGCAAAGGACCTGACCGGGCGGCGCTTCGCCGTGCCGCGCTTCGCGCCGCTCGGCTATCAGGTGCTGGCGCCTTTCGCCATCCGCGGCCTCGTCAACGCCCGTGCGGCCGAGGATCTCGATATCGCCGGCATCGAGCTTGTGGACGTCGAGGTCGGCCGTGACGCGGCGGGGCAGGGGGAGACCTTCGGCCGCTTCGCGCCCAGGCGTCTCGCCATCTATGCCGACGAGGCCCTGGCCCTGCTGCGTGGCGAGATCGACGCTTTCTACGTCAAGGGCAGCGAGGGCATCGCCGCCGCCAGCTTCATCGGCGCCAGCGTCGTCAGCGAGTTCGGCTTCCATCCCGACATCAATATCCGCGTCAATGCGGGCACGCCGCGGCCGCTCACCGTCGATCAGGCTTTCATCGACGCCCGTCCGGACCTGGTCGATCTGCTGGTCGGAGAGGTCGCCCGGGTTGGGGAATGGGCCAACGCCAACCGCGCCGAGGCCATCGCCATTCTCGCCCGCGAGAACAATATCGGCGAGGACTTCGCCAATCTGGCCCTGGGCGAGAATCTGCGCACCGCCCTCGGCCTCACCCTCGACATCGGCGAGTTGCGCGCCTTCGACGCCTACAAGCAATTCCTGCTCGACTGGAAGTTCCTCGACCGGGATTTCCCGCTCGACGCCTGGGTGGCGCCGGCCCATCTCGCCGCTGCGCACCGCACCGGCCAGACCCGGACCAACTGAAAGCCTCTCCATGACCGCCACCGCCTCCAGACTGCCGCCTGCGCCCGGAAGCCCGAGCCGCGAGGCGCTTCTCGCCCGCATCCCGGGCCTCGTGGCCGAGATCGCCAAGGGCGCCGCCCAGCGGGATCTGGATCGACAATTGCCCTTCGAGGCCTTCCAGCTGTTCCGGGAATCGGGCCTCGGCGCCTTGCGCGTGCCGGTAGAGCTCGGCGGCCCGGGCGGCACCATTCCCGACTATATCGAGCTCATTGCCGCCCTGGGCTCGGCCGATTCCAACGTCGCCCATGCCCTGCGCTCGCATTTCAACTATGTCGAGAACCTGGTGCTGAGCAGTCCCGACCAGCGCGATGCGGGCGCCATCGAGCGGGTCCTGGCCGGCAAGCTCTTCGGCGGCGCCCATACCGAGCAGGGCACCGCCCGGCCCGGGCAGGTGACCACCACCATCACCCGCCGGGGCGCGAGCTGGCGTCTCAACGGCCGCAAATGGTACGCCACCGGCACCGCCTTCGCCGACTACGCCTCCTTCAGCGCCGTCAACGAGGATGGCGAAACCGTCGGCGTGCTGCTGCCGGTGGATCGGCCGGGCATCCGCATCCTCGACGATTGGGACGGCATGGGCCAGAAGCTCACCGCCAGCGGCGGCGTCATCCTCGAGGATGTCGAGGTGTTCGAGCACGAATTCGCCCGCCGCAGCCTCGAGAACCAGGTCGGCCGCCATTGCTCCACCCTGCGCCAGCTGCATCTCGCCGCCAGCGCCGCCGGCGCGGTGCGCAACGTGCTCAGCGACGGCATCGACTATGTCCGCAGGCAAGCGCGTTCCGCCGCCCACAGCCCCGCCGAGACGGCGCGCGAGGATCATTTCGTCCAGCAGGTCATCGGCGAGATCGCCGCCAATTCCCTGGCCATCGACACTCTCGTCGCCGAAGGCGCCCGCGCCCTGCAGCATACCGCCGATACCTTCGCCACGGGAGACGCCGACGCCATCGAGGCTTCGCTCATCGCCAGCGCCCTCACCACCGCCAGGGTCCAGCTGGTGCTCGGCCAGCTCGGCCCCCGCACCGCCGAGCGCATGTTCGAGCTCGGCGGCGGCTCGGCCACCTCCCGGAAGTATAATTTCGACCGGCACTGGCGGAACATCCGCACCGTGCTCAGCCACAATCCCCTGCTGCATAAATCCCGCGTGGTCGGCGACTATCTGCTCAACGGCACCACCACCCACCTCAAGGAAGGCAAGGTCTTTTAGGAGCCCTTCATGCAGTCACCGGCCCCGCCCATCGCCTCCCTCCGCCTTGAGGGTGTATCGGACGCCTGAACCATCCAGCGCACGGCGCTGCCCTCGGGCCCGACCCGAGGGTCTGCTGCGGCAGGCAAGATTTCAGCGGTCCAATGTGAGCACTCTCCTTGAGGGAAGGGATCGAGGCTGGGAATCCTCGTGCAGCCATATCCTGCGGCAAGTCCCCGCGCGAAGCGCCTCCTGGCCCAAATCCGCAAAAACCTCCTCAAACCAAGGGCCGGGCGGGGCAATGCAGTCTCTTGTTAAGAGTGTTGATGGACATTATGTACGCGCTGTGCGCCGCAATTCGTGCCGCGCGGATGGAAGGTCCCCCAGGCAATGCTCACCAATAAGGGCAAATACGGTCTCAAGGCGCTCGGTCATCTGTCGGCTCTCCCCGCCGGCGAACTGGCCATGGTGGGCGAAATCGCCGCCACCAACAACATTCCCAAGAAGTTCCTGGATGCCATTCTCTCCGAGTTGCGCAATGCCGGCTTCGTTTATTCGCGCAAGGGCAAGCATGGCGGCTACTATCTCGCCCGTCCGCCCCAGGAGATCATGATCGGCCATGTGGTGCGCGTCCTCGACGGCCCCCTCGCGCCCATTCCCTGCGCCAGCAAGACCCGCTACCAGCCCTGCGACGACTGCGACATCGACACCTGCCGCGTCCGCCACCTGATGCTCGACGTCCGCAACGCCATCGCCGAGGTGCTCGACAACACCAGCCTTTCCGACATGCAGGCCGCCGGCGGCGTGCAGAGCGTCGGCACCGACGATCTCGTCGCCTGACATTTGCGCCGGGCTATCCCGCCAGGGCGGGGTAGTCCGTATAGCCTTCCGGCCCGCTCGTATAGTAAGTCGCCTTGTCCGCCGGGGTCAGCGCCGCGTTTTGCCGGAAGCGCTCCGGCAGGTCCGGATTGGCGATGAACTTCTCCCCGAAGGCAACCAGATCCGCCCGTCCCGCCGTGAGCGCCCCTTCCGCCGAGTCGCGGTCATACTGCCCGGCGAGGATCAGCGGGCCGTCGAACGCGCTGCGCACCGCCGAGGCGACATAGGGCACCCCCGCGGGTTGCAATGGCGGCTCCACCACATGCAGATAGGCCGGGCGCAGCGGCGTCAGCAATTCGGCGAACACGCCGAAATGCGTGGCCGGATCGCTGTCCGACATGCCCTGGAAGCCGTTGGTCGGCGAGAAGCGGATGCCGATCCGCTGGCTCGGCCAGTAGCCGGAAACGGCCGTGAACACCTCGAGCAGGAAGCGCACCCGCCCGGTGGCGCTGCCGCCATAGGCATCCTCGCGCCGGTTGCTGCCGTCGCGCAGGAACTGGTCGATCAGATAGCCATTGGCCCCGTGCAGCTCCACCCCGTCGAAGCCGGCCGCCTTGGCCCGCCGCGCCGCCTCCGCATACTGGCCGACGATCTCGGCGATCTCGGCCACGGTCAGCGCTTCCGGCGTCTCGTAGGGAACGGGGCCGGCCGGCGTATAGACCGTGCCGGTGGCCGCGATGGCCGAAGGCCCCACCAGGCGCCCGCCCGGCTGCAACTGGCTTGGGTGCGCCGCCCGCCCCATATGCGAGAGCTGCGCGAAGATGCGGCCGCCGGCCGCGTGCACGGCCCGGGTAGCCTCGGCCCAGCCCGCCTGCTGGGCGTCGGTGAACAGGCCCGGCCGCGTCGGCGCCTCCAGCCCGCTCCAGGGGTCGACCTCGATGGATTCGCTCACGATCAGTCCGGCCCCCGCCCTTTGCGCGTAGTGCTGCGCCACCAGCGGCGTCGGCACCTTGCCCTGGGCGGCCCGCCGCCGCGTCATCGGCGCCATCACGATGCGGTTCGGCAGCTCGATATCGCCCAGCGTGAAGGGCTCCAGCAGTCGCAGGGCAGGCTCGGTCATGGCGTCAAGTCGTTCCGGTCTCTTTATGCCGCCCCGGCCGTCAGCCCGCGCAGCAACGGGCATCCTACCGGCGCGTCTCTTTATGTCTATAAATCAAATAGACATAATTACTAATCTTGCCCGAAACATCGGAAAGCCTTGCCCTCCCGGCTTCTCCCCCATCGCGGCAGGCTCGTCTACCCTTTGCGGAGATGCCGTATGCGTGCTGCCGAGTGGAGGCAATCCATGTCCATCATCGACATTGCCAGCTACCTGCCCAATCACGAGCCGACCGTGGACGTGGCCTCGTTCAAGAACGCCATGCGCAATCTCGCCGGCGCGGTCAGCGTGGTCAGCGTCGGCACCGGCCCCGAGCGCACCGGTTTCACCGCCACCTCGGTGTCGTCCTTCTCGGTGGAGCCGCCCACCCTGCTGGTCAGCCTCAACCGCGATTCCTCCTCCTGGCAGGCCCTCCAGGCCGCCGGTGCCTTCGCCGTCAACATCCTCGCCCAGCATCAGTCCGCCGTCGCCGACCGCTTCGCCGGCCGCGGCGGCATCAAGGGCAACGACCGCTATGTCGGCTGGGACTGGACCCGCCTCGGCAGCGGCACGCTGGGCCTCGAAGGCGCCGTGGCGGTGATCGATTGCGACCTTGACGAAGCCATAGAACGCCACTCCCACGCCATCCTCCTCGGCCGCGTCCGCTCCGTCTCCATCACCCCCGACGCCCAGCCGCTCCTCTACTGGTCCGGCACCTACCAAACCCTGCGCTGATCCTCCGGTATCGAGCTGCCGGCAGCCATACCGGCGCGCCTCCCCGGCCATGATGCGGGCAAGCTCGCGCTCGACCCATCGTGGCCACTCGGCTCGTCCGGATAGTCCACGGCTACGACGCCCGTGCGCCGGGCTTACGGGCAAGCGCCCGCGATTTCCCTGAAACCCAGGGAATTGCCGCTAAATCAGTGAGGAAAAGGGATTGGCTGGGGAACCTGGATTCGAACCAAGATTAACGGAGTCAGAGTCCGCTGTTCTACCATTGAACTATTCCCCAGCAGCTGGCCTGCCGGCCATCGCGGCGCCGGCCCGGTGGGCGGAGCGCGATGCGGGGTCTGCATAGACAAAGCCCGAGCAGATTGCAAGCGCCTGCATGCCCGCCCTGCGCGCCGCGGCTTGGCATTGCGCTCCGGCGTGCCTTGCTCTACCGTCGATCCCGACAACGCAACGAGCTGTGCGTTCGGGCGCGGCCGGTTCTTCCGGTCCTGGCGACCGCGCACACGAAGGAGACAGAAGTGACCGATTCGAATCGGTCCGCCGCCGCCTCGGCTGTTCCGGTCGCGGTGGCGCTCCAATCGCCTTCCGGTCCCGGCCGGCAGGGCAGGGCAGGTGTATCCGCGCCCGTCTTGGAGCCGCGGACAGCGCCGCCCGGCCCGCCGCGCCGTCATCGCGGTCCCCTCTATGCCGCGCTCGATCTGGGCACCAACAATTGCCGCCTGCTGATCGCCCGCCCGCACGAGCATGGTTTTCGCGTGCTCGACGGTTTCACCCGCATCGTCCGGCTGGGCGAGGGTGTCTCGGTCACCGGCCGCCTCTCCGAGGCGGCGATGGAGCGGACCATGGATGCGTTGCGCCAGTGCCGCAACAAGCTGCGCGACCATCAGCCCTCCCGCATGCGGCTGATCGCCACCGAGGCCTGCCGCGCCGCCGAGAACGGCCCCGCCTTCATCGCGCGGATCAAGGACGAGCTGGGCCTGGAGCTGGAGATCGTGGATCGCCGCACCGAGGCCGAGCTGGCCGTGACCGGCTGCGCCGACCTCATCGAGCAGGGCGCCCAGGGCGCGCTGATGTTCGACATCGGCGGCGGCTCTTCCGAACTGGCCTGGCTCGATTTCCGCGGCGGCCGCCCCCGCTCCCAGGGGCGCATGTTCTCCTCCATCCGCTCCTGGCAGTCCCTGCCCGTTGGGGTGGTGTCCATCGCCGAGAAGTTCGGCGGCGTCGACGTCACCCCCGAGACCTTCGAGGCCATGGTCGAGCACGTGTCCGAGCATCTGCGCCAGTTCCGCGGCCGCGAGAAGCTGCGCCAGATGATCGCCAGCCACCCGGTGCACCTCATCGGCACCTCGGGCACGGTCACCACCCTGGCCGGGCTGCATCTGGGGCTGGAGCGCTACGAGCGGCAGAAGGTGGACGGGCTCTGGATGCGCCGCGACCAGGTGGACGACATCATGCGGGCGCTATTGGGCATGACCTTCGAGCGCCGCACCGCCCATCCCTGCATCGGTAAGGACCGCGCCGATCTGGTGCTGCCCGGCTGCGCCATCTTCGAGGCCATCCGCCGCGAATGGCCCACCGATCGGGTGCGCGTGGCCGATCGCGGCCTGCGCGAGGGCATTCTGATCTCGCTGATGGATGCCGACCGGGTGCATCGCCGCTCGCCGGCCCGCCGCGGCGGCAGGAGGAACGGCCATGGCCAATAGCAAGGCGCTCGGCACCGGCGGCCGCAAGTCCGACAAGGACCTCAAGATCCGGGTGAAGTCGGCCAAGGGCCGCAAGGTCTCGTCCACCAAATGGCTGGAGCGTCAGCTCAACGACCCCTATGTGGCCCGCGCCCGCGCCGAGGGCTATCGCTCCCGCGCCGCCTTCAAGATCAAGGAGATAGACGAGAAATACAAGCTCTTCCGCAAGGGCATGCGCGTCGTCGATCTCGGCGCCGCCCCCGGCGGCTGGTCGCAGGTGGCGGCCAGGGCGGTGGGGTCCACGGCGGAAAAGCCGCTGATCGTCGGCATCGACTATCTCGACATGGACCCCATCCCGGGCGTCGTCCTGCTCAAGAAGGATTTCACCGACGAGGACGCGCCCGCCGCCCTCATCGAGGCCATGGGCGGCCGGAAGGCCGACGTCGTCATGTCCGACATGGCCTGGCCCACCACCGGCCACAAGGCCACCGACCATCTGCGCATCGTGCATCTCATCGAGATCGCCGCCGATTTCGCCATCCAGGTGCTCAATCCCGGCGGCTCCTTCGTGGCCAAGGTGTTCCAGGGCGGCACCGAGCACGAGCTGCTGCACATGCTCAAGCGTCATTTCCGCTCCACCTTCCACGCCAAGCCCCCTTCCAGCCGCTCCGACAGCGCCGAAGCCTATCTCGTCGCCAAGGGCTTCAAGGGTCGGCCCGAGGAAGAAGCCGAAGACTAAGCTGGTTCCGACTTCGACCCCACCCCGGCTCTCCCCCTGCCCCTTGAGGGGTGGGCCGGGGTGGGGTGCCGCGAGGCGCGCAAGCGCACGCGAGTGGGGGCTATCCCCCTCAATGCATATGCGGCCCGCTCAACAGCTGGTGCCCGGCATTCCTCGGCAGCCGCAGGAACAGCAGCGTCGAAATCCCGCACACCACGGCCACCACGTAGAAGGCGATGTGGAAATCGGCCAGCTCCAGCGCCCCGCCGCCGCGGATGCGGTGCGCCAGTTCCAGCATGCCGCCGCCCAGCGCCACGCCCATGGCGAACATGAGCTGCCCCCAGACCTGGCTGATGACATTGGCCTGGCCGGCATCCTTGTCCTCGATATCGGCGAAGACGAAGGCGTTCGAGCCGGTCCAGAAGATCGATTGCCAGAAGCCGGTGAAGGCGAGGATGGCCAGGATCAGCGGGATCGGCGTGCCGGGGAAATAGAAACCCATCGCCACGATGCCCAGCGTCGAGATGCCGGTGGACCACACCAGCGGATATTTGAATCCCCAGCGCGCGAACACCCAATTGGCCACGAACTTGGCGATCAGCGCGCCGATGGCGCCGGAGAAGGTCACCATGCCGCTCTCGAACGGCGACAGCCCGAAGCTCAGCTGCAGCATCAGCGGGAACAGGAAGGGCGTCGCGCCCTGGCCGAGGCGGAAGAAAGTGCCCGCCACCACCGCCACCCGGAAATTGGGGAAGCGCAGCAGCCTGAGGTCGAGCAGTGGATATTCGGTCGCCAGCGCGTGCCGCGTATAGACATAGCCGAGCACGATGCCGGCGACCGCGGCGACCACGCCATAGACCGGGGGCAGGGCGGGCAGGCTCACCACCGAGCAGCCGAAGGCGAAGAGGGCGAAGGCCAGCCCCGCCAGCACGAAGCCCTTGCCGTCGATGCGCCGGGGGCGGTTGCGCTGCTCGTTCGGCAGGGCGAAGCCCACCAGGGCCATGCCGAGCAGGCCGATGGGCACGTTGATGATGAAGATCCAGTGCCAGGAGAAATAGGTGGTCAGGAACCCGCCGAAGGGCGGGCCGACGATCGGCCCGATCAGGGCGGGGATGGTGAGCCAGGCCATGGCGTCCACCAATTGGTGCCGCGGCGTCATCCGCACCAGCACCAGCCGCGCCACCGGCCCCATCATCGCCCCGCCCATGCCCTGGACGAAGCGGGCGACGACGAACTCGGTCAGCGAGCCGGAGAAGGCGCAGCCGACCGAGCCGACCATGAACACCAGCATGGCCACGCGGAACACGCGCCGCGCCCCGAACCGGTCGGCCATCCAGCTCGAGATCGGGATGAAGATGGCGAGCGCCACGAGATAGGCCGTCAGCGCCAGCTTCAGCGAGATCGGATCGGTGCCGATATCGGCGGCGATGGCGGCCAGCGAGGTGGCGATCACCGTCGAATCCATGTTCTCCATGAACAGGGCCGTGGCGAGGATCAGGGGGGTCGTGCGCGACAAGGTTCCTTCCGGAGCAGACTGGGGGCTCCGCCTACTCCTTTCCCATGGACCGGTGGCCCGAGACGTTGCTGCCCGCATCCGCCGGCAGCCGCATGTAGATGATGCTGGCCAGCGCGCTGAGCCCGCCCACGGCGAAGAACGCGATCTGGAAGTCCCATAGCGTCAGGTGGCCGCCGCTGATGGCGCTCGAGATTTCGAGGATGCCGCCGGCCACCGCCACCCCGAAGGCCACCGAGATCTGCTGGGCCACCGCCACGATGGCCGTGGCCTGGCTGGCCTCCTCGTCGGAGACGTCGGCATAGCCGATGGCGTTGCTGCCGGTGAAGAACACCGAGCGCAACACGCCTCCCGCCACCAGCACCACCATCATCAGCGGCACGGGCGTTTCGGCGGTGAACAGCCCCTGCGCGGCGATCAGCAGGCCGCCGAACACTGCCGCGAACCCCAGCACGCGCGGAAAGCCGAACCGGGCGAACACGCGCTCGGCGATGAACTTGCTCATGATCGCGCCGATGGCCGACACGAAGGTGATGGCGCCGGACTGGAACGGGTTGAGCCCGAAGCCGAGCTGCAGCATCAGCGGCAGCAGGAAGGGCACGGCCCCGACCCCGATGCGGAACAGCGATCCCCCGGTGATCGAGGAGCGGAACAGGGGATGCCGGAACAGCTTCGGGTCGAGCAGCGGATATTTCGTCTTGCGCGCATGCAGCAGGTAGAGCAGGGCGGCCGTCACCCCCACGGCCAGGGTCAGATAGCCGTAGATGATGGGCAGCGCCGGCAGGCTGACCACCGAAAGCCCGAACACCATGCCCGAAAAGGCCACGCCGGCGATCAGGAAGCCCACCAGGTCCACCGGCCGCGGCGTCCGCTCGTCGGGCACCTGCAGGTAGATGCCGGCCAGGATGATGCCGGCGATGCCGATGGGGATGTTGATCCAGAAGATCCAGTGCCAGGACAGATAGGTGGTCAGGAAGCCGCCGATCAGCGGCCCGGTCACCGGTGCCACCAGCGCCGGCACGGTCAGCCAGGCCATGGCCGCCACCAGTTCGTTGCGCGGCGTCGAGCGCACCAGCAGCAGCCGGCCCACCGGCGTCATCATCGAGCTGCCGATGCCCTGGAAGAAGCGCGACAGCACGAAGGTTTCCAGCGAGAACGAGAACGAGCAGGCCAGCGAGCCGAGCATGAACACGAAGATCGCCAGGCGGAACACGTTCTTGGCGCCGAACCGGTCGGCCATCCACCCGCTGATCGGGATGAAGATGGCCAGCGCCACGAAATAGGCCGTCAGCGCCAGCTTCAGCGCGATCGGCTCGGTGCCGATGTCTGCGGCGATCGCCGGCAGGGAGGTGGCGATGACGGTCGAGTCCATCTGTTCCATGAACAGGGCGACCGCCAGGATGAGCGGGGTGACGCGGATCACGAGACTATGAACCGGAGGAATCGAAAGGGGACCGCGAACGCGATCGCCCCACTATGGGCCGACACGCCGCATACGCCTAGTCCCTAAATGCACGGGCTTGTATGGCAGTTGCATTCGGCGGGACGGCCGCTCCGCCCCTCTAGGCAAAGCCGTCCTCGGGTGCTATTGACCCTCGCCAACCTGAGCCCGCGAGTCCTCGTCGCCGGTTCGCATTCCAACAGTTCTGAATTTGATCAGAAGGCAGGAAGGGTCTGGCCTTGGCGAAGATTATTACCACCATCACCGGCGATGCGGCGCTGACCTTCGACGACGTGCTGCTGCAGCCGGCGCGCTCCGACATCCTGCCGACCGAGACCGACATCTCCACCAACGTCACCAGGGACATCAGCCTCAATCTGCCCATCCTGTCCTCGGCCATGGATACGGTCACCGAGGCCAACATGGCCATCGCCATGGCCCAGGCCGGCGGGCTCGGCGTCATCCACAAGAACCTGACGCCCGAGCAGCAGGCCGAGCAGGTGCGCATGGTCAAGTCCTTCGAGAGCGGCATGGTGGTCAATCCCATCACCATCGGGCCCGACGCCACCCTTTCCGATGCCCTGGCCCTCATGGACAGGAGCCGCATTTCCGGCATTCCCGTGGTCGAGAACGGCGGCCGGGGCGGCCGCGCCATCGGCAGGCTGGTGGGCATCCTCACCAATCGCGACGTGCGCTTCGCCTCCAACCCCGACCAGCCCGTTTCCGAGCTGATGACGCATCAGAACCTCATCACCGTGCGCGAGGGCGTCTCCAAGGAGGAGGCCAAGGTGCTGCTCCACCGCCACCGTATCGAGAAGCTGCTGGTGGTCGACGAGGATTACCGCTGCATAGGCCTCATCACCGTCAAAGATATCGAGAAGGCGCAGCTCCATCCCAATTCGGTCAAGGACGCGCAGGGGCGCCTGCGCGTCGCCGCCGCCTCCACCGTGGGCGATGGCGGGTTCGAGCGCTCGCTCCAGCTCATCGATGCCGGGGTCGATCTTCTCGTCATCGACACTGCCCACGGCCATTCCGTGCGCGTCGCCGAAGCGGTGGAGCGCATCAAGCGCGAGAGCAATTCCACCCGCATCGTCGCCGGCAACGTCGCCACCGCCGAGGCCACCCGGGCGCTCATCGATGCGGGCGCCGACGCGGTCAAGGTCGGCATCGGCCCCGGCTCCATCTGCACCACCCGCATCGTCGCCGGCGTCGGCGTGCCGCAGCTTTCGG
>ENA-UOVV01001436-UOVV01001436.1-compost-metagenome-genome-assembly--contig:-NODE-1436-length-17480-cov-4.267202_pt1 | contig 17480 bp, 16 predicted proteins | sample MGYA00238155_ERZ761577 | MGnify/ENA primary metagenome ERZ761577 (study PRJEB28898, sample SAMN06268775) | compost metagenome | isolation source: Emeryville, CA | place: USA:Emeryville, CA | collected...
ATAAAAAGATCAGCAGCGTGGGGACCGCCCGGCCGCGGTCGATGGCCGCTTCGATAATGGCTTTCATTCGGCGGCCTCGCGGGTTTCCACTTGCTGGCCGGGACGCACAAAACCGGCGCCTTGGGTGATAAGGCGCACCCGCTCCGGCAGCCCGAGCACCGTCGCACCATCGTCTTCAAAACCAACGACCTGAACGGGGTGAAACTCAACGATTTTGTCATCGTTTACGGTGTGGATGCCCAACTCCCCTCGCCCACCCAGACTGAGCAATGCCGGTGATACCCGGTGAGCGTTGGCCGCCGCCTGATGGATGCGCAGGGTGGCACTGGCCCCCGCCACCCGCCACAGTTCGGGATTGTCTGCATGGATTTCGACGTAAAAGCTGCGCGTGCTGAGGTCGGCCGCCTGGCTGACGAACTGCACCTCTCCCTGCAGTTCCCGTCCGTCCAACAGGATAATCGTCGCCTGTTGACCCGGCTGGATCTGGCCGATTTGCAGCTGCGGCACCTGCCCGGCCACTTTCACACGGGTCGCATCCACCACCGTCATCAGAACTTCACCCGGCTGCACCAGCTGGCCCACTTCCACATAACGCCGGTCCACCCGGCCACCAAAAGGCGCTTTTGGCTGGCTGTATTCCACCGCCAGTTCGGCAGCGGCGAGTTCGGCCTGGGCTCTGGCGAGTTCGCTTTCCAAGCGTACCAGCTCGGTCTGCGAGATTAATTTATCAGTGGTCAGCGTCCGCCCGCCTTCCAATTCTTTCTGGCGCAGGCGCACATCGGCGCGCATCTGCGCCAACTTCTGGGTTCGCCCTTCATCGGACAGGCGTAATAAGGCATCACCTGCAACCACCACGTCACCCTGTTGCTTCAGCAGCTCTTCGACCCTGCCTGCCACCTGCGCTTTGACATCCACTTGCTGCCACGCGGTGATGCTGCCCTGCACGACCTGCTCCCGCGTGGTCGCTGTCGCTTCCGACCAGCGCACCTCGACCTCCGCCAAACGCTCCTCAGGCTTTACCTGCTCACCCGGCGCGGTTTCCCGCGCGCTCTGTTTTTCGCCACCGAGAAGCCAGAGCACCAGAACCACGGAAAGAATCACAGCAATGACAGGCGGAGAGGGGGGCCAGGAAAAGAATTTCTTGAACGAAGCGGACATCAATCGGTTCCTTGGGTGACGGCTCAAAGGGGAGCAACATTACGCTGGCACGGGGCTTTCAACAACAGGGAGGCAGGCAAAGTTACAAAAAAACACCTGAAGACGGCGGAGGATGACGCGGAAATAAAAACGGCAGGTTAAACCTGCCGTTTTGGGATGGATCTTTAAAACAAGATCTTAAGGAGCAACCGCTCGTCCTGTGGTCGGGCTGATTCGACCGGGGCAAAGGCCGCGAGATTTCAGATTGGCCGCGATTTGCGGAATGGCCTGCAGGGAGTTGTTCTGATTTTGGTGCATCAGAATCACCTGACCGTTCTGCATACGTCCAACGGCATTAACAATGTTCTGAACGCTGGCGCCATTCCAGTCTTGCGAGTCCACATCCCAAGTGATGGTGTAGAGACCCAAGGCACTGGCCGCTGAGCGAATAGTATTGTTTGTCGTACCGTAGGGTGGACGGAAGATAGTCGGCTTGGGCGCACCGGCGTTTTGAATTGCCTGGTTGTTGCTGCTCAGCTCCTGGGTCACCTGCTGGGCGCCGTAGGCGCCCATATCCACGTGGTTGTAGGCGTGGCTCTGTATCTCGCCCACTTCCATCATCTGGCGAATGGCCGCACTGTTATTGCCGATATTGACGCCGTTCACGAAGAAGGTTACCGGGGTCAAACCGTTCTGCTTGAGCGAGCTGACCCAGTTGCTGGTATTGCCCGTTGGACCGTCGTCGTAAGTGATAGCGACATAGCCGCTACAGTTAGACGGCTCGGGTTCGGGTCTGGAGGTATCCAGCTTGCCGTCTGCGGAATAGACCGCAAAGCCCGACAGAGTCGCGTTATCCACGACGGATTCCAAGGCGATATCCAAGGTACCGTCGGTCACACGGACATTTTCGACTACATATTCGTAGGCACCGTCATGACCCACCAAGGTAAACAGATCCACATTGGACAGAACCTTCTGTCCCTCGACAGACACGTTGAATGAACGGGCTCCGGCCGTGGTTTGGTAAATCTCCGCCATAAACAGTTTGATGGAGAAGGTACCGGTGGTGACCGGGACCTTATAGCTGTAGGTACCGTAACGCTCAGTCTGGTACATGGCGCCAGCGGTGGTTCCGGCGATGGGATCCATGGTGGAGTTCGGCGTACCGCCGTCAGCATACTTGTCCGCCTGGAACATGATGCCTTCATAGGTGCCGCCCGTAGTGGCACCGGAGTCAATGGCGACTACCAGCGGCAGGTTGCCCACTGAACCGCTCGACGAGCTGGAGCTGCTTGAGCTCGACGACGAGCTGCTGGAGGAGCTGGAGCTTGAGGACGACGAGCTGGAACTGGAGCTGGACGAGCTCGACGATGACGAGCTGGAGCTGCTGACACCGGAAGACGAACTCGCGGATGAACTGCCGGCACCAGAAGATGAGCTAGACGAACTGCTTCCGGGCGGGGGTCCACTGTGCACTCCACCGCAGGCAGCTAGGACAAGTGAAATTAACGTTGCTGTGGCAACACGTGGCAAATAAGTTGGCGCATTAGTCATATGATTAAACCGCTGTTATTGTTTTTTCTCAGCGTGATGACGTTACGCTTTTTTGCAAAAACTTCTGTGGCGCGTTTCAAAATCCGTTAAGAAGATCAAATAAGTACAGGAAATAAAACAAAAACCGCCACAAAAGTCGCGCTTTTTTGTGCTTACCGTTCGCGGTGATACATCCGCAACGCGATCGGTGCAAAAATCGCGGTCACAATAGTCGTTGCTACCAAAACCCAAAGCATGCTGTTTAAGTCCGGTTGACCATGCATAAGTCCACGCGATGCATTAGCGAGATGAGTGACGGGATTAACGCTGACAAAAGCCTGCAACCATCCAGGCATAGTGGCGGGATCGACGAACACATTGCTGGCAAACGTCAGCGGAAATAAAAATAAAAAGCTGGTCGTCATTACCGATTCCGGTGATTTCACCAACATGCCGACGATAATCCAGATCCACGCCAGACTGGAGGCAAAAATCTGCACCAACAATACCGCCAGTACTACGCCGACAATACCGCCCTGCGGACGGAATCCCAGCACAAAACCAAGACCAATCACCATAACTGCCGCAATGGAATAACGCAGAATATCTCCCATAAGCGCACCGAATACCGGTGCAGACGGCCAGATAGGCATGGACCGGAAACGGTCATAAATACCTTTACTAATATCGGTATTGAGACCTACGCCGGTATAAACGGTAATAAATAAAATCGTCTGCACCAAAATTCCCGGCAGCAGATACTGAATGTATTCCTTTGGTGAGCCCGCGAGAGCACCGCCGAATAAATAAGTGAACATCAATGTCATCATTAGCGGAAATACCGTTACATCAAACAATTGAAACGGCACATGCTTGATTTTCAGTAGCGCTCGCCAGCCGAGCGTCATCGCCGAGCCCCATGCATTCAGCGGTCGCGGCTTGACCGTCTTCGCAAGAATAATTTTGTCAGTTGACTGACCTTCAGATATGTTCACGCCGCTACCTCGTTTTGTTGTGCTTTTCCTGTCAACGCAAAAAAGACTTCATCCAAACTCGGAGACCCGAGAGAAAATTCCGCAACGGCAATTCCATCATTATTTAACGAATGCAATATATGCATGGCATGAGCGGTGTCCGTCACCTGCACGCTCAATCCTTCGGTAGTCGCTTGCGACTGACCATTGGTAAGCGATTGTAACAACGTCTCCGCAGCCACTCGCTGCGCAGCATCCTGCAGATGTATTTTTAGAGTGCCGCTGCCAACGGAGGCTTTTAATTCGCGACTGGTGCCTGCGGCAATGACTTTACCGTGATCAATCACCGCCATACGATCCGCCAATTGATCCGCCTCTTCCAAATACTGAGTGGTCAGCAATACCGTGGTGCCAATGGCGGCGATATCCCGCACCATATCCCACACTTGGTTGCGACTGCGCGGATCCAACCCCGTCGTAGGCTCATCAAGAAATAAAATTTCCGGAGTAACGATCAGACTGGCGGCGATGTCCAAGCGTCGGCGCATACCGCCGGAATAAGTGCGCGCCTGCCGACCCGCCGCCTCCGCGAGATCAAACGCTTGGAGCAATTCACTGGCGCGCTGGCGAGCGCCGCGCCAGCTGTGCCCGAGCAGGCGCGACAGCAGCACGAGATTTTCCATCCCAGTCAGATCTTCATCGACGGATGCAAATTGCCCGGTCAAGCTGACCTTGCTGCGAATTTGCGCCGCTTCGGTCAATAAATCATGCCCAAGCACCCGCGCACTGCCACTGGTGGGCGCCAGCAAAGTAGCGAGCAAACGCACGGTAGTAGTTTTGCCCGCACCGTTCGGCCCGAGCAAACCAAATACCGAACCCTTGGCCACACTCAAACTGATGCCATCCACCGCATGAGTATCGCCAAAGCGCTTGCGCAGATCCGTTGTCTCAATTGCGTAATTCATAGTGTTCCTTAAATTGCTTTTTACTGATCCGAAATTTCGGGCTCGATCAGTGCTGCTAAAAACTGCAGAGATTCCTGCCATCCCAAATAACAGGATTCCACCGGAATCACGTCTGGAATACCGGTCTGCTCTATGTTCACTTCCACCCCACAGGACACAGCACGAATATCCACAGTGGTAGTCATTTCACCCGGCAACTCCGGAGTGTCGAACGTCGCGGTGTAGCTCACGCGCTTGCCCGGCTCCAATTCTTTATAAACGCCACCGAATGAATGACTGCCGCAGGTTGTGAAATTGGTAAAACTCATCCGCCATGTGCCGCCCACCACAGGATTCTGCTCGTGCAATGTTGCGGTAAATCCCTTGGGAGGCAACCAGCGAGTAAATGCTGCGGGATCGACGAATGCGCGATAAACCTTATCGGGCGTGGACGCAAAAACGCGGTGTAGCTTAACGGTATTGTTTGACATAAGAGTGTCTCCTATTGGGTCAGATGTACCTATTAATCGGTTGCCGCACCGCTCAATCGACAGGTCAGATAAAAATTTTTGAATGGAAAGAAAATGGAAAAGCGCGCCTAGCGCATAAAAAATTGGCACTGATAACGGAACCTGGATGGCAACGTCAAGCCCCAGGGCCAGTTTCCATACAGTCTTTTACAACTTCTGGGCCGATGCGCAGTTTGGCATTTAGGTCGCGCAGCGCGGAGCGCAGCCCCTCCTCCACCACCGGGTGATAAAACGGCATATCGAGCATTTGCGCCACGGTCATATGTTGTTGCGCCGCCCAACTCAACAGGTGCGCAATATGTTCTGCACGCGGGCCGATCATTTCTGCACCTAAAAACAAGCCTGTGCCGTGTTCACCGTAAACCCGCAGCAGACCTTTGTTTTCCGCCATAACACGAGAACGCCCCTGATCTTCAAAACTCACTTCGCCGAAGGCATAACACTGATTGCAGCGCAGTTTTACCTGATCGAGATTCAGGCCGATGCTGGCGATTTGTGGGTCGCCAAACACGATGGATATAGGCGCACGCCGTAAACCGGAGCGCACATCGGGAAATCGCCCTGCATTGTCACCTGCGATCCTGCCTTCATCCGCGGCTTCGTGCAGCAGCGGGCGATCGCCATTAACGTCGCCCGCGAGAAAAATATTCGAATCGCCACACTGCAAAGTGAAAGGATCAAATTCCGGCACACCTTTTTTATCGGTTTTTAACGTCGTCTTTTCCAGACCGAGTTTATCGAGATTAGGTTTTCGGCCAGTTGCATTGAGCACATACTCGAATATGTCCTCCACCATTTTCCCTTCGCGATCCTGAAAGCGAATTTTTACGCCTTCCGGCAATTCCTCCACCGTTTCCACCTGTGCCTGCGCATCGAGATAAAATTCGCTGGAGAAAGTCTTCAACGCATAGTCTTTTATGGCGGGATCTTTAAGCCCGGCGATTCCACCACTGCGTCCAAATAATTTCACTTGTACATTGAGGCGGTGAAATGCCTGACCCAATTCCAGTCCCACAACGCCGGGGCCAAAAATCGCTATGCTTTTGGGCAAATCCGGCAATTCAAAAATCTGATCCGTGTCGAGCAGACGCTTGCGCAGATCGCGCAACTGCGGTGGCACTGCTGGTCGAGAACCTGTGGCAATTACCACAGTTTTGGCACGCACACGTTCGCCATTGGAGAGCTGCAACATATGGTTATCGAGAAATTCCGCATAAGCGTAAATTTTGCGAGCCTCGGGTATTCCTTCTATCGATTGCAGCACAAAGCCAACAAAACGGTCGCGTTCGCGCTGCACGCGCGCCATCACCGCTTTGCCATCAATAAGGGTTTGGGGATTCGTCACGCCAAAAATTGTGCTGTGGCGACTGCGCTGTGCAGCTTCGGCGGCGGCGATCAATAATTTGCTCGGCATACAACCGACTCTGGCGCAGGTTGTCCCCAAGGGACCGCCGTCGATCAACAGAATTTTTTCCGTATGTTTGCTGGCTGCGCGATAAGCGCCGAGCCCAGCGGTGCCGGCGCCCAGAATAGCCACATCCACATCGTGAATTTTCATGATCCCTCCAGATTTTCCCGCACCAATAAAACCTGGATTATGCGCCGCTGATGGCACAATCCTCCAGCACTCAACTTATTCATCGATCACTTGTTAAGATAGCGGCTTTTCCAACGGGTCTGATAAGAGGTCACTATGGCAAAGGTTCTGGTTCCTATCGCCGACGGCACCGAAGAAATGGAAGCCGTCATCATTATCGACGTGTTGCGTCGCGCTCAGATCGATGTCTGCGTTGCGTCCGTGATGCCGGGAAGAAAAGAGATCACTGCATCCCGCGGCGTGCGACTGATCGCCGATGTTCTACTGGAAGAGTGCGTCGGACAGGATTGGGACATGATCACACTGCCCGGCGGCCAGCCCGGTGCCACCCATCTGCACGACTCGACCACGCTTCTCGCGCTACTGAAAGGCCAGATCGCCCAGCAGCGCTGGGTCGCCGCCATTTGCGCCTCTCCAGCCGTAGTACTCGGGCGCCACGGACTGATTTCACAAGCAACCGCCACCTGCTTCCCGGCCTGCCAGCAGGAACTTGCCGGGCAAACGGCGGCCGTAAGCCAGGAGAGAGTTGTGGTGGACGTCAAGCTCGTTACTAGCCAGGGGCCAGGTACCGCAGTGGAATTTGCGCTGCGCTTGGTGGAGCTGCTGGGAGGCGAACAGAAAGCAAATGAGGTGCAAAAGGCGATGGTCGTCACTCAACCAAGGGCTTCCGCCGCCTAGGGCTGGCCAGCGGTGATACGAAGTGCTAAGGTTCAGTGATGATCAATATGCAGCCCCGCAAATTATTCCTCTCCGACGCGCAAGCCCGCGGGCTTGTCTGCGCCTTGCTTTTCATGGGCGGTTAGGAAGCGCTTCCTAGCCGCCGCACACTTTTTCAATTCCATACAGTTAATTCGGTGCTTCAGCACCTTTTTGCATTTGCGGAGAATTCTATGACTTTTGCACAACAACATACTGAACCCGTTTCTCTGATCGTCAGCAAAGCGGATTACCAACGTCTAGTACCACTGATTCGCGCTAGCGAGCTGGAACTGGCCGACGCCCTGGATGAAGAACTGTCCCGCGCTGATATAGTCGACAGCCAAAATTTGCCGGGCGACGCCGTGGCCATGAACAGCACTGTCACCTATCGCGATTTGGAAACCAAAGCGGAAACCACCGTTACCCTGGTTTTCCCAACCGAAGCGAATATCGCTGAGAAAAAGATTTCCGTTCTGTCGCCAGTGGGCGTCGCTCTATTGGGATTGCGTATCGGCGGACGTATTCAATGGCCCATGCCGAACGGTAAATTCAAACATTTTTAAATTCTGGCGGTTACACAAAACTAGACCGGACTGGGGATCGACCATGGCCAAAAACAATCTGTTTTGGAATCAGATGCTGATGCGCAGCGACAGCATCGTGGACATAGACCCCAATGCGCCCGACGCTCTCGAACAGGTGCGGGCGCAGCTCAATACCATTACCGAACAATTCGACCGGGTTTTCGACCCAGCGGACCAGTTTGAAGAATACGTCGCTATAGCCCTGTGCCAGGCGCTGCAGCGCGCCCTTACGCCCAAAATTGCGACACCCGTTTGCAAAGTCGCGGAGCAAAAGAAAGTGGCCCCGACTCCGGCTATAACGCCCCCACAGCCAACACCTGCTCCCGTGCAAAAAAGCAACGCCACTAAAAAGGCAGCTCCTAAAAAATCGCCTGCGCCGAAAAATAACGCAAAGACGTAATCAGAAGGCAACCGCCGCCCAAGCACCAAACAATCCTGCAGCTCCCGCCGGAGACAACCTTCATCTCCGGCCCCTTTCTCTATCCAATACCCAGCTTTGACGATTTGCGCATAAGCATTGATTGATCAAATTCACACTTCATTTGTCATTAAGCGCTTTTTGACAACAAGGTTGCTACCATCGGCGCACACTATAACCAACCCGAAGGGTCAGACCCGGGCAACCTTCCTAATGGGTATTCTCATGGCAAAACGCAATCCACTCACCAGCAAACTAGGCGGCGCCTTTGCTTTATCCGTGGCGCTGATACTGACAGCCTGCGGCGGCACTGGCTCGTCCGGCAACAGCTCCAGTTCCAGCAGCTCATCTTCAAGTTCGAGTTCGAGCAGCTCTTCCAGCAGCTCCAGCTCGAGCAGTAGTTCTTCAAGTTCCAGCTCTTCGAGCTCGAGTTCGTCCAGCTCAAGCTCCAGCTCTTCGAGCTCAAGCAGTAGTTCAGGCGGCGACTCCCTCTCTGCGTACTTTGATCAGTTTCCTTGCGGCGTTGGTTATGAGGCCATTGGAAATGGTGGTTGGAGCGCCTGTTATCGCGTACAAGGTGGCATGGCGGTATGTAACCCGATCGGTAATCCCTCATCTCCCCAACTGGTTAAGTGGAGTAACGGCAGCGCCGTAACCAATATTGCGCATATCAATAGCACACAAGATACCGACGTTATCGTCGTGACCGATGATGGTAAGGCCTACATTGGCAACGCGAGCAGCGTGCCTATGACTCCTGTTGTCAACAGCGGCGCCGTAGCGGGAACCGGAGGCAAACATCCGAAATGTGTCCTGGTACAACAGGGCGGCAAAAAAGACGTTCTATGTGGTAGCTCAAGCTTGTCCCGCCCCGCTCTTCCCTCCGATTTTGACGCAATGCAAATTACAGCTGGATACGGTTTGGTTTGCGCGTTAAATAAAAAAGGTGAGGCGTGGTGCTGGCAAGATGGAGGCAATACCGGAGGTGGAATTCAAAGCGTCGTCAGCGCAACTCCATCCAAATTCCCATTTAGTGAACCGATGGTTTATATCCAGGCGGGACAAAACTCTGTTTGCGGAATCAAATTCGGAGGTGGAGCAGAGTGCAAATTCAGTTATCACGATACCAATGTTCTTCCGGCACCGACCCCCGATCCAGCGGGACTGGGCACAACACCGGCTGACTTTGCTCCAAACGCAAAAACCATCCAAATCGGCTATAAAACCGGGGTCGTGATCAATAAAGACGGCTCTGCCAAATACTATCCAGGCGGAGCAACTTTAAACGTCGGCAAGGCCATTGCAGCAGGTGGTGACCGCGCCGCGATCAGCGTGGTCAATGAAACCGGTGATGTGTATCTCATTGATGGTGGCAACGCGAAACAAGTAAATGGGCAATACAAAGCAGAAGCACACAGCTGCTCTCTGTAAACACCCTGCATAAAAATAAAAAGGCCACTCATGTGGCCTTTTTTATCTCATCACTCTTGTGACAACTCCCATCCCCCACCCAAAGCCAAATACAAATCCACTGCCGCTTCCAACCTCGCCTGGCGCTGCTGCACCAATTGATCTCTCGCCTGGAAAACCGTGCGTTGGGATTCGAGCAGGTTCAATAAATCGTCGCTGCCTTCGCGGTAGCGCGCTTCGATCAGGCGCAAAGTCCGTTCGGCCTCAAGCAGGATTTCCTGTTGTCGCATTTCCTGTTCGGCGCTGACGGCGCGGCGGTCGAAGGCGTCGGCGACTTCTTGCAGAGCCGTGAGGATGGATTTGCGATATTGCTCCACCAACGCCACTCGCTGGGACTCACTGAGTTTTACCTGATTGCGCAGACGTCCGCCGTTAAACAAGGTCTGAGCCAAACCCAAACTCCAGCTCATGCTGTCGGACGGAGGGCTCAGGGAAAATAAAGCGGCGGAAGAACGCGCGACTGATGCAGTGAGTTGCACACTGGGCAGCAGCGCGGCGCGGGCTGCGGCGACATCAGCATCGGCGGCTTGCAGTTGTGCTTCCGCACCGGCGAGATCGGGACGGCGGGTGAGCAGATCTGCGGGAATTCCTTCGCCGACGTCCGGCAACGCTAGATCCAGCAAACGCCCATCGGCCGGCAACTCAAAAGTCAGCGGCGATTCGCCAAGCAATACCGCAATAGCGGCGCGAGTTTGTCGCGCCTGTAATTGCAACGGCAATAATACCGACTGCTGGCTTAATAAATTCGTGCGCTGACGCGAGACATCCGCCGCCGTCGCCACGCCATTTTCATAGCGCACTTGCACGATTTGCGCGATGCGTTCGGCGATGCGAATATTTTCTTCCGCGCTGGCGATGCGTTGCTGCAAAGTCAGCCACTGAAACCAGGCGCTGGCGACGGCGCCACTGACACTCAATTGTGCGGCGGCTTCATCGTATTGCCGCGATGCATATCCAGCGCGTGCGCCGGCTACACCGGCAGACACCCTGCCCCACAAATCCACCTCATAACTCGCGCCCAAGCCCACACGGCTGTTTTCATTTTTTTCCCAATCGCCACCGTCAAAGCGGCTGCGCCCAGAACCTGAGCTGCCGTTGATGGTGAAGGATGGAAACAGCGACGCGCCCGCAATACGCATTTGCAATTCCGCCTGACGCACCCGCTCCCCAGCGATGCGCAAATCCGGATTTTGCCGCTGCGCCGCTTCGATCAGACTGGTCAATTGCGGCGATTGGAAGGACTGCCACCAATCCTTTTCGATGGCAACACTGGGAACAATTTGCACATTTTGCGCCACCGCATTTCCCTGTATTTCCAACGGAATATTTGGCCGTTCGGTTTGCGGAATGGATTGGCAGGCGGTGATCGTCATAACCGCGGCGGTGAGCAAAATCAGACGCGGAGTACAATTTTTTTTGGGCATGAAATCAAATCTCGATTAAACAAAGCTGCACAAATATCACTCGGAAGCCAATGCGGTCACGGGGTCGAGACTCGCGGCTTTGCGCGCGGGCAAAAATCCGAAAATCAATCCAGTCGCAAATGCGCAACCAAATGCCAGGGCTACTGGCATAACGGAGTAATAAATCGGTGTGCCCAAAGCCCCAACCAATGCTGTTGCCGACAAACCCAATACCACCCCGATGACACCACCGAGTGCCGACACCACCAGTGCCTCAATCAAAAACTGCTGCAAAATATGTCGTCGCCGCGCACCTGTCGCCATGCGAATACCAATTTCCCGCGTTCGCTCCGTCACACTCACCAACATAATATTCATCACACCGATACCACCCACCAACAACGAAATTGCCGCAATCGATGCGAGCAAAATCGTCATAGTGTTTTGCGTTTGCGAAACCGTATCGATCAGCGATGCCATATTGCGGATCGTAAAATCTTCCGTGCCGTGACGCGCGAGCAACAATTCCTGTGCGGCGGCTTGAGTTGCATCCATCAACGCGGGATCAGTAACCGCAATCGTGATATTGCGCAAAAATGTCTGACCAAAAATTCGCAAGCTCCCCGTGGTAAATGGCACCAACACCACATCGTCCTGATCCTGCCCCATAGGCGATGCGCCGCGCTCGCTCATCACGCCGATCACCTGGAACAAAATATTGTTGATGATCAAATACTCTCCGAGCGGATCCCGCCGACTGAATAATTTATCGGCGACGGTTTTGCCGAGCACCGCAACAGTCGCGTAGGTACGCTCGTCCTCTTCGGAAAAAAAGGTTCCATGAGCCACGTCCCACTGGCGCGCATAAATAAAATTGGAAGAAGTCGCATTGACTTCTGCGCTGTGATCTTCCGTGTCGTAGCGCAAGGTGTAACTGCCGGTTAATTCAGGCACCGCAATTAAATTCGGCAATTCGTTGAGAGCGTTGACGTCCTCGGGCACCAGAGTCGAAACGCCCCAGCGGCCACCGCGCATATTGGGGCCGCCCGGGCGCACCAACAATAAATTACTGCCCATGGCGCTGATGCTTTCCACCACCGCCTGTTTAGCCCCATCGCCAATCGCCAACATGGTGATCACCGACGCTACACCGATCACAATTCCGAGCAGCGTTAACACCGTGCGGAAAATATTGCCGAACAGGGAGCGCATGGCAGTTTTGCCACCAGCGGCGATCTCATCAATTAATGACGGCTCGCCGTGTGCGATAGCGTTATCCATGGATTGCAGCGATTTAGGCTCGGATTTCGGCCCCGCATCCGCCACTACACGCCCGTCGCGAACTTCGATCAAACGATCTGCGTGTGCAGCCACTTCCGCATCGTGGGTAATCAAAATAATGGTGTAACCCTGCTCGGATAAATCCTTCAGCAGTTTCATCACCTCGACGCCGCTGCGGCTGTCGAGTGCACCTGTAGGTTCGTCGGCGAGAATAATCTTGCCGCCGTTCATCAGCGCGCGCGCAATGGACACCCGCTGCTGTTGACCGCCGGAGAGCTGGTTGGGTTTGTGATGCAGACGCTCGCCCAAACCGAGCCGCGCCAGCAGGCCCGCGGCGCGGTCGTGACGCTCCTGGTGGGTCATGTCGGAATAGGTCGCCGGCATTTCCACGTTGGCCACGGCGCTCATGCCCGGCAGCAGGTTGTAGCTCTGGAAGACGAAGCCGAAAAATTCCCGGCGCAGGCGCGCCAGTTCGTCGTGATCGAAGGTGGCAACATCCCGGCCTTCAAACAGATATTGCCCGCCGGACGGACTATCCAGACAGCCAATAATGTTCATCAGGGTGGACTTACCGGAACCCGAAGCCCCCATGATGGCGACAAACTCGCCGGGGTAGATCTTCAGATCGATACCGTGCAATACCTGCGTTGCCACTTCCCCGTTGTGATAAACCCGCGTGATGCCATGCAACTCGATCAACGGCGTGCGTTCAGTGGGAGATGACATTAGCGCATCATCCTCATGCCGCCGCCGAAGCCGGGTCGATTCGCGTTAGCTGCTTGCGCGCTGCTAGCGTCGCCGAGGATGACCTGCTCGCCTTCCTTCAAGCCCGACAATACTTCCGCGCGCACCCGGTTGCTGACACCAACGGTGACTTCGCGCTCTTCAATCTGGTCACGTCCAACCAACACTCTGACCGTCGCTTTGCGCGGAGTATTGGGATCTACGGCCTCTCTTCGTCTCTCGCTATCGCCATTCGGCGGGCGTCGCTCAGCCGATGCGGAAGCGCCTTCAGGGCGCGAGCCATTCGGTCCCGGAACGCCGTTAGGACCAGCGGGGCCTGGGCCAACAGCGCCCGGACCAGCCGCTGGACTAGTGCCTGTTGGAGCTGGGCCATCGCCTTTTTGGAAAGTCAGCGCCGCCACCGGCACCTGCAGAACATTGCGCGCCTGTGAGGAGATAAAAAACACCTGAGTGGTCATTTGCGTCATCAATTCGCCATCGGGATTGGGCACATCGAAAAGCGCGTTATAGAGCACCACGTTGTTGAGGATCGTCGGCGTGGGCTCGATTCGGCCCAAGGTGCTGTACCAACGTTTGCCGCCGCTGCCGAAGGTGGTGAAGTACACGCGCATGCCCGGTGTGAGCTTGCCGATATCCGCCTCGGACACCTGCGCCTGCACCGTCATGGTGGACAGATCGGCAATACGTAAAACCGTTGGCGCCACTTGGTTGGCGTTGAGGGTCTGGCCCTGGCGGGAAGTGAGGGACACCACGGTGCCGGAGATGGGGGCATAAATACGGGCGTATTCCAGGTTAGCCTCTTCACCGCGCAAACTGGATTCGGTCTGCGCCACCTGCGCTTTCAGCGATTCCAATTGCGCCTCAGCGGATTGCAATTGCGCCTCGGCGCTCTGCAACGCCTCCGCTGTGCTGGCGTCTTCTTTGCGCAAATTGACTTGGCGCTGGTAATTGATGCGCGCAAGCTTGAGCTGTGCTTCGCGATCCTTGAGCTGCGCCTGCTGATTGCGCAATTGCGCCCGCGTGCCTTCCACCCGGGCGGCATAAACCGTTGCGTCTATCTCCGCGAGCAGATCGCCCTCTTTCACCTCGCTGCCCACATCCACATGCAGCACTTTCAACTGCCCAGATACCTGTGCACCCACATCCACATAATCCCGCGGTTGCAGCACTCCGGTGGCGGTCACCAGATTTTCGATGGTGCCGCGGTTGACGGTGGCGGTACTGAAGCGCGTCTGACTGCCGCCTTCGCGAGTGAAAAACCACGCGCCGACCAACAAAACCACAACCAGTAAGGCCAGCCACTTATAGCGAGAAATATTTCCCGGCGATAACACACTCATGCAGATCCTCGGAGATCAAAATCAAAACTTGCGCAGATTATAGAGGCAGTGGCGCGGAATTGATTCCGAGAATGCGGGAAAAGAAATGTAAAGTTCCGCCAGCGCCTTCAGGCGGCACTGACAGCCACGGCGATATCGGTGAAAGGAGGATTCTCCCGGATGCCGCCGGTATCCGACGCCGGTCCAGATGGGCTTGACGGGGAATTAGCTGGGCTCGTCGGCATGTGCACACCGTCGAAAATTCCAATCGGCTAGATGCTTCAGGCTTCCACAATTTCGTGATAAACCAGCACTGCCCTTAAAGCGCCGGGCAATGCGGCGAGCCCTTCGAGCAGCTCGTAAATTTTGCGTTCGTTTTCAGTTTCCAAAACCACCACCAATTTGCCCAGTTCCTCCGCGTGAACTTCCACATAAGGCAATGCATTCAACCATTCTTTTGTCGCTGCAGAAAATTCCAGCTGCGTGTACGCGATGATGCTGGCGATATGAATCGGCGGCTCGAGTGTTTTTTCTTTGGCGATAACAGGTGACAACATTTCTAGACCTTCCTGAGTCAAAAGTGTATTTGTGCGACGTACCGTTGATGATTTCAACGAGTGCCATGACAAAAAGAGGAATAAATTATAAAAAGCAAACGGCGCCTTTTTTTGATTTCAGCTGACACAGCTGAATTTTGTAGCCGCACTCCGTTTTTATTATTTTCAGAAAAATCTGGTGAGGTATTGGCTGGATCATCTCAACAGTTTAGGCAAATTCAGCGGGAGCGCAAAAAATTGTTGAATACGTTATTTAATTAGCAGTGCGAGAAAATCTACCCGAACTGAATATCACTTTTATGACGCCGCGCACGAAAGTCTTTAAAGGTTAACAACCACGCCATATCGGCCTATGATCTGCTTCAACCCGGGCGATAGAGCGCAAACCAGTGGGCAGGAGAAATGTTGACCCGGTCGTTCTATTACGCCTCGTTTCCTGGCATGCTCCCGCCAGTCCTTTAACCGCCCGTTTAGCAGTCGTATCCCATGGCAAAAAAATATCGCGTGATCTCCCAGGCCGAGGCCGTCGCCGGCAAAACCAAGCAGGACGTGCACAAGGCCCTGCTGAAGACGAATATGAAGCCTGAGCAGATCCAACTACTACTGCTCAAACCCCTCGTAATCAAAAAAGGGCTGGATAACGCCACCGCCCTGGAATTAGCCGAGCGTTTTTCCGCCGCCGGCTTGAAGGTGCGCGTCGAGGCTTACGAAGTGGCCGACCCCGCCCCAGTCACCACGGAGGAGCAGCAGCGCGAGCAGATCTATGCCCTGCTCCTCAAAACCTTCACCAATCCAGTCCAGCCCACCACTCTGGCGGAGCGCGGCAAGCTCAATGTGTTGCGCGCCTACTTAGGGGCGCTGCCAGCGCCTTTGACTTACGGCGGTTTGGTGCTGGTTTGGACCTTTGCGCTGCTGTGGTATCTGGGCAGCGGCCAACAGCTGATCTTTGGCGGACTACCGTTGCCGCAGGGGGTGACGACACTGGTCTGGCTGCTCACTTGGCTGGCCCCCGCTCTTGTCGGTGCGACCGTGTTGCTGTTTTTGCTCTATCCCGTGTGGCCGCGGCACACGCCCGAACCCCGGCCGCGCCTGAACACCAAACGCCACGGGCGTTTCCATCACTTGATCAATCAACTGACGGCGGCCATGGACGTGACCGCTCCCGAGATTATTGAGCTCACCCCCGGGGCGAGCATCCGCGTGGCGCCGGCTCGCGGTTTGCGCAGTTTGAGTCGCGGCGATCTGCGCCTCAGCTTAGGGTTGGCGGCAGTGGCCGGCTGCTCGGTGCAGCAGCTCAGCGGCCTGCTGGCGCGGGAATTCGGCCGCTATGCTTCCCCGGCATCGGCCCGCGCCGCCATCTGGACGCATTCGATCAACCAGTGGTTCGCCGACCGCTCCCGCATTCCCGATGAGTGGGACGAGCGCTTTGCCCATCGGCTGGAGGCTTACCCCGGTAAGTTCACACGGTTTTGGGTCAACTTCGCCCAGTCCATGACCCGCCGGGTGCGCGGCCTGCTGGCGCGGCTGACGGAGTGGAATAACAAGGCGACCTTCAACATCCTGCAGCGGCTCGAACTGGATGCGGATCTGTTTCAGATGCGGGTGGCGGGCAGCGAAGAATTCCGCGCGCTGGCGCTGCAACTGCATCAATTATTGGAGGCGGAGCGCGATCTGCACCAGCTCAACCACCTGGCGCTCTATCAGCGCGAACAACTGCTGCTCGACCTGCCCGCCGCCATAGCCATTACCGCAGCCAACCCCACGCCGGACATTCAGAGCAACGCGGAAAATCAGCTGCGCCAGATCAACCAACGCCTGTGGGAAGCGCAAGCGGCAGACAGCGTGCGCCTGGAACAGGCCCAGGAAGAGCGCGACCCCGGCATGCTCAACTGCAATCAACCGGCGCACCTGCTGTTCGATGACTTTGCGCTGCTGTGCGACGTCGCCACTCTCAACGAGTACCACCGCCAGGGCATCAGCGATGCCGACCAGCGCCGGGTGGACAACTCCCGCATTCTCACTGAGCGCTCCGCCATAAACTCCCAAGCTCGCGTAGACGCCATCCACAAAGGCGGGCGCGCGCCAGTTAATGCCGATGGCTCGGTAGAGTGGACCGGACAACCCTGATGGAACAGACCATCGCGCTCGGCGACAACACCTTCAATTGCTACCGCGCCGGCACCGGCCCCGCCACTCTGATTTTTGTGCACTGCTCCTGCGGCAGCCACCGGCAGTGGCGCTTTGCCTTGCGCGACTACAGCGAAAATTTTCAGGTGATCGCGCCGGATTT
>ENA-UOVV01001439-UOVV01001439.1-compost-metagenome-genome-assembly--contig:-NODE-1439-length-17464-cov-4.671492_pt1 | contig 17464 bp, 12 predicted proteins | sample MGYA00238155_ERZ761577 | MGnify/ENA primary metagenome ERZ761577 (study PRJEB28898, sample SAMN06268775) | compost metagenome | isolation source: Emeryville, CA | place: USA:Emeryville, CA | collected...
ACACCTGCAAATCGGGGTTATTAAGGGAGCTATCACTCAGGAAGTTGCTGACCAGCGTTTCGAAGCATGGAAACAGGAAAAAGCAACCCGTGAAGACGCTGCCAAACAGGCTGCTGACAACAAATCAGCCAGCGCTAAGCAGGAAAGACTGGAGGCTGAGCGTAAAATCAAGGAAGCCAGAGCTGAAGAAATCGCCAAGAAAAATACACCTGCTCCTGAGGAAGTTTCTGCCGAGGAAACTACTGAAAATGCGGGTGAAGAAGCCGCCGCTGAAGGTGCTGCTCCTGCAGAAGAAACTGAAGCATAAGGCATTTTTTGCAATTTTCCAGAAGTCTGCGCAGATCCGAACTGTGCAGACTTTCCTTTTTTTGAGGAGGAAGTATTTCAGCCCATCATGGCTGCTTTTTCCAAACTCTTTGCTAAATTCCAAACATGAATAAGGAAGATTGTTACCTGCTGGGCTATATCATCCGTACCCACGGTCTGAAAGGCGAACTGATGATCTTTCTGGATGTAGACTATCCGGAAGATTACATGGAAATGGACTCCGTTTTTATCGAGATAAAAGGGCAGCTGGTACCCTACCTGGTCAGCGACCTCAAAATCCAGCAAAAGGGGAGGGCAATTCTTAAGCTGGAAACGATAGAAACCATCGAACAGGCGCAGGCATTGGTAGGGCTCTCCATGTACCTTCCCGAAGAAGTGCTCGACGACCTGGAAGACGGAGGCTTTTACTACCATCAGATCACCGGTTATACGGTAGTGGACAGCAAACTGGGAAGACTGGGGGAGGTAAAGACCGTATATACTCCCAACGCCCAGGACCTGATCGCCATGGATTACGAAGGGGATGAAATATTGATTCCGGTAGTAGATGAAATCGTCGATAAGGCGAATCACGAAGCCCGCGAAATCTACGTCAACCTCCCCGACGGACTGCTGGATATTTACAAGAATCCCGATCAAGACGAAGAACATGAGGATTGATATCATTACCTGTGTTCCATCGCTGCTGACAAGTTTTTTCTCGCATTCCATTCTCGACCGGGCCGCCAAAAAAGGACTGGCAGAGATTGTCGTACACGATCTGCGGGATTATGCCTTTAACAAGCACAAACAGGTCGATGATTACCAGTTTGGCGGAGGTGCCGGCATGGTACTCAAAATCGAACCAATTGCCGCCATTATCCGTAAACTGCAGTCCGAAAGGACCTACGATGAAATCATTTACGTTACTCCCGACGGAGAACTTTTCAATCAGAAAACAGCGAATCAGCTGTCACTTCTCCATAATATAATCCTCCTTTGTGGTCATTATAAAGGCGTGGATCAGCGGGTAAGAGATCTTTTTATTACACGTGAAATCAGTATCGGCGACTACGTGCTTTCGGGTGGCGAAATCCCTGCTGCCGTGATCACCGACAGCGTGGTTCGGCTCATTCCCGGCGTGTTAAATGACGAATCCTCTGCCCTGAGCGACAGTTTCCAGGACAACCTCCTGGCTCCCCCGGTGTATACCCGTCCGGCCGAGTTTGAAGGCCATAAGGTGCCCGATATCCTTCTGTCAGGTCATGAAGCCAACATCGAAGCCTGGAGACTGGAAAAATCCGTAGAACTGACCCGTCTGAAACGTCCTGACCTCCTGGAAAACGAGGGGGCATAATCCATCCGGAAAATCTTTTTGTTTTTTGTTATCATGGCAAATCGCCGGTTCTTATGGATCGGCGAACAATCTGCCACAGGATTTGCTATATTTGTTCTTTGTGGCAAAAAAATCATCTTACACTCATTAACCCTGATCCATGAGAAAAGTATTAGTTTTTGGTGCATTATTGGCATTTGCAGCCATTTCCTGTACACCAACCACAACTGAAACCGCCGAAACCACCCAAACAGAAGACAAGAAAATGTTAAGACACGTTGTGCTTTTCAAGTTCAAAGACACGTCCTCCCCTGAAGAAGTGAAAACCGTGGAAGATGCTTTTCGGAATCTTCCCAACGAAATCCAGGAAATCAAGGGTTTTGAATGGGGTACCAACAACAGTCCCGAAGGTTTGGACGCTGGATTTACCCATGCCTTTCTGGTGAGTTTCGAATCGGAAGAGGATCGTGCGATTTACCTCCCACATCCGAAACATAAAGAATTCGTAGATATATTGTCTCCGCACCTCGATAAAGTGCTGGTAGTGGATTACTGGGCAGAAAAATGAGTAACAGAATTACCCGATTATTTAGTGAAACTCAGGACCAGGATGGTCTGTTAAACGTTTATTTTACAGCAGGTTTTCCTCAAATTGACGATACCCGGCGGGTTCTGGCAGCGTTGCAGCATGCGGGCGCCGATATGGTCGAAATCGGGATGCCTTACTCCGATCCGGTTGCTGATGGAGAAACCATTCAGGAGAGCAACCAGAAAGCCCTGGAAAACGGGATGACAATTGCGCGCCTGTTTGAACAACTGGAGGGTATGAGGCAGGAAATTACCATTCCGGTTTTGTTGATGGGATATATCAATCCGGTGATTCAGTATGGAGTAGAGCGGTTCTGCCGTGACGCCGCCAATGCCGGTGTCGACGGACTCATATTGCCCGATCTGCCACTGGAAGAATACCTGAATGGTTACAGGGAAACTTTTGAGCGCTATGGTCTGGTAAACATTTTCCTTATTACCCCGCAGACCAAACCCGAAAGAATCCGTGAAATTGATGCCATAGGTTCAGGATTCATCTACATGGTTTCATCTGCCAGCGTAACAGGTTCGCAGAAGGGTGTAAGCGAAGATATGGAAGCCTATTTCCACCGGGTGGCCGACATGAAGCTGTCAAATCCAAGACTGATAGGATTTGGCATCAAGGATCGGGAAACTTTCCTGAAAGCCAGCCGCTATGGCAGTGGAGCCATCATAGGAAGTGCCTTTATCCGTGTCCTGCAAAACAGTACGAATCTGGAGGACGATATTAACCAATTCATTTCCAGCATTAAACCTAATAAAACCAATGTGGTAGGCGTTTAATCTAAGCATTTGCTCAACATAAATGTTCGCAGCATGAGAGCTTCCAATCTTTCGTTCGCCAGTTTACTTGAGAGTATCAGCGAATACCGCAAGAAGTATTACCAGAACCAGCTCTTCAAGGGCAGTCTGATTGCCGTAGCCCTGCTGCTGACATTATTCCTGTTGATCAATACCCTGGAATATTTCGGTCAGTTCAATTCCACTGTCCGGGCCATCCTCTTTTTCGGATACATCGTAACCTTTGCCTATGCCACATACCGGTGGATCATCACGCCATTGCTGCATCTAACCGGAATGGCAAAGCCGATCAGCGACGAAGAAGCCGCCCGGCAGATCGGTCGTTTTTTTCCGACCGTCAGTGACAAACTCCTGAATACCCTTCAGCTGGGAGCACTCAGTGACCAGAAATCCGATCTGATCGAAGCCAGTATCCGGCAGAAGGCAGGGGAACTACTGGTTGTTCGCTTCAGTGAGGCAATCAATTTCAAGGAAAACGGCAAATACGTCAAATATGCGGCCTATCCGGTGGCCGCTCTGGCCATAATCCTGCTGTTCAAGCCTTCACTGGTAACAACCAGTTCCGAACGCCTGCTAAAGTTCAATTCCTCATTCAATTACGCCCCTTTTTCCTTTGTTCTTCAGAACGAACAGCTGAAAGCCTTTCGTAACGAGGATTTCGCCGTAAAACTACGTCTTGAGGGCACTTCCATACCCGATCAGGTATACCTCGTAACGAACGGTACCCGGTTTAAACTGGTACCCGATGAAGATGGTGACCTGAGCTATACCTTCAGGAGTATCCAGAAAGAAATTCCCTTTCATTTCGAAGCCGCGGGCTACCGGTCACAGGAATACGAAATCCTGCTCACGGAAAGACCCGGATTACTATCGTTTGACGTACGGCTGGATTACCCGCGTTACCTTGGAAAACCCTCCGAATCGCTCACTAACGTAGGGAACCTGACCATCCCGGAGGGTACCCGCATTCACTGGCGCTTCAAGACGGTTTCCACCAATGGGCTAGCGGTTAAATTTGAGGAAGACTCTGCCTTTACGGAAGCTTCGCTGAAGAACAGCAACGTATTTGAATTCAGCAAGATCCTGAGGAGAACTGCGGGTTATGACATCTCCCTGATCAACGATGACATGCCCGAAGGGCAGCGGGTCAGCTACATGGCTAACGTCATTCCCGACCGTCATCCCGAACTGGCCATGGAAAATTTCCAGGATACGACCCTGTATAATTTCCTGGTTGTCGGCGGGTCTATCAGTGATGATTATGGCTTCACCCGCCTGAGCCTGTTTTACAATGTCATTCGGAAAGGAGACGAAAAAGACGACAACAAACAGCCCAAAAGCATACCTATTCCGGCAAATCTGCAGGTTAACAACCAAAGTTATTATTTCCAGTGGTATTTAGACAGTCTGCAGCTTCGTCCCGGAGACCGGCTCGAATATTTTACACAGGTATGGGACAATGATGGCGTAAACGGGCCCAAAAGCACGCGATCCAGGACGCTGGTGTTCTCTGTACCGGATAAGCAGCAGATCAGCCAGGAAATCAACCGTACGGTGGAAGAAACCCAGCAGGAAATTGAAAAAACGCTTCAGAAAGCAAAACAGCTGGAAAAGGAACTCAAGGAACTGGAGGATAAGCTGAAAGCCAACAATGAACTTGATTTTCAGGAGCGCAAAATGGCGGAGGAAATACTCAAGAAACGGGAAGAACTTATCCAGCAGATCCAGTCACTGCAGGAAAAGAACCGGATTGCGAATGATAAGTCACGCCAGTTTGACCGCCAGAGCGAATCCATTCAGAAAAAAATGGATGAGCTGCAGAAGCTGATGGATGAACTGCTCCAGGATGAATCGCAGAAACTGTATCAGGAACTGGAAAAACTCCTGGATCAGAAGCAGAGTGAACGTATGTCCAAACTGCTCGAACGGTTGCGGAACAAGGAGAGAAATATGGAAAAGGAACTTGAGCGGACGCTCAATCTTTTCAAAAAACTGCAGATGGAGCAAAAGCTCGAATCGGTGATCGAAGACCTGAAAGAACTGGCCGACGAACAGGAAGAACTGGCTGAGAAAACCGAAGAGTCGGATAAAGGTCCCAAAGACGATACCGGGAAGAAGGATGATCCTAAAAAGGGAGAAGAAAATAAAAACGAGGGAAATAAAGACAACCAGAAAGGCTCGGAGAAGGAAGATAAGGATTCGGGAAATAAGTCGGATGATGATTCAAGGGAAAGCAAATCCCAGGATGAGCTGATGAAAGAACAGCAGAAACTGGAGGAAGAATTCGAGGATATTCTGAAGGAGCTGGAAAATATTGAAAAGCTCGGCGAGGAAATTGATCAGAAGCCGGACACACAGAAAGACGAGCAGCAAGCCACCAAAAACGCCCAGAAAAACAGCAAACAGCAGCTGAACAATAAACAGAATAAGCAGGCTGCCGAATCGCAGAAAAAAGCCAGCCAATCGATGCGGAAAATGGCCCAGAAAATGGAGGAGGAGCTTCAGTCTAATCAGACCATGCAAATGCAGGAAGATATGGATTCGCTGCGTGATATTCTGGAAAACCTGCACACCCTTTCTTTCGATCAGGAACAGCTGATGAAGGATTTCAGGGGCGTTAATCTGAGTGATCCCAGGTTTGTGGAGCTGGCGCAAAAGCAGTTGAAACTGCAGGATGATGCAAAAGTTATCGAAGACAGCCTCTATGCACTGGCGAACCGGGTGCTCGAAATCAAATCATTCATAACGCGGGAGCTGAATAACATGAAGTATTACATGGACGAAAGTGCCCGTAATATCAAGGACCGGAAGCTTCCACTGGTGTCACCCAACCAGCAGTTTTCCATGACGGCCGCCAATAATCTTGCGCTGATGTTAAGCGACGTTTTTGCCCAGATGCAGCAGGCGCTGGCCATGGCCATGATGATGCCCGGACAGGGTAATGACAGTAAGCAGGGACAATCGCCTGGTGACATGCAGAAACAGCTGAATCAGCAGATGCGCCAAATGGGAGAGGGTAGGGGCCAGGGCAACCAGAATCTGTCCGAGCAGCTTGCCCGGATGGCGGCGCAGCAGGCAGCTATTCGTGAAATGGTTCGTCGGATGATGGAGAGCCAGAAAGGCAATAAATTCAGCGAGCAGTACGGCCAGCAGCTGCAGGAAATCATGGAGCAGATGGAGAAGTCGGAAACTGAAATTGTCAATAAGCGCCTATCCCGTGAGCTGATTGAACGGAACGAGGAAATGGTTACCCGTTTGCTGGAATCGGAAAAGGCCTTGCGTGAGCAGGACGAAGACGATCAGCGAAAGGGTGAAACAGCCCGTCAGATTCACCGTCAGCCGCCACCGGCTTTTGAAGAATACATCCGGACCAAACTGCAGCAGACAGAACTTCTGCGAACTGTCCCACCCAACTTTACGCCATTCTACAAGCGTGCGGCAGATTCCTATTTCCAGCAGTCTCAGGTAAGAAACTAACTGCCCACCCAAAAAAGCTTCGCAATTGAGGTGTTTTGTGCTTTTCAAGGGGAATTAAGGAACAAACCTTAAGCTCCCCTATGTTTTTATTTTTCAGGCTCTGCCTAATTGATATTACTTTTGTCCGTTAATGTGCGAGGCGTCGTATGGTGTCTTACTTACGATTCGTGTACGGATGAAGGGAGAAAGGCAGACTTGTAATATGGATAGCTATTCTAATCAATATAACTCATTGATTTATAACTAGTTAATTTTACCCATTTTAAAACGGTGGGTTTTACCTCCGTCAAAAGCTTGAATATAACCTGTTATCATGTCATAAACTTACTGCAAAAACCATGGTAACGATGAGGATGGCCAACAGATCATTTAGCGGGTTTTGGAAAACAAAACATCATACACATAAATTTTTTCAGGGGTTCCTATGAGCCGTATCCAATTTTTTTTTGAAGACGTAACGTATAAGATCGTTAATCCTATCAAGACCCGTCGCTGGATCGAAGCGTTGGTCAGGGAAGAAGGATTTGAGCTCAATCTGGTGAACTATATCTTCTGTTCGGACGAATATCTGTTACAGATGAACCGGGAGTATCTCGATCACGATTACTATACAGACATCATCACCTTTGATAACAGTGAAGACGAATCACAGATTGAAGGGGATATCTTCATCAGCCTGGACAGGGTATTCGATAATGCTGCTGCGGAGGGTGTGAAAGGTGATGAAGAACTACGACGGGTACTGGCCCACGGTGTACTGCATTTATGCGGATACAACGACCATTCCGACGAAGAAAAAGCGCAAATGCGGACAAAAGAGAATTACTATTTACAACAATTTAAATAACAAGTTCCACGTGGAACGAGAATAGAAAAATGTTTCCGAAATACGATGTTATAGTGGTAGGTGCCGGGCATGCAGGATGTGAAGCAGCTCACGCGGCAGCGACGATGGGTTCCAAAGTTCTGCTCATAACCATGAACATGCAGACCATCGCACAGATGTCATGTAACCCTGCCATGGGGGGAGTAGCGAAAGGGCAGATCGTCCGGGAAATTGATGCGCTCGGTGGTCAGTCGGGTATCATCAGCGATTTAACGATGATCCAGTTCCGGATGCTGAACCGATCCAAGGGACCGGCCATGTGGAGTCCGCGGTGCCAGAGCGACAGAATGCTGTTTGCGCAGGAATGGCGCATGACACTGGAAAGAAATCCGAATGTGGATTTCTGGCAGGAAACGGTTACCGGAATTATAGTCAGAGACGGACAGGTATGCGGCGTTAAAACCGGATTAGGTCTGGAAATCGAATCCAGTACGGTAGTGCTGACAAACGGAACTTTCCTGAACGGTATTATCCATATCGGGGAAAAGAATTTTGGCGGGGGCAGGGTAGGAGAGAGAGCAGCTACCGGCATTACCGAACAGTTGATTAAACTGGGATTCGAAGCCGGCAGAATGAAAACCGGAACCCCTCCCCGGGTAGACGGTAGAAGTCTGGACTACTCCAAAATGGAGGAACAGCCAGGTGATGAAAACCCATCCAAATTTTCGTATACCTCAACGCCCGTTTTAAAGAAACAACGCAGCTGCTGGATTACTTATACCAATCCGGAAGTACATGATACGTTAAGGAAAGGATTCGATAAGTCTCCCATGTTTGCCGGAAGGATCCAGGGAATAGGACCGAGATACTGTCCTTCCGTCGAGGACAAAATCAACCGCTTCGCGGATAAGGACCGCCACCAGATCTTCGTTGAACCGGAAGGGTGGGAGACCGTAGAAGTATATGTAAACGGCTTTTCGACTTCCTTGCCGGAAGATATCCAATACGAAGCTTTACGGAAAATTCCTGGTTTTGAAAACGCGAAGATGTTCAGACCCGGGTATGCCATCGAATACGATTATTTTCCACCTACGCAGCTCAACGCAACCCTGGAAACCCAGCTCGTACGGAACCTCTTTTTCGCTGGTCAAATTAATGGAACCACTGGCTACGAAGAAGCAGCATGTCAGGGACTGATTGCCGGTATAAATGCCCATTTGCGGGCTTACGACAAACCCGCCTTCACACTCCAGCGGTCTGAAGCCTATATTGGCGTGCTAATCGACGATCTGATTAATAAGGGTACCGAAGAACCGTACCGTATGTTTACCTCTCGAGCAGAATTCAGAACGCTGCTACGTCAGGACAATGCCGACATCCGTCTGACCCCAAAAGCCATTCAGCTCGGTCTTGCGTCAGAAGAAAGAATACGTCTTCTGAATCAGAAAATCGCAGAATCACAGGATTTGATAAGTTTTCTCAGTACCCAGAAAGTCGCTCCGGAAACGGTCAATCCCATCCTGGAAGAAATGAATCTTGCTACCATCCGGGAAAAAACTTCCCTGACGCAATTACTGAAACGCCCTCAGGTAAGCATGGATCAACTGAAAATGCTGGATATTGAACTGCAGGAAAAGATAGCCCAATTCAATCAGGATGCAATCGAATACGCGGAAATCGAGATCAAGTACGGCAGCTATATAGAAAAGGAAAAACTCATGGTCGAAAAGGTCAGAAAAATGGAAAACCATATCATACCTGAAAGCTTTAATTACAACGCTGTTCCGGCTCTGTCCATAGAAGCCAAACAAAAATTAAACAAGCTGCGCCCATCTACCATAGGCCAGGCTTCTCGTATCAGTGGAGTCAGCCCTGCCGATATTTCAGTACTTATTATTCACCTCGGAAGATAATGTCTTTGGAAACAATCACCCGTTGTCCTATCTGTTCAGGCCATCAGTTTAACCTTCATTTAAGCGTAAAGGATCATAGTGTTTCACATGGAACATTTAGCATTGTCCGATGTAATGAATGCTCTTTTCTGTTTACCAATCCGCGCCCTGGAGAGGATGAAATAGGCAGGTATTATGAGTCAGAGGATTATATTTCCCACCATGATGATACCAAAACACTCGTGAACAGCGTCTATAATATGGTCCGGAATTTTACAGTCAGTGGCAAGCTAAACCTTATCGAAGACTACGATGAATTTATAGAAAAACGTATTCTGGATATTGGCTGTGGAACCGGATTTTTCCTTTCGCAGTGCCTGGAACGAAAATGGATAACAACCGGGACCGAGCCCGATGGTGATGCCCGGAACGTGGCCATGCGAAATGCCAGAACCGACATTTATCCAGACATATTCGCTGAACCCCTACAGCATAAAAAATTTACAACCATTACAATGTGGCACGTACTGGAACATGTACACAAACTAAATGAAACTCTTGAGTGGGTCAGAGACCATCTGGAAGATAGCGGGACCCTTTTTATTGCTGTGCCCAACCCCGAATCGCATGATGCACTGAAATACCAGGATTACTGGGCTGCCTACGATGTTCCCAGGCACCTCTATCATTTTTCAAAAAAGAACATGAGCGACCTGATGGTAAAACATCAGTTGAAAATAGAGGAAATCAAACCCATGCTGTTTGATTCCTTTTATGTAAGCATGTTAAGTACCCGCTACAAAAAGGGTAGGGTAGATGCAATTGATACCTTTCTAACTGGAACGATTTCCAACCTGAAAGGATTGCTTACCTCGCGCAATAAAATCAATACGTCCAGCCTGATTTATATCGTAAGAAAAAATAATCGATAAAGTATAGTGAAGAAGTATTTCTGGTTTGTCCCGATCCTGTTAATTGCAATTGGCTGTGCTCAGATGGTTTCACCCACCGGGGGTAAAAAAGATATAACACCGCCTGAACTGGTAGAGAGTAACCCGCCTCATAAAACAACAAATTTCAAGGGCAATACCATTTCGCTTACGTTCGATGAATACGTGGTCATCGACAATCTCATGCAGAAACTGATCATTACTCCGGAGGCTGATAATCCTTATACACCCACTGTAAAAAACCAGACTGTTGTCCTTAAGTTTCGGAAACCTTTTAAAGACTCCACGACCTATACTTTTAACTTCGCCGACGGTATAAAGGACCAGGCTGAACGAAATCCGGCACAAAATCTCAAACTCGTTTTCAGTACAGGACCCGTGATTGACTCAGGCAGGGTTTATGGAACGGTTAAAGATATACGTAATGATAAACCCGTATTCGATGCGTTGGTAGGTCTATATCAATTAAGTGATTCTCTTACTCCTGAAAAAAACAAACCCTACTACTTTTCACGTACCGACAGTAGCGGGCGATTTGCCATCGAAAATACCCAGATCGCTTCTTACGCCCTGATAGCCCTGACCGATAAGAATAATAATCTTATCTACAATCCCAAAGATGAAAGTATAGCCTTTCTGGACTCGATCGTAAATATAACCTCTGACTCGGTCACCGTCGAGATGAAAGTGTTCCATTCGGACATTACACCACCCAGGGTGCAGCGGACGATTCCAAAAGTAAATGATTATACACTCGTTCTCAGTAAAGGGTTCGAAACCCTGGAAGTTGCATTTCAGGGGGATAAAAAAATACCCTATATACTTGAGAGCCATAACCAGATCAAATTCTTTAACGTTCCCGTACAGGAGGATACCGTTCGGGCATCCATCCGAATGGTCGATTCGCTGGGAATAGAACTTGAATGGGAACAAAAGATCAACTTTCTTCCACAACGCGGTAAAGAACGTCAGCGTACCCCTTTTACAGCCAAAAATGACTTACCTTCAGATCAGCCTGTAACATCAGACTATAAAACCAAAATTATCTTCAATAAACCCGTCTTTTATTTCGACAGCACGTTAGTCAAAGTAACGGGGGATAGTCTCCCACTCCCCTCCGACATCCGTTATACGTGGAACAGTCAACGTAACGAACTGGATATCGCATTCCAGCATAAGGCTAAAGACAGCGTCGTACTAACCGCACCGAAGGGTACTTTCATCAGTATAGAAGAAGATACCCTGGCAGGTATCAAATACAAAAACGCTATACTCGATCCCGAAAAATTTGGCATACTGCGAGGAACGATCCACAATCCCAACGATGTCCCTTTTGTGGTAGAACTGATAGACAAGGACTTCAAGAACCTCGTTTTTCGAAGTGAAAAGACGCCCTTCGAGTTTCGGAATATTAAACCCGGCGCTTACCGACTGCGTATTTTTATCGATTACAACCGAAACGGCCGCTGGGATACCGGAAATTATACCCGCAAATTACAACCTGAACCCATCATCGTCTACCCCCAGGAGCTGCTCATCAAAGCCAATTTTGAATACGAGGATCAGTATTTCGATTTAAGCACATTTCAGGCCCAATAATTGTGAATAACTATTCACGTTGTGGATAACTCTGTGGATAAGTCCAAAATTCCGTGGATAAAATGCGTATAAATCCCCAAAAATCGTGGATAACTCCCCTTCGAGTGTGGATAAATAAGCCCTAAATATCGAAATGTGGGAAACTAACTACTATTCACAAGGATATACACCGGTTTTCAACAATCAAAAATATGGATAAAGTTATCCACACTCTTCCCGAGAAAAACCTAAAAAACTTGAAAATAAAGCGTTAAGAAGGAAAAGTTATCCACATTCGGTGGAAAAAGTTGTGGAAAACGTACTTATCCACATATCCACGGCCCTAACAAAGGATAACAAACTTTTAAAATTTAAATCCTTATCTTTATTACTATGTTCGGCAAAAACTTCAGGTCATGCGGAAGATCCTTTTGATACCATTGATCCTCTCTCCCCTACTCGCGTCAGCACAGACCGACCGGGAACTGGCCAATGAATACTTTTCCAGCGGAGACTGTGAGAAGGCTGTTGTCTATGGTTTTAAAACCCTCGAACAGGAGTTTGTCCGGGACATACTTACCCGATCGGTAAATTGTCTGATTAAGGAAAAGAAATGGGCAGAGGCCGACGCTTTCTTTAAAAAACAATTGAAAAAGGATGAAATCAACCAGCCGTTCTATCATTTTCAGTGGGGAAGGGTACTGCTGGCCCAAAATAAAAGGCCTGATGCCGAAGCCCGTTTCCAGTCGACCATCGACCTTATCAGTTTAAGGCCCGATTTGTACTCCTTATTCATCGAAGAGTTCCGCAGAATAGGGGAACCCGATTTAGCCAGGAAGATCGTCCTGAGCGCACGGGAGAGGTCAAGAAACGCCAATCTGTTCCGGCTCGAACTCGCCGGAATTTTTCAGGAACTCGGCGACACCGAAAATATGATCCGGGAATTGCTGTCTTACGGCTCGGTTATCCGCAACCAGGATATCGTCCAGAATATGCTCCAGGATTTTCTAAAATCGGATAAGGAAAGTGAACTGCTTGAGAAAATTCTCTACGAAAATATTCAGAAGAACCCGAACGAAGTCTTTTATAATGAGCTCCTTGTGTGGCATCAGGTTCAGAAAAAAGACTTTTACAAGGCGTTTCTCCAGGAGCGCTCCCTGGACAAGCGCCTGAAGAAAAACGGATCCCGGATCATTGACCTGTCGAGAATTGCCCTCCAGAACCAGGATTATACCAATACGCTCCGTATGTATGATTACCTGCTGAAGGAATATCCGAAATCAGAAATATATCCGTATGTCAAGCGGATGTCAATTTATGTCCGGGAAGAACAAACAAAAAGAAACTACCCGGTTAATCTGGACGAAGTTCGGAAGTTAATTGCTGATTATGAGTCGGTTCTGACGGAGCTGGGAAATGATATCAATGCCCTGGAAGCCATGCGGAACATGGCCATGCTATATGCATTCTACCTGGGTGACCGTAAAAAATCCATTGAGTTACTCAATCAGGCCATTTCTCTCGCCAGAAATGAAACGTCGTTTGCCGATCGCTGTAAGCTGGACCTAGGCGATATTTATATTCTGGAGAATGATCCCTGGGAAGCATCACTGATTTATTCCCAGGTTGAAAAGTCTCAGAAAGACAACGTCTTAGGCTACGATGCCAAACTGAGAAACGCCAAGCTTTATTACTATAAGGGAGAGTTTGAACTGGCTAAATCGATGCTGGATATCCTGAAGAAAGCCACATCGAGGGAAATTGCCAACGATGCCAGTGCGTTGAGTCTGTTGATCCTGGACAATACCGGGCTCGATTCTACTGATGACGCGATGAAGGCCTATTCATCCGTTGAGTTGTTACTGTTCCAGCATCAGTATGACAAGGCACTCGACAGCCTCGGGGTTCTTTATGAAATTTATCAGGACCATAGCCTGGCTGATGAGATCCGCTGGCTTCAGGCTTCTACCTGTATAAAGCTCGACCGAAACCAGGAAGCCGAAAAGTATCTGAAAGAGATCATAGAAAAATACGACTATGATATTTTAGGAGATAACGCGGTTTACCAGCTGGCTCAGCTTTACGAGACCAAACTCAAGAATAAGGAAGAAGCCATGCGCTATTACCAGATGCTGCTGGAAAAATATCCGGCGTCGATATACGTTGCCGACGCCCGGAAAAAATATCGTATCCTTCGGGGAGACATCCTCAATTAGCCGAAAATATTCGCCCTGAGATTTAAATATTCCGGGCCTGTATACACGCAGGGGAAAAATATTTAAATCTCAGGGCGAATTGTTGTCCCAATTTGGGCTGATTTTATTTTATAACTATTTGATATTCAGTATCTAGAAGCTATTTTTCACTCCCATAAAAATCGATCAGCCAGGATTTGAAATCCGGATAGGAAGCGGCCATTTTTACTGCATTTTTCTCCCTGTTCCGTAAAATTTCAAGGGAGTCGGGAATAGTGATTTTCTGTTCCAATGTCTCTTCAACCAGGTCGATGAATTTTGCCGGGTGAGCTGTTGAAAGAAACACTCCGTTTATACCCCCGTTAGTTATCTCCAAATATTTTTTCAGCCCGAGATAGGCCACTGCGGTGTGGGGACAGGCTACATAACCATACTTCGTATACAACTCCCGTATGGCATCCCGGGTTTCTTCATCGGTAAAATAATAGCCGGCTACCCTTTCACGAACCGATTCAAGATCGTCGTTGAGGAGTCGTTTCATCCGTACGAAATTACTGGGGTTACCGACATCCATAGCATTGGAGATGGTCGCTACCGAGGGGCGGGGCTGATAGATTCCCGACGCGATGTAGGTAGGAACTACCTTATTGATATTGGTGGCTGCGATGAATTTTTCTACCGGAAGTCCCATCTTCCACGCCAGTATGCCTGCACTCAGATTGCCAAAGTTTCCGCTTGGAACCGAAAAGACGATGGGTTTTTGGGATTTCACCAGTTGGGCATAGGCAAAGAAGTAATAAAACGACTGCGGAATAAGCCGGGAAATATTGATGGAGTTGGCCGAAGACAGATTGAAAAGGGTATTCAGTTCGCTGTCGAGAAATGCCTGTTTAACCAGATACTGACAATCGTCGAAGGTTCCGTCCACCTCCAGAGCCTGAACGTTTATACCCAGCGTTGTTAATTGTTTTTCCTGCAGTTCACTGACGCTACCTGAAGGATAGAGTATGGTGACCCTGATACCGGGTACCTTATAGAATCCCTGGGCGACGGCTCCTCCCGTATCACCCGAGGTAGCTACGAGGATATGGATATTTTTTTCTGACTTCTGAAGGAAGTGCGACATTAGGGCGGCCATAAACCGCGCGCCGAAATCCTTAAAAGCCAGTGAAGGCCCGTGAAAAAGTTCCAGGACATGCAGGTCGTCGCCAAGTGAGCGCACAGGAGCAATAAAATCGAAAGCCCGGCTTACGATAGCCTCGGTTTCTTCGCGCGTCAGATCTTCGGAAAGCAGCGCGTAAGCTACTTCGACTGCTATTTCATTGAAACTTTTTTCATGAATGGTGTCGAAAAATTCCTTCGGCAATACGGGAATATGATCGGGCATATACAAACCGTTGTCGGCAGGCAGACTTCTAAAAATGGCTTCTTCCAGCGATGCTTTTAAATTGTTATTTCCCGTACTGTGGAACTGCATATCGATATATAGGTTTTTAAGGGTCACAAAATTAGTTAAATTATATCGTAACGTTTAAGTGGTGGTTTATTAATCCAACAAATCCACCTCAATTTCCCTTAATGGCAGTAAATCAGTATTTTAGATTCTTCATAACAAACTAACCCGATGAAATATGAACAATGCAGTTTTCAAAGTACCCATTCCTGTAAATGAACCGGTACGTAGTTACGCACCCGGAACAGAAGAACGTAAAAGACTCAAAGCAGCGCTCGACGCAGCCAGAAACAGGGTAATTGAAATACCTCAGTATATAGGTACCGAACAGGTTTTTTCCGGAAATCGGGAAAAAATTAGGATACCCCATGATCATCACCATGTATTGGGGTACTTCCACAGGGGGAGCGCTGCGGACGTAGAAAAAGCAATAGACGCTGCCCTGGAAGCTGGCAGAATATGGGGAAAAATGGATTGGACAGACAGAGCGGCTGTATTCCTGAAAGCGGCTGATCTCATCGCTGGTCCTTATCGTGATGAGATAAATGCGGCTACCATGCTCGGTCAGTCGAAAAATGTTTACCAGGCTGAAATTGATTCAGCCTGTGAGCTGGTGGACTTCCTCCGTTTCAATGTATACTTTATGTCTCAGTTGTATGCCGATCAGCCGCTTTCTTCTCCCGGAATATGGAACCGCATGGAATACCGTCCGCTGGAAGGTTTCATTTTTGCGCTAACCCCTTTCAATTTTACGGCAATTGCCGGTAATCTGCCGTCGGCACCTGCCCTCATGGGCAATGTGGTGGTGTGGAAACCGGCTTTCACCCAGGTTTATGCCGCTGATGTGATCATGAAAGTTTTCCGAAAGGCAGGACTTCCCGACGGTGTGATTAACCTCATATTGCCAGATGGGCCCGAAGCTGGGGAAGTAATTTTTCAAAACCGGCATTTTGCGGGCTTGCATTTTACGGGAAGCACCACTGTGTTTCGTGACTTGTGGAAGACCATCGGAAACAATCTGGCAGTCTATAAGAATTTTCCCAGGATCGTGGGCGAGACGGGGGGAAAGGATTTTGTACTGGCGCATTCTTCGGCCCAGCCCAAGGCGGTGGCTACTGCTCTGATAAGAGGTGCTTTTGAATATCAGGGTCAGAAATGTTCGGCCGCTTCGCGCGCGTACGTATCTTCTGATATGTGGGAGGAGGTTCGGGACGAACTCCGCGCCGGCCTGGCCTCAGTGAAAGTGGGCGGAGTAGAAGATTTTTCCAATTTCGTCAATGCCGTGATCGATGAAAGAGCGTTCGATAAGATCGTATCCTATATAGAAGGGGCGCGTCAAGACGGAGTGGAGTTTTTGTGGGGCGGAAATTACAGTAAGAAGACAGGATATTTCATCGAGCCGACCGTATTGGTTACCACCGACCCCTATTACCGCACGATGCAGGAAGAAATTTTTGGTCCGGTCCTGACCGTCTATGTTTATGACCCCGGAAATTTTGACCAGGTTCTGGATATCATCGATGATACTTCACCTTACGGACTCACGGGTTCGGTCTTTGCCACCGACCGGGGGGTTGTCGCCCAGGTGACTGAAAGGCTGCGCTACGCTGCGGGTAATTTTTACATCAACGACAAGCCTACGGGTGCGGTGGTTGGGCAGCAGCCATTCGGGGGGGCGAGGGCATCGGGGACCAACGACAAGGCCGGCGCGATGCAAAATCTGCTGCGATGGGTTTCTTCGCGTACGATCAAGGAAACCTTCATTTCGCCCGAAAATTACCGGTATTCTTTCATGGATGATGAATCTTAGAAATATGGAATTGAAGGATTTTAAGAATATTCAAAAAAACTCAATTTTTTTTGGGCGTGGGTATTGACATAAAGATTTTTTGCCTACCTTTGCAATCCCAATCGGGACACACGGTCTAAAGATTGGCAACGTTCTTTGAAATGATGAGGTAAGCCAATAAGTAAGTATCTTGTAAAGTCTTCGGACATTTCAATAAAATTTTACAATGGAGAGTTTGATCCTGGCTCAGGATTAACGCTAGCGGGAGGCCTA
>ENA-UOVV01001440-UOVV01001440.1-compost-metagenome-genome-assembly--contig:-NODE-1440-length-17454-cov-6.285476_pt1 | contig 17454 bp, 19 predicted proteins | sample MGYA00238155_ERZ761577 | MGnify/ENA primary metagenome ERZ761577 (study PRJEB28898, sample SAMN06268775) | compost metagenome | isolation source: Emeryville, CA | place: USA:Emeryville, CA | collected...
ATCACCCGCAAGGCCGAGTGGCCCGGCTGGACCCCGCCCCCGGCCATGCGCAAGCGCGTTCCCGACCTGCCGGCCTACATGCCCGGCGGCCCGGACAATCCGCTCGGCGCCCGCGCCCTCTATATCGGCTCGACCCTCTATCGCGTGCACGGCACCTCCGAGCCCTGGTCCATCGGCCAGGCGGTCTCCTCGGGCTGCATCCGCCTCACCAACGAGGACGTGATCGATCTCTACGACCGCGTGCAGGTCGGCGCGCTGATCGTCGTCAATCACTGAGCGCACAGGACATATCGGAAAGGGCCGCCGTTTCGGCGGCCTTTTTTGTTTTCCGTAGGAAGGCGAGGCGCCCAACGAGCCGATTTCCTCCATGGGCGGGATGCTCTAGACTGTGCGCATGAGTGTTTCCGCCCCCGCCCGCCCGCTGATCGACAGCTTCGGCCGGCGCATCAGCTATCTGCGCATCTCGGTCACCGACCGCTGCGACTTCCGCTGCATCTACTGCATGGCGGAGGACATGACCTTCCTGCCCAAGAAGGAGGTGCTGAGCTACGAGGAGATCGAAGCCATCGCCGGCGTCTTCATCGCGCGCGGCACCACGCGCATCCGGCTGACCGGCGGCGAGCCGCTGGTGCGCCGCGACATCATGGATCTGGTGAGCAGCCTGGGCCGGCGCATCGGCGAGGGGCTGGAGGAATTGACCGTCACCACCAATGGCAGCCAGCTCGCCCGGCATGCCGAGGGGCTGCGGGCGGCCGGGGTCCGCCGCATCAACGTGTCGCTCGACACGCTCGATGCCGAGCGCTTCCGTAGGATCACCCGGCGCGGCCGGCTGGACGACGTGCTGGCCGGCATCGACGCCGCCCAGGCGGCCGGCATGGCCGTCAAGATCAACATGGTGGCGATGCGCGGGATCAACGACGACGAGATCGAGCCGATGATGGCCTGGGCCCATGGGCGGGACATGGGGCTGACGCTGATCGAGGGCATGCCGCTGGGCGAGGTCGGCATCGACCGCGTGGACAGCTACCTGCCGCTGCGCGAGCTGCACGACCGGCTGGCACGGCGCTATACGCTGAGCCGGATGGACAAGCGCACGGGCGGGCCGGCGCGCTATGTGCACGTGGCCGAGACCGGCGGCACGCTGGGCTTCATCACCCCGATGAGCCACAATTTCTGCGAGAGCTGCAACCGCGTGCGCCTGACGGCGACGGGCCAGCTCTATCTCTGCCTCGGCCAGGAAGACCGGGTGAACCTGCGCGACGCCCTGCGCGAGGGCGGCCTCGCGGCGCTGGATGCGGCGCTGGACCACGCCATGGCCATCAAGCCCAAGGGGCATGACTTCATCATCGACCGCAGCCGCAGCGCGCCGGCGGTGACGCGGCATATGAGCGTGACGGGAGGCTGAGCTGGCCGGCGGCCGGACGGCGGCGGATGCCGCCGCGCTCGAGACGGCGCTGGTGGCGCGGTTCGGCGCGATAGCCGGATTCCACCGGCTGGTGGAGGGCGAGGATTCGGCGGCCTTCGGCTTTTCCGCCGCGGGTAGCGCCTATGTGGCGCGGGTCAATCGCAGCGCCGCGGGGTTCGAGAAGGACCGGCTGGCCTTCGAGCGGTTCAACGCCCCTGCCCTGCCGGTTCCCGAAATCGTCGCCATCGCGCCGCTGGGCGAATTGTTCCTGTGCATCTCGCGGCGCCTGCCGGGCGAGACGCTGCAGGCGCTGCCGGCGGGCGGCGCCAAACGCTACGGCGCCGCTGTCGGCGCGCTTCTCGATGCGCTGGCCAACCAGGACATGGGTGCCTTCCCGGGCTTCGGGATTTTCGACGCCCATGGCCGGGCGCCCCACAGGCATTGGCGCGACGTCATCGCCGCGACGGCCGCCCTGCCCTGGCGGGACCTGGCATCACCGGAGGAGATGGCGCTGGTGGCGCCCCTGCTCGACCGGCTGCTCGGCGCCTCGGCGGGGCTCGAGGACGTGGCCGGGCTGGTGCATGGCGATTTCGGCTCAAACAACGTGCTGGTGGAGGCCGGCAGGATCACCGGCCTCATCGACTGGTCGGAGGCCATGATCGGCGATCCGCTCTACGACGTGGCCAACATCCTGTTCTGGCGGCCGTGGCTCGATTGCATGGAGCAGCAGGGCCGCCACTTCGAGACCGTGGAGCCGTTCCGCCTGCGCGATGCCGAACGGCTCGCCTGCTACCAGCTCCGGATCGGCCTCGAAACGCTGGCCGAGGCCCGCCGCGCGGGAGACCGCCGGACCGGCGACTGGGCGCTTTCCCGCTGCCTCGCGGTGGCCGGGAGCATCCGGCAAGGCTGACGCGCGACCGGTGGTTACTTCTCGTCGTCCACGACGATGGCGAAATCGAGGGGGAGCGCCGTGGTATACTTGATCTGCCCCATGGCGAAGGCCGAGCTCACATCGGTCAGGTTGATCTTGCTGATCAGCCGCTTGTAGAAGGCGTCGTAGGCCGCGATGTCGGGCACCACCACGCGCATCAGATAGTCCACGTCGCCGCTCATGCGGTAGAATTCCACCACTTCGGGAAATTCATCGACCACGGCGGAGAATTTCCGCATCCAGTTCTCGTTGTGCTCGTTGGTCTTGACCGAGACGAAGACCGTGACCCCGACATTGACCTTGGCGGGATCGAGCACGGCCACGCGGCGCTGAATGACGCCGTCTTCTTCCATCTTCTGGATGCGCCGCCAGCACGGCGTGGTCGACAGGCCGACCTTGCGGCCGATTTCGGCCACCGGCATGGTCGCATCCTTCTGAAGCAGCGTCAGAATTTTGCGGTCGATCTTGTCGAGTGCCATCTTGCCCCCTTGAAATCAGTTTTTTCGGGACACCGCTTTACGCCCCTAAACATGCCAAGAGAAGTGCCATATGTCCGCCATCAAGGCAATAAAATTGCGCGACAGCCTTTAGCCGTCCCGCTAACCGCCGCTTAACCACGACGAGGGCTCGGCGGGCCATCCGGACGGCGGGAGGGACAGGCGGCGCGTATGCCTATCCGCCTATGGTGGACGAATTTCACCGGGCATTAACCACGCGCCACCTAGAGTTCGTCCCCGAGCGCAGCGAATGCGTATCCATTCGCATCATCGAGTAACGAGTAAGCAGTCCATGCCGTCCCAGCCGGCCCATGACGCGGAGGTCCGCACCCCGAAGGGGCGAGACGGCAAGCGCGCCGCCCAGAAGACAGTGCTGGAAGCGCGCCAGCGCCTGACGTCCAGCTCGGGCACGCGCGCCGATTTCGACTTCGAGCTGATGCACGACTATGCCGATTCGCGGCTGGCGGCGGCGCTGCCCATGGCCGCCATCGTGGGCATCCTCGCGGTGGTGGCGAGCTTCTGGGTGCCGCTGATCTTCTCGGCGCTGTGGGCGGGCCTGGTGATCGCGAGCCTATTGGTGGTGGTCCTGCTCGCCCGCCGCTTCAAGCGCAGCGAGAGCGGCAAGTTCAACGCGGCGCGCTGGACCACGACGCTGGTGGCCGGGGAGACCTTCTACGGGCTCAGCCTGTCGCTGCTGGCGCTGTTCACCCTGGTGGCCGACCCGCAGGACCTGGCGCCGGTGATGTTCGCCATGGTGCTGGTGAGCATCGCCACCAATGCGGTGGCCTCGCACACCCTGCCCCCGGCGACGCTGATGAGCACGCTGCCGGTGATGGTGACCGTATCGGCCACGCTGGTGGCGCTGGGCGGCACGCTCAACTACACCCTGGCCGCGGTGGCCGTATGCGGGGAAATCCTCTTCGTCTACCTGGCACGCCAGCTGCACCGCTCGGAGCTCGAGACCATCTCCCACCAGGCCGAGAAGGACACGCTGATCGCCGAGCTGGAAGAAGCGCGGCACATGTCCGACGAAGCGCGGCGGCACGCCGAGCAGGCCAATATCGCCAAGAGCCAGTTCCTCGCGACGATGAGCCATGAGCTGCGCACGCCGCTCAACGCCATCATCGGCTTTTCCGAGGTGCTGAAATCCGAGCTGCTGGGGCCGCACCAGGTGCCGCAATACAAGGAATATGCCGGCGACATCCATGCCAGCGGACAGCACCTGCTCAACCTCATCAACGAGCTGCTGGACCTCAGCCGCATCGAGGCGGGCAAGTACGAGCTCAACGAGGAGGTGGTTTCGCTGGTGGACATCGCCGAGGACTGCCGCCGGATGATGGAGCTGCGCGCCCGCTCCAAGGGCATCGAGCTGGTGTTCAGCTATGGCGACAACCTGCCCAAGCTGTGGGGCGACGAGCGCGCGATCCGCCAGGTGGTGCTGAACCTGTTGTCCAACGCCATCAAGTTCACCCCGCAGCAGGGCAAGGTGACGCTCGTGGTGCAGCGCAGCGGCGACGGCGGCCAGCTCATCTCGGTGAAGGACAACGGGCCGGGCATTCCCGAGAGCGAGATCGAGACCGTGCTGTCCTCCTTCGGCCAGGGCTCGCTGGCGCAGAAGACCGCCGAGCAGGGCGCAGGGCTGGGCCTGCCGATCGTGCAGAAGATCATGGACCTGCACCAGGGCCGGTTCGACCTGTTCTCCAAGCTGCGCTTCGGCACCGAGGTCATCGCCACCTTCCCCCGCGCCCGCGTCATGGATGCGCTGGCGCCGGTGGTGGAAAAGCGCAACAAGCTGGAAATCTACTCGGTCGCGGGCTGAGCGGGCCGATCCCAATTTCGCCCCGTTGGCCCGCTCGATATGGCGGCAGCCAGGAGGTGCAGCGTGACCAGACCATCCATCGTGCTCTTCGCCGTCGCCGCCCTCGCGCTCGCCGCGGGCCCGGTCGCGGCGCAGACGGAGACGGCGGAGCCCGCCGGCGAGTCGGCGCCGGCTGCGGCGTTCGATACGTCCTATCGCCCCTCCATGGTGGTCTCGGCCCGGCTGCAGCGTCAGTTCCTCGATGCCATACGCTGGTCGGCGGGCGTGGAGGCACGGGACCGGCTCGCGGCCACCTTCGCGGAGCGGTCGCCGGTCGAGATCTGGCAGGAACTGGTGGCGCCGGACGGGCTCCAGCCCAACAACGTCGCCGATGCCCTCGCCGCCTATTGGGTGCTGAACTGGGTGATCGCCAATGCGGCCTATGACGTGGAGGTGGACAGCGGCCCGGTGCGGGCGCAGGTCAGCCTGGCCATGGCCAACGACGCCAATTTCCGCACCATGGGCGACCAGCAGAAGCAGGAGCTGGCCGAGGGCTATATCCTCAATTTCCTGTTGGAGCATGCGGCACTGAACGACGCCGTCGCGCGCAAGGACGAGGCGGCGCTGAGCCGGCTGGCCACGGCAGCCGTCACCCGCTTCCGCCGGCAGATGGGCGTCGACCTGCTGTCGCTGGTGCCGGGCCCCGAGGGCCTGGTGCCGAAGGCCCGCTGAGGCTTGTCGCGCGGTCGAACCGGAAAAGTCTGCAACTTTTCACCGCACTCTAGCCGTCCCTGCCGCTGACGGCGGCGCTTTCGAAGGTGGCCATGCCGGTGTGCAGGTGCAGCGCCGTCTTGACCAGCACGGCGGCGAGCGCCGCCCCGCTGCCCTCGCCCAGCCGCATGCCCAGATCGAGCAGGCCGCGCCGGCCCAAGCGCTCCAGCACGCGCTCATGCGCGCCCTCGGCCGAGACATGGGCGAAAAGGCAATGGTCGATGGCGGCCGGATTGACGGCATGGGCGATGGCGGCGGCGGCGGTGGCCACATAACCGTCGACGATCACCGGCACCATCTGGTGGCGGGCGGCGATCAGCGCGCCCAGCATGGCGGCGACCTCGCGGCCGCCCAGCCGGGCCAATATGGCGAGCGGATGGGTGAGCTCGTCCCGGTGCCGCGCCAGCGCCCGGTCCACGGCATCGGCCTTGCGCGCGAGGCCGGCATCGTCGACGCCGGTGCCGCGCCCGACCCAGTCGGCGCCGGTGCCGCCGTAGAGGGCGGCATAGAGCGCCGCGGCGATGGTGGTGTTGCCGATGCCCATCTCGCCGATGCAGATCAGGTCCGGCTTGCCGGCAATGGCCTCCATGCCATAGGCGATGGTGGCGGCGCACATCCGGTCGTCCAGCGCCGCCTCCCTGGTGATGTCGCCGGTCGGCAATTCCAGCGCCAGCTCGAACACCCGCAGATTGATCTCGTGCAGCGCGCAGATCTGCGAGATGGCGGCGCCGCCATTGGTGAAGTTGGCCACCATCTGCGCGGTGACCTCGCGCGGGAAGGCGGAGACGCCCTGATCCGTCACCCCGTGGTTGCCGGCGAAGATGGTGACCATCGGATTGTCGAGGCGCGGCGTGGCGCGATGCTGCCAGCGCGCCAGGAACTCCACCAGCTCTTCCAGCCGCCCCAGCGAGCCGGCCGGCTTGGTGAGCTGGGCGTCGCGCGCCCGCACCGCCGCCACGGCGTTCTCGTCGCCCTCGGGCACGGCGACGAGCAGCTCGACGAGGTCGGAGAAGGCGGGATTGAGGGCGGGCATGGCAGGTCCGGCGCGATATGGTAGGAAGGTCGGGTCTTGTTGCCCAGAACGGAGCGAAAAGCAATTGACGCCTGATGCGCCCGATCCGGAGCGGATCGACCCGGCACTGCGCGACGACTACCGGCCCGATGCTCCGCCCGCCGGGCTCGGCCTCAGGGACGACCTGGTCATGGCGCTGCGCTTCTTCTCCCGCCTGCCGACCGGGGATTCGCCGCATCGCGTGCCCGAGCTGGGCCGCATCGCCATGGCGCTGCCGCTGGCCTCGGTGATCATGGGCCTCATTCCCGTCGCCGTCGTGCTCGCCGGCGGATATGCCGGATTGCCGCCGCTTTTCACCGCCGGACTGGCCGTGGCCGCCATGGCCATGGTGGGCGGCGGGATGATGGAGGACGCGCTGGCCGATGCGGCCGACGGCCTGTTCGGCGGCCATACGCCGGAACGGCGGCTCGACATCCTCAAGGACAGCCGGCACGGCACCTATGGCGTCGCCGCGCTCTGCCTCTTCCTGCTGCTGCGCGCCGCGGCGCTGGCGGCGATGATCCCCGTCAATCCCCTGGCCGCCGCCGCGCTGTGGCTGGCGGCCAATGTGGCGGGGCGGTCCGCGGCGCTGTGGATCGCGGTGGCGCTGCCGCCGGCCCGCAAGGACGGCGCGGCGGCCAGCGCCGGCGCCCTGCCCCTGCTTCCCTTCTCGGTCGGCGCCGGGTTCGCGGCGCTGCTGGCCTTCATCCTCGGAGGTCCGGCGTCGAGCCTTCTGGGCGTGGCGGCGGCGCTGCTGCTGGCGGGACTCGTGGCGCTGGGGTGGAGCGCGCTTTGCCGCCGGCTGGTCGGCGGGCAGACCGGCGACCTGATCGGCGCGGCAGGCGGGCTAGCCGAGGTCGCCGCCCTCACGGCGCTGCTGATCTTCGCCTGACGCCTTGAAATCGCCGCGCCCAACCCCTTAATCGAAGCGGAAGACGCGACAGGGAAGGACCGCGCAGCATGATCTTCATCGGCCTGGCCCTGTTGGTGGCGGTCGGCCTCGCGCTGATGATCAGCGCCGACGCGGGCAGCCTGATCGGCCTCAGCCAGGCGCAGACCGCGCAGCTCGTGCCGCTGGTCATCATCCTCATCGTCTTTGCCGGAGGCCTGTTCGCGCGCCGGCAGAAGGCCTCGGTGCTGCTCGGCGGGGTGGCGCTCTGGGTCGGCCTGTTCGCCGTCGCCGCCCTCACCTATGCCTATCGGGACGAATTGCTGGGCGTGGCGGCGCGCGTCGCCGGCGAGCTGCAGCCAGGCGTGGCCGTGGTCGACAGCGAGGCCGGCACCGCCCTGTTCCGCCGCGGCATGAGCGGGCATTTCGAGGTCACCGCCACGGTGAACGGCCACCAGACACCGATGATCTTCGATACCGGCGCCAGCGCCGTGGTGCTGACGCTGGCCGACGCGGAAGCCGCCGGCATCGACACGGCCGGACTGCGCTTCACCGTGCCGGTCTCGACCGCCAACGGCACGGGCCTCGCGGCGCGGACCCGGCTCAAATCCATCAGCGTGGGCGGCATAGAGCGGCGCAACGTCACAGCCTTCGTCACCGAGGCCTCGGCGCTGGATACCAGCCTGCTCGGCATGACCTTTCTCGAAACGCTGAGCCGCTACAGCGTGACGCAGAATTCCCTGGAGCTGGTAGACTAGAAGCGGGGATTTGGCGCGAAACCGCGCCAGGCCGGCATGGCCTGATGCGAAGCCCCGCCCGCTAGACCGCCGCCGCCAGAGGCGCGTGTTCCACCGCGGCCAGCGCGCGCCTGAACACGTCGGGGCCGGCCTTGGGGCGGCAGGCGTCCACGCTGAGTATCTGCCGGAACTGCCGCGCTCCCGCGCGGCCATTGGCGAGGCCCAGCATGTGGCGGGCGATGGCGTTGAGCCGCACGCCTTCCGAGAGCTGGGCCTCGGCATAGTCGGCCATGGCCTGCATGATCGCGGCGAGATCGGGCCGGTCGCCCGGGTCGCCGAAGAAGCGCCGGTCCACCTCGGCCAGCAGCATGGGATTGTGATAGGCGGCGCGGCCCAGCATGACGCCGTCGACATGGCGCAGATGGGCCTCGGCGGCATCCAGGTCCTCGATGCCGCCATTGATCACCACCGGCAGCGGCGCGAGACGCGCCCGCAGCCGGTAGACCCGTTCGTAGTCGAGCGGCGGAATGGTCCGGTTCTCCTTGGGGCTCAGGCCCTTGAGCCAGGCCTTGCGCGCGTGGACATAGAGCGCGGCGACGCCGGCCGACACCATGGCGTCGGCGAAGCGGTCGAGGCTCTCCTCGGTGTCCTGGTCGTCGATGCCGATGCGGCACTTGACCGTCACCGGGCGGCTGGTCGCCTCGCGCATGGCCCGGGCGCAATCGGCCACCAGCGCCGGCTCGGCCATCAGGCAGGCGCCGAACCGGCCCGACTGCACCCGATCGGAGGGGCAGCCGACATTGAGGTTGATTTCGGCATAGCCGAAGGCGTCGGCTAGCCGCGTGGCCGCCGCCAGCTCGACCGGGTCCGAGCCGCCCAGTTGCAGCGCCACGGGCTGCTCGAGGGACGAAAAACGCAGATGCCGCTCGGCATCGCCATGCACGACAGCGGCGCTGGTCACCATCTCGGTGAATAGCAGGCCATGGCGCGTCAACAGCCGGTGCAGATGCCGACAATGGCGATCCGTCCAGTCCATCATCGGGGCCACAGAAAATCTACGCGCTTGAGATTTCACACTTTTTCCGTAGTTTGGGCACGATGAGCCGTGCGCAGGCGGTCATGCCCGACTGATAGGCCCCGGCCTGCGACGCGGCAAGGCGTTCCAGGGCTGTAGCCTCTATAGTCCACCCAGCGTGTCGATGGCAAAGGCCAGGACGCCGAGATTGAACAGGCCCGGCTGGATGGCCTCAGGCCGAGCTGGTGGCCAATTCGTCGCCACGCCCGATCAGCGCGGTGGCGCCCCGGGCATCGAGCGGGCGGCCCAGCAGGTAGCCCTGGGCGGTCTCGCAGCCGAGGGCGATCAGGCTGTCGAGCTGCTCCTGGCTCTCGATGCCCTCCCCGGTGGTCGAGATGGCCAGGTCCCGGGCCATGCTGGTGACGGCCCGCACGACGGCGGCCGAGCTGGCGTCGGTCTGCGAGGCGGCGATGAAGCTGCGGTCGATCTTGATCCGGTCGAGCTCGAACTCGCGCAGATGGGCGAGCGAGGAATAGCCGGTGCCGAAATCGTCCATGGCGATGCGTACGCCAAGCGCCCTCAGGCCGGCCAGCGCCACCGCGATCTGCTGGCTGTCCTCGACCATCGCCGTCTCGGTGACCTCGACCTCGATGCGGCGCGGCGTGATCCGGTGGCGGTCGAGCGCCGCGGTGATCTGGTGCAGGATCTCGGTCGAGCGCAGCTGCACCGGCGAGACATTGATGGAAACATAGATGTCCGACGGCCAGAGCGCGGCCTGCCGGCATGCCTCCTCGATGACCCAGGCGCCGATCTCGACGATGCTGCCGTTCTGCTCGGCCAGCGGGATGAACTCGTCGGGCGGGATCAGTCCCCGTTCGGGGTGATGCCAGCGGATCAGCGCCTCGAAACCGCACAATATCCGGCCGGGCAGATCGTAGAGCGGCTGGTAATGGAGCTCGAACTGGCCGGTGGCAAGGGCGACGGACAGATCGCTCTCCAGCCGCCGGCGGTGTTCCGCCTCCTCTATCATGCCGTCGCGATAGGCTTCCACCCGGCCGCGTCCGTTCTCCTTGGCCCGGTAGAGCGCCAGATCGGCCATGCGCTGCAAGAGATCGGGATCGTCGCCCCGCGCGGCGGTCGTGAAGCCGACGCTGCCGCCGATGGCGAGGGTGTGGTCGTCGACGCGGAAGGGTCGGGCCAGGGCATTGACGATGTCGGCGCCGAGCGCCTGGGCGTCGTCCTCGGAAAGCTCGGTGAGGATGGCGAATTCGTCGCCGCCCAGCCGGAAGAGCAGATCCTGCGGGCCGCAGACGTCGCGCATGCGCTGCGCCACCTCGACCAGCAGTCTGTCGCCCACCGCATGGCCGAGCGTGTCGTTGACCGACTTGAAGCGGTCGAGGTCGAGCATGAGCATGGCGAAGCCGCCCCGGCGGCAGAGCTCGGTCACATGGTCGGCGAAGCTGCGGCGGTTCGGCAGGCCGGTCAACGCGTCGTGGAAGGCCATGTGGGCGATCTTCTCCTGCCCGTGCCGGACTTCGGTGACATCCTCATAGGTGAGGACCGCACCGCCGTCGGGCATGGGCCGGCAGGCCACCGCGAAGATGGTGCCGTCCTCGAAGCGGTGCTCCAGCCTGGTCGTCGTGTCCTTCTGCATCCACGCCGCATGGCTGTCGATGGCGCGCTGCAACCGTTCGGCGCTCCAGCCCAGGCGCACCCCGATATGGCCGAGATACTGATTGAGCTGCATGCCGACGAAGAGCTGGCCGGGCGCCAGCCCGAACATGTCCAGCACACGGTCGTTGTAGAGCCGGATCGAGCCATCGGGCGACACCATCACCAGGCCGTTCGACATGTTGTTGAGCGCCTCGGAAATCTCGGCGCGGGCCTGCTCGAGCTGTTCGGCGGCGCGGCGGCTCTGCGAGATGAACAGCAGCGAGATGGCGAAGCCGAGCGCCAGCGCCGACAGCATGGCGACGGCGGTGACGATCGCGACGCCGAGCGTCAATTCGGCTTCGATCGCGGAGGGGAAATAGAGATATTTGACCACGCCGGAAACGGCATAGAGCGCGCAGACGGCGACATTCAGGATGCCCACGGCCCGGCCGAGGAACACCGCGCCCAGGATCGGCAGCACGATGGAGAAATAGACGGCCGGGCTCAGAAGGCCCGCGCCGGTCACCCCGACATAGACGGCGAGGCCGTGCAGCGCCGTGAGCAAGAACGCGGCATAGGGTCCGGCGAGGCGGGGAAGGCGCTGGACGAGCGGGGTCGCCACGAACATAGCGCACAGCACGGCCGCCGTCCCCATGACGAAATCGTCGATGATGCCGACGAGCCACGCCCCGATGCCGGTGAGAAGCACGATGATGCCGATCGCGGGTCCCGCGATCTGGTAGAGGCGGCGAGTGATTTGTGGATCGTAGGACATGCAGCGCTCGCAGGACTTGCCAACCCCGCGCCGGAACCGGCGACGGCCCTTAATTCTTACGGGTACTGAAGTTAAGAGCTGATTAGTCCCCGCCTCCCGCGATTGGCGCCTTGACTTGGACGCAATTGCAGTAGATGGTCGGGACATACGTTTTCTGCCCCTGTTGGCGACCTGATCTTCCCGGCACAGCCGGTTGCTTGGCTTTCCTTCCGAACTGCAAACGTTGATAGGCCCCTGATGCACAGTGCGCAGGGGAAACTGCTCGTTTGCTACGCTTCGAGCCAATCCGAAAGGGCGCCAAATGATTACCGGCACCGTAAAGTTCTTCAATTCCACCAAAGGCTTCGGCTTCATCACCCCCGAGCAGGGCGGCAAGGACACCTTCGTCCATGTCTCCGCCCTCGAACGCGCCGGCATTTCCGGCCTGGGCGATGGCCAGAAGGTCACCTACGACCTCGAGCGCGGCCGTGACGGGCGGGAATCCGCCATCAACATCCAGCTCGCCTGAACCAGCTTCCGCGGGGACGCTCCGGCGTCCCCGTACTCCAGAAAGGCGCGCATCATGCCGCACCGCTACAAAGTCGGCCAGATGCTGGACATGCGTTCCGCGCCCCGGCACAGCAACCGCCCCGCGGGTCCCTGCGAGGTCATCGCCTGCCTGCCGCACGACAAGGGACCGGTGCTCTACCGGGTGAAGTCGTGGGGCGAACACAATGAGCGCGTGGTGGAGGAGACCGACCTGTCCCCCAGCAACGCCATGAAGACGGTGTTCGCCGAGGGCGAGAGCTTCTTCGACATCGCCATCGGCAAGCGGTGAGCGCGCCCGCGGACTGGTCCGCGCCGGCCGAGCTCTATTCCAGCGTTGCGACGTTCAAGATGCGCAACGGCCGCTATATGCGATTTCCATCCGTCGCCGAGGCGATCCGCTTCGCCATCGAGGAGATGCCCCGCGCAGCCTTGCGCGGCATGGCCATCGAGTGCGGCGACGACAGATATGAGGGCGAGACCATCCGCGCGCTGTACGACGCGCCGGAATACCCCCTCCAGCGCGAGACGCGCTGAACACAGACCGGCAATGGCGCCGGCAGAAAGAACATTATGAATACCCAGATCCTCAACGCGCCGGGGGAGCTTTTCCTCGGCAGCGATGCCGCGACCGCGCTTGCGCTGGGCTCGCGCCATTTCCGTTCGGCCGCCAAGGCCGTCCGCTTCGCCATGGAGCAGGCCGCGCCCGTCAGCCTGCGCGGCGCCAGCCTCAAGATCGGCGACAGAACGCTCGGGCCGGCCCAGATCAGGAAGCTGCATCTGTGGCTTACGGCGACGCCGACCCTGCCGGACGAAACGAGGGAGGAAGCCGCATGACGCCGGAACGCATGCAGGAATGCCTCGCCACCATCCGGTGGTCGCCCGTCACTCTTGCGGCGTGCCTGCAACTGGAAAACGATCTTGTCGAAAGGTGGATGGACGGCGCAGCGCCCATTCCCGTCAGCGTCGCCTCATGGCTGGAAGCGCTCTGCTTCACCCATGAGGCCTCGGACCTGATGCGGCCCGCCCTGAGCGAGAGCGAGCAGCCGACGAACACCCATGCTCCAGCCAGGCCGGAGCATGTGCCGGTCTATTCCTACAACCTGCTGCGGATGCTGGAACGCGGGCCGGTCCTGCTGAAATCGCTGTTCGGCACCGACGATGAAGGCGCCGTGTTCTTCCTGGTGTCCCGGGGCCTCGCCGAACGGCAGGGCGCGGAGCTGGTCATCACCGAGGCGGGCCGGCAGATCGGGAAGCTGCCTGGCTGACGGCCTTGCCCGCGAAGGCGGGCAAGGCGGGCGCCGTCCTCAGGGGGCGGTACGCGGCTGGGGCCGCGAATTTGTCCGTTCCGGACGTTTCGGCGCCGCGATCAGGCCCTCGCGGATCGCCTGCTTGCGGGCATTCTTCCGGGAGCGGCGCACGGCCTCGGCCTTTTCGCGCACGCGGGTCTCGGAGGGTTTCTCGTAGTATTTCCGGAGCTTCATCTCCCGGAACACGCCTTCGCGCTGAAGGCGCTTCTTGAGAACACGAAGGGCTTGGTCGACATTGTTGTCGCGTACCTGAACCTGCAAAAGCTATCCTAACTTGGTGCTCGCCTCACCGCCGGGCGGCAGGCGGAAGCGGCCGGACGGCCACTCACCGGCAGGCCTATCAAGGTTTTGCGGCTTTGCCTAACGAAACCTCCCCGATGCCGACAGCCGGACAGCGGCGGCGCTGCAAATCCCGGAGGATATGCTTACGATATAGGCTTGAACCTGCACCGCACGAAAAATAGGCTCTGTGTTCCAGGGAGACCATCAACAATCGTGCCGCCTTGCCCACAGGGCGGCCAAGGGAACCAGAACATGCCAAGGATTGCCGCTTTCACCATGGCGCTCGGCCTCGCAACCGGCCTTGCCGCACCCGCCCTCGCCCAGGACAGGACCCTCACCATCTCCTGGTGGGGCTTCAACGGCGAGAAGCTCGAATCGATCATCCTCGCCCCCTTCCGCGAGCAATGCGGCTGCGAGATCCAGTTCGAGACCGGCAACAATGGCGAGCGTCTCAACAAGCTGCAGATCCGCAACGGCGCGGGCGTCGATGTCGCCTATTTCTCCGACAGCTTCTCTCAGCAGGGCATCGAGCTCGGCCTGTTCCAGCAGCTCGACCGCTCCAAGCTGCCCAATCTCGAAGGCATCTACGAGCTCGCCCAGGATCCGCAGGGCGGCTATGGCCCGGCCTACACGATCGGCCGCGTCGGCATCGTCTACGACAGCGAGAAGGTGGACCCGCCGATCACCTCCTGGAACGATCTCTGGCGCGAGGACCTCGCCTCCTCCCTGTCGCTGCCCGGCATCACCACCACGGCCGGCCCGATGGTGGTGATGAAGGCCGGCGAGCATGAAGGCGTCGACGCCTTCGAGGACGAGGATGCCGCCTTTGCCGGCGTCGAGGCGCTCAAGCCCAACGTGGTCAAGAACTACAATACCGGCTCGGAGATGATCAATCTGTTCTCGACCGGGGAGGTGTCCGCGGCCATCGCGCAGGACTTCACCCTGGCCCAGATCCAGGCCGCCGTTCCCAGCGTGGTCTGGGCCGATCTCGAGGAAGGCTCCATCGCCACCCTCAACACGGTCAACATCCCCGTGGGCGCGGCCGAGCCGGAACTGGCCTACGAGTTCATCAACTTCATCCTCTCGCCCGAAATCCAGCAGCAGCTTGCCGAGCAGGGCGTGGATGCCCCGGTGGCCACCGCGGTCGAGCTGACCCCGGAACAGGCCGCCCTGTGGACCTATGGCGCCGATGTCATCGCCGGCCTGCAACGCGTCGACTACGCCAGGATGAACGCCGCCAAGGGCGGCTGGGTCGATCGCTGGAACGAAATCTTCGGCATGTGACGGACACGACGCGGAGCATCATGCTCCGCGTCATTGTCGCCCGGCGCACGGCATCCGTGCATATCGAAAGCCATTATCGATGAAACGCTTCGCAGGCTGGACGCTGGCCTCGCCCGCAACCCTGCTGGTCCTTCTGGGGCTCGTGGCGCCGGTCGCCGCCACCATCTACACCACCTTCGGCACGCCCGGCGGGCCTTTCGCCACCTATCAGGCCTTTTTCGGCAGCGGATTCCGCCGCACCGTGCTCATCCGTACCATAAACGTGTCGCTGATCGTCACCGCCATCGCGCTGGTCATCGGTTTCGTCACCGCCTATGTGGTTTCGCGCGCGCCGGGCTGGCTCAAGTCGCTGCTCATCGTGGCGGCCGTGTTCCCCCTGCTCACCGGGGTGGTGGTGCGCTCCTTCGCCTGGCTCATCATCCTCGGCCGCAACGGCATCCTCAATTCCACCCTGGTCAATCTCGGGCTCATCGAGGAGCCGCTGTCCATGCTCTACACGCAAGGGGCGGTCATCGTGGCCATGGTCTATCTGTTCGTGCCGCTGATGATCCTCACCCTGGTGGGCGTGCTCGAGGCCATTCCGGACGATCTCATCCAGGCTTCGGCCTCGCTCGGCGCCAGGCCGTCGGCCACCTTCACCCAGGTCATCCTGCCGCTGGCCGTGCCGGGCCTGATCGTGGGGGCCGTGCTGGTCTTCACCGGCAGCTTCACCTCCTATGCCACGCCGCAGCTGCTGGGCGGCGAGCAGGTGATGATGATGGGTACGCTGATGTACCAGCAGGCCATGGTGACCTTCGACTGGGTCAGCGCCTCCACCATCGCGGCGATCATGGTGGTGATCACCATCGCCATCGTGCTGGCCATGACCCGCATCGCCCGCCGCCTCAACCCCATGGCCGTCTGATGCCCACCAAGCTCCATCCGGCCCTGATCGGCTTCACCGTCCTGGTCTTCATCTTCCTGGTGGGCCCGCTGGTCATCGTCGTCGGCGCCGCCATCAGCGACACCACCTACCTCACCTTCCCGCCGCAGGGGGTGAGCCTCAGATGGTTCGAGAACATCTTCGCCATCGACGCCTTCCGCCGCACCATCCTCACCAGCCTGCAGGTGGCGTTCCTGTCCACCTTCATCGCGCTCCTGATCGGCATTCCGGCCTCCTACGCCATGAGCCGCTACCGGGTGCAGCTGCCGGGGTGGCTCTCGACGCTGTTCGTGCTGCCGGTGCTGGTGCCCGAGCTGGTGCTGGGCTTCTCGCTGCTCAAGAACCTGGCCTTCCAGTTCAGCGCGCCGATCTTCCTGTCGCTGGTGGTGGGGCACACCATCCTCATCCTGCCCTATGTGATCCGGGTGATCTCGGCGTCGCTGGCGTCCTTCGATTTCTCCATCGAGGAAGCGGCGGTCAGCCTGGGGTCGCCGCCGCTCAGGACGTTCTTCACCGTGCTGCTGCCCAATGTGCGCTCCGGGGTGATCGCGGCCTTCATCCTGGCCTTCATCACCTCGATCAACGACGTGTCGATCTCGATCTTCCTCACCGGGCCGGGCATCTCCACCCTGCCCATCCAGCTGCTCGCGCATATGGAGCAGTTCTTCGATCCCACCGTGGCCTCGGTCTCGGTGCTGCTCATGGTGCTGACCGTGGCCGTCATGGCCGTCGTCGAGCGCACGCTGGGCCTCACCTTCCTTGCCAAATAGAGGTCAGCCGTGACCAAGCCGCTTTCGATCCGCAACATCACCGCCCATTACGGGCAGACCAAGGTTCTCGAAGACCTGTCGCTCGACATCGCCGAGGGCGAGCTGGTGTCGCTGCTCGGGGCCTCCGGCTGCGGCAAGACCACCACGCTCCGCCTCGTCGCCGGCTTCCTGCAACCCAGCGCGGGCACCATCACGCTGGGGGGCAAGGACCTCACCCGCCTGCCCGCGCATCAGCGCGACATCGGCCTCGTGTTCCAGAACTACGCCCTGTTCCCGCATCTGTCGGTGGCCGACAATGTCGGCTTCGGCCTCAAGCAGCGCGGCATTGCCGGCGAGGCCAAAGCGCGGCGCGTCAACGCCATGCTCGAACGGGTCGGCCTCGCCCATCTCGCCGATCGCCTGCCCGCGGCGCTTTCCGGCGGGCAGAAGCAGCGCGTGGCGCTGGCCCGGGCGCTGGTCATCGAACCGCCGCTATTGATGTTCGACGAGCCGCTGTCCAATCTCGACGCCAAGCTCAGGATCGACATGCGGGTGGAGATCCGCCAGCTCCAGCGCGCCAACGGCACCACCTCGGTCTATGTCACCCATGACCAGGAGGAGGCCTTCTCCATCTCCGACCGCGTCGCCATCATGCATGCCGGCCGGATCATGCAGCTCGACACGCCGGAAAACCTCTATCAGCGGCCCGCCAATGCCTTCGTCGCCCGCTTCGTGGGTTTCGAGAACCTGCTGCCCATGAATGTCGTCGCCCGCGACGGCGCCCAGATCACCGCCGAGGCCGAAGGCGGCGTCCGCCTGAGGCTCGGGCTCGAGCATTTCGGGGCCATTCCCGACGCCTT
>ENA-UOVV01001443-UOVV01001443.1-compost-metagenome-genome-assembly--contig:-NODE-1443-length-17339-cov-6.473502_pt1 | contig 17339 bp, 16 predicted proteins | sample MGYA00238155_ERZ761577 | MGnify/ENA primary metagenome ERZ761577 (study PRJEB28898, sample SAMN06268775) | compost metagenome | isolation source: Emeryville, CA | place: USA:Emeryville, CA | collected...
CCTCCCCGCCGGTCTTTGTGGGACGCTTCGTGCACGCCATGCGGCTGACCGAGACCAGCGGGACGGATCTGCACTGATGTACGTCTGCCTGTGTCTCGGCGTCACGATCGAGACGGTCGCAGAGGCGGTGGCCGCCGGAGCCAGAACCTCGCGACAGGTGGCTGCGGCGTGCGGGGCGGGATCGGACTGCGGGCGATGCCGTCGTACCATCCGCTCAATCATCGAGTCGCACACGACAAGTGACCAGGGCCAGACAAAGGAGCGCACGGGATGAACGATCGGCATTCCAACATCGACGGAACCCGGATGCTGGTCATCGGCGCATCCTCGGGCATCGGGCATGCACTGGCCCGGGCCGCGCACGGCCGGGGCGCCGTCGTGGCGCTCGCGGCCCGACGGATGGAGAATCTGACCAAGCTCGCCGAGGAGATCGGCGGGTCCGCACACGAACTCGACGTCGCCGACCCGGCCGCGATCGAGCGGGTGATCGACGAGGTCGCCGACCGGCTCGGCCAACTCGATGCGGTGGTGTTCACCAGCGCCGCAGTGCCGTTCGCCCGCGTCGAGGAGACCGATGTGACGACGTGGCTGCACGCGTACGCGGTCAACGCGGTCGGCGCCTCGCATGTGCTGCGCGCGGCCCTGCCGCATCTCGCCGACAACGCGGTCGTGTTGGTGGCGTCCAGCCACGACGTCGGACGCCCCCGCGCCGGCGTGGCCGCCTATCACGCCAGCAAGGCCGCGCTGGACGAGATCCTGCGATCGTGGCGGGCCGAGCACCCCGATCTGGCCGTCATCCGGGTCAGCGTCGGCCCCACCGAGGGCACCGAGATCCTGCGCGGCGCGGACCGCGATCTGCTGGCCGAGCTGTACCGCGCCTGGGCGCAGGAGGGGCAGATCCCGGCCACCATGTCCGCGGTCGACGACGTCGCGAACGCGATGCTGTCGTTGATCGCCGTGTCACGGGCGAACCCCACGGTGGTCAGCGACATCGTTCACCTTGCGCCCCGAATCATCAAGGGCAAGTAGGCATCCGGATCTACTTCCGGGGAGCCTGAGTCGCCGCGGTGTCGGCCCACTGCGCCTGGTGGCGCCCCATCGTCATCGCGCCGTTCCAGCCGCCGTCGGTCCACAGCACCTCACCGCCGACGTAGCTGAACCGCGGGCTGCCCAGGCACACCAGCGGCCAGGCCTGCTCCTCGGGCGTCGAGTAGCGCCCGATCGGCCCGACCGACTGATCGATGACGTCCTTGCCCGCGAAGTCCTGGAACGCCGGCATCATCGCGGTCTCGGTCGGGCCCGGGTTGATGGCGTTGATCCGGATCCCCTTTCGGGCCAGTTCGGGATACCACCAGCCGACCCACCCGTCGATCACGTACTTCGAATACGCATAGCCGCTCCACGACCAGGTCTTCTCGTTGGCCCGCAGCCACGCCACGGCGCCGTCGAATCCGTCGGTGGCAAGCAGTTCGGTGATCGGCTTGATGTGGTTCTGCCAGCCCAGCGCGGCGGCCGACGAGATGACGCTGATCGACGAGCCGCGCCCCATCTTGGGCACCAGCTGTTCGGCGAGATGACGCGCGCCGACGAAGTTCACCAGGATGGTGTCCAGCTCGCTGAACGGCGGACCGGGCAGTCCGGCGCAGCTGAAGAGCCCGTCGACGGGGCCGTCGATGGCGGCCGCCACCTCCTCGATCCTGTCCCGATCGCGCAGGTCGATCTGCAGCGCGCGGGCGACCGCGACCGTGGTCGGATTGATGTCGAGCGCGGTGACCGTGGCGCCGAGGTCGACCAGGATCTGCGCTACGGCCCGGCCCATGCCGGAGGCCGCGCCCGTTACGACGACGGAACTGCCTTGATAACCGAGCACGTCGTCCATGTGGCCAACCTCTCGACTCGACACTGAGAACGATACTTGCCAGATAGCGAAAACCAAGATTATCACCGCCGGTTCGTTGAAGAATCCACTTGCGGTTCGTGAAGGGAGTCAACAGTTGACGACACGTCGGTTGCGGGTGATTCAGTGGGCCACCGGTGCGGTGGGCACGGAGATGGTGCGCGCGATCATCGACCATCGACCGGATCTCGAACTGGTCGGCGCGCGGGTCTACTCCGAGGCCAAGAACGGGGTGGACCTCGGGACCCTGGTCGACCGGCCGCCGATCGGTGTCACCGCCACCACCGACGTCGCGCAGATCCTGGCCCTTGACGCCGACGTGGTGCTGTACGCGCCGTCGTTCACCGACCTCGATGACGTCTGCGCGCTGCTGGCCAGCGGCAAGAACGTGGCGACGCCGTCGTTTCTGTTCCATCCGCGGCGCATCCCACCCGCCGATCGCGACAAGCTCATGGCGGCGTGCACCAAGGGCAACAGCAGCATCCACGGCAGCGGGCTTAACCCGGGCAATCTCTCGGGCGTGCTGCCGCTGGCGTTGTCCGGGATGAGCCGCACCATCGAGCGGCTGACCCTGCAGGAGCGCGCCGACTGGAGTCTGTGGGAGAGTACCGAGATCACCTTCGACGGCATGAGATTCGGCTACCCGACCGACGAGGTGACGCCGACGGCCAACGACTACCTCGCCTTCTTGACCAAGCTCTTCGTCGAGCAGACGTGGTTTCTCTCCGACACCCTCAACGCCGACATCGACGACGTCTCGGTGTCGCTGGAGACCGTGCCCGCGACGAAGGATCTGCATATCTTCGACCACGTGGTGCGGGCAGGCACGACCGCCGGTCAGCGCTGGAACTTCGTCGGCCACCGCGGCGGTGAGCCGTTGATCGAGTTCGAGACGCTGTGGACCCTCGGTGGTGAGTACCCCGACCACTGGCCCACTCCGCTGGACGGCTGGACGCTGACGATCGAGGGCGACCCGTCGATGCGCACACACTTTCTGCCCGTGGCCAGCTTCTCGCGCGACGTGCCGATCTCCGAGCATGTCCGGGCCGGGCTGATCACCGTCGCGATGCAGGTCGTCAACGCCATCCCGGCGGTCTGTGCCGCGCCCGCGGGTTTCGCCACGATGGCGGATCTGCCCCTGATCCGCAGCTACACCGGCTTCGGCAACGCTTAGCCGCGGTTGGTCCAGTGCGCGAGGAACGGGCTGATCGTCGACAGGTCGTACAGCCCGGGCGCGGCGTCCACCACCGCCGGAATGGCGTTGATCGCGTGCATCGCCGTCGCGAGACAACCCTGTTCGGCATGATCCGCGTCGTGTGACCCGATCACCAGGTGCAACTCGAGACCGGGCTCACCGTCGAACACCACCTCGTAGCCGATCTTGGTCGGCCAGTCGGGTGCGAGATCGTCGGCCATCCGCGTGAGGTGCTCGACCGACAGCGTGGTGTCGCCGCAGTCGACCTCGACGCCGAACCGCATGGCGCCGACCGTGCCCGCCGGTATCTCACCCGCGGCGACCGTCAACGCGCGCGGTGTCGTGGCCACCTCCCGGAAGCCGTTCACGGAGTGGATCTGCAGGCCCAGCGACTGCGCCAGCACGGTCGCGCTGCCGATCCAAGCACTCGCGGCGTACTCGGTGTTGGCCAGCAGCGGTGCGGGGTCGTCGGGTGCGTGGCCGAAGCCCATCGCGTTGAAGATCAGATCGTGGCTGGCGTAGGTGGAGTAGTTGAGCACCTCGCGGACGCTGATCCGACCGACGCGGCCGGTGAGGCGCGACAGCACCGGCGTCAGTGACTCGGCGAAGAAACCCGGATACAGACCGAGCCCCAGAAATGAGGAATTGCCTACCCGACAAGCTTTTTCGATTCCGTCTGCGAGCGCCGCGTGCAGCGACCGCGGATGGATGAACCGACTGCCCGTCGCGACGACGTTCTTGCCCGATGCGAGCAGGTCGCAGACGTCGGCGAAGCAGCCGGGGGTGTCGGTCTCCACCTTGCCCATGTAGAGCACCACGTCGGCGTCGGTGCCGATCACCCGATCGCGGTCGTCGGTCGCGCGGACACCCGCCGGTGGCTCACCGCAGAGGGTGCCCGCATCGAGGCCGGCCTTGGCGGGGTCGTAGACGCGGACGGCGACGAGGTCCAGATCGGGCCTGCGCAGCACGTGGCGCAGCGACATCGTGCCGGTGACGCCGGTCGCCCATTGGATCACCCGGGTCATCGCGTCAATCCCAGACCACGTCGAGCCGGGGCGGTGACCGGAACATCAACCCGCTGATGTACGGCGGTGGCGCATCGGGGTCCAGGCGCAGCCCCGGCAGTTGGTCGAACAGCGCGTTGAAGATCTTCGTGGTCTCCAACCGGGCCAGGTGCATGCCCAGACACACGTGTGCGCCATGGCCGAACCCAATGTGCGGCTTACGTTCCCGGAAGATGTCGAATGATTCCGGGTCGTCCCAGCGGGTCTCGTCGTGGTTGGCGCTGCCCAGGCTCAACATCATCGTTGAGCCCTCCGGTATCGCGACGCCGGCCAGCTCGGTGTCGCGGGTGACCTCGCGCATGAAGTTCAGCAGCGGGGTCTCCCACCGGATGCCCTCCTCGATCGCCTGCGGCAGTAGACCGCGGTCCGCCCTGACCGCGTCGAGTTGGTCGGGATGGGTGAGCAGCGCCAGTGCCAGCGACGCCGTCGAGCGCGCGGTGGTCTCCGCACCCGCGGGCAGCAGGTTGCGCATGAACCCGTAGATCTGTTCGTCGGACATCTTGACACCGTCGATCTCAGCCTGCGACAGGATCGTCACCATGTCGTCGCGCGGCGTCTTGCGCCGGTCGGCGAGCACCCCGACGAAGTACTCCTTCATCTCGGCCGATGCCTTCATGGCGCGGTCCATGTCACCGCGGAACCCCAGCAGATCGATGGCCAGCCGGTGGAACTCGTTGACGTCGGACTCCGGCAGGCCGAGCAGCGCGGCGATCACCCGCACCGGTATCGGCATGAACACCGATTCGACGAGATCGGCGCGCTTAGCGTCCCGGAACTTGGCGATCGTGCGGTCGACCAGCGGGCCGACCAGTTCGGCGTCCCACCGCCGCATCGACGAGCGCGCGAACGCGAACTCGTGCAACCTCCGGTACACCGCATGCTCCGGTTCCTGCATCTCCAGGATCGTCGGCCCCTGCAGGGGCCGCACCACCTCCTCGTAGCAGCGCGTGCTGAAGGTGATGTTGTCGGTGAACACCGCTTTGACCGCGTCGAAGGAGTAGGCGGTGAACGTCTTGCGGCCGTCCTCGGACTCGGCGGGAACACCCATTTCCGGCCATCCGGGATGGACCGCGGACTGCGCCCGCAGCTCGCGCAGCAGCGGGTAGGGCGACGCGTCCCCCTGCGCGCCCATCCCCGCGTTGAACCGCTCCTGGGCTTCGCGAATGCGCTCAGCAGCGTCGTCAGCGGCCGTCGGTTCGGCGGTGTGAGCCATCAGAGCCTCCTCGATTCCCAACTCGCGCCGATCCCTAACCTACATGATGTATGTTGAGCCCGGTACCAAAAGGCGAACGTGAAAATGCCACAGGGAGCAATCGATTGGCCATTCGAGTCGCGCAGTGGGCGACCGGCGCGGTGGGCCGCGCCGCCCTGCAGGAACTGATTGAGAATCCGGATTTCCAGTTGGTGGGTGTGCTGGTCTACGACCCGGCCAAGGCGGGTCAGGACGCCGGCGCGCTGTGCGGGCTGCCGCCGACCACCGGGGTGCGCGCGACCACCGACAAGGACGAGATCCTGGCGCTGCGCCCCGACGTTGTCGTGCACGCCGCCAGCAAGGCCCATGCGGTGGAAACCAATGCCGAGGACATCTGCCGACTGCTCGCGGCCGGCATCAACGTGATCACGACGACGTCCTACAACCACCTGCCGACGTACGGCGCCGAGACGCACACCGCCTTCGCCGACGCGTGCCGCACGGGCGGGTCGCGCTTCTTCGCCGCGGGCGAGAATCCGGGCTTCATGTTCGAGCGACTGGTCGCGACGGTCACCGGCCTGAGCAAGACGATCGACCGGATCGACCTGTACGAGGCCACCGACGTGTCCGCGGTCGACAGCAGGCCGATGCTGGTGGACCTGATGGGCATGGGCCGCCCGCCGGAGGACGTCACCGTCGACTCACCGATCATCAAGAAGCTCGACATGGCCTACCGGCAGGCCCTCAACGCCACCGCCGACGTCCTGGGCATCACGCTGTCGCACATCGACGTGTCGGTGGAGGCCACCACGCTGCCCCACGACATCGAAATACCGATCGGCACCATCGAAGCGGGAACCGTTGTCGGTCAACGCTTCTCCTGGGTGGGGCACTGGTCGGGGCGGCCCCTGCTGGCGATCCACGAGGAGTGGGTGCTGACCCGCGATCTTCCGCAGTGGGGACTGCGACCGCTGGCGCCCGGTGAGAAGGCGCCGCTGATCCGGGCGGTGATCAAGGGCAAGCCGAGCTTCGAGCTGGCACTCGACGTCGGCTGGGACGGCGAACGGCCAGCCGGCACACACGCCCAGCCCGGTCACCTGATGATCGCGATGAGCGCCGTGCGGGCGATTGAAGACGTGCTGGCCGCACCGCCGGGCATCGTCACCGCGCCGGTGTTCGGCGCGATTCGGTTAGGTCGACCCGACGGCCGCTGAGATGTGCTCGCTGGGCGTCGCGTAGAACACGTGGCCCGAACCGTCGGGCAGGACCCGGCGCGCGATCAGATAGTCCGAACCCAACCAGCCCTGCCGGATGTAGCGGCCGAACCGCAGGAACGTGCCCGGCGCCCCGCTGGCCGCCGGGACCATCTTGACCTGTTCGATGCCGTGCTTGACGCCCTCGCCGGTCAGTGGCCGCGCCGCCGCCAGACCGCGCACGATCACCGTCGCGACATCGCGGACGAGTCCGGGCATGGAGTGCTCGGGCCGACGGCCGTAGCGCGCCGCGAACCGGTCCAGAAACGCCTGGCCGACCGGGTTGCGCTCGTCATAGCTGTCCAGGCCGATCCACCCGCGCAGCTGGCGCATCCATTCGGCGTTGATGTGCGCCATCTCGAACGCGGTGGTGGTGTAGCGCGGCGGATCCCAGCCCGCGGCCTCCAGTGCGTCGGTGAACCCCCACAGCCCGTGGCCGAACCCGACGTGCACCAGCGCGTCCGGTTCGGCGGCCCGCAACTGCTCGACCACGGTGGCCTTGTCCGCCTCCACCTGGGGAATGGCCAGGGTGGTGACGACGTGCAAACCGGCTGCCGCGTAGGCCTTTTCGGCGAATGCCAGATACTCCTTGCCGATCAGCGACGCCTCGTAGGCGATGGCGATGCGCGACCGGCCGTCGCCGATCAGCACCGCCGCCAGCATCACCGGCTCCTCGGGCATCGAGCCGTTGTTGAGCGCGAAGGTCCACTCGCCGAGCGCGCCCTCGGAGCCCGACAGCACGATGTTGGGCACCTTGGCCACCCGGTCGGCGTGGGCGGCCAACGGCACCGCGTTGTCGGAGATGTAGGGCCCGAAGATCACCAGGCAGCCCTCGGCGATGAGTTCGTCGTAGCCGTCCTCGACCGCCTGGTAGGCGCCGTTCGGCAGGCCGAACACCTGCCGCTCGACCACCTCGATCGGGCGGTCGACCAATCCGGAGTCGACCGCCTCGCCGAAGATCAGCCGCAGCGTGTCGAGCGTGTCGTTGTCGGTCTTCGCCTGCGTCGGATAGTCGTTGAGGAAGCCCACTTTCAGCGGTGCCACCGAGCCGTATGCACGAAGCGTCCCGTCAGCCATACCCGCAACATACAGCATGAATGTTGCTACGATGCCGACATGGCCAAGCGGGGTGGCACCGACACCGAACGACGAGCCAGGGGCGACCGGACGCGCCGCAGCCTCGTCGACGCGGGTCGCTCCCTGTTCGTCGCGAAGGGCTACTTCAACACCAGCATCGGCGAACTCGTCGACGCGTCCGGCGTCGGCACTCGAGGCGCCTTCTATCACCACTTCAGGGACAAGTCCGAACTGTTCCGGGCGGTGTTCGAAGAGGTCGAGCGCGATCTGACGCTGCGGTCGCTGGCCTCTCCCCCGCCGGGCGCCGACGCGTGGGAACGGCTGTGCGCGGGCCTGCACGGGTTCCTGGAATCCGCGCTGGAACCCGAGGTGCAGCGCGTCATGCTGCTCGACGGCCCCGTGGTGCTGGGCTGGCAGACGCTGCGCGAGATCCAGGAGGGCAACAGCATCGCGCTGATCAACGAGATGGTGCGGGAGGCGATCGCGGCGGGCCTGATCGACGACCAACCGGTCGGCGAGTTGACCCACATGGTGGTCGCCGCGCTGGAGGAGGGTGCGCTCATGGTCGCGCACGCGGCCAACCCGACCCGCGCTCGTCGGCGGGCGGGCAAGGTGCTGGACCGCCTGCTGCTCAGCTTCGCCGCGGAGCCACGAAAAGCGCTGCGGTGAACCCCGGAAATCTACATTTACAAACGATGCATACGACCGCTCTCACCGTCTGATAACCTCACCTCCGAGCAAAGGGAGACGCATGTCTGAGGATCCCGCCCTGCGGGTCGCCGTCGTCGGAGCATCGGCGGGGCTCGGGCGCTGCATCGGCATCGGCCTGGCCAGGCGCGGTGCCCGGGTGGCATTTCTCGCGCGCCGCCACGACAGGCTGGTCAAGGCCGCCGACGAAGCGCAGAACGGCGCGATCGCGGTCGCCTGCGACGTCACCGACGCCGACGTCTGCCGCCAGGCGATCGGTCAGGTGGTCGACGCGTTCGGCGGCCTGGACGCCCTGGTCTACACCACCGGCATGGGGATACTCGCCCCGCTGGCCGACGTGACCGCCGAACAGTGGGCACAGTTGTTCGCCACCAATGTCACCGGCGCGTCGCTCGTCACCGCGGCGGCCGCACCGCATCTGGCCGCCACGAACGGGTCCGCGGTGTACCTGTCGTCGCTGAGCGCGTCCTACACCACCCCGTGGCCGCTGCTGGGCGCGTACGCGGTGAGCAAGGCGGCGCTGGACAAACTCATCGAGGCCTGGCGCATCGAGCACCCGAACATCGGGTTCACCCGCCTTGCGGTCGGCGACAGCTTCGGCGGGCCCGGCGACTCGCAGACCGAGTTCAACAAGAACTGGGATCCGGAGGCGCTCGACAAGGCGATCAGGTACTGGATGGACACCGGCTATATGCAGGGCGGTCTGGTCGACGCCGAGCATCTGGTCGGCGTTGTGCACTCGATACTCACCTGCGGCAACAGCAGTTTCATCCCCTATCTCACGCTTGCACCGCGACCGACCGACGCGGTCAAGGAATTGCGCCAATGGTGATCCGGACGAACGACCCGAGGGAGACCCGATGAAGACCAAGGCAGCCGTGTTGCGCGGGGTCGGCGTGGACTGGGAGGTCACCGAGATCGACCTGGACCCGCCGCGGGCAGGCGAGGTGCTGGTGAAGATGGCCTACGCCGGCATCTGCCACTCCGACGAACACTTCTACACCGGCGACAGCGTGCCCAGCCCGGAGATGGAGGAGATGATGCGGGCGTCCGGGGTCCCGGTGCCCGAGTGGTTCCCGATGCTCGGCGGGCACGAGGGGTCGGGCATCGTCGAAGAGGTCGGCCCGGAGGTGCACACGCTGAAACCCGGTGACCACGTGGCCGTCTCGTTCTTCCCCGCCTGTGGCAGCTGCCGCTGGTGCGTCACCGGCCAGACGTACCTCTGCGACGTCGGGGCCAACATCTACGACAAGGCGATGACCACCGACGGCACCCGGCGCCGCCATCTCGGCGATGAAGACCTGATGGCCATGATGCAGGTGGGCACGTTCTCCGAGTACGTCGTCGCGTCCGAGCGCTCACTGGTCAAGATCAACGACTGGATTCCGCTGGAGGCCGCGTCACTGGTGTCCTGCGGTGTGACGACGGGATTCGGCTCCGGATCGGTTGCGGCGGGTACTCAGATCGGCGACACCGTGGTGGTGGTCGGCGTCGGCGGCATCGGGATGAACGCCGTGCAGGGCGCCAAGATCGCCGGCGCCAAGCACATCGTGGCCGTCGACCCGAACGAGTTCAAACGCGAAGTGGCACCGAGCTTCGGGGCCACGCACACCGCCATCGACGCCGGCGCGGCAATCGAACTGGTCAAGGACATCACCTGGGGGGTGATGGCCGACCGGGTGATCCTGACCCCGGGAGTGGTGCCGCCCGATCTGATCCTGACCGCGATGATGTTGCTGCGCAAGGGCGGTACCTGCGTGCTGACCGGCATGGCGAAGGTGAGCGACATGATGGTGCCGCTGATCCTGCCCGACATGGTGTCGTCGTGCAAGACGCTCAAGGGTGTGCTCTACGGCGAGATGAACCCGCGCGAGGCGATGCCGCGACTGCTGTCGATGTACGAGGCCGGCGTCCTCAAACTCGACGAGCTCATCACCCAGCGCTACAAGCTCGACGACATCAACGAGGCGATGCGGGATCTGCGCGCCGGAAAGAACATTCGCGGCGTGATCGCATTCGAGTAGCGGATGGCCTACTCCCACCCCGACTCGCTGCGCGGCCACGTCGCGATCGTCACCGGCGCGGCACGCGGAGTCGGCAGGGGGATCGCCGCGGCGCTGCTGGAGCGCGGCGCATCGGTGCTGCTGGTCGACATCCTCACCGACGTGCTGAATGCGACGACCGCCGAGTTCGCCGCGGCCGGCCACCGTGCCGAGAAACTCGTCGCCGATCTGCGCGACCCCGGCAGCGCGGCGCGAATCGTCGCGACCGCGGTCGACGCGTTCGGCACCGTGCATGGTCTGGTGAACAACGCCATCGCCACCAACGAGCCCAAGCAATTCGTCGACGTCACCCTCGACGATTTCGCGCTCGGCCACGACGTCGGGCCGCGGGCCACCCTGCTGCTGATGCAGGCCGTGCACCCCGTGATGGCCGCGGCCGGCGGCGGGTCGATCGTCAACCTGGGCTCCACCGTCGGCACGGCGGGCGCCCCGGGCTGGGCCGGCTACGCGAGCGCCAAGGAGGCCATCCGAGGGTTGACGAAGGTCGCCGCGCTGGAGTGGGGCAAGGACAACATCCGGGTGAACACGGTGTGCCCGTACGCGGAGTCCGACGGCGTCAGGGGGTGGCGACAAGCGGCGCCCGACGATTACGCCCGCGCGCTCAAACGTGTTCCGCTGCAACGCATCGGCGACGTGCGCAGCGATGTCGGGGCGTTGGTGGCGTTCCTGCTGAGCACCGACGCGACGTTCATCACGGCTCAGACGATCAACGTCGACGGCGGTCTGGGCACCTATCGGTGACCCGTCAAGCCTTGGCCATGTGCATGGCCGCGCGGTGGCTGAACAACAGCGACGCCCCGATCGGATTGCCGCCGCCGGGATACGTCTCCCCCGACACCGCGGCCATCGTGTTGCCCGCGGCGTAGAGGCCCGCGATCGGTCTTCCGTCGGCGTCGAGCACCCGGGCGTCTTCGTCGGTGCGCAGCCCACCCTTGGTGCCCAGATCCGACAGGCCGAACGCGGCGGCGCGGTACGGCGGGGTGTCGATCGGCACCAGAGGCGAGCCGCCGCCGGTGAACGCGCGGTCGAACGCCTCCCGGCCACGACCGAAGTCGGGGTCGTCGCCTTGCTCGGCGAACTCGTTGAACCTGCGCACCGTCTGCACCAACTCGGCTGCGGGAACGTCGATCTCGTCCGCCAAGCCCTCGAGGGTGTCGGCGGCGACCCACAAACCCGCGGCCTGATAATCGGCGGTCGGTGAGAACGACAGGTTGGGCGCCATGACGGGCGGCTGCTCACCGGCGCGGCTGTCGTAGACCATCCAGTACCGCTCCCCGACGGTGCCTGCGCGCATGGCCTCGATGATGCGGCGGGCCAGCCGGTCATAGGCAACCGATTCGTTGACGAACCGCCTGCCGGTCCGGTCGACGAAGATGCCGCCGGTGAAGCACAGCGCGAACACCGCCCGACCGTCGGGGTGCACCAGGCCGGGCGACCACCACGCCTGGTCCATCAGATCGGTGCTGGCGCCCACCGCGATCGCCGCCCGATGCGCGAGGCCCCGGTTGGCGGGTGCGCCCATGGTGTCGGCCGCCCGTCCGGGCACCCCGTACTCGGCGCGCATCTCGGCGCTGTGCTCGAACCCGCCCGCCGCGAGCAGCACGCCGCGCCTGGCCCGGATCACCCTGCGTTCGCCGCCGGACTGCACCACCGCCCCGGCGATGCGGCCGTCGTCCACCACCAGCTCGACCAGCGCGGTGTTCAGGTGGGCGGTGACGGCCGGGTTGTCGGCCAGCGCCGCCAGGAACCGGCCGATCAGCGCGCGCCCGCCGGTGAGCAGCTCGGGCCGCGGTGTGCCCAGCCGCTCATGGTCCAGCGGTCCACCCACCAAGCCCCGGAATCGGCCGAGCTGGTCGTCGTGGATCGACCTGGCCACGATATGGCGCAGCCCGTCGTTGCGGGCGGCCGGAGCCGAGCTGTAGTAGTCCGGCCACGGCAGCACCTTGAACGCGAAATGCGGGTCCTGCTCCAGGTATTCGATCAGTGCGGCGCCGCCGCGCACGTACGTCTCCTGAAGCTCGGCCGGGGTGCGGTCGCCGACGACGTGGCGGTAATAATGCAGTGCGTCGGCGATGGTGTCGTCGCTGCCGGCCCGTCGCAGCACCGGATTGCAGGGGTACCACATGCCGCCGCCGCCCGAGTAGGCGAACGTGCCGCCGAAGCAGCCGCCGGCCTCGACCAGCGCCACCGAAAGGCCCTCGCGGGCGGCGGTATAGGCACCGGCCATTCCCCCGGCCGAGCCGGCGACGATCACGTCGACCTCGGATGCGGTGGCGGCTTGATGGTGAGCACCGGTCATGGCGCGGACCATACGCGCTGCGGCCGGTCCGGCGGTGCAGGTCCTAAAATCAGCCGGGTATTCGCAATGGTGCGGCGATCGGAGCGACGATGAGCAGTGGCGCGTTCGGCCACCCCGAGCTCCGGTTCGACGACCTGACCGATCCGCGGCTGACCGACGTTCAGCGCCAGATTCTCGAGCACACCGAGCGGCGCGTGATCGACTTCGACCTGGACCGGATGGCCACCGAGGCGATCGCCGAGGCCCGCGCCGACGATTTCGGCGCCGACGACGGTTTCTGGGACCGGGTGCGCGCCTACGTGGCGGCCATCGAGGCCGACGACGGGCTGACCCAACTCATCCGGGGCACCCTGCGACAGCGGGTGGTCCGGCTGCTGCGCAACCGGCTCTCGCTGACGGACCTGCTCAAGCGCCACCCGGAGATCGAGTCGATTCCGATCGAGAAGCCGTTCATCGTCGTCGGCATGCCGCGGTCGGGCACCACACACCTGGTCAACCTGCTCGCCGCCGACCCCCGTCGCCGCGCCTTACCCTACTGGGAAAGCCAAGAGCCGCTGCCGATCCCGGGGCAGGGTCCCGGCGTCGACGGAATCGACCCCCGCTACCTGCGCGCCAAGACCGAGCACGACGCGATGATGGTCAGCGCCCCGGCCACCGCGGCGATGCACGACCGGTTCCCCGAGGCGATCGAGGAGGAGGTCGAGATTCTCGACCTCGACTTCGCCGCCTACGTCCTGGAGTGGCACGCCCGGGTGCCGGGGTGGCGCGACTTCTACCTCGGCCTCGACCAGTACACCCACTACGCGTACCTGAAGAAGGTGCTGCAGGCGCTGACGTTCCTCCGCGGTCCACGCACCTGGGTGCTCAAGTCGCCGCAGCACTGCGAACAGCTCGGCCCGCTGGCGGCCACCTTCCCGGACGCCACGGTGGTGTTCACCCACCGCGATCCGGTGGCCGTGGTGCAGTCCGCGATCACCATGATGGCCTACTCGGATCGCCTGCGCCGGCGCAGCATCGAGCCACAGTGGCTGCTGGACTACTGGACCGACCGGGTGCACCGGCTGCTGAGTGCCTGCGTGCGCGACCGCGAACTGATCCCCGCCGAGCGCAGCGTGGACGTCCACTTCTGGCGCCTCAACGGACACGAGATCGAGATCCTCGACGACCTCTACCAGCGCGCAGGCGTCGAGCTCACCGGCAAGGTTCGCAAGGCCTTCCAGAACTACTTGCAGCACAATCCGCGCGGCAAGCACGGGTCGGTGCGCTACGAACTGGAACGCCATTTCGGCGTGTCGCCGGACGACGTCCGTTCGCGATTCGCCTTCTACTTCGACCGATTCGACGTGCGGCCGGAAGGGAACCCGCGATGAGCGAGCCGATCTACCGGTCCCGCCCCGGCGCCGACGCGTTGGCGCCGGCAGGCGCCGAGAGGGCCGAGGAGGTGGCCCCCGGCGTGTGGTGCTCGCCGGGGCTGTCCAACGCCTATCTGTTGCCCACCGACGACGGCCGCATCGTCGTCAACACCGGCATGGGTTTCGAAAGCCCGGTCCACCGCGCCAATTTCGACGCCGTCGACGCCTCGCCGATCCGCTACATCATCATCACCCAGGGCCACTACGACCATGTCGGTGGACTGGACACCATGCGCGATCCCGGGACCCGGGTGATCGCACAGGCGAACTGGCGGGCCTGGCGCGACGACAACGAACGGCTGCTGGCCTACCGGGCCGGCCGCAGCGCGTTCGCGTTCTCCGACCGCCTCGCCGACGGCGTCGCGGCCATCTCGCGCAGGTTCGGCGGAAAGCTGCCCGCGCAGGCCGAGCACGCCGCCGACATCGAGGTCGACGACACGATGGGCCTGACGCTGGGCGGGCGTACCGTCGAACTGCTGGCCACCCCGGGCGGCGAGACCACCGACTCGCTGGTCGTTTGGCTGCCCGAGGAGCGGATATGCCTGTGCGGCAACACTTTCGGACCGTTATTCGGCCACATTCCCAACCTCGTCACCATGCGCGGCGATCGCTACCGCGATGCACTCACCACGATCGCGACGATCGAGCGGGTGCGTGCACTACGGCCGGAGGTCCTGATCACCGGGCATTTCGCGCCCATCGAGGGTGCCGAGCTCATCGAGACCGAGTTGACCCGATTGCGTGACGCGCTGGCCTACGTGCACGACCGCACGGTCGAGGGCATGAACGCGGGCACGGATGTCTACACCCTGATGCGCAACATCGAGCTGCCGCCGGAACTCGAGGTCGGCCAGGGCTACGGCAAGGTGTCGTGGGATGTGCGGGCGATCTGGGAGAACTACTCGGGCTGGTTCCACCATCGCTCCACCACCGAGCTGTACGACGTCGGACCCGACGAGCTCAACGCCGACTTCGTCGAGCTGGCCGGTGCCGAGCGGGTCGTCGCCCGCGCCGACGAACACCTCGCCGCCGGCCGCCCTGTGCACGCCATCCACCTCGCCGAGGCGGTGGCCCGTGCGCATCCCGACCACGCCGGGGCGCGCGCCGTGCTGCGGGCGGCGCATGAGGCGCTGCTCGCGGCGAGCACCAACTTCTGGGAGTCCGCGTGGCTGCGGCGAAGGATCGGAGAATATTCGTGACAGCCTGCGCCAACTTCGATTTCACCGGAACTCGCGCGCTGGTCACCGGTGCCACGAGCGGGATCGGGCACGCCACCGCGGTCCTGCTGCGCGACGCCGGCGCCGACGTCATGGTCACCGGCACCCGGCCCGGTCCGGCCGACTACGACACCGACCTGACCGGGATGAGCTATCGCCGGCTCAACCTGACCGATCCGACCTCCATCGACGACCTGACCGGCACGGTCGACACCCTCGACGTCCTGATCAACAACGCGGGCGCGAACTTCCCCGGCGGGGTCAACGAGGCCGACCCCGACGGGTTCGCGGCCTCGGTGACGCTGAACCTCACCGCCCCGTACCGACTGACCGTCGGACTGCGCAAGGCGCTGGCCGCGTCGACCGCCCCGGGCGGCGCCAGCGTCGTGTTCCTGTCGTCGTTGTCCGCGCTTCGGGCGGTGACCATGGTGCCCGGCTACGGCGCGGCCAAGGCGGGCATCGCCAGCCTCACCCACAACCTCGCGGTGAAGTGGGCGCCACGGAACATCCGCGTCAACGCGGTCATTCCGGGGATGATCGACACCCCGATGACCGCGGTCGCCCAGACCGTTCCGGAGATCATCGACCCGGAGTTGGCGCGCATCCCGATGGGCCGGCTGGGAACTCCCACCGAGATCGCGAACACCATCGCGTTCCTGTGCACCGAGCAGAGCTCCTACACCACCGGTGCGCTGATCGTGGTGGACGGTGGTTCGACGAGCCAGTGACAGTCAAGTGACAGTCAAGCCAATGACGATGGCCATCCTGCGCTTCAACCTCGCTGCACCCCAGGAGGATCCGGCCGCGCGTCGCGATCGTCTACAGGCCGCGCTCGAGATGTGTGCGTGGTCGGAGACCCGCGGCGTCAACGCCGTGAGCATCGACGAGCACCACGCCAGCGGGCACGGGTGGAGCTGCAACCCGATCCTGACGGCCGCCGCGTTTCTCGCCCGCACCAGCCGGATGGTGGCCAGTGTCGACTGCGCCCTGGGCCCCTTGTGGCACCCCGTGCGACTCGCCGAGGACATCGCGCTCGTCGACACGCTGGGCGGCGGCCGGCTGATCGTCACGCTCGGGCTGGGTTACCGGGCCGAGGAGTACGACCTGTTCGGGTTGCCGTTCACCGAGCGGGGTCGGCTGATGGACGACATCCTGGACACGATGCTGTCGCTGTGGGAGTCGCCGACCTTCACCCCCGCACCGTTCACCCGTCCGCACCCGACGGTCTTCGTCGGCGGCGGGGTGCGCGCCACCGCCCGCCGCGCCGCCGAACGCGGGCTGCCGCTCAACCTGCCCAGCCACCTGCCCGAGATCGCCGACCACTACCGCGAACTGTGCGCCGCGGCCGGGCGGCGCCCCGTGGTGGTCATGCCGCCGGTGCGCAGCCGCGGAATGGTGTTCTTGCACCAGGATCCGGAGCGGGCATGGGCGCAACTCGGCGAGCACTACCTGTGGGAGGCGCGGGTGTACTCGGGGTGGTCCGGCGGCCGGGTCTATTCGTTCATGCACGGCGCCGAGCGGATCGAGACCATGGCCGATGTCCGGGCCGCCGGGCGATATCGCTTCATGACACCGGAGCAGCTGATCGCTGACGTCCGCGCCAATCCGGACGACCACATCGTGCTGCACCCGCTCGTCGGCAACATGCCGATCGACGCGGCGTGGGAGTCGCTGCGACTGCTGACCGACGTGGTGCTGCCGGCGTTGGCGGGTCAGTGACGTCGAGAGAATCGTCGGCCACGCGGCGCCGCCACATCGTCCGGCTCGCACTGTTCGCCGCCTTCCTGCTGGTTCTGTTCTATCTCGTCGCGGTCGCGCGGGTCATCGACGTCGAGACAGTGCGCCGGGCGGTGGCCGCCACCGGCGCCGCGGCGCCACTGGCGTACGTCGTGGTGTCGGCGGTGCTGGGTGCGGTGTTCGTGCCGGGCCCGATCCTCGCTGCCGGCAGCGGCCTGCTGTTCG
>ENA-UOVV01001444-UOVV01001444.1-compost-metagenome-genome-assembly--contig:-NODE-1444-length-17334-cov-7.261936_pt1 | contig 17334 bp, 10 predicted proteins | sample MGYA00238155_ERZ761577 | MGnify/ENA primary metagenome ERZ761577 (study PRJEB28898, sample SAMN06268775) | compost metagenome | isolation source: Emeryville, CA | place: USA:Emeryville, CA | collected...
TGATTTGTAATTTATTAATTCATATCCAAGTTCCGCTCCGAAGAAACCACCAAAAAAATGAGTTGTGCTATACAGAGAATCATTTTTCTCTACAAAATAAGTATTAGGTGATTTGCCGAATTTAAACTCCAACGCAACGTCCAGCATAATTCCTTTTTTATTTTTCATACCGCCTTGAAATCCGATAATTGGGTGATTGCCAACTATACTTATATTTCCATTGGGAATCCACGCACCTGAGTAAATTGAGAAATGTCCTTCGGGTTTATTAAGTTCTCTATTTACTTCTTTGTAATAAGCCTGTCCTAGTTCTGATTTTGTTAAGGAAGTGTCTTGTAAGCGAAGAAATATTTTGTCAAAATTGTTTGAATACAAGTCAAGAAAAAAAATATCCAGTTCGGAATTTGTTTTTCTTTGTTTGAGTTTTAAAGCAAGTTCTTTAGTAAAATTGTCCAACGAACTATTTATTTGTGGTATGTCGTAATGAAACCCATATTCATCATAACCGTCTTCTTGTCTTTTTACTCTTTCTCTGTAGTACACCAAATGGTTTATAATTTGTTTCTTGCCGTATATGTTCTCATTCAATGTGTCAGCATTGATTGCTAACAATATTTTTAGACGTAATAAAGTCTCGCTAATACCACAATGTTTTTCCCAATAATTTATTAATGCAGCAACCGTGTCAGAATTATTTTTTGCAAAATGTTCGGGGATAAGTAAAGTGTTATTATAAATTATGTCGCGACAGTCTATGTACTTTTTTGTCATTAAATGTTCTACGTCTTGAGAATATGCTTGTGCGTACAAAATCGTTGTAAATAATAGTACTAAATATTTTTTCATATGAAATGTTAATCTGTTAGGTCGTCCGTGCATTACCGCTAACTCCTAAATATACGCAATACGTTTTTGAAGTAAAAAAACTTATAATCAATCTTGTGGGCTGCACAGTTGGTTAAATATCAACGTTGTGCAATAGATACCTAATGCGTATTCTGTGTTGATAATTGTCCGCGATATTTCCTGTCTTTATTATGGTACACAAAATACGCAGTTGCGAGTATGAGGGTTTTTGATGTAAAGAACTATCCTATTGCTCCCCAGCAGAGCTCACTTCCGTTTCAGCTTCCAAACACAAATTCACTACGCTAAACTATATTTCAAACTGCTGAATTTTCCAGCCACTTCCGCTTTAGCTTTTAGCACGACTGTTTAATTAGGGTGTCGCATAACTCAAATATACGCAACGTATAGCAATCTGAAACACAGTGCTTTTCACTTAACAAACATTTCCGTCAAGGATCAGATTTTGCGTTTGTATTGTTTACCCAAATCTGGTTCGGAAACAAATCAGTTGGGATTTTGGCGATGGAACTCCGCCGGTTAGCAGTCCTTCGCCGATACATACCTATGCTCAGTCGGGTAAGTACACTACTTGTGTTACGGCTGTCAATGGTTGCGGCAATAATACGAGTTGTCAGTTTGTAGCGGTTATCGCTACCGGTATCAACGATCCAGATGGAACAGACGCAATCCGTGTTTACCCCAATCCTGTTGGTCGGGAGTTGATGGTAGAAGGTGTTCAAACGGGTACTTTGTTGCAAGTGTATGATCTTACAGGTCGGTTGATGCATCAGCAACAGTGACAGGAGCGCAAACGCGAATGGATGTAAGGGCATTGCCAATGGGCAGTTATTTGTTACGTTGTGTGGACAAGGAGGGAAGAAGTAGCGGTAAAGTTTTTGTGAAAGAATAGCTTGATTCTTCAAAAGACGTAAGCCGGTCGGATCGAACGAGCGGCTTTTTTATGTCGCAAAAATTAATTGAACTCAGATTACGCGATAGAAATATTAGGTATCCGCCACCAGGTACATATTTCCGGGTGGGGTGCTGCAAATAGCTTTGTGGGTTAAACTAATCATGACAAAGCGCAGCATTGTTTTCGCTGTTAGCCGGGCAGGAGCAAAGTTCGCCGTTCAATCCGGATCGTATGATGCAACAAAACGCGCTGCCTGCATTTACTCCTTCTTTGCCATGTGCAAAAAGAAGAAGTCAATCCTTTTGAATGGCTCCGGTAGGTCTTCTCCAACATTCCCGAAACTAAGGTCTCAGATATGCATCCCTCTATCCGGCACACTTCGAGCAACTATCAAACGACCGCTATACACCGGAAACTCATAGCTGCAACATGCAGATTGTCGGCGGATCCAATGAATTCATGTTTTATGTTTTTTTTTAGTTTTACTACTAAAATCCTGAAAACATGAAAAAGAAATTGTTGTTGCTCTTCGTAATGGTGAGTTGGATTGTGAGTGCTAATGCTCAGTGGCCCACTGATGTAGATAACCGGACTAATTGCTCTGCAAGCATTACTGTACGTTGTTATGATTTATGTATAAACGGTATTTCCCATTCTATTGTAGTGCCTCCTAATAAGTATGTTATGGATGTTCTTGATACTTGTTATCTCGGCTCTAACGGACATGTTTCCACCATTTATGAGATATGCATTGATGATCCAATTATATGTGGACCTCCAGATTGTACATATATTATCGGTCCGGGAAATGGTAATGATTGTGGATTGCCAATTGGGGTTCCTTTAACGAATTGTCCTAATTGTTCTAAAACAGGGACATCTATTACGGCTATATTAACAGGGAATATCATTCGAATTCAATGAACAATCTAAAATACTTAAGTATGAATCTTCAAATATTCCGTTCCCTATTCGTAATTACTTGCATGGTATCTGCCATGCAGTTATCGGCTCAGACATTGGTGCAAAATTGGGCAAAACAAATTTACAGCTTGACACAAGTATCGGCAATAGTAGAAACTCAGATGATTACCGACAGGCATGGTAATCTTTATGCAATGTTAGCCGAACAAGGACCTGCCAATATCGGGGGGGGTATTACCGATAGCGCAAGTCGTCATTTATTGGTTAGCTGGGATTGCGATGGCAATTTCCGTTGGATGAAGAAGCTAGGGGAAAATAATTTGGGCGGTAATTTCAGTATTGCGACAGATACTATGGATGGAGTTTATGTGTTGGCATCGGTATATGTAGGTAATAGTGATACGATTAGGTGGGATCAGGATACTTCGGTTTTTATGCAGCAGGGGATGAAAGGAGCCTTTCTTCTCAAATACAACAGTTTGGGGCAATTTCAATGGTGTCAGGTTCCGGTATTGAGCTATGGGAATAATTATGCTTATGATTTGCAGGTGAGTCCTTCCGGGGATGTGTTTTGGTTGGGAAAATTGCTTCCGGGTACATATAACGGGGGACTTACCATTACCGCTCATAAGTATTATGTAGTGCAACACGACGCGGCAGGTAATTTTCAAACGGCTATTCCACTAGACATTTCCGGTCCGGGAGTATCGGCAAACTATATAAGTCCTTCCCTTAGATATGATCCTGGCAGACGTCGATTCTATATTCGGTATGTTTACGATAACGTCCAAGGTCTTTGGGTAGGTAGTACATTGATTACATCACCCCCTCCTTTATCACACGTGCTCTTCATCGGAGCCTTTGATTCAATAGGGAACAGCCTTTGGGTTCGGCCGGCAAGTCCTGATACTTTGGCTAGCGATGTGACAGTTCCGGCAATAGGTGGCGACGGAACTCTTTATTTGGGCTTTGGAGGATATCCGGGAGATGTATTTTGCGGAGATACGCTGACTAATCCTTCCGGGGGAGGAGGTATGATATCTCAGCTTATGGCATTGGATACCAACGGTAATGTGCTTTGGACAAATCGTATATATGGAACTTCGATATCCGATGTGCATCTGTCGAACAATACAGTGGTAGGCACAGGACGGTATGGGGGAAGTTTTTCTTGGGGAAATAAGGTTATCACCAGTAGTCCCGCTGTCGGAGCAGCTTATGTAGTCAGAGCAGATGCTACTACAGGTACGGTTATAGGCTTGGAGGGGATTAATTTCTCAAATAATGTTTTCAAGGGAGGTAGTTGTGTAGATAGAACAGGCAATATCTATGTATTCGGCACTTTTTATGGGTATTTGATATTTGGAACAGATACATTGGGGATGATTGGAGGTAATACTGCGTATCATTATATAGCCCGGTACAAGAATGCATTGTGTAACTGTGATTTATTGCAACCCGATTTCTCGTATGCTACTACGCTGCCTGGTAACAGCGTTTATCAATTTACCTATACCGGACAAACCCCTTATATATCAATCAGTTGGGATTTTGGCGATGGAACTCCGCCGGTTAGCAGTCCTTCGCCGATACATACCTATGCTCAGTCGGGTAAGTACACTACTTGTGTTACGGCTGTCAATGGTTGCGGCAGCAGTACGAGTTGCAAGAATTTATATGTTGTAACGGACGTCAACGATCCGGAAGGAAGAGACATTATTCGGATTTACCCCAATCCTGTTGGTCGGGAGTTGATGGTAGAAGGTGTTCAAATGGGTACTTTGTTGCAGGTGTTTGATCTTCCGGGCAGGCTGATTGGCAACCAAACAGCGACAGGAGAACTGACAAAAATGAATGTAGGTGATTTGCCCGCGGGCAGTTACCTGCTGCGTTGTGTAGATAAAGAAGGTAGAAGTATCAGTAAGATTTTCGTCAAAGAATAGTCTGTTCCAAAATTGAATACAAAGCCGTTCGGTTACAACTGGGCGGCTTTTTTATGCAACATAATGCTTGGCTAGCTTTTGAATACCGGAAAGAGCTTGGATTTCTCCTTCATACCTCTTTAATTTTTATACCGTATTTTTCTAACATCAGCTTGCGTTTGATAATGTAGCTTTCCTTCTTCCTGGTAGCCTCTGACTTCACATCCTCAACGATCGTCTCCCCTGTCAATGCATCTATATATACGAAGTCTGCCCAATACTCTGTTTTCCGCTCGATTGTCCGGGGGCGTTTCAATGGCTTGCCTCGTTTTCCGATAACCGGCTCTGTTACCGGCTCAATCAATAGGTATTTCACCTGCAAGCGGAGCTGACCAATCAATCCTTGCTTCAAAAGCAATAGCAACTCTCGGTATCTGCGGTATTCTTTCCGGCTCTGGAATCTGTGACCATCGTACTCGACAAACTCGCTTCCATACTTAGCTCGCTTCGGTTTCTTGGGCTCGTCCCGGAAGTGGCTGGAAATTCAGCAGTTTGTAAATATAGTTTAGCGTAGTGAATTTGTGTTTGGAAGCTGAAGCGGAAGTGAGCTCTGCTGGGGAGCAATAGGATAGTTCTTTACATCAAAAACCCTCATACTCGCAACTGCGTATTTTGTGTACCATAATAAAGACAGGAAATATCGCGGACAATTATCAACACAGAATACGCATTAGGTATCTATTGCACAACGTTGATATTTAACCAACTGTGCAGCCCACAAGATTGATTATAAGTTTTTTTACTTCAAAAAAGTGTTGCGTATATTAGGGAGTTAGCGGCAATAAAGACAGACCGCACCTAAACGACAAAAATTAAAGAAAATATGTTTTCATTTTTCAAGAAAAAAACAGACAAGACAAATGTTCCAGAATGGGCTTCGTTTTTTGACGAGAAGGAATATTCTTTGTTTGTAAACGAAATTGACAATTACTTCAAAAACTTAAACATTCAATATGAAATTGGCGATGGACAAATTCACGTTAGTGAAAACGAGTTTGGATTTAGCAATTTAGGACTTACAAACATTGCACAAGTTTGTAAGCAAGAAGATAAAAAATATTACAAAGAAATTATTGCCGAACACTTTAACTCTATGATTAGAGCAAATAAGTTTGACAAAGAATTTGAAAAAATTGCTGACAACTTTGAAGAAGTAAAAAAATATATTGGAGTACGATTATACGACAATGACTACGTTGCTCATATAGGAAAGGAACTTACTATAGGAAAAGACTTTGCAGGCGACATTTACTCAATGATTGTTTTTGATTTTCCTGACAGTGTGATAAGTATCAAACCAGAACAAACAACAGCTTGGAATAAAACGACAGACGAACTCTTTGAAATTGGAATTTCAAATATTAAATCCAAATATCCTTTTACAATAACGAAAGAAGCCTTTGGAGAATTTAGTATTTGGTTTGTTCAAGGTGAACACTTTTTTACGCCAAACATTGTTTTTGATATTGAAAATAGAAAAGAACTTATTGGAAGTAAGGGTTCGTTGATTGGGCTTCCACACAGACATTCAGCTATAATTTATCCAATTGAAAACTTAGAAGTTGTGAAAGCTATAAATGGACTTATCCCGACTATTTATGGAATGAACCAAAAGGGACCGGGCTCATTGAGCAATAACTTATTTTGGTATAAAGACAAAACATTTACGCAATTGCCATACAAAATAGATGAAGGAAAATTGCAATTTTTTCCACCTGACATTTTCGTAGAGTTATTGAACGAACTTAAATAGAATGACAAATTTTACTGCCGCTAACATCGTATTGGCAATAGGCGGGCTGAACGGCTTCGTATCAACGGAAGTGCAAAATTCGACTCCTGTTCTTCGAATAAAGTTTAGTGCTAAAAATCCCGCCCATCGCCAATACGTAAACCGTTGGCTGCAAGCAAGAAACCTGTCAATTGATGGAGATTTTATAAATTCAGAGAATGAAATTCTTGATTTTCTTAGTTGGATTCGTTACTTCTCTTAGTGTCAGTGGGCAAGACCGATTGAGCACCAGGCAAATATTTTCAAAGACTTTATTGTTAGAAGTGTCTAATGGTGGCCACGGCACTGGCATTATCACTAATTATAAGGACAATTACCTTCTTGTCACAGCGGCTCATGTGGTTAAAGGCCTTGATACATCGACCCGCATCTATTTTTTCGATACCGCTGCAATAAACAAGAATATCAGCTTACCCGCTAAAAGCAGGAGGCTCCTCGATTTTTTTCCAACAAAATCAACAGCTTTTCAAAATGAGCATATTGAAGGTGATGTTTACATAATAAAACTCTACCCAAAATCAAAAGATGACTCGAGTTGGTTACAAGCAGTTTCTCTCCCCTTTCAAAATATCAATCCCGACCTTATATCAATTTCTCGAGACATTGATATAATTGTATATGGCTATCCATTGTATGACAAAGGCTTATTTGAACCTATAACTTTTAAAACCACACTATCCAGTGGCATATTAAGGCTGCCAAGAACGGACACAAAAAAGCCATCCTACTTCTACCTTTTGCAAGACCCAGGTATGCAAGGATTTAGTGGTGGGCCAGTGTTCATCGGAGCGCAAACTGAAGGTATGATTTTTGGACCGGATAGAACTTGGCTGATTGGACTTGTTCATGGAACTTTCGGCGACGTCAGCGGTGGCAAATATGCAGCTATTACCCCATCAGCCTATATCATTGACCTAATCAAATCAGCCTACAAGTAAAGAAAGCTAAAAGGCTGTCGACTTAAAGGACTGCCTGCAGCCAACATGCGCTTGGCAAAAAAGCGGCTGAAGTGCTATATTGAGCTACAAATCACTATTTAGCTTTGGTGCATGTGCCAGGGTGACGGAACACAGACTTCCGCTTCTTCGCCAAGCGCTGGAACGTTGTGCGTCATTGCCTCTCCAACCTATAAACTTTCTGCTGTTGTTGAAACCAATCCCATATAGTTCGGTAGTCAAATTCACCGTCTTTATATCTATGTGCCATCTCTCTGAAATTATCAGAAAGTTCTGTCCAAAGTTCATGCTCAGGCAACGAACGCACAACATCAGGTATATGCAAGTTGCCTTCTGTTTTTCCAACTGTATTGCTGTTATTATCCATTTTCTTCTAATTTAAGTTTGTTAAGTTTTTGAACGGGCAACCTGACATATACCCATGAACCGTTATCGCTCAGTGTAAAAAGCCAACGCACATTCAAGCACATTTGGTTTTTTGCCGACACGCATAGCCCAAACTAAAAAACCAAATGAGCTTGAAATAAGCGAAGCGATTCACGAACACCAATAAAATAATAGAAGTGACGTGAGTAATTTTCCCAACGCACGGACGACAGAATTAAAAAATAAATTGTACTTTTGACGAATTAGTCCAAACAAATACGACAAGATGAATTCTTTTGGAGAATATTTACGAAACAGACGAGAACAACTGGGACTTCCACTCAGAAAGGTTGCTGCTGAACTCGATATTGACACTTCAATTCTAAGCAAAATTGAACGCAATGAAAGAGTGGCGACAAAGGAAATGTTGCCGACACTAGCTAAGACTTTAGAAGTTCAAGAAAAGGAAATACAAATTGAGTTTATCCAGTCTACTATTTTATCAGAACTTGGAGATTTGGAGTTTTTGACTGATGGACTTAAAAATGTATTGAAGAAATTATGAGTACAAAGTTTTTTACCAACGAAGAACAGAATACTCTTCTAAAAAAAATAGAAGGTATTTTCAAACATAAAAACATCCATTTCTTAGATGCTTTGGTCGGCTATTTCCGTGCATCAGGATATTTTCAAATCCGTGAATTTGTTGAAAGTGCTCAAGAAATAAGAATTCTTGTAGGTATCAACATTGACTCTTTGGTTTATCAAGCCAACCAACAAGGTGTTTTGTTTGATGGCGATGCTGAAAAGGCACAAGAGGAATTTTTTCAAGAAGTTAAAAAGAATATACAAGAAGCAGAATACGACAAAACTGTAGAAGGTGGGATGATCCAATTGATAAAGGACATCACCACAGGTAAAGTAAAAATCAAAATTCACCCCAAGCAAAATATACACGCTAAAATTTACATTTTCAGAGAGAAAGAAAAGCACGACCACGGTTATGGCTCAGTAATTACTGGTTCTAGTAACCTTACAGATGCAGGTCTTTCAAAAAATTTCGAATTCAATGTTGAGCTAAGAGACAATTCAGACATTGATTTTGCAACACAAACTTTTGACAAACTTTGGGAAGAAGCTGTTCCTGTTGATATGGACAGCATTGAAAAACTTCAAAAAGAAACCTATTTAAACGACAACTATACGCCTTATGAAGTTTATTTAAAATTTTTGATTGAGTACTTCGGGAAAAGCATCGAGTTTGACCCCAACTCTATTTCTGACTTGCCAAAAGGCTTCAAACGGTTATCGTATCAAGTGGATGCTGTAAATGACGGCTTTTCCAAAATGATGAAACATAATGGTTTTTTCTTGTCGGATGTTGTAGGACTTGGAAAGACTATCGTTTCAACTCTAATTGCTAAAAAATATTTTTATACCAACGGTTTTCCAGAACATCGTTCCAGAACACTAATCATTGTACCACCAGCCTTAAAGGACAACTGGATTGAAACCATTGAAAAGTTCAACCTAGACAATGTAAAAATCATAACGAATGGAAGTCTACACAAAATTAATGATGCGACCATTTATGATTTAATTATCGTTGATGAAGCCCATAAATTCCGTTCCGATACTGCCGGAATGTATAATGAGTTGCAGAAGATTTGTAAAACACCAACAAGACGAGTTTTGCCTGACGGCAAAACCGTTCCTAAGCGTGTGATTCTCGTTTCAGCAACTCCTTTGAACAACAGACCTGAAGACATTGCCAACCAAGTTTACTTATTCCAAGACAGCAAGGAATCAACCTTGGAAACGGGGAATCTTCAACACTTTTTCAGACAGCAGATTGATGCGTACAAGAAACTGAAAGACGAACCGGACATTACCAAAGTTCAGACAGGTGTCAAAAAAATTTATGAGAAGATAAGAACTAAGGTAATTGAGCCGCTAATTGTGCGTAGAACGAGAACCGACTTGATGGCTCACGACTTGTACTCACAAGATTTGGAAAAGCAAGGAATCAAATTTCCAATCGTCAGGCAGCCTAAGAAAATCTTGTATGTTTTGGAGCCACACTTAGAAGATTTATATGATAAAACCATTTACGTTCTCAGTCACGAAACACAAGGATTAAAATACAACCGTTACCGTGCCATCGGATTTTTGAAGCCGCACAAAAAGAATAAATACAAACAGGCAGATATGATCTCGGCTCAATTAGCCAAGATTATGAAAACGCTTTTGGTGAAAAGGATTGACAGTAGTTTCTATGCTTTCAAACAGTCGCTTTTCAGATTTATGAAAGCCACCGAAGCAATGGTAACTATGTTTGAAAATGGTCGCATTTTCATTGCTCCTAACTTGCCTGTTTCGGATATGATTAATGAAGGCAGAGAAGAAGAATTAATGGATTTGGTTTTGGAAAAGTCTATTGAAGACCCAACCATTGACATTTGTGAACCAGATGATTTTGAATTTGACTTCTTACCGGGACTACAGCACGATTTAAAATTGCTTAAAGAATTATCTGCTGAATGGGAAAAGGTAAATGAAGACCCAAAATTGGAAGTATTCATCGAATACTTGAAAAACACCCTTTTAAGCAAATCCATTAATCCTGAATCAAAATTAGTGGTATTCTCTGAAAGTAAGGAAACTACAGAATATTTGGAAAAAGAACTTCCGAAACATATTTCAGCAAGCATTTTATCGGTGGATAGTAAATCCAGAAAAGACAAAATGCCAACGGTTCGAAAAAACTTTGATGCCAACTTGCCCAAAGCAGACCAAGAGAATAATTACAGCATCATTCTTACTACTGAGGTTTTGGCAGAAGGTATCAACCTGCACCGTTCTAATGTGATTGTAAATTATGATACACCTTGGAACTCCACCCGATTGATGCAAAGAATTGGTCGTGTAAACAGAATTGGTTCAACAGCTGATGAAGTTCACGTTTATAATTTCTATCCAACTGCAAAAGTCAACAACGATATTGAATTGGAGAAAAAGGCAATTATGAAATTGCAATCCTTCCACGCTGCACTGGGTGAAGACAGTCAGATTTATTCTCCTGACGAAGAAACAGAATCTTTCGGTCTTTTTGACAAAGAACTGGAAGAAGAAAAAGACGAAAAATTGGCTTACTTGATGATGATTCGAGACATCAAGGAAAAATCTCCCGGATTGTTTAAGCAAATCAAAAATATGCCTTTGCGTTCCCGAGTGGGAAGAAAAAAGAAAGAGCTGAACCAAAGCACCATTTGCTACATCAAAGACAGCAAACGGGATGCTTTTATTTTAGTAAAGGATAATCAGGAAACGGAAGAATTAACCTTTTTGGAAACGGTAAAGATTTTTGAAGCAGAAGTTTTGGAAAAAGCTATTCCATTACATTCAAAACACCACGAACAAGTTCAAGCAGGTATTTTGTTGTTTTCTGACTTGCTGGAAAAAGAGAAAGCCAAGGACAAAAAGATAGATACCACCCAAGGACCTAATGAGAAAAAAGCAAATGCATATTTAGACGCTATGCTCAATCTTCCGTTGGTGAATGAAGAAGAAAGAGCTTTAATCATCAAAGCCAAAGAAGCTTTGCGACAAGGTCGTTTTCAAAACTTGCAAAGAGACATCAACAAGTTTCAACGCACTTTGAAAAAAAAACCTTTAAAACCTGCCATCATATTAGAAAAGGTGATTGAGATTCTTAAAGCTTATCCTTTAATGAATGAAGAAGCTGAACAGGAATTCGAGAAGAAAATAGTACGGGTTAAAACCTTGAATCCTGAAATTATTATCACAGAAAGTTTTAGCTCTTAAAGATGAAAGAAAAAGATTTAAAACATAGATTACAGCAAACATTCGACTTCTCCATTTGGAAGGAAATTTTGCCTTTATTTTTTAAAAAGATTGATTATTTCAGTCAACCTGAAAATTTGTTTACCAACAATGAAAACATCATTGAAAGTAAACAAGTGGGAACGGTGAAACTGGATGATGGCAAACAACTCGCCATTTTCCTTGTTGAAGTATCCGATAATATCAATATTGTTCGTAACCGACAAGGTTTGCGTGAGATTGCCGCAAAATATATTGATCAGAACATCATTCACGGTGCTTTGGCATTTTTCTACAATAAAAATCAAGCGGACTACCGCTTTTCATTTATTGCCAAAGAAGCAAGCATTGATTTAGAAACAGGAGAACTCATCAAAGGTGAAACCAAACCGAAGCGTTACACCTATCTATTGGGGGCTAATGAAGCTTGTACCACAGCTGCCAAACGGATGTTGTTCTTGGCCGATAAAAAAGAAAAAGGCGAAGTAAGCATTAAAGAACTCAAAGAGGTATTCTCGGTAGAAGCCCTCAACAAAGATTTCTTTAAAACCTACAAAGCACATTATGAAAAGTTTGCAAAATATCTGGCCGATGAGGAAAATCCGTTAAGAGAAAATCTTATTGACAAAGAGAAGGATACGAAAGACAAGCAAGAAAAACCCATTCGTGATTTTGTCAAAAAGCTTTTAGGTAGAATCGTTTTCCTCCAATTTTTGGAAAAGAAAGGTTGGATGGGTTGTGATGCCAACACCCTTGAATGGACTGGTGGACACCCACGTTTTATGTATCAGTTGTTTGAAGATTTCAGTAAGCCTGAAAAATTCCACAGCCAATGCCTGACCAAGTTGTTTTTTGAAACACTCAACACCAAAAGACCCAATGATGTTTTTGAAGTAAAAGGACTTAATGGCAAACTGAATGGTTCTCGTGTTCCATACCTAAACGGAGGTCTTTTTGAACCCGAAAAAAACAAAGCCACTTTAGACATTGACTTCCCAGCCGATTTTTTCAAGGAACTATTGGAATTCTTTGACCAGTACAATTTCACCATTGACGAGAACAGCCCTGATGATCACGAAGTAGGCATTGACCCTGAAATGCTCGGGCATATTTTTGAAAACCTACTGGAAGACAACCGAGACAAAGGTGCATTCTATACACCCAAAGAAATTGTACAGTATATGTGTAAGGAAAGTTTGATTCAGTATTTACTGAACACTTTCCAAGAGCAAAAAGATATTGAAGACTTTATCCGCTTTCATTCGGTTTCACCTTATTTGGCTGAAAAAGAGAATGCTTCGTTGCTCAACCAAAAGCTGGACGAGATTAAAGTGTGCGACCCTGCCATTGGTTCGGGAGCTTTCCCGATTGGGATATTGCAAGAAATTTTTGAAGCCAAACGTTTTATTTATCCATACCTGAAAACAAACCAGCCTTTCGACCCTGCTGAAGTTAAAAAGAACATCATCCAAAATTCCATTTATGGCGTGGATTTAGAAAAAGGTGCGGTGGACATTGCCCAACTGCGTTTTTGGCTTTCGTTAGTAGTGGACGAAATCAACCCACACCCCTTGCCTAACTTGGATTATAAGATAATGCAAGGCAATAGTTTGTTGGAAAGTTTTGAAGGCATTGATTTGAGCCAAATGGGCAAAACCAAAAGTGATGTGCAAATTGTGGAGCCTGAAAGAGATTTGTTTGGCAATATGAACGAAAGCCAAATGAAAATGACCTTTTCAAAAAGTGAAACCACCGAAAAGATACAGCAACTCATCAAACGCTTTTTTAGCATTGAAAAGGCAGAAGACAAAAATGCCATAAGAGATGAAATCAACCAATTGGTTTTGCAGCATATTGAATACAACATTGAACTAAGGGAAAACCAACTCAACCGATTTATCAACGAAGCAGGAAATCCTGCAAGCTTAAAGGCTGCCGGAAAGAAAAAATATGATGCTTATGTAAGTGATTTGAACAAATTACAAGACACAAAAGCCAAACTTCTCAAAATACAAGAAACAGACGAACGCCCTTATTTCTTGTGGCATCTGTACTTTATGGATGTGTTTGAACAAGGTGGTTTTGATGTAATGATTGGTAATCCGCCTTACATACAATTGCAAAAAATGGGCAAAGAAACCGACATTTTACAAGAAGCAGGTTTTGAAACCTTTGCTCGTACAGGCGATATTTATTGCTTGTTTTATGAAAAGGGTTTTGACCTTTTAAAAAAGGGGGGCATATTAACCTATATCACTTCCAATAAATGGATGCGTGGTGGCTATGGAAAATTATTGCGGAATTATTTCACCAAAGTAAACACCCAAAAAATCCTCAATCTCGGTCCCGGCATTTTTCATAGTGCCACGGTAGACACCAATATTTATGTGGGCAAGAGAGAGCCTTTTGATAATCAAGTAAAGGGCATTTCCATTGAAAACCGATTTGATATTTCCTTCTTAAAAGAAGATGAACTAATTCCAATGCAGGATGTAAATGAAGATGCCTGGGTTGTGCTGGATGAAGCCGATTTGAAAATCGCCAAAGCTTTTGAGAAACACGGCAAGCCATTAAAGGAATGGGAAATAAAAATCAACTTTGGTATTAAGACGGGCTTCAATGAAGCCTTTATCATTGACCAAATCAAGCGTGATGAATTGGTAGCTGAAGACCCCAAAGCTGATGAAATCATTAGACCCATTTTAAAAGGAAGAGAGATTGAAAGGTATTATGCAGAATGGAGTAAGGATTTTATAATATCGACTTTCCCTGCAAAAAACCTAGATATAGACGACTATCCAAGTATAAAAAACTACTTGGAGAGTTTTCAGCCTAAACTCAATCAAACGGGTGAAGAGTTTATAAACCAAAATGGTGAGGTTGAAAAAACAAGGAAGAAAACGGTAAATAAATGGTTTGAAACCCAAGACCCAATAGCGTTTCAAGAAGAATTCAAAAAGGAAAAAGTAATTTGGAAACGTATAGGCTCGATTATGCGATTTGCCTATTCAGACGAAGAGATGTATTGTTTGGATAGCACTTGCATAGCCACAGGAGAGAAAATTAAGTACCTGACAGCTGTTCTCAATTCAAAAGCGGGATTGTATCAACTATTCAAAACATCACCACAAACAGGCACAGGCGACCAAATCATAAGTGTTCAGGCATTGGAACCGCTATTGGTTCATTATCCATCAGATGAAGTAGAAGCTAAATTCAATTTGATAGTGGATTATATCCTTTTCATTAAGAAATCCAAAGATGCACTTTTTCAATCTGTAACCAACGAACACGTTTCAGCCATATTTGAAAATCTTGTAGATATGATGGTGTACGAACTTTATTTTGAGGAAGAAATGAAAGCCAAAGAAATAGATGTATTGCAATTTGTAACCGAGAAGGCTTTTCCTGACATCACCCAAGCCGAAGACCCAAAAGCCATCATCCAAAAAGTGTATTACGAGTTGCAACAAAAAGACAACCCTATACGCAACCGTATTTTGGTAGCCAGCAGCCGAAGTGAAACCATTGCCAGAATTAATGCAGCAACGAGTTAGAGATGAAAAGAATTAAAGAAGTACATATTAATAATTTTAAGTTCTTTCCAGAATCTGAACCAATAAAGATAGATGGAAAGAATATTTTGCTGTATGGTGAAAACGGCTCGGGTAAGTCATCTTTCTATTGGGCAATGTACACCCTTCTGGAAAGTTCTCAAAAATCAGACCCAGAGCAAATAAGAAAATATTTCAATAAGCTAAATCCGCAAAGCTTAGTGAATATTCACGCAACAGCTGATGCGGATGGTGTGGATAATAGCTTCGTAAAAATTGTTTTGAATGATAATGCAGAATTTGAAGTTAGTCATCAAAATACAGCAATAAACACAAGTGACCAAGCAAAAGAAAGCCTACTTGCCAGTGATTTTTTGAATTACAGACTTTTACAACGTTCACATTCTGTAAAACATACAGAGGAAATCGACCTTTTTCCAATGTTTGAAGATGCTGTCTTTGGTTATGTCCAGTTTACTGACACCAATTGGCATAATGAAGAAGGACAAGCTATCCAATTACGAAATGCCGGAGCAATATACAAAGTTGTTAAAAATGGCCCAGACAAAACCTACCCTAAGAAAAATGGAGACTTAGGCTATCCGCAAAGAGGAGCTCATAGGGTTGCTCATAATGAATTTACAGGCTTGGTGGAGCGTTTTCAACAAGATTTATCAACGCTTATTCAAAATATCAATCAACGAGTTAATCCAATCATTCAAGAAAAACTAAAGTTCAATATCACATTTCATCTTGAACTTGAGCAAATTAAAAATTACAGGCTATCAGAAGCCAATTATTCAAAGCCAGTAATAGCCATCCGCCTTATTATTGATGATTTCAATGGAAATGGCCCAGTAATTAAACCCCAATCATTTTTGAATGAAGCCAGACTTTCTGCCGTGGCATTGGCTATCAGATTGGCAATATTGGAGCAAAGGCTTCAAGATGCACCAGTGAAAATTCTTGTTTTAGATGATTTAATGATTAGCCTTGACATGTCGAACAGAGACAAAATTGTAAAGCTAATTTTAGAAGAGTATGCTTGGTTCTATGATGAAGCAGAACCAATAGAAGCCAATAGAGACAAAGGACATCAAACATTCATTCTAACACACGACCGTTCATTATTTACATTCATAAAAAACGATATTTTCAATCTGCCTGATAATAAAAAAGACACCTGGAAGCTCATTGAAATGTATGCAGATGATATTGATGATAATGACCCAAACAGTTTTGAAAAACCGAAAGTGTTTTATGAGCAGAATGATTTAGCAATAGCTGTGAAGCACTACAAACAGCACGATTACCCGGCAGCTGCCAATTATTTGAGAAAATATTCAGAGGAGATATTTTGCAATTATTTTCCTCAATACTGTTGGAAAGACAAAGAAAGTGGCGAAAAAAGCAACAATAAGATGCCTTTTCAGAATATTCTCGAAAATGTCATCAATGTTTTTTGGCCAAGATTTGGTGCAGTTCCTCCTTTGTATTTAGAGTTAAAGAAATATTTAAGAATTCTCCTTAATCCATTAAGTCACGCTGATGTTGGAGTTGAAAGATACAAAGGAGAAATAAAACGAGTTATTCAAGTTGTTGAAGCTATTGAAAAACTACATAAGGAAAATAAAATTGAAGTAATTGTTGCAGGCGGTGAAGAAATTCAAATCAGACAAACAAATGCAGCAGGTGATTTATTCAAAGGAATTTACGAACTATCCGACTCTTTGTACAAACTGACAGACCAAACCGGAGCAATCCAATATTCAGCATTTACGGGCAGAATTATAGGTTGGGAAAAAGTTGACGTTAACGGTGTTGTAGACAATGGAGAATTAAATCAAAACGCAAAATCAATGTTTGTGAATCATCAAAGATTTATGGATACTCACAATTTAACTGGTTCTGCAAACTGGTTGGACGACTTGTATAAAATGGACGGAACAAAATTAATCTAAGAAATGCCAACCCTTCACAGCCACACACATTGCCAAGTCGCTCTAGCCGCCCCACAAGCCAAAACTTGGCAAAGAGTGTGTCTGCCCTACTGCACGACCAAACCGACCGAAAAACCGACGGACGAAAAAGAACACCGAACGCACAACATCACCTATACGCAAGCAGGGGTTTCGTGCTTCGTAGGACAGGAAAG
>ENA-UOVV01001445-UOVV01001445.1-compost-metagenome-genome-assembly--contig:-NODE-1445-length-17330-cov-5.842431_pt1 | contig 17330 bp, 14 predicted proteins | sample MGYA00238155_ERZ761577 | MGnify/ENA primary metagenome ERZ761577 (study PRJEB28898, sample SAMN06268775) | compost metagenome | isolation source: Emeryville, CA | place: USA:Emeryville, CA | collected...
CCCGGCTCGCCGACGCCCGCATCAAGACGCAGCTTGCCGCGGTCCTCGCCGAGCTCGACCGGACGTCGAAGCAGAATTCGCCGCCTGCCATCCTCGATGCAACGACGGAATTCTACCGGATCATCTTCGAGGCGGGCGGGCACACCATCGCGTGGGAAATCGTCTGCCGGCTCAACAGCCGCATCTCGCGCCTGCGCGTCATGACGCTGTCGACCGCCAACCGCACCGTCTCGTCGGACTCGGAGACCATCGCCGCAAGCCGTTGTGCGACATGCACATCCGCCGCGTCGACGACCTCCGCGTCGGAGAACTCGCGCAACAGCCCACTCGCGCTGACCGCGCGCCGCCACTCCACGCTCGTCATGCCGCCACCTCACCCGCGTCGAGCAGATCCGACAGCGCGGTGATCAACGCCGCCGGCGGCCGCCAACTGAACACGCCGGCCGGATGGCCGTCGACGACGGGCGTGTCCGGTCCGCACATGCCGCGCAGGAACAGGTACATCACCCCGCCGAGATGCTCGTCGGGCGTGTAACCCGCCAGCCGCCACCGCAAAAACCGGTGCAGCGCAACGCAGTACAGCAGCGCCTGCAGCGGATAGTCGGAGTGCATCATCGCCTCGACCAGGCGGGGCTGCGCGTAGTCCGCCGCGGTCAGCGGCCGCGCCGGGTCGCCCAGCCAGTTGGTCTTGTAGTCGACGACGAGATACCGCCCGTCGACCCGCAGCACCGCGTCGACCGATCCCGTCAGATAGCCCTTCAGTGGTTGTCCGCCCAGCGCGGCGTCGGTCAGCCGGTCGGCGTACCCGGCCAGCGGATCGTCGGGTGGGAGGTGGCGTTGCAGCAGGCGCCCGACGTGGGCGAGCCGGATGTCGGGTGCCGACGCGCGCAGATCGCCGCCGGCGAGCGGGAGTTCGAAGTCCATCTCCCGCATCCGGTCAGGTAAGCCGATCTGCCGCAGCGTCTTCCCGTCGGTCAGTGGGCCGAGCGGAGTGTCGTGCATCGGCACCATCGCCGCCGCCAGCACGGCCGGTTCCACGTCCACGGGCCACCACACCGAGTGCTCGCGGATGCGCGCCTCCAGTTCCGCGGCCAGGTCGGCGGCGAACGGGTCGGCGCTCTCCAGCACGGCGTGCACCAGCGTGCCGAACTTGGCGCCGGTCGGCAGGTCGGCCATCGGTGACGGGACATCGGCGCCGACGGCGTCGGCGGTCAGCGGGATCTCGGCGACCTCGTCGTCCAGCTCGATGACCTCGGGCTCGCTGCTGACCGGGGCGGTTTCCGCGGCACGGATCAGACCGCTGTAAGACGTGCGCCGCCAATTGGTGTCAATCGTGCGGTGGAAGTGTCTGGCGTCCAACGTATCCGGCGGACTCTCCGGCGGTTGCTGCGGGACGGGCCGCACCTCCGAGATCTCGATGGTCGGACCACCTGCGGCCTCCCACTCCCTGAACCGGGCCATCGCCTCGTCGTCGGACACCTGCCTCGGCAGCGCCACATCGGGCACCACCGCCTCCCCGGGACGGCGGCCCCGCAGCAGCCGCGACAGCCCGCCGTTGGGCTCGTCCCTGGTCGGCGCCCACCACGCGATGAGCTGTGCCTGGGCGCGCGTCATCGCGACATACATCAGCCGGCTGTCGTCGCTGGCCTCCTCCTCGCGGCCCCGCTTGGCGATCGCGTTGAAGTCGGCGCTTTCCGGCCCGCCGATGTGCAGGCACCGCGTCTCGCCCTCGTGGTAGAGGATCAGCTCGGGATCCTGCTTGTTGTTGTTGAACGCGAACGGCAGGTACACGATCGGGAACTGCAGACCCTTGGCGCCGAAGACCGTCATCACCTGCACCGCGGCGGCGTCGTTATCCAGTCGGCGGGCATGTTCGACGGCCGCGCTGCGCTGCTCACGCTGGGTGCGCAGCCAGTCCCGCAGCGCGGGGAGGGTGAGGTGCTCGCGGTGGGCGGCCTCCTGCAGCAACTGCGTCACGTGCGCGAGGTCGGTCATCAGTCGTTCGCCGCCCTCCCAGGACAGCACGCGGTCGCCCATGCCCGCGAGCTGCGCGGCCTCGAAGATCGCGGCGATCCCGCGTTCGCGGGCGTGGCTTGCCCACTCCCGCAACGTCTCTGCGACCCGGTCGGTGACCGCGTCGCCGCCGTGCACCAGCGACTCGGCTGTCTCGCCGAAGAACATCGTCGCCGCCGCCGCCCGCACCACGCCGGGCCGGTGGGGCTGGTCGAACGCCTCGAGCAGCGCCAGCCAGTCGTCGGCGGCCTGCGATCGGAAGATGTTGGTGTTGCCTGCGTAGACCGCGGGGATGCCGGCGTCGCACAACGCTCTGTAACAGGCGTCGGCGTCGATGTGGCGTTCCACGATCACCGCGATGTCGCCCGCGCACACTCGCTTACCGTCGAACGTCGCTCCGGAGGCGAGTAGCAGGCCGATGTCGGAGGCCAGATCCTTGGGGATATGACTGCGCAACTCGCCGATCGCGATGGTGTTGGTTCCGGTGCGGCCGAACGCATCCCGCCGCACCACCCGCAGCCGGAACGGATCTCCGCTCGGCGCGCCGACAAGCCGGGAGCCCTGGTGTTTGGCCGCGACGTCGTGCACGACGATCCGCTCGTGGCCCAGCTGCGTACCACCCAGCACGGCCTGTAGCCGGTCGAGCAGCGCGGCGTCGCTGCGGTAGTTCGTGCCGAGCGTCATCTGCGTGCCCGCGGTCTGCGACGCGGACAGATAGGTCACGATGTCGCCGCCGCGGAACGCGTAGATGGCCTGCTTGGGATCGCCGATCAGAATCAGCGTCGAGCGGCCGCTGAACGCGCGCTCGATCACCCGCCACTGCACCGGGTCGGTGTCCTGGAACTCGTCGACCATCACGATCGGCCACCGCCGATGCATCCGCGACCGCGCGGCGGAGTCGTCGGCGGCCAGCGCGTCGGCCAGCCGGGTGAGCAGGTCGTCGTAGCCGAGGATGCCCCGCTTGCGCTTGCGGGTCTCCAACTCCGCCATGACGTTCTCGGCGAAGGTCAGGCACACCGCGGCGCGGGAATCCGGCTCCGGGTCCTTGGGCCGCAGCTCGGTCGCCGGATGGTTGACCACCTCGCGGGCCAACTTCAGCGCATCGGGATAGGACAGGACCGGCTGCTTCTCGCGGCCGAAGTGGCGCAGATACAGGTCGTCGACGATCTCGGTGACCAGGTCGTCGAGGCTCTCCACCAGCTCGACGCCGGTGTCGGTGTCGCCCGCGACGCCGAGCGATCGCAGCACCAGTTGGCAGAACTGATGCGTGGTCGCAATGGTCGCGGCGTCGAACGCGGCGAGTGCGTCGCGTAGCCGCTGCTTTCGGGCGTCGCGCTCGGCTGTCTCCGCATTCACCAGGTACTGGAGCACCTCGTTGTCGCCGACCACCGACTCGTCATCGAAAGCGTGTACCGCATCGACGATTTGGCGGCGCACCCGGTCGCGCAGCTCCTGGGTGGCGGCGCGGCTGAACGTGATCAGCAGCATCTGGTCCAGCGTCGCCTCGCCCTCGGCGATGTAGCGCGTGACGAGCCCCGCGAGCGCGAACGTCTTACCCGTGCCCGCGCTGGCCTCCAGCACCGTGGTGCTGTTCTTCGCGGGTAGCTCGCCGAGCAGATCGAACGGTTGCATCACGACCCCAACGCCCGCAGCAGCGGCAGCCACAACCGCCGCGCGTAGGTGTCCAGGCCGCGGTCGACGAGATGGCTCAACCGGGTGTTCCGGCCGAACGCCAACTGATAGGCGGGCTCGTCCTCTTCACCCGGAAAACGGTCGGACCGCCACTTGTAACCGGCCCGGTACGCCGGATCGCCGTGACCGTGCACGGCTTCGGCCCACGCGAACGACGTCTTGACCGGCAGCGGCAGCGGTGCGCGACGGCCCTCGTCGTACATCGCGACCAGATCGGCGAGCAGGTTCGCCGCGCTGTCCTGCGGACGGCCCATCGTCTCCACGCGCGGGTTGTCGCCACGCGGTGGCCTGCCGATCGAGATCGCCCGCCAGTCGCGCCTCGGATCGTGGGCGTGCAACGCCAACAACAGGATCCACGGTTGCAGCAGATGCCGGCCGTCGAGCTTGGAGTACGTTACCGAGACCAGCTTGTCGCCGTACACGGGTTCCACGGTGCCGGTGAGCCGCCGCCCGCCGAGGTCGATGTCGACGTCGACGGCGGTGGGGTCGGCGGCTCGGTAGGGCCTGGCGGCGTCGGCGATCGCGGTCGCCCGCTCGCAGATCTTGATGGCCTTGTGCCAGCCCATCTTTCCCGGCGGCAGCGTGCCGCGCCGCCACTCGGCCTCGCGTGCCTGCTGCGCATCCATGCCGCGCAGCATGTCGTCGAGCAACCGGGCGCCGACGGTCCACTCCTCGAGCGCGTCGATCTCGACGGGCATCGCGTCCTCGACGCCGTCGACCTCCCACGGCAGCGTGTACTCCATCGCGCGGAAGAAGCCCTTCACCGGGTCGCGGAAGAACGCGACGAGATCGGCGAGCACCACATCGTCGGGCGGGGGAGCGGGCAGCAGCCCGGAGATGAACGGCGGCTTCTCGGCCCGCCTGCCCGCACGGGCCCTGGCGGCGTTGAGCACCGTCGAGTCGAACGTGAACGGCACAGCCGGAATCAACTTGCCGGGAACGACATTCGCCGTATCGAACGGTTGCAGCGGATGGTTGACGACGATGCTCTTGCGCACCGGTGACTCCGTGGTCACGTCGAGGGTGTCGAGCAGCTCGGCCAGCGGGACCGCGGGCGGGCGCTGCTGGCCGGTGTACTCGTTGGCGCCGGTGTAGGTGATCACCAGCGTCTCGGTGGCCGCGCCGATCGCGTCGAGCAGCAGTTGGCGGTCCTCGGAGCGGACGTCGCGTTCCCCGGTCATCGGGTCGCGGGCGAGCACGTCGTCGCCGTCGACCGCACCGACCCGCGGGAACACCCCGTCGTCGAGCCCGACCAGACACACCACCCGATGCGGCACCGACCGCATCGGCACCATCGTGCACACCGTCAGCGTGCCGGTGCGGAAGTTGGCGCGGGTGGGCCGTCCGGCGAGGTGACGGTCCAGCAGCGCCCGGACGTCGGACAGCCGCAGCATGGTGTCCGCCCGCGGGCCTGCGCTCTCCAGGACGTCGCCGAACTCCCGCTGCAGCTGGCTGATCTGCCACGCGTCGTCGTCGTTGACCTTGGCGAGCAGGTTGATCCCGGTCTCCAGTGACTCCAGCCAGTCCTTGAGCGGCTTTGTGCCGGTGAGGGATTCGACGACGCGCTGAAGCCGGTCGACGTACTCGGCGAGCTGACCCGCCAGGTCGACGCGGTTGCTGCCGACGTCGTCCAGTGGCAGCGTCTTGTCCAGCCACGCGTGCGAGTCGTCGGACATCGCCACCCCCGCCAGCACCCGGTCGATGCCGAACCGCCAGGTGTTCTGCAGGAAGTCCACGCCGTACGGCTTGCGGTGCTCGGCGTCGAAACCCCAGCGGATGCCGGCCTGGCGCACCCAGCGGGTGATGTCCTCGAGGTTGTCGTCGGTGAACCCGAACCGCGCCCGCACCGGCGCGGCCTGCGCCAGGTTGAGCACCTCGCTGGCGGTGGCCCGCCCGCCGGCCAGCGCCAGCAGTTGCGCGGCCACCCCCAGCAGCGGGTTGGTCTGCACCAGCGACCGGTCCGCCAGTCGCACCCGCAGCCGGTGCGCGGGGTGCACGCCCGTGATCATGTCGCCGAGCCCGAAGCCCGCGACGATCAACGGTGCATACGTCTCAATGTCCGGGCACATGACGAGGATGTCGCGCGGTTCCAGCGTCTCGTCGTCCTCGAGCAGCCCGAGCAGCACCTCGCGCAGCACGTCGATCTGCCGCGCCGGCCCGTGGCAGCTGTGCACCTGCACCGAGCGGTCGTCGTCGCGCAGCCTACGACCCTGCGGGCGTAGCGCATTCGCGGCGATGTCGGACTGCAGCCAGCCCAGCAGGGTGTCGGGGTGCGCGCGGGCGCCGAGGTACTCGTCGGTGGCCGCGGTGGCGGGCAGCCCGCGCTGCAGCTCGCGCAGGTCGCGGCCGAGCGTGGCCAGCAGCGGGTGACGCACGACGCGGTGGCTGGTGTCCTGGCCGCGGGGAATCCGGCCGCGATCGTCGCGTAACCGCTGCCACAGGTCGTCGCTGGGATGTGGCAGCCACAGGTGCAGATCGTGGTGGGTGGACAGCGCCTCGAGCAGTTCGATCTCGGTGCCCGGTAGCCGGGTGTGGCCGAACAGCGACAGCCGCTCGGGCAGCTCGGTCGGCGACTCCTGCAGCCGGGCAATGGTTTTGGCGTGGCGGATGTGCGGGGTGTCGGCGTCGATCCGCTCGATCAGCGCCCGCCACAGCGGTGGCTGCCAGCGCAGGTCGTCGTCGACGCCGTCGTCGACGCCGTTCTCCCAGTCGATCAGCAGCTGCGGGCGCTGGCGGGCGTACGACGCGAACAGCCCGGCCAGCCGGCGCGCGACGGCGTAACGGCGGCCCTGGCGCAGCTCGCGTTCGTCGCCGGTCGCGAAGTGGCCCAGGTGGGCGGCCAGCGTCTTGCACCAGTCGTGGGCGCAACTCTCATCGATGACCTCGAGCAGCGGCCACACCATCGCGTCCGGGGACCACGGGTCGTTGTCGAGGTCCAGCAACTCGGCGATCAGCGAGCGCGGGTTGCGGAACGCCACACCCGCGCACACCCCGTCCTGACCGGTGCCGCGGCCGAGGATGTGGCTGAGCCGCTGGCTGAGCCAGCGCTCGACCCCCTTGGCGGGCACGATCACCAGCTCCTCGGCGAACGGGTCGGCCAGCGGCCGGGCGAGCAAAGCCCCGAGGCCGTCGGCGAGCAGGTCGGTGCGTTCCGCGCGGTGGATGTGCAGGGCCATTTGTGGCCCACCCTAGGCGGTGCCGCCGGCGCCGCGGGGTTGATCCAACCCGCCGCCAGGGGTGGCGGCGGTGGTGTAAGGATGGTCGGGTGATTCGGCGAGTCCTGGCCGCGGCGACGGGCGCCCTGCTGTGCGCCGCGCCGCTGGGCGCGCCCGCCGCCGTCGCGCAGCCCGAATGCGGGCCCGACCAGGCCACCGCGCTCGGGGCGTTTCTGGTCCAGCAGCAGCTGGAGCCGAACTCCGAGAAGCCGTGGGGGCCGATCCCGCTCGACAGCAACTTCGACCCGTGCGCGGACCTGTCGGCGGTGCTGCTGACCGTCGAGTCGGCCCGGCCCGGGTCACCGGTGCTGGCGCTGCTGTTCCACCGCGGTCAGTACATCGCGCCGGCGACGCTCAAGCCGTACCGGTTCACCACGCTCAACCGCGAGCGCAGCACGCCCGACACCGTCGTGCTCGACTACGCGACGGCCGGCGACGAGGCGCTGGGCCTGGAGCCGAAGGTGACCAGCGTGCGATTCGCCTGGGTCGGCGACCACGTGCAGATGCTCGACCCGGGCCCGCCGGTCTAACCGGGCTGGACGGAGTTGGAGTCGGTGGCCTCGATCACCGGTTCCCCGCTCTTGTAGACGATCACGTTGTCGAAGCCCGACGCGCCGATCTTGTCGGTGTTCTCGACCGTCACGCGATTGTTGACCCCCGACACCGTGAGGGAGGCGCAGTGCCCGGTGAGTTCGACGGTGTTGTTGACGCCGCTGACGTTGATGTGGGCGTCGTTGCAGGCGACCGTCTCGTGCTTGTCGACGCCCGCGATGCTCAGCTGCCCGCCGGGCGTCGCGGTCGGCGCGCTCGGCACTCTGGGTAGCACCGTGGGCATCTCGGGGATCTGGATGGTCGGCATCGCCGGGATCTCGGGCACCTCGGGGATCCGGACGCCCGGTATGCCGTACGAGCCGCCGTTGGCGCGATCGGCGTCGGGCCGGATCGTCTCACTGGTGTTGGACATGACGTTCCAGACGACGGCCGCGACGCCGCCGATGGTGGCCAGGATGACAACCCCGAAGATCAGGCCGAAGATCAGGCCGAACGACACACCCTTCTTCGGCACTTCGGGAAACTGGGTGCCGAACGGCGGCGGGTAGGGATTGTCGTACGGGTTGGCGTACGAGGTGTCCGAGAACGGTCCGCTCAGCGGCGGTGTGGGCGGGTACACCGGCGGCGGCAGCGACGGGTCGGAGTATGCGGGCGTGTGGGTCGCACCCAGTTCGACCATCCCGTCGGCGGCGCGCTGTTCGAGTTGCCGGATGCGCTCCTCCGGGTCCTCTGGCGAACTCATGCGCAGATGCTCCCACACCTCGTCGTTTGCGTCGCGCGGATACCGGCAACTGCTGCGCATATGGCGACCGCGGACAGTGCCGTTTCGGCAAACCTGACAAAACTACGAAATTCGACGTGAATCCCGCCGCGAAGTGGTACTCAGGAAATGTGGTGGCACCGGGCTTCATCGCCATCGGCAGTGGTCCCGCGGGGTTGAGCGCGGCGGAGACCTTCCGCAGCAGACACCCCGACATCCCGGTGCGCATCCTGACCGGCGACCCCGCGCTGCCGTATGCCAAGCCGCCGCTGAGCAAGGGCTATCTCCGTGGCCGCGAGCCCAAGCGCGACCTGCACAGCGAGCGCTGGTTCGTCCGCAACAACGTCGAGTTGATCCGCGGCATCACCGTCGACTCGATCGACCTCGAGCGCCAGGAGGTCGTCACCGCCGGCGGACGGCGCTACCCCTACTGGCACCTGGTGATCGCGTCCGGCGCGACGCCGGTCGAACTCGATGTGCCCGGCGGCGACATCGCGCTGCGGCTGCGGTCGTTCGCTGACGCGGTCGCGCTGAAGATGGCCGCGCGCTACGCCGACACCGCGGTGGTGATCGGCGGCGGCCTGATCGGATGCGAGGCGGCGGCCTGCCTGGCCGGGCTCGGGCTGACGACGACGATCGTCGCGGCCGAACCCGTCCCGCTGCTGCGACGGTTCGGGCTGCAGGCCGGTGAGCGGGTGGCGAAGATCCTGTCCGACAACGATGTCCGCTTCCTCGGCGGCACCAGGGTGACCGCGATCTCGGAGAGCGGCGTGGTGCTTGACGACGGCTCGGCGATGGACGCCGACGTCGTCGTCGCGGCCACCGGCGTGCGGCCGGACAGCAGGCTGGCCGAGAAGGCCGGGCTGGACACCCGCGACGGCCGCATCGTGGTCGACGAGCACATGCACGCCTCGGCGCGCAACGTGTATGCCGCCGGCGATGTGGCGTTGGCGCACAACGTGGTCGCGGGTCGGCCCATTCCATCGGAACACTGGCGCGACGCCGCGCAGGAGGGGTTCGTCGCGGGCCTGACGGCCGCGGGGTTCGAGGCGGCGTGGGACCAGGTGCCGGGATTCTCGTGCACCATCGGCGCATCGGTGCTGCGGTACCGGGGCTGGGGCACCGGCTTCGACAGCAGCCGGCTCGTGGATCACCGCGACGGGTTCACGGTGTGGTACGAAGCCGACGGCGAGCTCGTCGGGGTGCTGACGCTCAACAACGACGACGACTTCCGCCGCGCCGAGGAACTATTGCGTCACAACCAGTCTCGCCGCTTGAACGACCAGTAGAGCACCAGTACCAGCACGACGATGATCGCGGTGCTGGTGACGAACCCGCCGACGGTGTTGATGCCCGGATAGTCGACGTTTTGGCCGTAGAAGCCGGTGATCGCGGTGGGCACGGCGATGATCGCCGCCCAGCCGGTCAGCTTCTTCATCACGATGTTCAGTCGCGCGTCCTGCAGCGACAGGTTGGTCTCGAACACCGTGGTGATCATGTCGCGCAACGACTCCGTCCACTCCGAGGCGCGCAGCACGTGGTCGTAGAGGTCGGCGTAGAGCGGATCGAGTTCGGGCGAGATCTTGTTGTCCTGGCGGCGGTGCTGGATCGTGTTGACGACCTCGCGCATCGGCAGCACCACCCGTCGCAGTTCGACGAGATCTTTGCGCAGCCGAAAAGTGCGCCGCTGCAGTCCGTTCCGCGGATTCTGCTCGAACAGGTCATCCTCGACCGCCTCAATCGCGTAGTCGAGCGTCTGCACCGCCTCGAAGTGGCTGTCGACGACCACGTCGAGCAGCGCGTGCACCAGTGCACCCACGCCGTATTCCTGGCCGCCGAGTTCGTCGAATCGCTGTGACACGGCGTCGATGTCGAGGTCCGGCGCGCGCACGGTGATCAGGCCGCGCGGCAACACGAAACCGGAGATGCGGTGGATCTCCAGGCGCGACTGTGAGTCGTCCACCGGTGCCGGATCCGTGACCTTCACCGAGTAGACGGTGAAGAACGTGTGATCGCGGTACACCACCGCCTTGGTGCGTTCGGCTTCGGCGATGGCGTCCTCGACCGCCCATTCGTCGAGGCCGACCTCCTGCGCCAGCTCCTTGAGGATCTCGTGGTCGGGCACGCAGAGGTCGCACCACATCAGCGCGCCGTCGGTGGCCAGGTAATCCGAGATCGAGGTGAACTCGAACTCGTCCTGCGGCTTGCCGTCGCGCCAGACCCGGCCCCGGATGTCGGTCACCGACTCATCATCGCAGCACGGGCGTCAAAAACGAGCATTTTCGCTGGTAGAAGCGTATAAGTGGAGTACGTGACCGCCGGTAGCGCATCGGTGTCGGTGCGACCTCGTCGCTGACCTTCGACAGCTCCCGCTACGACACCACCGTCGAGGGCTTCCGCCGCGCACGCGAGGTCGTCCGGCGCCGCGGCGACGACCCGGACGCCGGCTTCACCGACGAGGATCGGGAAGCCGGCATCGGCAGCGCGTAGCGGGCGCACCCGCGGCGCGAGATCGTGCGCGCCTAGTCCGGACGCAGGCCGTCCAGCAGCGCCCGTACCCCCACCGCCCAGCGCCGCTCCACATCCCGTGCCGACGGCCCCAGCCAACGCGCCATCTCCTGTGCGGCCAGGCCCTGCGCCATCGCCAGCACCGCGTGCGCGATGTCGCTGACGTCGCCGGTCAACAGCCCCGCGTCGACGCAGCGCCGCACCCGGCTGGTGAACGCGTCGCGCACCGCCGCCCCCGCCGCCGCGTCGTCCGGATCGGGCTCCAGGTCGGCGAACGGCCGCGAGAACATCAGATGCGCCAGCCGCGGATTCGCCCGCACGAACGACCGGAACACCGGGACCAACCGCTCCAGGTCGACCACGGGGTCGTCGGTCAGCGGCACCCGCTCCAGTTCGCCACCCAGCCGGCGGAACCCGTCGAACACCATCGCCCGCAGCAGTCCGGCCTTGTCGCCGAACAACTCGTAGACCGCAGGCAACGATGTGCCGGCGCGCTCGGCGACCCGCCGCGTGGTGAACCGGGAGATGCCCTCCTCGGACAGCGCCGCCAGGGCCACCTCGAGCACCCTGTTGCGCAGCTCCGGTGTGCGCTGCTTGACCCTGGGCATGGTGCGCTCTAGGAGAGCGTGAATTCCTCTGCGAGCCCGGCGATTCCGGCCCGGATTGCCTTCAACGCCGCGTCGCGGGCCTTCAACTTGGTGGCCAGGTGTGCACCGGCGTGCAACGTCGAGGCCGCCGCCGCGGCGAACTCCTGCGCCCGCGCGACGACCCGGTCCGCTTCGACGATCTCGTCCAGCCAGCCCCCGGCGACCGCATCCTCGCCGGCGTACGTCGTCGCCAGCCCCGCGGCATGGTCGAACACCGACGGCGTCAACCGGTACCGCATGATCTCCAGCGCCGCGATCGGGATCGTCATCCCGATCGCCACCTCGATGGCCTGGCACCGCGTCTTCGGCTGACCGATGCGGTGATCGCCGCCCAACAGCAGAAACGATCCCATCGCGATCGCCGGGCCCGTCGCCGCCATGATCACCGGCTTGGGGAACGTCAGGCACCGCACCGTCAGCTCGAAACCGCCGGTCAGCATCCCCAGCGCGGCGTCCTTGTCGCCGGACTGGAACACCGTCAGGTCGAAGCCGCCGCTGAACACCCGCTGGTTGCCGGCGATCACCACCGCCTTGGCGGCGTCCTTCTCGGCCCGGTCCAGCGCCTCGTTGATCGCGGCCTGCATCGCCGGTCCGAGCACGTTGACCTTGCCGTCGTCCAGCGTCAGCGTCGCAACGGAGTCGTTGAGTTCGTAGCCGACGGTCATCGCGCCTCCCGCAATTGGATCGCTGTTACGTAACGCCGTTACGTTACGGGACCGCAGCCGGGAAGTGAAGTAGTCCACTACGCACGACGCCGCCGCACGACGTCCATACCTTTGGGGTCAACCCGGCGTCGAGGGGTCGCCGGGCTCAGACTCCCGTCTCCGCGGGGCCGCCGGACGGTCTCCCTCGAAAGGCGGTCCTGCGGAGCGGGCCCCAGACCGTCAGATCACCGGTCGCGGTGGTGCCGGCCGTTGATCACCGCGGTGCGCGGCTCGTCCTCGTCGTAATCGGCCGTGAGCACAGGACCGCCGCGGTGCTCGGCCGGCGCGGCCTGGTACTCCGCGCGGAAGCGGTCGCGCAGCGCGTCGGCGGCGTTGCGCACCCGCACGATCTCGCTGCGCAGCACCTCCTCGCGGCTCTCGTTGGCCGCGTAGTGGTAGTAGGTCAGCAGATTACGCAGCAGTTCGAGCTTCTGCTTCTCCTGGCGTGCGAGGTCGTGGTTGGTGAGCAGTTCCAGGCGCTCGACCGGATGCAAGGTGGTCCAGTCCAGCACCACCGGGGTGCGGTACACCCGCCGGGTGCCCTTTGCTCCGCGGTCCTTGCCCGACCGCCGAGGCTGGTCGTAGAAGGCGACCGAGCCCTCGAACCGCGAGCCGATCGCCTCGCCCAACTCGCGACGGTCCAGCGCCGAGTCCCACACGATCCGCCACTCCTGCTGCGGTGCCAGGTACGGGATCGACGACGGCAGGCTCAGCGGCAGGATGTCGTAGTAGCGGTCGTCGTAGGACTCCTCGTACTTGGCGACCGTCAGCGGGTGGTCGAAGTCGAAGCGGATGTCGAAAGCCGGTGTGCGGCCGAAGTTCTTGACGACCAGTTCGATGAGGTGCCAGTCGTTTGCGGCCGGCTCCATGTACATCGCGACGTTTGGTTGCAGTAGTTCTTCGTTCTGCTTCCGCAGGCGCTGGTGCGCGCGCCACGCGTAGACCAACGCCACGATGAGGACGACGACGGCCATCCAGGCGGCGAGTGCCATCCACCCGGTGGGCGAGATGTCGGTGACGCTTGCGGCGTGCACCTGGACCGTGTCCACGGGTGCTTTCTACCACGCCGAAGCCGTCGATACAGAATTTGCTAATTACCGCCACCGTCGATTTGCTGGTGCTAGGACGCGTTCGCCAGTGCCGGGGTGTGAACCCGCTGCGGTGCGACCGGTGCCAACCGCTCCGCGCGGGCGGCCCAGTCGGCGTCGGCCCACACCACCACCCCGGGCAACCGCCGCCAGTACTGCGGGCGCTCGCGCAGGTACACCCCGACACTGGCGTGCACCCGCGCCCGCTCGGGCAGTCGGCGCACCGACAATGTGCGGGTGCTGTCCGCCAGCGCATCGCTGACCAGCGGCGCCCGCCACCCCGACACCGGCAGGCCGGCCGCGACAGCACCGTCGAGCACCCAGTCCAGCGCGATGTCCGCCAGTGGCGCGGCGGCGCCGAGTCCACCCGCGATGTCGCGGTGTCCCCCGCGGAACCAGACCTCCTCGACCCGCTCCGAGGTGACCAGGCTCTGGCCCGGCGGCCCGTCGATCGCGACCGCGTGCCTGCCCGCCTTGACGTTGTCCAGCGGAGCCGTGTGCGCGCCCGGCATCCGCAGCGCATCCCAGAGGCCCAAATACGCGACGGGAACCGCGATTTCGTCGCCACCGGACAATCCGGACAACTCGGCGAACAACCGCCGCACCCGCGCCCAGTCCGCCGGGGTGCGGTGGGTGTGTGGTGTGGCGTACGCGGTCAGCGCGTAGTCCTTGAGACCGAGTTGGAAGCCGACGGTGCCGAGCAGGCCGGCGAGCGTCTGCGCCGCGTACCCGCCGAGGCCGACGCCGAACAGGAAGATGCGGTCGCCGGGCCGCCACTGCTCGATCAGGAAGTCGTAGGCCTCCGCGACGGCGGCCCGGGTGTCCTCGGCGGTCGTGGCGAACGGGTGCAGCACGCGACGGCGCGCGGTGTGGTCACACGTGCGCAGGCCGGCGTCGTAGCGGGTGAACACACCGCCGTCGAGCAGTCGCATCGTGCGTTCGGCGTTGGTCGGTTCGCGCATGCCGGGAAGGTGACCGGCACGGTCGAAACACAGCACAACGTCCTTCACCTGGTCCCCCGACGGACTAATTGACGCTGATGTCCAGTTTGCCCCGTCGGGACGGCGCTGTCATGCGTATTGCGCTACTTCTTCCGGTTTCTGCGACGGTTTCTTGATCCTGCGAGCTCGATCGGTGCGGATTCCGCCGTCTCGATGCCGCACGCGTTGGCGAACTGCTCCGGGCTCAGCCCGTCGGCCGAGTTCATATCGCAGCGGCCGAACGGGGGCGCCCCCTCCGGCAGGCCGCCGCCGTACCCGGAGCCGTCGGTGTACTGATGAGCCACCTTGCCCGGGTACGGCGGGTTGTGGCCGTAGGCGGCCACAACGAGGCGGATGCCCGGCGGTTTGTGCGGCCACAGATTGTTGAGGTCGCCGACATTGCCGTAGCCGATCACCTTGCGCGTCGACCCCAGGTACTCGCCGACCGCCTCGTAGGTGGCGTTGATCGCCAGCGAGCGGTCGCCGCGGATCTGTCCGCCCCACGACTCGACGTCGAGCATCGCCGCCATCCGCGGATGCGGCGTGCCGACCATGGCCTTGAACGTGTCGACCGTTTGCTCCCAGTTCGGCCGCCAGACGAAATAGGCGATGAAGAACGTCAGCCGCCCGCTGTCGGTGTTTCGCCGACACCAGTCGTAGTTGTGCGACCACCGGTGGTCCCGGTAGGTGCCGTCGTTGGACCGGATGCACAGCACCCGGTAGGGGTAGCTGTCGTCGACGCCGACCTGCCACTCGGACACGTCGGCGTACAGGGTGTCAACCACACCCCCAGTGTGTCCCGGACCTACGACAACGAAACGACGACGCCGGGCGTGATCGGATCGGCGTGCAGCTCAAGGGATTCCGCGGGCGTGCCGGGAGGCACGTCGAACGCGATCATCAGGTCGGCCGTCGCGCCCGGTGCCAGGTCGGCGGCGGTGCTCTCCAGATAGGCGGTCGCCACGTTGTCGATGTCGTAGACCGTGTCGCCGGCGTGCAGCTTCTGGAACATCGCGACGAACGCCGCCGGTTCGGGGCCGACGTGGGTCACCGCCAGGTGGACGACGACGAACTCGCCGACGGCCTCTGTCACGACCGAATCGTCGGGCGTGCTGACTCGATCGCCCCTGTCGACCTCGAGGAGCGTGAACTCCAACGGTCCGTCGGCGACCGCGCCGCCGACCGGCGGCGGGTCGGCCGTCGGCGCCCCGGTACTCGGCTTCGTCCCGCCGGGGATGCCCCACCCGTTGGATTCCGTGGACTCGGTGGCCTCGCTGGTGGGCGGGTCCTGTGCCGTGATCCGGGCGCCAGGGTCCTCGCGAATCACGAAGCCGTACACCGAGACTGCGATCAGGATCAGCAGCAGCACACCACACAGCGCGGCGTAGGCGAGCAGCGTCTTCTTGCGATCGTCGGTGGCTGCCGTGTCCGACGTGAACGGCGGGGCCTGCGGGTAGCTCGGCGGCAGCGGCGCCACCGTCGACGCCGACGGCGGCGCTCCCCACGACGACGGTGGTTGGGGTAGCTGCACCTTTTCCGTCGGCTGGTCGACGGGTCCGGGCCGCTTGACGATCTCGGTGGCCTGCTCGCCGGCCTCAGGCTCGGGCCGTGTGACGACCTCGGTCACCTGCTCGCTCGGCGCCTCCGCGGGCGGCGTGGCGGGGGAGCGGTGTTCGGTCCAGGCGGTGCCGTCCCAGTAGCGCTGCCCGCCGGAACCGTCGGGATCGGGATACCAGCCCGCGGGTGTCGGCGGTGTGGTCATCGAGCAGAATCCTCCCCCCACCCGCCCCGCGGGCGCTGAGCACACGGCAGATTAGCGCACGTAGATCGGGTTCGCTGGGTTTACGGGGTGGGCGTCAGGCGCCCATCAGCATGCGCCACTGCTCGAGGTTGCTGGCGCGGTACACGTAGTTGGAGCGCTTGACCTCCGACAGCGCGGCGCTCGGCTCGATCGAGTACCAGTGGCCGGGAAACACCGTCGGATCGCCGGACAGCTGGGCCAGCGCCTGCAGGCTGCGGAACATGTCGTCGACGTTGCCGCCGGGGAAGTCGGTGCGGCCGCAGCCCTCCAGAAACAGGGTGTCGCCGGCGACCAGGCGGCCGTCGACCAGGAAGCACTGGCTGCCCGGCGTGTGGCCGGGGGTGTGCAGCAGTTCGATCTCGATGGCGCCGACCTTGACGATGTCGCCGTGCTGATGCTCGGTCAGCTCGCTGCGGGCGATACCGGTGATTCGCGAAACCCAGTCCGCCTCAAGGGCGTTGACGTGAATCGGCGCGCTCTGACGTTCCATCATCTCGGCGAGGCCCTTGAGTTCGAAGCCCATCATCGAGCCGCCGACGTGGTCGGGGTGATGGTGGGTGACCAGCACGCCCGACAGGTGCATGCCGTCGGCCTCCAGCGCGTCGAGAAGGTCACCCGCGGCGTAGGCCGGGTCGACGACGACGGCATCGCCGGTCTCGCGGTCGCCGATCAGGTAGGCGAAGTTGCGCATCTGGGCGGCGATCATGTCGCCGGCGGCGAAGTCGCGGCCGGACAGCAGCTGCCGGAAGTACAGGCGGTCGGTCATGCGTCCAGTATCTAGTCGGCTAACTGCGCTCGCGCAGCCGGACCATCCGGGTGGTGCTGCTCTCGTCGAGTTCGACGATGTCGCCGCGGGAGCGCAGGAAGTCGCTGAACGACTTGAAACCCAGCGATCGCTCCGAGAACGACGGGTCCATCCGCTTCATCTGGGCCTTGACCGCCGAGTTGTGCAGCCAGTCGGCGTCGTCCTTCTCGTGCCCGATGCGCATGGCACGCTCGAGCAGGGCGGTCGCGGTGGCCTGTGGGTCGGGCGGCTCGGGTTCGGCCGCCTCCGCGGCGGTCTTCTTGCGGGGCTTCTTGGCCGGCGGCTGCGCGACCGGCACGCCGGGCAGCGCGTCGTAGCTGACGTACTCGTCGCAGGCGGCGGTCAGCGAACGGCTGATCGAGCCGGTGATGCCGATGCCGACGACGTAGCGGCCGAGCCGCCGGCAGCGCTGCGCCAGCGGGATGTAGTCGGAGTCGCCGGCGACGATGACCACGTGCGTCAGGTCGGGCAGCCGGAACATGTCCTCTACGGCGTCGACCGCCAGCCGGATGTCGGCGCCGTTCTTGGCGTAGGCGGCGGCCGGGAACAGCTGCACCAGGTCCAC
>ENA-UOVV01001446-UOVV01001446.1-compost-metagenome-genome-assembly--contig:-NODE-1446-length-17326-cov-21.668577_pt1 | contig 17326 bp, 12 predicted proteins | sample MGYA00238155_ERZ761577 | MGnify/ENA primary metagenome ERZ761577 (study PRJEB28898, sample SAMN06268775) | compost metagenome | isolation source: Emeryville, CA | place: USA:Emeryville, CA | collected...
GCACGCGGGGGGTGACGGTGCCGTAGTGCTACCTACGCACTTCTTCCGATCCCCCTGCGTGCGGCGCGGCTGTCGCGGTCCTGGGGCCCGGGGTCGAAGACGCGGCCGGTCTCATCGACTCGTACCTGTCGCAGTTTCACCGCTTTCATCGCCCCGGCTGATTTGTAGAAATACTTGAACGGGTCGTCCCGATCGGCATCGCGCGCCTTGAGTGCTCCGCCCTCGCGGTTACCGGCGAAGGCGACCATTCCTGGGCTGAACTTCACCACGCGTGCAATTGTGTATCCCTGGTCGGGATGCTCATAGGCCACCATGTCGTTCTGGTGCAGGCTGAGCACCCGCCGCGCGGCGGGGTGCGGACGCCGGTCTTCGCCATTGGACTTCGGACGGTGCGCGTCGAACATGGTGATGACGTCCTCCACCCACTTGCCGTTGGGCAGTTCCCAGACGTCGTAGCGGTAGTTGGCGTCGCCCTTGTAGCCCTTGTAGGCCCTACCTTCGGCATCGCGGATCGGCACCACGCTCACTGGCTCGACGATCCGCACATGCCGGATGCCCTTGTAGGGTCCGCTGGCCGCAAAGGCCTGCAGCGCCGCCGTGAGGTCCTTGCCGCTCAGGCCTCGGATGGCACCGTAGAGCGCATCGGCCAGCCGCCGGTCTCGGATCAGTGGCAGTTCCTTCTCGGTGATGCTGCCGAAGGGGATGCGATGCACCACCAGCGGCACGCCCTTTCGCGTCTCGCCGGTAAAGCCATAGGCGGTGTCGTTGTGCAGCTGTCCCGCCGTGCGCCCGCCTTCGCCGGGCCTGGGCAGCGAGCCGTGATCCGGCTTGTGGCTGACCACGATCCGGTCGATCACCGCCTTCACGTCGTCACGGAAGGTCGGCCAGGGGGGCTCGATCTTGCCGATGGTCTCCTCCAGCGCCAGTGCCTCGCGCCCGCCAGCGGCTGTCGCTATTCGCTGCAGCAGGCTGCGGGTCGTGACCCCCACCACGATGGCGTCGATGGCATGGTGGCGGTGGTCATTGCGGTTCTTGGCGTTGTGATCTGACAGAACCGTGTTGAGCCCCCATTGCCGGCGCAGCATTTCGGTCATCCGCCCGGGGATAACACGCACATGGTTGCGCCGTTGGAACACGCCCCACTCGTCGGGTTCCTCATCGTCGTAGAGTGCGCCGAGATACTCATGCGCCAGCCGCGAGAGATACTGCGTATCGGTCAGCTGCCGGGCAATGAAGCTCTCTTCTTCCTTGAACTTGTCCATGGCGTCGCGGCCGAAGCGCCACCGCTTGTTCCGCGGCAGGCGCTGTGCCCGCGCCAGTATCGCGTCGTAGCGGCCGGTCCACTGGTGCACATCGGCCGGGGCATGGTTGCCCTTCTGGTGGTTGCACTCCTTGTGGCAGACGATGCGGTTGGCCTGGCTGTCATCGAGGGTCTGCGACCACGGCAGGATGTGGTCCACGTCCACCGCCGCCGAGAACAGGGTGGCGATGCCGATCGGCTCTCCGCAATAGATGCACTCCCGCGCTAGCGGCTGCTCCGGGTTCAGCTCCTCCCACAGCTTGAGCAGCAGCCGGTTGTAGCCGTTGTCGGCCTGCCCGAGCTCGCGGAGGTGTTCCGAGCGGCGCTCGGCCTCGCGTGTGTTCCTCGCGATATCGAGGTTGACCTTTCTCTTCTCGTCTTCGCTGAGCTTCAGCTCCCGCGCCAGTTCCAGCGCAATCTGCTCCGGCCGGCCATATTTGCGGATCAGCGCGTTGGTCAGCTTCTGCAACTGGTTGAGGCCGATATGGATGGTCGGGTTGGTGATGCGCCCCTTGCGGACATCATAGGGGTCGTCAGGGTCCTCGCTCCCAGGGGGGATGCGGCGCGCCAGCACTTCCTGGTATTTCGGCAGTTCCGGCAGGGCATCCCCGGTTTTCGCCAGCGCATGGTCGTAGCCCGCCCGCTTCGCCGCCTCCGCTTCAGGGATGACCTCGGCCCGGAGTTCGGCAAGAATCTCTGTAAGCGCAGTCGGCCCCAGACGGGCGTAGCCGTCAGGCAGGCGGGCCCCGACGATGGCGTCGCGCTGCTCGGGGCCCAACGAAAACTCCGCCTCCAGCCAGGCATGCAGCGCCAGCGGATCTTCCACTTCAAGCAGCTTGAGCACGATCTCGGTCCGCCGCTCCGGCGCAAACTCGAACCATCCCTGGCCGAAGCGCGATTTGGCTGAAAGCTCCGCCGCCACCTCATCGCCTTTCAGCTTGGTGCGGCTCTCGGTCTCCTTGTTGAAGCGCGCGCCGTGCGGTGCCTTGATGGTCTTGCGCAGGCTGGCGAACGTCGCTTCCCGCTGGCTCGTCAGCTGCTTAACCAGTGCGTCGCGTTCATAGAGCGTCAGGTTGCGGCTGCTCAGGTCCGGCAGCACCAGCCGCAACTCGTTGATTTCCTTCACCAGCCGGAACTGCTGAAAGAGTGGATGCCCCTTGGGCAGGCGCTCCTCGCTGGGGTTGAAGCTGCACTTGCCGACCTTCGGCCGCTTGAGCGGCCGTTGGAAGAACATCACCCGCTTGAGGTGCTCTCCGCGCTCGGGCGTCAAAAGGGCAGGGTGGTGCTCGGCTTGCGCCGCCCAGATCGCGTCGAACTCGGCCTCGAGAAAGCTGCGCTCGGGATAGAAGCCGTAGCCCTCTTCCTCCTTGCCGTCCTCGCCACTCATGCGCGACGGGCGGACGCGCACCCAGCTGCCCGCCTCCCGCCGCTTGAACAGAAACTCGCCCAGCGTCCGCGCGCCCGCAGCGTCCATCGCGGTGCCGAGCCGCGAGATGCCGCTGGCGATCTGACCCTGCTCGTTGTCGCGACGGTCGGTCTTGCGGTTTGATTTGAAGCCGCGGCGCTGGTTGAGGTGAAACAGGGCCCGGCCGATATGAAATGGCGGCAACTTCTCGTCCAGTGCCCGCGCCCGCAGCGCATAGACGTTCGCGGCAATGGTGCCGCTCCGGTCATTCGTCTCCGCCACCAGCGCCTTGCGGGCCTCCGCCGTGTCCGGCATCAGCCCGAACTGCGTCAGCGTGTCGAGCACGGCACGCCGTCTCCGCTTGTAGCGATCGCGCCGCCGCGCCATGCCTCGTGCCACCCGCCGCCCCTCGGCCAGTGATGTCCCCGATTTCGGCTCCCGGCCGTCGGAGAAGATTCTTACCCCAGCATCGATGATCCCACAGGGTTCTCCTCGATCATCGAGGCGAAGTACCGCCCAACCAATGGAGTTGGTGCCCATGTCCAATGCAAGTCCGTGCATGAAATCCCCCAATTACATGCCTCGCGACGAAGTCACTCGTGTGCAGGTACGCCAGTGCTCCTCCTCGCAAACCCCTTAGGATGCATGTCGATGGCGATCCGGCAAGATTGCTGCGCTAAGGCAGCAATTTTGCGCCGAGCTGATCCTGCAGCTTCGATGATACTGTTATTGCATCACACGCAAAACAAGAGATGCAAGAAACATTATGAGCGCAAGTCTGGGGTGCATCCTGTCGACGAAACTACCTATGCGGGGGGGTGGGCGGTTGACAGGAGATGTCAAAATCGCAATAGTTCGGATACGGCCTAGCAGTTCAGAGAAGTCGGTCCGGCTGTTAACAAGTCGTACACGACACCAAATAAGGCCCTCGCTCCGGCGAGGGCTTTTTGCTTGTGCTGGTACCGGTAGACGATGCTACGCCGAACCCTGCCCGGCCAATGCCGCGTCGAAGCGCTGCCAGGTCCGGGTCATGTCGATGACGGAGCGGGCTCGGCGCGCTTCATCCATGGTGAGTGCCAGCAGTCCGGCCTCGAGTGCATCCACCACCGATACCGGTAACGGTGCGCCGTCGACGAGGTGGCGGCAGATGTCGCGGGCCATCTGCTCGTCGGCGCCATAATGGGCCGACAGGTCGTTCACCGTATAGGTCCGGTCGATCAGCCGCTCGGACGTGTGGCTGTCCGTGACCTTGAAGTAGTTGCGCACGAAGTCCCCCTCGGCCTGCCCCTTGTGGCCGATCACGGCGAAGCGCCGGAAATCGTCGGGCACACTGAGATTGGTGTGGAACGACAGTACCGCGCCGTTCTCGTACTCCACCATCGCCGTCTGGAAGTCGATGATGTCGCCATCGCTGTCGAACACCTGGTCGGTGCCCTCCCAGCCGCTCGGCTTGCGATGATAGACCTCGAGGTCGTTGACGCCACGTGCCTGCGGCGCGTGCTCGGGCGTGAAGATTTTGCGCCCGCCGAAGCTCACCACGCTCTTCGGACGGCAGCCGATGACGCCGTTGTAAAGATCCAGGTCGTGGCAGCATTTTTCGAGCATGAAGCTGCCCGAATAGCGTTCATAGCGCCGCCAGTCACGCATGAAGAAGGCGCCATGATAGGGCGGGATATGCTCGGATGCCTCGATCGAGGCGATGTCGCCGAGCAGCCCATCGGCCTGCGCCTGCCTCAGGTCGCGGTAGAGTGGCGCATAACGCAGCACGAGCCCAACCATCAGGTTGTCCGAGCCGTAGCGCGCGATGAGCGACGCAATCTCCATCGTCTCCTCGACCGTCACCACCACCGGCTTTTCCGTGAACACCTTCAGTCCGCGCTCTAGCCCGGTGCGGATATGGCCCAGATGCAGGTGGTTGGGCGACCCCACCATCAGCAGGTCGAGCTGCTCCGCGTCCAGCATGGCTTCAAGCGAGGGGTAGTGTGTGCCCACCGCTATGCCGTGCTGCCCGGCATAGGGCAGGCCGGCCGGCGCCGGGTCCACATGACCGACGACCTGGAAATCGGCGCGTTCGGCCGAAAACACTCGCGCCAGATAGGCCAGCCGATACCCCAGCCCGACGATCCCGACTTTCATGGATACTCCTCTCCCTTTTGGCGCCGCGCCACACTCTTGCACCATACATCGCAGCTCGCGGGAATAAGCGGCCCTGCTGCAGCCGGTAGATCGGCCAAGCGAAGAGGCCCCAAGCGCGATCGTCCGCTCCGACCCCGACAGCAGGCCCAGCCTGACGGCCGGGAATCCGCCGCGGCTCGGGTCTGGACGCCGCCGGAAAAGATGTGTCCCGCTACCTCGAGCTCCCGCTTGACGCCGCGTCACGCTTTCGGCACATACGGTGGCACCTCGCGGGTGTAGCTCAATGGTAGAGCAGAAGCTTCCCAAGCTTACGACGAGGGTTCGATTCCCTTCACCCGCTCCAGCCCCCATCGAGCCACAGGTTTTGCACGACGCGCAGCAAGCGCGAGCCGCCAAGAGCGACAGCCTCGTGCCGCTGGCGCACCCTCGCGATGGTGCGGCGTCAGCGGACGGCCGCTACTCTCCAGTGGTGAGTGTGTTCCGGGGTGGCGGAAAGCGTCGTGCTGGCGACAGGCTTGCTGTCGATCACCGCCTTGCCCGTCAGCAGGGCGTGGACGGCGAACGGGGGGATGACGAACACAAACACGAACAGGAAGAGCGGGTAGCGCATGACCCACCCATGGCATGCCCAGCGTTCTGTGAGCGGTATGTCCTGCGTCTTGCGATAACGGCCGGATAATCCGGCCGGCGCAACTTTAACGGGCGGGGCGCTGCTCGCTATCGAAAGCGATACTGAGGACGGATTCGAGCGTCAGGTAGGCCCGCACCAGCCGGAACAGCACATATTCGGGCAGGTACAGCACCGCCTTGACATGGCCATTGGCCAAGGCGGCGATCACTCCCATCAGGGCCGGCGCCCCAAGGAGGACGGCGAGCACAGCCTGCCCGGTGAGCGGCGTCGTGGGGTCGAGGCTCAGCCCCAGGTGCATGGCACCGAAAATCACGAGCGGCACCGTCATCGCCCGGCGAGCCGAGTTGAGCAGCATGAAGGGCAGGATCACCTTGCCGCGCAACGACGGGCGCCAGTCGTCGAGATAGGAGCGGTTGCGCGCCGACACGTGATAGACCGAGCGGAACCAGCGCATCCGCTGCTCGCGCAGGTGGTGATAGGTCGCCGGCACCTCGGACACATACTGCACGCCTGGATCGCCGACGATGCGATAGCCCATCTCGCCGATGCGGAGCGACACGTCTGTATCCTCGCCGTTCATGCCCTGCACGAACCCGCCAGCCTGGCGCACCGCCTCGGTGCGGTAGGCCGCGAACATGCCGGGCACGCCGACAATGCCGTCAATGGCGCCATAGGCCACCTGATAGTAGCCGTGCTTGAGCAGCACTTCGAGCAGTCGCGAGCGGTCGAAGGGACCGGTGCCAGGTGGCAGCGGGACGCCGCCGACCACGCCGGTGGCGGGGGCGGAGAAATGCCGCATAGCCCGCGCGATGGCATCGGGCAGCACCTGCGTGTCGGCGTCGATGCGGATCATGAACTCCGTCTCGATCTCGTCGACGCCACGATTCAGCGCGACAGCCTTGCCCGGAGTGGGTACGTCGAGCACCCGACCGGTGGCATGCGCCAGCGTTGCCAGCGAGCGCTCCGCGACAGCCACCGTGTCGTCGGTGGAGTTGTTGTTAAGCACGATGACTCTGACCGTCCCGTCATACTTCTCTGCCGCCCCGTCGATGGCCGCAAGCGTCCGGGCGATCACGTGAGCCTCATTGTGCGCCGGAACGATGACGGTGACGGGCGGCGCGAAGTGTCCGGGCGGGCGCAGCAGCGCCTGCACCGTGCCCCAGACGTAAAGGATGAAGAACAGCGCCGGAAGGAAGAGGAACACGCCCGGCCCGGTGCCGCCGAGCAGGGCGACGTTGCGCAGGTCGCTGATCAGTGGCAGGTCGAGGCTGTCGACAGCAACTGACGTGCCGATGGCGCCGGCAAGCGCGACTAGGAGGGGGAACCAGCCGGCCCGCCGCGCCAGCCGGCGCTCCGGCACCGTGACGCGGGCTGGCATGCTGCCATGGTCGAGGAGCTTCAGCGAGAAAACGAAGAAGCCGATCAGACCCGAGAGAATCTCGACCACGTCGAGCGAATAGAGCAGGCCAAGCGAACGGTAGGCGAGGATGTTGATGAGGTCGAACGCCCCGCAGAGCAATGCATAGGTGACGATCAACTCGCCGAGGAACTTTGCGCGCTTGAGCGCCCCCGCCCCGACCACCACGGCGAAGGCGATGTAGAACGAGACGATGAAGATCCGCAGCGGCACGGAGTGTGTGCCGGAGTAGGGCGAAAAGACGATGTCGCGGTTGGGGAAGACGGAGGCGAACTCCGGCACCACGTTCACCATCAGCAGCAACAGCACGCTGACCCCGGTGAACAGCGCCAGCACGGCCGGCGCTGCCCAGATCGAAAGCGGCTGCGTCAGCTTGGCCGGAGCGCTGTCGACCGACCAATACTGATGCGTGCCTGATGCCTCAGCGGCCGGTGACGATGACGACGACATCGTCCGCACCCAGGTGCTGGAGGGCTGTGCCAAGCTCGGTGCCTGGTTTGACCACGGCGAGCGAGCGGCCGTTATTGGTAGCGACCGGCATCACCAGCTGCGCCGACGGCCCGGCGAGGGCAAGGGCGGCAGCGGCTCCGTTGCGCGTCACCGCCTTCAGGCGCACCGGTGCATCGCCGTCGAAGCGCATGTCGGTGCGTCGCGGCAGCAGCAGCTGGAGCAGTTCACTGGCCCGGCCAGCCTGGGCGAGATCGAGCCCCTCGGCGTCGAGGGTGATCTGCGGGCTTGCCGCCAGCCGTTCGATGAGCTGTGCCCACGCGATAGTGGCGGGAGCGCTGTCCCGCAGGCTCGATTCGGGCAGCAGCTGGGCCTGTGCGTCAGGCGGGCGGGTGCAGATGCCCTGATTCGGCGTCGTGTCCACCAGCTCGACCATCAGCGTGTTGGACGGCAGCATGCGCTCGGCCGGCAAAGCGACGTCGAAGGCGAGCGTGTCGGTGCTGCCCGCCACGCGGTACGTCTCGATCAGGTTGCCGTTGAGCGTGACGCGCACCACCCAGTCGTTGCCGGCGGCGAGCGGAGTTGCCTTGAGCCGCAGCGCAAAAGTCTCGGGCAGCGAGCCGCCCGGCATGTCGGCCGCGTTGAAGGGCACAGTCCAGCGGCGCGAGCCGCGGAACGACTTGATGATGGTTTCGGCGCCGAGGTCGGCGACGGTCACCGGCCCGCTAATGGGCAGCGGCAGCGACGGCGACGCGGCCGACACGAGCGCCATCACGGCCTCTTCGCCGGCAAGCATCGCTCTTGGCTCGGACTCGCTGGCGCTCACCGTAACGGCATGACTGGTGACGAGGACGCTTGTCTCCCCCGGCCCGCCAGGGCTGAGCCGCGCATCGATGCCGGCTCGCTTGAGCTGCTGGCTGGCCCAAATGGCGAGCCCCATGTCACCCTGGTTCGATCCCGGCTGCAGCGCCAGGCTGCCGGGTGAGGCGAGCAGCACGCCGGTCGTATCGGAAGGGGCCGTGGCCGACACGAGCTCGAGCCGGCTGTCCGTCGTCAGCGTTACCGCGCTGCCCGAGTTGGCGGCATCGGTGGGGCAGATCTGCCCGGAATTGGTGGTGCCCCGTCCCGCCATATGCAGCACCAGCCGGTCGCCGCTGAGGTCGGCGGCGGTCAGCTCGATGCGCGCCCGATGCGTATGGCGACCGCTGTCCAGCACGAGCTGGCCGCGCGGCGTGCCGTTGACGCTCAGCGTCAGCAAGCCGTCGCCATGCTCGGTCAGCTGCGTGTCGAACACGAGGTTCAGCGCGCCCGACAGGTAGTTGGCGCCGCGCGGCACGCGGAACACGAGCTCCGACTGGTCGGGGAACCCGGCGAGCCCCACCCATGCAGCAGCACGGGGGCGCTCGAGGGCGAGCGTAAACGTCTGCGGTCTGGCTTCGCCGTTGTCCTCGGCTCCGGTCAGCGAGCCGATGCCGTCAACGGCACTCGCCAACCCGTCGGACACCGAGCGGAACACCGTCGTGACGTCGCCACTGCGGGAATACAGCATGGCAAACCCCACGATGGCGAAGCTTAGAAGGCCAATGGCGATGAGGCGAGCCAGGTCGCGCATCAGGCCGCGTCCGCGCGCAGGTGCACGACGCCCGGACGGTTGTCACGCGTCCACAGCGAACGGGCAGGTACTGCATCGAGATTGGCCCGATGGCGGTACTTCTCGACGATCTCCAGCGTTTCGGCCAGAAGGCCGTCGCGCAGCAGGATCGGCTCGAGCCCCAGCGCGCGAAAACCGCGGTTAGACACCTTGAGCGTGTTCTCAGGCGCTTCCTTTCGCGGGTTATCGACCATCGCCACGCTCGCGCCGGTGATGCTCGCTACCAGATGCGCCAGGTCGCGGACGCGATGGGTCTCGGCCACCTGGTTGAGAATCTTCACGCGGTCGCCGCGCTTGGGCGGATTGGCAACCGCGAGCGATACGCAGCGCACCGTGTCCTGGATGTTGATGAAGGCACGCGTTTGCCCGCCCGTGCCATGCACGGTGAGCGGATGGCCCGTCGCTGCCTGCATGAGGAATCGGTTCAGCACGGTGCCGTAGTCGCCGTCATAGTCGAAGCGGTTGATCAGCTCGGGGTCGAGCCGCGTCTCCTCGGTCTGCGTGCCCCACACGATGCCCTGGTGCAGGTCGGTGATCCGCAACCCGTCATTGCGGGCATAGAATTGGAACAGCAACTGATCCATCGACTTGGTCAGGTGGTACACACTGCCTGGCTGGGTCGGGTAGAGGATGGAGCGCGGATACGTGCGTCCGTCGGGCCCGGACACCGCGACATCGAGGTAGCCCTCGGGCAGCTCGAGGCCGTCGCCGTCATAGCCGTAGACGCCCATCGTCCCGAGATGGACGAGGTGCGTGTCGAGCCCCAGTTCCACCAGTGCCGCCAGCAGGTTGTGGGTGCCGGAGATGTTGTTGTCCACGGTGTAGCGCTTGTGTGCGGCATCGCGCATCGAATAGGGCGCGGCACGCTGCTCGGCGAAGTGAACCACGGTATCGGGCCTGATCTCGGCCAGCAGGTCGCGCAACAGCACCGGATCCTTTGCGATATCCACAGCCTCGAACCGGATGGATTTTCCGGTAACGCGCTTCCACGCGGCAAGCCGCGAAGTGACGTCGGCAATCGGCGTCAGGCTGCCCGCGCCGAGTTCGGCATCGATGCGCCGGCGCGAAAGATTGTCCAGAATGGTGACGGTGTGTCCTTCAGCGGACAGCCGCAGCGCCGTGGGCCAGCCGCAGAAGCCGTCGCCACCGAGAACCACAATATTCTTATTCAAAGTCATACCCCTATGTGCCTGCCGCATGCGTCAACCAGCGGGAGCTAGCGGCGGGCCTCAGGTATGTGGTCAGCGTCGGTTTCGCTAGACGTCAACGTTAACATTTGACTAAGAAAGCAGCATGCCTGCTCTTCCAAAATAGCATGACAGACTAAATTTTCTACCGCAGACGACATACTGCCGCTTGTGCTGAGGAGGAAAAGAGAAAATCATTCCAGCTGCGCGCGCTGCGAGGCAGCGTGCCGTCTCCTTGTGCATGACTCCTCCCCTCAGGTTGATGGGTCGCCCACACGTTGGCATCGCCCATGTGCTTCCCCACGCCTCGAGCGGGTGCGGCGGAAGCCTGCCAGGCAATCGGTCGCGGGGCGGTAACTGCTGGGTCGCCTTGACAGGTGGAGCCCCCTGCGACACGCAAGGATTGGTCCCATGCGGGGCGCCGGGCCTCGACTGACGAACGGAGAGCGAAGCGAGGTGAGTTCGGACGCGATTGTGCTGGAGGGCATCAGTCACCGCTATGGCGGGCGGCTTGCCCTCGACAATGTCAGTCTCAGCGTGCCGCAGGGCCACTCGATGGCCCTGCTCGGGCCGAACGGGGCCGGCAAGTCGACGCTGATGAACATCATGTGCACCGTGCTGCGGCCCGCCGCCGGCAGCGCGATCCTTGCCGGCCACGACATTCGGCGCCAGTCTGCGGATGCGCGCAGCCAGATCGGCGTCGTCTTCCAAGAGGACACGCTCGACGACCGTCTTAGTGCGTGGGAGAATCTGGAGTTCCACGGCCTCGTCTACGGGATGGACAAGCCGGCCCGCGTGCGCCGCATCGAAGAGATGCTGGCGCTGGTAGAACTCACCGAATGGGCCGAAAACCCGGTGCGCACCTTTTCGGGCGGCATGAAGCGCCGCCTCGAGATCGCCCGTGCCCTGATGCACGAGCCGCGCATCCTCATCCTTGATGAGCCCACCGTAGGCCTCGACGCGCAGACGCGGGGCAAGATCTGGTCGTACCTTGTCCAGCAGCGGCGCGAGCGCAACCTCACCGTCTTCGTCAGCACCCACTACATTGAGGAAGCGGAGAGCTGCGAGGCGATCTGCGTCATCGACCAGGGGCGGGTGCAGGCAGTGGGCGCCCCCGAGACGCTGAAGGCGCAGTACGGCACGAGCCTGATCCGCTGCCTGCCACGCGACGCCGGCATCCGCCGCCGGCTGCTCGAGAAATGGCCCGGGGCGCAGCAGCTCTCCGGCGACCGGCTTGGGATCACGGTCGACGACGGGACCAGCATCGACGCTTTCTTGGGCGAGTTCGGCTCGTCGCTCAAAGAGATCCAGATCGACGAGCCGAGCCTCGAGACGGTGTTCCTCGCCCTCACGGGCCGGGAACTGCGCGAGCGCGACGAGGTGAAGCCCAACGCACGCGGCAAGCGGAACAAACGGCTATGAGCAAATTCTCCACCCTGCGGCGGGGCATCTATGCCGTGTGGCTGCGCGAGATCATGCGCTCCTTCCGCGACCGGGGTCAGCTGATCGGCGGCGTGTCGCGCCCCATCATCTGGCTGCTGATCCTCGGCATCGGGCTCAATCCCTATTTCCGCGGCGAGATCTATGGCGAAGTGCGCTTCGTCATTCCCTTCACCTACCTGCAGTTCCTCTTTCCGGCCGTGATCGTCCTCAACATCATGTACACCTCGATCCTGTTCGCGGTGTCGATGATCTGGGACCGGGAGTTCGGCTTCCTGCGCGAGGTGCTGGTGTCGCCCATGCCGCGCTGGGCCGTCCTGTTCGGCAAGATCCTCGGGGGCAGCACGGTGGCTACCATGCACGGCCTGCTGGTGCTGATCCTCGCACGCTTCGCCGACGTGACGCTGGGCTGGGACCAAGTGGCGCTGGCGCTGGTGCTGATGTTCCTCCTCTCCTTCGGTCTCACCTCGTTTGGGGTCATCCTGGCGTCCCGCGTCCGCAGCTTCGAGGGGTTTGGGGTGTTCTCCAACACCATCATCCTGCCGCTCTACTTCTGCTCGTCCTCGGTCTTTCCGCTTGATCCTTCGCTGACGCGCACCCAGGCCGCCGCCACCTATCCCGAGTGGCTGACGCTGCTGGTGCAGATCAACCCCATCACCTATGCGGTCGATGCGATGCGCGGCGCCCTTATCAGCTACAGCCAGTTCGATCCCCTGCTCGGGCCCGGCATCATTGCGGCGGGCGCTGTGCTGTTCTTCGCCATCGCGCTGGTGGACTTCCAGCGGCAATGACCACGCAAGGCGCCATTGGCCGCGGTTCGTGGCGCCGCTGGCGCACCGTCGGCCTCAATCTCGCGGGCGCCGCGCTGCTGCTGTGCGGGCTGACCTTCCTGCCGCCCGACAACTCGCTGGCCGAGGTGCGGAAGAGCGGCGTGCTGCGCGTCTGCGTGCCGGAGTCGATGCCGCCGCTCGTCACCGACGATCCTGCGCGGCCCGGCTACGACCTCGAACTGCTCGACCTGATAGCGAAGGAGCTCGGCGTGCGCCTCGCGGTCAACCGCAATTCGGCTATCGGCGCCGACTTCAACCCGCGAAATTGGCGCCTTACCCGCGCCCAGTGCCAGATAATCGCCGGTGGCGTTGCCGACAACGAGCCGGCCCGGAGCTTCCTCGAACTGCTCCCGACGGGTCTCCACACGGGTTGGGCGGCCATCGGGCCGGATGACATGTTGTCGCAGGGCGGGGGCACGGCGGCCGTTTTTCCGGGTCCGATCGGGCTCGATCGGCTGGCTTTAAGTCGCTATCTCCGCTCGAAAAAGTTCCGAATACTAACTATTCCGGCGGCGTCGCAACTAATGCCGGCTTTGGCCGATGGAACAGCCGACATCGTTATCAGCGATAGACAGACGCTCGCCGCGCTCAACTCAGCGAATGCCCCGATTCATTGGCTTTCCGAGAAGGAACTCGGCGTGCTTGATCTTGCATTCGGCCTCTGGAAGGGGGACGCGACGCTGCTGCGCGCCATGCGGGACAGTCACCAGAAACTGATCTCGTCGGGGTTGGCAGATAGTTTGTCGACACGCTACGGAACCGCCGTGGACGCAACGACAGGCCCCTGATAGGACCCCCCCGATCGGAACAACGATGCTCAGATAGGGGCGACATTAGGTTATCTTGCCATTCAGCCGGACTTATGCAGCCTTTGCGTTGCAGCTACACGCTGCCAATTAGAACGACCGGAATGGCGTTTTCCAACGTAAGGAGGACAATGTGAGTCATACGTCTCCGCGCGTTGCCGTCTGCATGGCACTTGCCATGTCGGGTCTGCTTTTGCCGACCCTGCCTGCACAGGCACAGGTATTTACTCAGGCCCAGGCGGAAGCCGGCCAGAAGCAATACGACGGTCAATGCGCAATGTGCCACGGAGCTGAGCTCCTGGGGCCTGATGCCCCGGCGCTCGTCGGCCGTGAGGTGATGGACAACTTCAGCACCGGAGCAGGCCTCTACGAGTACTTCTCGGTGGCCATGCCGCCGCAGGCTCCCGGCCAGCTGGGCAGCGAGACCTACGTCAATATCCTGGCGTACATCCTGCAGCGCAACGGCGCGCAGCCGGGCGACACGCCGCTGGACGCCGATCCCGACAAGCTTGCGGCCATCAACCTGACTGAAGTGACGTCGGTTGCTGCGCCGGTCGAGACCGCCGCGGCCGAGACCGAGGCCGCCCCCAGTGCGGTTCCCCAGGCCTTCACCTGGGGCAAGAAGCTGCCGTCGATCCTGCCCGAAGCCACGCCCGAACCTGCCGCTCCGGCGGTTCCGCAGGCTTTCACCTGGGGCAAGACCCTTCCCACCAAGAGCTGACCAACAAAGTGAGTTGCCCTGGTTCTGTCAGCCGCGCTCCGTGCCGGCGGCAGCCCAAGGCGGAGGACTAGATTGACCAAGAACTATCTGAAAACTGCACTGGCGCTCGCCGTCAGCCTGACGACCCTTGTCGGCGTTGCGAACGCCCAGTCGGTGCGTGAGAACTACGCTCCGGTCACCAATGACATGGTGCTGAACCCGCCCGCTACTGAGTGGCTGAGCTGGCGCCGCACCATCGACAACCAGGGCTACAGCCCGCTCGACAAGATCAACAAGGACACCGTCAAGGATCTCGAGCTCGCCTGGGCCTGGCCGATGGCCGATGTCGGTATCCAGGAAACCGCGCCGCTGATGCATGACGGCGTGCTGTTCCTGCAGACCAACAACAACATCGTGCAGGCGCTCGACGCCAAGACCGGCGACCTGATCTGGGAATTCCGCCCGGCTCTCGCCAAGATCCCGGCCGAGTGGGGCTACCAGCTCTACCAGTCGCGCCGCCAGAAGAACTCGATCGCGCTCTACGAAGACACCGTGGTTCTCACCACAGTGGACGCGCGCATCATCGTGCTCGGCGCCAAGGACGGCAAGGTTCTGCGTGAAGTGCAGGCCTTCGATGTCAACAAGGGCTACAGCTACACCGTCGGCCCGATCGTGGTGAACAACACGATCATCTCGGCCATCTCGGGCTGCTCGATCTCCGGCACCGCCGGCGGCTGTTACATCGTCGCGCACGACTTCGAGACGCTCGAGGAGAAGTGGCGCTTCAACACCATCGACGACCCGAACAACCCCGAGCAGCAGGCCAGCTGGGGCGATGTTCCGCCCGAGAACCGCTGGGGCGGCACGCCGTGGGCGACCGGTTCGTACGACCCGGAAACCAACACCACCTACTGGGGTGTCGGCATGCCTGCGCCTTACGCCGAACTCATCCGCGGTTCGGAAGACGGCAACGTGCTCTACACCAACTCGACCCTTGCGCTCGACGCCACCACGGGCGAGCTGAAGTGGTACTACCAGCACCTGCCCCGCGATAACTGGGACCTCGACAGCCCGTTCGAGCGCGTTCTGGTTGACGTCAAGGAAGGCGACGAGACCAAGAAGCTGCTGATCTCCGTCCCGGGCAAGAACGGTATCTTCTTTGCTCTCGACCGCGAGACCGGCAAGTACCTGTGGTCGCAGGAGACCGTGGTCCAGAACGTGGTCACCAGCATCGACGAAAGCGGCAAGGTCAACCTCAATGAAGAGCTGATCATGACCGCGCTCGGCGAATCTCCGCTGGTGTGCACCTCGGTGTCGGGTGGCAAGCTGTGGCAGGCGGGCGCTTACAGCCCCAAGACCCAGCAGTTCTACGTGCCGCTGACCGAGGCCTGCAACACCGTGGAAGCCACGCAGTCCGAGTTCACCGCCGGTAACGCCACCGGCGCAATGAAGTTCGGCCCGCGCGTCCTGCCCGAAGGCATCACCGAGGCTGGCCTCGTGGACGCCATCAAGGTCGGCACCACCAAGTCGGAAGGCGAAGGCTGGAAGGCCCGTCAGCGCGCTTCGATGACTTCATCGCTGCTGGCCACTGCCGGCGGACTGGTGATCGGCGGCGACGCCGGCCGCTACGTCAAGGCCTGGGACGACACCACCGGTGAAGTGCTGTGGCAGCAGCGCCTGAACGCTCCGATCGGCGGCTCGCCGATGACCTACGAGCTCGACGGCGAGCAGTACCTCGTGGTCCCGACCGGCTTCTCGGCCGCCGCTGGTTCGATTGCCGCCGCGTTCCCGGAAATCCCGCTTCCGTCGGGCACCGGCAACTCGATCTTCGTCTTCAAGCTGCCCAAGCAGTAAGTCGGCGACATCATCAGTCTGGAAGGGGGCCGAGCGGCCCCCTTCTGCTTTTCAACGAGGTACACATGTCCGTGAAGTCCATGCTCGGCGCCTTCGCCGCCGTGATGCTCCTCGCCGCGCCCGCCGCCGCCCAGTCCCTGCCCCAGCAGCTGCTGACCCAGGAACGGCCGGTGCAGGGCAACACCATCCGCGCCTGCGTCGATGAAACCAGCGCCGGTGCAAAGCTCGACCATGCCATCATGGATGCCATCGGCGACGCTCTCTTCCTCGAGGTCAAGTATGTGGAAGGCCTACACGGCTTTCCGCTCGATGGAGACGGCTATCTCGCCGAGCTCCAGATCCAACTCAACAACGATTGCGACGTCTTCCTCGGCGTGTCGGTGCAGCCCAACATGCCCTTCCCCGAATGGGCGAAGATCACCCGACCCTATGCGCGGGTGCCCTTCGTGCTGGTGACCGACAAGGACTATTCCGCCCTCGCCGACATTCCCTATGGCAGCACCATCGGCACGGCGCTCGCCAGCCTAGGCGAACGGGTTTTCGCCACCAGCGTAACGCAGCGCCCCAAGGACCAACGCTGGAAGCGGCTGCCCTACGCCGACTTCGCGCTCATGACGACGCGCATGCGCGAAGGCAAGCTTGCCGCCATGCTGCTCTGGCACCCCTCGCTGTTGCAGCTCGCCGAGGCCGATCCGACGGTGATGGACCTGCGCATCATTGGTCTGGATCCGGTGCCTACGGCCTCTGTGGAGGTCGGCGCGCTGGTCTCGTCGCGGAACACCTTCCTGCGCACCCAGATCGACCAGGCCATCGAAGAGCTGACGGCCGATGGCACCATCGATCGGATCCTCGACGAACTCGGCATTATCGGCTCGAGTCCGCTCTGATCAGCTCCGGGTCAGATAAGGCGCGAGCATGGCCCCGAAGTCAGGCCACCAGCCGAGGACGAGGATCACCACCAGCGCCGCCTGCACCGGAGCGACTGCCCGCCGGGTCTGGCGCTCCCGCTCGGGGAACGCCGCGAGCAGCAGCAGGCCGCCGGTCAGGCCGGGTAGCGGCAGCAGGTTGAGCGGCAGCGAGGCGAGGGCGAGCTTCTGCGTCGTATCGATCGCCTGCAGCACCGCATATCCCACCGTCCGCGGCAGCCCGTTGGCGACGAGCGGACGCACTGGATCGAGCGCCACCACCAGCGTCAGTCCTGCGAGCAGCGTGGCGACCGCGATCCCCACCAGCGCCACGCGCCCGCCCTTGAGGTCATCGGGCGTGACAAAGCGAAATCGCATCCAGGTCACGCGGAACAGGATCGCCATCGTGAGGCCGGGCAGCGACAGATGGGTGAACGGGTTGGCCGTGAACCCGACATCGTGCTTGGCCTCGGGCCGGCTCAGCAGACGGACCAACAGGGTCAACACCCCGCCGCTGACGGCTACAAATACCAGCGTGCCGACGATCCGCGACATGATGGCCTGAAGCGTCAGGTCGCTCAGCAGGTTCAACCGTTCGTCCTCCCCGGGGTGCCGGC
>ENA-UOVV01001448-UOVV01001448.1-compost-metagenome-genome-assembly--contig:-NODE-1448-length-17319-cov-4.255097_pt1 | contig 17319 bp, 15 predicted proteins | sample MGYA00238155_ERZ761577 | MGnify/ENA primary metagenome ERZ761577 (study PRJEB28898, sample SAMN06268775) | compost metagenome | isolation source: Emeryville, CA | place: USA:Emeryville, CA | collected...
CCCGCGTCGCCTGCGCGCGCGTGGGGAAACGAGGGTCACGCGCACGTCGCCCGTATCGCCGTGGAGTCCCTGCCGGAGCCACTGAAAGGGTTCTACGGCCGCAACCGCGGCTGGTTCGAGCAGGCATCCTCCCTGCCCGACCGCTGGCGCAACCGGCCCGATAAGGCCGAGGCGCCGCGGCACTTCCTGGACACCGAGAACTTCGGCTTCGGCCGGGACATGGCGAAGGTCCCGCGCCGCTTCTCCGAGGCCGTGAAGCTGCGCGGCTACGAGCAGCTTCGTAAGGACGGCGTGAATCCCTGGACGGTGCGCAAGCACTACGGCCTCCTGGTGCGCGCTCTGCGCGAGAAGCGCTGGGACGATGTGATGCTCCAGTCGGCCTACCTGTCGCACTACGTAGGCGACGCGCACGTCCCGTTCCACGCGTCCTCGAACTACGACGGTCAGTTATCACAGCCAGCGCAGAAGGGCATCCACTCCCGGTTCGAGTCGCGCGTGGTGGCGCGGTTCGTCACTATCCCCGACCTCAAGCCGGGCGCCCCGGAGAAGATCGGGGACCCGCTAGAGGCGACGTTCGCTACCCTTCAGGAGAGCGTCAACGCGGTGGAGGAGATCCTCACGGCCGATACCGAGGCGCTCAAGGCGGCGGGCAAGGACCCGGCAAAGGCTCAGCGCAGCGACTACAACGATGCCTACTTCAAGGCATTTGCGGCGAAGGCCAGGCCGGTCGCCGTGGCGCGGCTGGAGAAGGGCGGGCGGAGCCTGGCGGGGTACCTGGTGAAGGCCTGGGAGGAGGCAGGAAAGCCCGCCCTCCCGAGCGACTTCGAGATGACGGACCGCTTCGTCCCCTACGCGCCCGCGTTCGGGAACCGCGCTGCCGCGTCGGTCCCGCCGAAGGTAGCGGACGAGGTGAAGCAGGCCGCCCGCGCCCGCGCCGAGGTGATTCAGATCCCGTCGAAGGCGCTGAAGCGGGACGCGCCGGTGACGGTCCTCCTGCCGAAGGACTACGCCACAAGTGGGCTGCGCTACCCGGTACTGTACCTGCTGCACGGCGCGAGCGGCGCCCACGGCGACTGGAACGCGCGCAGCGGCATCGCCGCCTATACCGAAGATCTGCCCCTGATCGTGGTGATGCCGGACGCCGGGGGGAACTCCTTTTATACGAATACGCCGGGCATGGGCGCGGTGAACGACTACTTCGAGAAGGAGCTCATCGCGGCAATCGACGCAAAGTACCGGACCATCGCGGCCCGGGAGGGGCGGGCCATCGCCGGGCTTTCCATGGGCGGCTACGGCGCGTGGCGGATCGGGCTGGACCGGCCGCAGGACTTCTGCGCGGCGGCCTCGCTCTCAGGCGCGCTGCTCTGGGGCGAGGGACAGGTCGCGCAAAATGGACCGAACCCGTTCGCGCAGGCGCTCTACGGCAAGGACACCGACCCGGCGAAGATGCAGGAGATGTACGCGCAGGATGGCCTGATGCAGCGCATCCGATCCCTGAGCGACGGCAAGGGCGGTTGGAAGGGCCCGGCCCTCTATCTGGACTGCGGCGCGGAAGACTTCATCCTTCAGCACAGTCGAATGATGGAGGAGGCGCTGCTGGACCGTGCGGTGCCGCACGAGTATACGGAGTTCAACGGAAAGCACGACTGGCCGTACTGGGACGAACATGTGCGGGACGTACTCCAGTTCGTGCGGCGTCACGTGGCGGCGCCCCGGTAGGCGGGCGCGTCCGCCGAAATACGGGAACCGAGCGCGGGGAGCAACCGGGCATGGCGCTTGCAGGTCTGATAGGCAGGAGGCACGAACGCCATGCCCAACGCCGCCGGATACGCCGACCTGTATGACCTGCCGCGCCCGCTGCGCGACGCCCTGGAGAGCGAACTGAGCAGCGGGGAGCGTCTGCTATGGGCGGACCGGCCCGCCGTAACGCGTAACCTGCGGGAGTCCCTACCGATCCTCTTCTTCGGCATCCCCTGGACGGCGTTCTCCGTGTTCTGGATGGTGATGGCTTCGGGCATACTGAGGCAGGGTTCGGGAGGCGGCGCGCCCACGGGGGTCAATATTCTCTTCGCGCTCTTTGGCCTGCCGTTCGTGGGCATCGGCCTCGCCATGCTCTCCGCGCCGTACTTTGCGTGGCGCGCCGCGCAGAACACGGTGTACGCGATCACGACGAAGCGGGTGCTGATTCTCAACGCGGGACGCACCCGATCCGTGCGGGCGTACCTGCCGCAGCGCGCCGCGGACCTCCAGCGGACGGAGCGCGCGGACGGCTCGGGCGACCTGATCTTCGGACCAACGGGAGGCGGTCGGCACGGTGGCAGCGGCACGTCCGGACCGGGCGGCGCGTCTTTGCTTCCTCCGATGTTTACCGGCATCCCCAACGTCCGGGCGGTGGAGGAGTTGATGCGCGCGACGTTCCTGAATGGGCGTGAGGCGGCGGAGGCCGCCCCCGCCTACGGGGTTGGTGCGCTGCCGGCGGGGCACCACGTACACGTCAACGGCGGCGTCACCGTATCTCCCTCTTCCTCCTCGCCCTGGTGGACCTCCGGCGACCGCTGAGCGGCGCGATGCGGCGCGCAGGAACATAGAGCGCAGGCGTGGAACGATAGCGCACGAGAGGGCCAGATACTGCCCGTGACCCTGCCCTGGGTCTGGCTGTGCTCGTTGCCCTGTTCGTCGGGATCCTGGTGCTGCTATTAGCCATTCCGAAGTGAACACTCCGCCGCCACTGCTACCCGCACAGACAGGAACGCTTCCTCTCGCCGCTGACACCCCACCGTTGCCCGTGCTGAGCGGGCACGACCCGGCGCCGGAGAGGGCGCCGTCGTGGGCGGTAGCGCTGGCGGAGTTCCCGGTGGTCGCGGAGCCGTACCGGCCGCCGGTGGCGACCTACACCGTGCGCCGCGCCCCGATGCGCAAGGGGACGATGCGCCTGACCGGGGAGGGGGTCCGCCTGGAGGGGAGGGGGCTCCCCGACCAGAACGTCTTCTCCACCGTCTCCACGGCCGCCTACGCGGTCTGGATCTTCCTGCTCGTGGCCCGGCTCCCCTTTTCTTCCGTCCCGTTCCGGCGTACGTGGGTGTTCAGCGCGTTCCAGGGACTGGTGTTCGTGACGGCCCTGACGGCGGCCACGCTGGGAGAGTACCGGCGGGTGGCGCGGGAGGACTTCTTCCCGTGGGAGCAGGTGGAAGAGTTCTGGTTCGAGCAGAACCTGCGGTGGGCGGCGCTGATCTACCGGACCGAGGACACGAAGGGCCGGGTGCGGCACTTCGCGGTGCCGCTTAACTTCCAGGAGCCGTCGCTGTGCGGCGCGCTCCGGGACTCGGTGGAGCAGTGGTCGCCGGGCAAGACGCGCGTCGGCGGCGTAGTGTACGAATGGACGCTACGCCGCCGGGCGGTCGCTTTCGTCGTAGTAGTCGGGTTCTTCCTGTTCCTGGTGTGGGCCTTCACCCGCTACTAACCGAAGCGTTCGGGCCTACTTCTTCATCAGCGGCGGGCGGCCGGCGCCCTGGTGCTGCCCGATTCGCTTGTCGTCCTGAAGCGTCTTCGTACTCTCCCCGTGGTGCTGCTCGGCGAGGTTGTCCCGGTTGGTGGGGATCTCCCCGGAGGCGTCCGGCTTGTCCTTGACCGGAGGGGTCACGTTATTTCCGCTCTTCTGGCTCATGGTCCTGTTTGTCTCCTTGCTGCCGCGCCCGCCCGGCTCACGCGGAGGGACGCAGCGTCACCGGCCGGCCCGTGTGGGCCGGCTCGTAGTCACTCTGGCTAACTGGCACCGCTGCTTCCTTCGTCACGCCCGTGGACGTGTGCGGGGGGGTACGTTGCCTCTACCGCCGTAAACGCCTCCAGTATGTGGTAGGTGTGGACCGCCCCCTTCGGCACGACCCAGGAGTCTCCGGCCTCCAGCAGGACGGTCTGCCCCTCGCTCTTAAGTTCCGCGCGTCCGGAGATTACGTAACCGACCGTCTCGTAATCGCGGGCGGTCGGCTCCTTTGCCTCGCCGGGCTTCCTGTCCTTCCACAGCCGCATGGCCACGTTCTTGCCCGAAGCGAGATAGACCTGCCCCTTCTCCCCGTACGGAGAGTGGGACGACTGCACCTTGATGATCGTGGTATCGCCCATGTCAGGCACCCTTTCCCTTTTGGATTACAGCGGTTACTTGCCCCCAGGAAAGGCGCGGGAAACCGGGCGGTCAAGAGCCGGCGGCTCGTTTCGGCGCGGCGGAAGGCGGGTAGGTAGCCTTGATAATCACCACAACTTGATAATCACCACAAACGGAGGAAGGCCCATGCATCATACGAGCGCCGAGATGCAGCAGTGCATCGACGCCTGCCGGAACTGCGCGAGCGTTTGTTTATCAACCGCTGCGAACCACTGTCTGGAAGCGGGAGGTAAGCATGTGGAGCCGGTGCACTTCCGCACCATGCTAGACTGTGCCGAAATCTGTCAAACGTCCGCGAACTTCATGCTGCGCAGCTCTGCCCTCCACGCCCACGTCTGCCGCGCTTGCGCCGAGGTGTGCGCCGCGTGCGCCCGCTCGTGTGAGGAGGTGGGCGACATGGACGAGTGCGTCGCGGCGTGCCGCCGTTGCGCCGAGGAGTGCCGCAAGATGGCAGCGGCTGGATAGCGGTTAACGCCCCGGCTCGTTGAGCCCGGCTTCCGCGGCGAGGCGAGCGACCACCTCTGCCGCCGGGGGAATGCCCGTGACGGCGCCGACGCCGGTCCCGGCATACAGACACATCTCCGCGATGCGCCCCGTCATGCCCGCTCGGGGCGCCGTATCCGCGTAGCGCAGGATCGGTTCGCTGGACGCCGCGCGAGCGAGCACCTCGCCTTCGCCGGGGCGCTGCGGGCCCGGGGCGGGGCAGCCGTACGCCTCCCATGCCTCCAGGGTGGCGTTACGCAGGACCCGGTGGGCGGCCTGGGACCAGCCGCCATCGAAGCAGAGGGTAAGGACGGTGTCCCCGGCGCCCGCGGCGGCGACCAGGGCTGCTTTGTATTCCGGGTGGGCGCGGCTCTCGCGGGTGGCGACGAACCGGGTGCCCAGCGCCGCGCCCGCCGCCCCGAGCGCGAGCGCCCGCGCCACCCCCATCCCATCTGCGATGCCCCCGGCGGCGACCACAGGCACCGTCCCTGCGGCCTCTACGACCCGCGCCAGAACGTCCCATAGGGACGCCGACGCCTGGACATGCCCGCCCGCCTCGACGCCCTGACAGATCAGGAAGTCCGCGCCGAGTTCCTCCGCAGCACGCTTTGCCCCGGCGGGATTCGTCACCTGCACGCCGATCCTCGCCCCTGCCGCCCGGACACGCGCCACATGCGGCGCCGGGTCGCCCCAGGAGAAGGTCACCACGGGCGTGCCCGCGTCCAGCGCGGCGTCCAGAGCGTGCGGGGGGAAGTGCAGGGCGAAGTTGACCTGAAACGGCGCGTCCGCGGGGAGGGCGTCCCGCACCTGCCGCACATAGGCTGCGGCCGTTTCGGACTCAGTCCAGGTCAGGCCCATCGCGCCCAACCCTCCCGCCGCGGAGACGGCCGCGGCTAACTCCGGCCCTGCCACGCTCCCCGTCGGAGCCTGCAAGATCGGGTAGCGTAGCCCCAGCCGCTCACACAGCGGGTTCATCGGGCGTGTATGCATGGGACGTATGCCTTTCGTCCTTCCGTTCTCCTGGCAGGATCGGCAGGGCAAGGCGAAACCCTGAAGGCGCGTCTTCCCCGGTCGCGTCGCTGTAGTGGCGCAGGCGGCAGGTGTCGCACTTGCCTCGGTACTCTCCGGAGCGGAACCACCGGTCGATCTTCTCCAGCGGGGTGGCGCCGACCGTGAACTTGTGGCTGGTGTCAGGCCCGAAGTAGGGACAGAAGCGGACCTTCAGGCAGACGCCCTCGGGGCGGGCTCGGTAGAAGGCGAAGCGCACCTCCTTCGGGCCGTGGCGGTACGGGCAGCGCGCCAGCAGGTCGTCCGCCGCAACGGCCCCGGCGAGGCCCGGGTTCAGCAGCGGCAGCGGCGACTCGCCCCGCTCGCCGGCGCGGAGCAGGGCGCGCACCCGGTCGCGCGTCGCCCGCATCCGGGGCGCCCCGAAGCCGTTGTTCTGGTCGTTGAGCAGCTTGTAGCAGAGTGCGAAGCGGTCGTCCGGCTCTACGGCGTCAAGAAAAGCCCGCACCTCCTCGTCGCTCTCCGGGTGGTTCAGCACGAATTTCACGGTCTTACGAAACGGCAGCGCCTTTGCCGCGCGCAGGTTTGCGACGTAGCGCGCGTGCGGGAACCCGTTGGTGAGGTTGTGCCAGCGGTCGGGCAGGAAGTGGATACAAGAGTGGGCCAGGGTGACGCGATCCGCGGGCAGGTCCGCCCACTCAGGGTTTTGCAACACGTGCGCCGGGTACTGGTACGAGGTGTAGACGTGGACGTGGTCGCAGCGGTCCAGCGCCTGGCGCAGAAAATCCGCGATGCCGGGCATCAGCAGCGCCTCGCCCCCGCTGATGTACAGCGCCCGCGGGCGGTACCGCTCCATCGCGGCCAGGTAGAACGCATGGACGGCATCGGCCTCGCCCTGGCGGTACAGCCTGCCGAACTCCGGGTTCTTCAGGAACGTGCGGCACCACTGGCAGCGCGCGGCGCAGGGGAAGAGCATCTGCACCCGCATGTGCTCGAACCGCAGCGGGGGCTGGCTCACGCGACGACCTCCGCCGCTGCTTCGCCCGTGAGCCAGCGCAGAGTCTCGGCGTTCACGCGGCCGAAGGAAAGGCGCTCGATGGCCCACGCGCGCGCCCGCTCCCCCATCGCCCGCGCCTGCGCCGGGTCCGCGAGGAGCGCGTCGACGGCGGCCGCGACGCCCTCGGGGTCGTTGGGGCGGGTGAGCAGGCCAGTCTCGCCGTCCCGGACCACCTCGGGGATGCCGCCGCACCGGGAGGCGACGGTGGGGACGCCGCAGGCGGCCGCCTCGCAGATCATCCGCCCCATGGTCTCGTAGTCGATCGCGAAGCGGCGCGGGTCGTAGATGTCCCGGCTCGGCGCCAGGGCGATGTCGGCGGCGGCCAGATAGCGGTGCATCAGAGCGTGCGGCAGCGGTCCGAGGAACGTCACCCGGTCACCGAGCCCCAGCTCCTCGGTGAGCGCGCGGAGGTGGTTCGTTTCCGTGCCGTCTCCCGCGATCAGAAGGCGCAGGCCAGGGCGCGCCTTCCGCAGCAGCCCCGTTGCCTCGATGGCGGTGTCGATGCCCTTCTTCAGGGTGTGCCGGGCCGCGAGGAAGCAGACCTCGGCGCCGTCCGGCCAGCCCAGTCCGCGGCGCACCGCCTCCCGGTCCGGGAGCGGGCGGAACCGCTCCACGTCCACGCCGCCCAGGACCACCGGGAGCGTTTCGCAGGCGAACGCGGGCAGCTTCGCCCGGATGGCGTCGCGCGTCCAGGCGCTGTTGCAGAGGAGGGCGTGGCAGTGCGCGGACGCCCCGCAGACCCACTCGCGGTTCCGGCGCAGTCGCGCCCGCTGCTCCTCGTAGGGCAGGCGGCGTACCGCGCGGTACGTCAGGTCGCAGGGGCCGATCCAGGGGCGCAGCACGTCGTTCCCGGCGCTGCGACAGACCACGGGGACGCCGAGGCGCGCGAACGCCGGGGCGTACGCCACCTGGGACGAGAAGACTGCGCGGGGCCGGACGGAGCGCGCCGTACGCTCCAGGAGCGCCAGCGTCTGCTCCAACGGGGCGTCGCGGGGGAGGATACGCCGGGCGGCGAAGCCCTGGATGCGGTCGAACTCGGCGGCGTCCGCCGCGTCCCCGGGGGCGTGAGGCGCGGACGCGACCACCACGAAAGAATCGCCGCGACGGTGTAACTCGCGCGCGAACTCGACCCCGTGAACCTGCATCCCGCCGAGGGCGGGCGGGTACTCTGGCCAGACCACGAAGATAGGAGCGGGAGGCTTCATGCAGACGCGCCCGTCAGGAGTCCGACGGTCGCCGGCGGTACAGGCTGTCCGCGGCGAACCAGCCGAGGGTCGCTCCCGCAGCAGCGGCGCCGCCGCCGACCAGCCACAGGCGCGCGGCCCCGGATGGGCCGCGCCCGGTAACATCCACGTGGGTGTGCGCGCCGATGTCCCGGTCGGCCTCGTAGTGCCCGACTCCGTCGAAGAGCCCGGAGCGGGCCGCGGCTTCGGATACCTCGCGCGTCGTCAGGCCGTCCACGACGATGTCGGCCGCGCCGCCCGACGCGTGCCCCTGCTCCCCCGCCACACGCCCCTGGTAGACCGCTGGGTCGACCGGGACAGGCTTCGCGCCGAAGATGGCCCCGAGACAGCCGGGCTTCTGCCTGGGCGACAGTGGGTCGGGTGCAGGGGGCACCGGCGGAGGCGCGGCTGCCGTGTCGCCGCGCACCACGCGCACGGTCCGACCGAGCACCTGGCTGAACTGCTCCAGGCGGGCGCGCAGCCCCTCGCTGGCGACCGCGCCCCTGCTGTAGTCAACCGGCATTCTCGTTTCCTGTGGTGTCCGTCGCAGGGTGCTCGTCCAGCCAGGCGTCCAGCTCCTCGACCGCTGCGAAGTCCAGAAGCGCGTCCGCCAGGGCATCGAGCTGCGCGACGCCGAGCGCCACGATGCGCGCCTCTCGCGCCTCGGAAAGCGGCCCGAACCGGCGCCCGAGCACGCGCAGGATCGTCCGCTCCATGCCCCGTTCTATCCCCTGCTGGATGCCCTGTTCGATGCCTTTCTCGATTCCCTGCTCCATCCAACTGGTGACAATCTGCATGACGGCCTCCTGTTCCCCGGCGGGCACCTCCCGCCGGAACGCCGTTTGAAACTCGCTCTCCTCCCGCGCAGAGAGACGAAGGTAGCTATCCACGAAGCCCGAAATGAGCTGCATCCTCGCCGGGTCGAGGCGGAGGGTCGCCAGCAGCCGCAGACACTGTAGTTTTACACGCCAGCGGTCTTCCGGTGCAATCCGCATCTTCGCCATGAGGGCGCTCGCGACGGGGTTTTCCCGCGTCACGAAGTCGCGCCAGTTCAGGCGGTTGAGTTGCACGACTCGGTAGCGGAACGTCAGGACGTCCAGGTCGGGGAAGGCAACCGCAAAGGAGTCTGGCTCGGCACGCTCCGGGGCGTCGTAACTGAAGACGACGATCGGATAGACAGGCAGGCCGTACTTCTCGAAGAGGCGCGACCAGTAGAGGAACATGCGCCGCCCAAAATGAAGCCCCCGCGCCGTGGACTGGTTCTCGACGTGGACCAGGAAGAACGCCTCCCGGTCACGGAAGCGGGCGCGCATCACGATGTCGGCCTCGTACTTCTCGCCCTCGGTGACGTCCGTGAACACCTCCTGTCCAGCGGCGTGAGGCTGTCCCGGTCCAGGTACGCGGCCATCTCCGGAAAGAACAGGTCCACGAACTCGACGAAGAATGTCGAGAGCAGCTCCTTGAACAGGCGGTCGTGGTCTATTTCCGACCGGAGCATGGCAGCGCTACTTCTCCTTGGCTTCCTGCTGGAGGCGGTAGAGCAGGTTCAGGGCCTCGATAGGCGAGAGGGTGGAGAGATCCACCCGGCGTATCTCCTCCAGAACCGGGTGCGGCTCGGCCTCAAACAGAGTCATCTGGAGCTTCTGGGTGCGCGCGGCCGCGGCGGCAGTGGAGACAGAGCCAGCGCCGGGCGTCATATCGCGCTTCTGCCGCCCCTCGCGCTCCAGCTCCTTCAGCACCTCACGCGCCCGCTCAATGACCTCGGGCGGCAGGCCCGCCATGCGCGCGACCTGGACGCCGTAGCTCTTGTCCGTGCCGCCGGCGACGATCTTGCGCAGGAACACGATGCGATCACCGGTCTCCTTGACCGCGATGCGGAAGTTGCGGACGGAGGGCTGGGTCTTCTCCAGGTCGTTCAGGAGGTGGTAGTGCGTGGCGAACAGGGTCTTACACCCGCGCTGCGCCAGGTACTCCGCCACGGCCCAGGCGATACTGACGCCGTCGTAGGTGCTGGTGCCGCGCCCGATCTCGTCCAGAATGACCAGGGAGCGGTCGGTAGCGTTATTCAGGATGTCTGCGGTCTCGGTCATCTCGACCATGAAGGTGGACTGCCCCGCCGCCAGGTCATCGTGCGCACCGACGCGGGTAAAGATGCGATCCACGATACCGATACGGGCATAGTCCGCGGGGACAAAGGAGCCGACCTGCGCCAGCAGCGTAACGAGCGCCACCTGCCGCAGCACAGTGGACTTGCCCGAGGAGTTCGGGCCGGTGATGACGTGGAGCTGGTTCGGGCCGTTGTCCAGCAGCGTGTCGTTGGGAATAAAGACCACGCTGCTGCCCATCAGCTTTTCCACCACCGGATGACGGCCGCCCTTGATCTCAATCACCGGGCCGTCGTCCACCACGGGCCGGACGTAGCGGTTCGCCTGGGCGACCTCGGCCAGTGCCGCCACGACATCCAGCCGGGCCACCGCCTGCGCGACCCGCAGCACCGGCGCAGCGAAGCGCTCCGCCACAGCATCGCGCACCTGACAGAACAGGTCGTACTCGCGGGCGGTAATCTTCTCCTCCGCCCCGAGGACCTTCGCCTCCATCTCTTTGAGTTCCGGAGTGATGAAGCGCTCGCCCTGCGCCGTGGTCTGCTTGCGGATGTACCCCTCCGGCACCAGCGAGAGATTGGCACGCGAGACCTCGATGTAGTAGCCGAACACGGCGTTGTATCCCACCTTCAGGCTCTTGATGCCGGTCCGTGCCCGCTCCGACGCCTCCATCTCCGCAATCCACGTCTTGCCGCCGCGCGCGATGGCACGCAGCTCGTCCAGTTCCGCGTCGAACCCATCCCGGATCAGGTTGCCCTCGCGCAGCGAGATTGGCGGCTCGTCTACGATGGCGCGCGCCAGAAGGCCGGTAAGCTCCGGCAGGCCGTCCATCTCCTCACACAGTGCGCGCACGGCGGGGTTCTCGATGCGGGCGGCGCAGGCGGCGACCTCGGGCACCTTCTCCAACGAGCAGCGCAGAGCCGCCAGGTCGCGGGCGTTCGCGGTGCTGGTAGAGATGCGCGCCATCAGGCGCTCCAGGTCGGCCACGCCGCGCAGGGTATCGCGGACGTCCCCACGGTCCATCGCCGCCTCGTAGAAGGCTTCTACGGCGTCGAGGCGCCGCTGGATGCGCTCCACCGAGAGCAGGGGTGCGTCCAGCCAGCGCTTGAGCAGGCGCCCGCCCATCGCCGTCACGGTCGCGTCCAGCACTGCGAGAAGCGACTTGCCCTTCTGGTTGTCGTAGAGGCCAGCGGTCAGTTCGAGGTTGCGGCGCGCGGGCGCATCCAGCACCATGCACTCGTCGGTACTGTAGGTGGCGAGCGTCCGGATGTGGGCGACCGCGCCCATATGGGTCGCCTTGAGGTAGGCCAGCAGCGCCGCCGCAGCGTCCAGACCGGCGGTGTAGTCGTCGCAGCCGAAGCCGCGCAGGGTGCTGGTGCCGAAGTGCTCCAGCAGGGACGTGCGCGCGTCGCGCGGCAGTTCCTTCTTCGCGATACGTGTCAGGGTGGCGGGGCAGGCTTCGCGCAGGGCGTCGGCCAGGTCGTCCATCCCCTCGGGCACCAGGCACTCGGCGGGCGCGAGGCGCGTCACCTCGTCCACCACCTTTGCAATGCCGCACTCGCGCGCAATCTCGGTCACCAGGAACTCGCCGGTGGAGACGTCCACCACGCCGACGCCGCTGACGGGGTCGCCCCAGACCGCCGCCACCAGGTAGTTGTTGGACTTGGCGTCCAGCAGCGCGTCTTCCACGAGGGTGCCGGGGGTCACCACGCGGGTGACGCGGCGCTTGACCAGTCCCTTGGCCTGCTTCGGGTCCTCCACCTGCTCGCAGATGGCGACCTTGAAGCCCTTCTGCACGAGGCGCGCAAGGTAGCGGTCGAGCGCGTGGAACGGCCCCCCGGCCATGGGGTAGCGCTCCGCGAGCCCCTGCACCTCGCGCCCGGTGAGGGTGATCTCGAGTTGCCGCGCGATCAGTTCGGCGTCCTCGCCGTACGCCTCGTAAAAGTCGCCGACGCGCATGAGCAGGATGACGTCGGGGCGCTCCTCCTTGAGCTGCACGTACTGGCGCAGCATGGGCGTCAGCTTTTCCAGGGGGATGGCGGGCTTCACAGCAGCAGCGGCGGCGTCACGGGCTTCCTGGGGCATGGAACAAACAACCTCGACACGGGGGATTGACTCAGGGCGATGCCGATTATTGTACGCCGGAATCCCGCCCACGGCACTCCTCGCGCGCCTGGCAATGCGGAAGCGGCAGGAGCATCCCCGGCCCATACTCGGGGATGCTCCTGTAGGCAGCCGGCGCCGGTTCGGTCCGGCAGGCTCAGACCCGGGTGTAGCGGGCCTTCATAAACTGCTGCCACTCGCCCTTCTCGTCCTGGGCGTATGAGGTCAGCGTCCGGTGGTTCTCGTCCTGGATCTCGATCACGTCTCGGTAGTTGGCCGTCTCCCCCTCCTTCACCATGTCCGGCCCCTCGCAGTTCAGGGTCATGGTCTTGCCATCCGCGCTCAACTCTCCCACGTACTTCCACAGGTGGGAGGACATCGAGGCGAACCAGCAGCCGCGGTACTCCTTGAACGAGACGTCGTAGCCCAGCGCGGAGAAGTAGGTCATGGCCGTGCCGTCCGGCATCGTCGACTTCCCTTCGCCGAACGCCCACAGGCCGCCGACGCTCTTGACGCTTTCGGTGCCCTGCGACGTCAGGGTGGGCTGATCAGGCCCCATGCTCATCTCCGACGCGATGCGCCACTCTCCGACGAGCTTTTGGAGCCACGCATGCTCCGGTACGGGCTTCGTGCCCGCTTCCATCGCTTCCGGCGCTTCCAGGGTCTGGGTGCTCATACGGTTTCCTTTCGGTCCTCTCTGTCCTTCCTGCAGTCCTCGCATCCCGGTGCGAGGACTGCAGAAGACGCGTGGGGGCTCCCCCAATGGTGCCGCCACTACGAGGGAAGACCGAAAATCGGAAACCCGCTTAATTCTTATTCGCCGCCGCGGCGCCAGTCCAGCCACGGGGTGTTCGGGTAGTACCAGCGGTCGACCTTCATCGCCTTTACGTGGCCATCTATGAAGGCGACGTTGGCCATACCGTTGTGACGGGCGGCAGGGGCGCCCCAGTCCGGGTTATCGGTGCTGGTCAACTCGTAGCAGCAGGTGCCGTTGTTGTTGGTGCCGGGGTCCTGGAGCAGGTAGGCCGCGGGCTTCGGCTCGGTCGTGACATAGGGCGCATTTGTATCGCCGCGCACGGAGCCGTCCGCCAGGGCAATCGTCGAGGAGGGCTTCTCCACGGACGCCAGCGGCACCGGGTTGTACGACGCGTACTGGACGTTCAGGATGTAGCTGGTCAGGAAGGGCGGGGGGAACCCTGTCGGCGCCGGATTGGCCCACGTCGTCACGGGTATGTCGCCCGAGCGGTAGTCACTCGGGCAGAGGAACACCTGCGTGCTCTTGATGTAGGGCTGGAGCATCTGGTTCCACAGGACGTTCTGCCCGACATAGTAGCCGCCCCCGGGAGCGATCGGACCGTGCCAGACGAGGGGCGAGCACTCGTCGTAATCCTGGGTGTACTGCATTATGCCCAGGCCGATCTGCTTGAGGTTGGACAGGCAGGATGCCTGCCGCGCCTTCTCGCGCGCCTGGGCAAAGACCGGGAACAGGATCGCGGCGAGCACCGCGATAATGGCGATCACGACAAGCAGCTCAATGAGGGTGAATCCGCGGGAGCGTGTCATGGTTGTCTCCTCTCCTCGACGTGGATCTGCGGAGAGTAACGGATGGCACGGAGCGAGATGACAGCCAGGCGTCTGTGCCTCTCCGTTGCACCCGGAGGCCCAAGGCGTCATTGCTCTCCACGACGCGCGCCACGACCTTCTCGGGGCGGTTCGCCGGGGTGTCCGTACTCTCCCAGAGTATATCGGTCACCCCTTTGATGCCGCTTAGCTCGTAACAGCCCGCCCCGCCGCGGATCGAGTTCAGATTTCCCCCGGAGGGGCTACTGGGTAGCGTAGCCGATGCGGAAGGTGACCCGTCCATCGGGGAGGCGGGTGATCTCGGTAAGGTACACGGGCAGACCGCCTCCTAACAACGCCTTGCTGGAGGGGGTGGTCAACGGCGTGAACGCCTGATTCGAGGCGCTGGGGTACGGCACCGACGACACAAAGACACGCGGCCCCGCAGGTCCGGCCACCCCGGTAGACTCTTCCAGGAACGGACGCCCCCGCACCACGCGCCAGATCAGCAGCCCCTCACCACGAAGTCTCGCGTCAAAGCCCGTCTTTTTGCGCACCTCCAGCAGGAAGTACTCGCTGCCGTCCGGGCGCACCGGTATCTTGAAGCACTCGTTGTCCGAGCCCTCCACCGGCGACAGGGAGAGGAACTGCGGAACGCGCGGGTCCAGCACGGTCGGGGTCAACCACCCCATCTGCTCCTTGCACCACGCTGACGGGTGCTGGGGCTGCCCCTGCCCCATCTGGGACGCCATCAGGCACCACTGGCCGAGCCCCTCGCTGCCTTCGTTGCCTGGCGACGCGTACAGGTCCGGCAGGCCGAGCATGTGCCCGAACTCGTGGCAGCAGACACTGATATCGGTCATGCGCTGGTCCCGGCTCAGCTCCGGCACGATGAAGTAAGACAGCCGCCTGCCCTGAAACGACACGCTGGAGCGGTGCGGCCAGAACAGATTGCCCCGCGTCGCCGTGCCGCGCGTTCCCGCATACAGGAACATCACCCCATCGAAGCCGTCCAGCGCCTTTGCTCCCTCGCGCGCCACGAGTTGCTCCAGGATCTGTGTGAGCAGACGGCGGTTCCCCGTGCCCACGGCGTACTCGGAGCGCTTCTTTTCCGCCGTCAGCCAGGGAAACACCTTCCCCTCCACGCGCAGTTTCCCGGCGGAGACCTCTCGGAAGTAGTCGTTCAGGCTGCCGTACACCTGCTGCCCGGTAGCGCTCTTCTGGGTATACTGGCCCGTGCTAAACAGGCTGTCCGCCCACGCCTGGTCGGAGATAGCGTCGCTGCGCGGGGTATCCGGGAAGGCGATCCCGATCACCGCGAGGCGGTACACCTCCTTGCGGCAGACGCCAGCGCGCCGGTAGGAGGCGATGTCCGTGCCGGGTGTGGCGTCCCCCCCCAGCGTCAGTTGCGCCTGACGGGAGCGGCCCGCCCGCTTGTAGTCCACAGTCACGGTATCGCCGGGGGCGTAGGCGGCGAAGAGCTCTTCGGCGGTCGTGTTGGGCACCACGTTTTCGCCGTTGATGCGCACCAGCACATCTCCTACCCGGAGCCCAGCGCGGGCGGCAGGCTGGTCCTGCTGAACCCGGCTTACTACCACCCCTTCCCCGTCAGGCGACTCGCGCACGGAGGCCCCCAGGACCACACGCTTGCCGCTCAGGCGGCGCGGGTTACTCTGAGCCGCCAGCACAACGGCGTGCGTCTCCTCCGCCGCGTTCCCGCCGCGCCGCACCGTCAGCCGCACGGTGTCTCCGGGGGAGAATCCGAGCAGGGTCTCGCGGGCGCTGGCGAGCGATACCACCGGGGAGGCGTTGATCCTCAGCAGTTCATCGCCCGTGCGCACGCCGCCCTTGGCCGCAGGGGAGCGCGGGTCCACGCGCGCCACCATCACCGGCTTGCCCGGTGCTGCCTGCTCCAGGGCCACGCCCAAATATCCGATCTGTCCGATCGTCCCGCCGCCGTTTCGGGGGTCCGCGGCCAACGACGCCGTAAAGGACGCCGCCGCGGGGATGGCGGTTCGCACCGTGCGCGGCACTTCGTCGCTCGTCCCTGCAGTTTGAGCAGAGGCAGCGGCTACCGGAACAACGAGGCTGAGCGCGGCCAGAAGTGCCGCCGCGAAACGGGGGGAGCGAGGGAGCACAGAGTTCATATCGCTCGTATAGACGCCGCGTCCGCCCGCCCGGTTCACACTCTATTTCGACTCATTTCGCCGGTTCGGAGGGGCGCAGGAGGTTGCGCAGGTCGGGGTCGTCGCGGAAGCGCCAGATCAGACCGTCCACGTAGTAGTGGAACAGCACGATCATGGTGAAGGGGATGAACAGCCACATGGCCCAGGAGCCGGGGCGCAGCAGGCCCAGCACCTCGATAACGCCCACTACCACGCCGTAGAGCAGGCCCACCCCCAGCCACTTGAGCGCCACCCGCTTAACCTCGGGGAACCGCTTGCGCTGGTAGTGCATCATCCAGCCCTGGTACTGCACGTCGTGGTAGGCTGTCTCCAGCGCCTCGGCCACCAGGAACGGTGTCGCCGTAGCAAAGAATACGAAGTAGTGTGTCCCGAGCGCCGCCGCCATCAGGAGCAGCTTTGGGACGTTCACCGTCCGCCCCGTGGCCGCGCGCCACACCTGCCGGAAGCCGACCAGGGTGATGAGGACCAGGAACAGGTTCCACCCCCACTCCCCCCACTCGCTGGGGACGCTCGGCATGGTTACCTTCAGATCGCCGTAGATGACCAGTGGACCGTGCAGGTCGCCGTAGTCGTAGAAGAAGCAGGCGAACATCCCGACGAAGAACGCCGCGGCGTCCAGGAAGTTGTCCAGAGGCGCCCGGTCGTCGTTTAGCGCTTTGTAGATCTTCAGGAAGCCGTAGTGCTGCTTGATGATGTGCCAGGTGCCGTAGATCGCTGCCCCGACAATCAGGTACGCCTCCCAGCCCAGCGCCATGAAGACGAACCCGGCCGCGATGAACCCGCCGAGTCCCCAGGTGTAGAGCGTCCGCCGCTTGGCGAACTCGGCCCTGTCGTAGTGCGTCCGCGAGAACGTCTGGAAGATGTGCGGATGGTCCAGAAACGCCGTGAACAGGAAGTAGGTGATGAGGATGGAGTCGCCGCGCAACACGAACCCAAAGTGGTGGGCGATGCGGTAGATGCCGAAGAACGCGAGCGTCAGCACGCACGACCCGATGAAGAACGTCAGGTCGTAGCGGGGCGAAACGATCCAGCGGACGGGCTTCACGGTCGCTCGCCGCGCCGCCACCGCCTCCGGGTCGTCGTCCAGTGACACCACGCGCGAAACAGGCCGGATGGCCTCCGCCTTGGGCGCAACGCTCATCCGCCTGCCCCTTCCCCACGGTCGAAGCGGCGAACGGTCATGCGGCCGGGCACGAGGGCACCTTCCAGTACTGCCACCGCGCGGTCCGGCGCGCTGGGGTCGTCGCCACAGGTGAAGATGTCAGCGGCCAGGTAGCCGTACTCCGGGTAGGTATGAAACGCGATGTGCGACTCAGCGAGCGGCAGGAACCCGGTCACCCCGCCCGTTGCCTGCCCCTCCGCGCGCGCCGGGAAGCGGTGCAGCACCGGCTCGGAGAGGGGGGTCATTCCGGCGGCGCAGGCCGCCCCGGTAAGCGCCCGC
>ENA-UOVV01001449-UOVV01001449.1-compost-metagenome-genome-assembly--contig:-NODE-1449-length-17314-cov-6.362825_pt1 | contig 17314 bp, 22 predicted proteins | sample MGYA00238155_ERZ761577 | MGnify/ENA primary metagenome ERZ761577 (study PRJEB28898, sample SAMN06268775) | compost metagenome | isolation source: Emeryville, CA | place: USA:Emeryville, CA | collected...
CCGGTCTGTCTCACTCTCATGCAAAGGTAAGATCAACCATTTAATCCGCTTACCCTGAAAAAGATGGCCGTGTGTGGGTGTTTAAAACCGATTCTGAAGCCTTGAAACAATTTCAGGAGCATGGCGAGCCAGCAAAACAAGTTACGTTGATTGGTAAAGGCCCTGAACGAAAAACCCTCAAGACCGATGATATGAAAACCGCAGAAGAGTATTTGAAGTTGCTTGCAAAAGCAGAGTAAATCCGGAGTTTAAAAAGCCCGACTATTTGCAAAAATAGTCGGGCTTTTTTTGTTCGGCTTATCACAGAGAAAAATTACGTTGGAGCAACCTGTTTTGGTAACGCCAATGAAATTAACGCTGCCAACGCAATAAAACCGGTCGATACCCACAAACACGCTTCCAGCCCGGCAACCTGATAAACCCAGCCAGACAATAGCGTACCTATCAACCGTCCCAAAGCATTTGCCATGTAGTAAAAACCGACATCCAATGAAACACCATCGGACTTGGCGTAATTCACAATCAAATAACTATGCAGTGACGAATTGATCGCAAACACGGCGCCGAATACCAACAAACCACCAATCAATACTTGAGTCACCGGCAAGCTGGTCGCACTCATGCCCAGTGCAATAGCCGCTGGAATACCCGTCAGGATGAGTGCCCACAGGAAGGCATGGCCACCGCCAGGAACCTTGCCTTGTGCTTTGCCGATAATCAGTGGAGCGATAGATTGGACAATGCCATAACCAATCACCCAGGCCGCCAGAAAGCCGCCCACCCACCAAAAATCCCAACCAAGCTGGCTGCTTAAAAATACCGGCAAGGCCACCACAAACCACACATCGCGCGCGCCAAATAAAAACAGGCGCGCGGCCGACAAAATATTGATTGCACGGCTTTTGGAAAACAATTCTCTGAACTTGGGTTTGTTTTTGGCCTTGCCCAAATCTTTTTTCAAGAGCATCAGGCTCGCCAGCCAAATCACACCCAGCGCGATGGCCATAGCGACGACTGCGCCGGTAAAACCCATCAGCGCCAACAATGCGCCACCAAGAAAAAAGCCAACGCCTTTCAATGCATTTTTAGAGCCTGTCAGCAGCGCAACCCATTTAAATAATTTGCCCTGTTGATCGCCCGGCACCAATAATTTAATCGAGCTTTTTGCACTCATTTTGTTGAGGTCTTTGGCGATACCCGAGAGCGCCTGTGCGCCCATGACCCAAATCGGGCTGAGCATGATCATGGGCACTGCCAGCATCAACAGTGCGATAACTTGCAGTGCGAGGCCGATATTCATGGTGCGGTTAAGGCCGATGCGGGCACCGAGATAACCGCCCACCAAATTAGTGACCACACCAAAAATTTCATAAAACAAAAACAGGGCGGCAATTTGCAGCGGGCTATAACCCAATTGGTGAAAGTGCAGCACCACCAACATACGCAAAGCGCCGTCGGTTAAGGTAAATGCCCAATAATTGCCGGTGACAACAAAATATTGTTTTATCTCTGCGCTCAGCTTGCCAGCCCCGGTAGTTGCCATGTTTATGCTCCTGCACCCGCAAGGCCGACCAGTTTTGCCAATTCAACCGTGCGATTGGAATAGCCCCACTCGTTGTCATACCATGCATAGATTTTCACCTGGGTACCGTTAATCACCATGGTGGATAAGGCATCCACAATTGACGAACGCGGATCACCGCAGTAATCGGTAGATACCAGTGGGCGCTCTTCATAGCCCAGAATATTCAGCAATTCGTTTTCACTAGCTGCTTTCAGCAAGCCATTCACTTCTTCAACCGTGGTGGCGCGTTCCACTTCAAAGACACAATCCGTCAGTGACGCATTGGCCAAAGGAACTCGTACCGCATGACCATTCAAGCGGCCGCGCAATTCCGGAAATATTTCAGCAATCGCTGTCGCCGATCCGGTTGTGGTCGGAATTAAATTGGAACCGGATGCACGTGCACGGCGCAAATCTTTATGCGGTTGATCCAGAATGGATTGGGTGTTGGTGAGATTGTGAATAGTCGTAATAGAACCGTGTTTGATTCCCAGTTTTTCGTGAATCACTTTCACAACTGGTGCCAGGCAATTGGTGGTGCAGGATGCAGCGGTGACGATGCGATGCTCGGCGGGATTAAACAGATGCTGGTTTACACCCATCACAATATTCAGTGCGCCAGTTTCTTTTACTGGCGCGCTCACGACAACGCGATTAACGCCTTGGTCAAGATAAGCTTGCAATACGGCAACGGTTTTCATCTTGCCACTGGCTTCAATCACCAGATCACAACCCGACCAGTCGGTGTCGGCAATTGCCTTGTTGGTGGTGATGCGAATCGATTTTCCGTTAATGATCAGTGCACCATTTTCTGCACTAACCGCTTCCGGCCAGGTACCTTGCACTGAATCAAATTTCAGCAAATGCGCATAAGTTTCCACATCGGCAGCGGGGTCATTGATTTGCACAAACTCAAACTCGGGCCAATGCCAGGATGCGCGCAATGCCAAACGACCAATACGGCCAAAACCGTTAATACCGGCTTTGATTTTTTTCATAATCCAATCCTTTTTTCACGTCATTAAATAGAGATTTGTTGTGCGAGCATGGCGATATATTCCTGATGCGCAGGAACCTGTAGCGCATTGGGGCGAATCGCGCGAACGCGCGTGATCACGTCATCCAGTGGCATGCCGCGCTCCAATAAGATTTGCGCTGCGACTAGACCTGTGCGCCCTGAGCCAACCTTGCAGTGAATCGCAATGCTTTTACCGGCATTGACCAATGCATGAATTTTCTCTCTCGCACCCTGCCATGCATCCTGAAAAAGTTGTTCAGGCGCATGATCATCCTCAATCGGCAAGTGAAACCATTCCAACCCCAACTTTGCGCAGAGTTCGGGTAAATCAATCACCGCATTGCGTTGCATTTCGTCATTTGGCATAAGCGTGAGAATCGCGTTTGCACCCGCAGCGGCTAATTGCTCAAGCGACTGTTGCAAGCCCACTTCTTTGGTGCCGGGGCACGGCGTAAACAATAATTGTCCTACTTCATCGTTAATCATAAGCGGCGTAAAGGGATGAGCTGGCGACATAAGGTTCCCTTAAAAATAGATAACAATTAAAATTTAAATTTAGGGTCGATTAAACCAGTGCTGGGTGCGGTTACAAAATGCGACCAGAGATAACATCACTGGCACTTCAACCAGAACACCCACCACCGTGGCCAGCGCTGCACCGGAATGCAAACCAAATAACGAAATTGCCACGGCAACGGCAAGCTCAAAAAAATTGGAGGTGCCTATCATGCAGGCGGGTGCGGCAATGTTGTATGGAAGTTTTATCATTCTGGCGGCCACAAAACTAATCGCAAAAATACCGTAGGTTTGAATCAAGAGCGGAATAGCAATTAACAAGATGGCTTGTGGTTTGGTCAGAATCGTCTGCGCTTGAAAGGCAAATAACAGCACCACGGTGGCGAGTAAACCAATCACCGACCAGGGTTTACAGGCGGCAAGGAATTGTTGCAATTGCAGACTGGCGTTGATGCCGGATTTGGATTCCAACCAGCGACGAGTCATCACGCCTGCAATTAGCGGCAAGAGAACGTAAAGCACAACAGAAATAATCAGCGTTTCCCAAGGCACATGGATATCGCTGACGCCTAACAAAAATGCACAGATAGGCGCGTAGGCAAAAATCATAATCACATCATTAACCGACACTTGCACCAATGTGTAATTGGGATCGCCCTTAGTCAGTTGGCTCCACACAAATACCATCGCGGTACAGGGCGCAACGCCGAGCAAGATCATACCCGCGATATATTCCTGTGCCGTTTGTGGATCAACCCAGTCAACAAAAAGTACTTTAAAAAATAACCAACCCAAGGCGGCCATAGTGAAGGGCTTTATCAGCCAGTTGATAACGACGGTTAAGATCAATCCCTGTGGGCGCTGGCCGATATTTTTGATCGCGCTGAAGTCGATTTGTACCATCATCGGGTAAATCATTACCCAAATTAAAACTGCAACGACAATATTCACATGGGCAAATTCCAGTGCAGCAATCTGCGCAAATACCGCTGGAAAATAATTGCCCAGAATCACACCGGCGGCGATGGACAATGCAACCCAGAGTGATAAATAGCGTTCAAATAAACCCATGTTTTTTGCCTGCTTTAATTTTCTGCATTAAATAGCGGATTGATTCACGCGTTTGCTCAAAGCTTCCGCTGACTCAACACGCTCGGAATAACGGTCTACCAAATAATCGCTGCGGTCGCGCAGGAGCAACGTAAATTTCACTAGCTCTTCCATGACATCTACCACGCGGTCGTAATAAGCAGATGGTTTCATACGATCCTGTTCGTCAAATTCCAGAAATGCTTTGGCAACAGACGATTGATTGGGAATGGTAAACATGCGCATCCAGCGGCCGAGCACACGCAGTTGATTGACCACGTTAAACGATTGCGAACCACCGCAGACTTGCATGACGGCGAGTGTTTTCCCTTGTGTGGGGCGAACAGCGCCCATGGTTAACGGAATCCAATCAATTTGCGCTTTAAATACGCCACTCATTGCACCGTGACGCTCGGGTGAGCACCAGACTTGTCCTTCCGACCACAGCACCAACTCGCGCAACTCCTGCACCTTGGGATGGTTATCCGGTGCATCGTCGGGCAATGGCAATCCACTGGGATTAAATACTCGCGTTTCCGCGCCCAGGTGCTGCAACAGACGCTCAGCTTCTTCCACCAACAAACGGCTAAAGGAGCGTGGGCGGTTAGAGCCGTAGAGCAACAAAATGCGCGGTTTGTGGGTGGACATCTTTTCCTGCCCGGAAGACAGGGACTCGGGAATATCCATCAAATCCGTATTGAGATTGGGTAGCGTCAAATCAGTCATCATCAATTCACCACAGCAGAAGTCAGGGGGTTACTGTCGCATCGAAAAATTACAACTCACCGATGCCATTTAACGCGGCTTGGAGTTGATCCCGATTAAGGGCAAGCACCTCCAGCGGTAAGGCCAACATCGTATCGATCCGCTGCCGGATGATTGCCACGCACTCGTCAAAAGCAGTGGCAACCTGGTCGGCATTGAGTGCAGCATCACCTCGTGCAAGCTCGGAGGGATCATTCAGCCCCCAGTGCGCGCGTACCGCACGCCCGAGATACAGTGGGCAGGCTTCACCGGCGGCTTTGTCGCACACGGTAATCACGATGTCCGGTTCCAAATCTTCGAATTCATCGGATGATTTGCTGCGCAAGCCAGCTGTGGATACCCCGGCGCGTACCAGCGCCTCAAGTGTCAGAGGGTTAACTTCACCACTGGGGAAACTGCCTGCGCTGTAGGCCGTACAGCCTTTAGGTGCCATATGGTTAAACAGCGCTTCACTGAGAATGCTGCGGCAACTGTTGTGGGTGCAGAGGAATAAAATTTTCATGGGAACGCCTCGGGAATACCGGTCTGGGAACGGAGTTAGCAGCAACGCTGGGGACGATCTTCCATGCCACATAAGCGGCTCACATTGGGAGCGAGCCAGTCACTGTGTGCCTCGCGCATCAGCTTCAAGGTCTTGACCGCCCAAGTCGGGAGATCCGGGTGTAAGCGGTAATAAACCCATTGACCTTGACGGCGACCTGCCAACACACCACCGGTGCGCAGTTGCGCCAAATGGCGGGAGATTTTGGGCTGGATTTCATCAAGCGCGCAGGTAAGCTCGCACACACAAAGCTCTTTCTCACCCGCGACCAGCAAGGCGATCCGGGCACGGGTTTCATCCGCAAGGCATTTACTGAATTGATCCGGGGTCAAGGGCATAACTTAGTTCCGTTTAGTTTTTACCAGTACGAACAACTTGATGCGTTCGTGAATCGCTTGCAGCGTATGCTCAAAGGCTTTGGGGTCGCTGCTTGCAGAGGGATCTTCAAAATTCCAGGCCAACACCTCAGCAGGATTTGCCAGCAATTGACACTCTTGCGCGGCCTTGTCGCACAGGGTAATCACGACATCGAAGCGTCGATCAGCAAGCGTCTCCAGTGCTTTACTGTAAAGCCCTTCGGTAGAAACTCCGGCTTTTTCCAGTACTTCTAACGCCTTGGGGTCGATCGGTTTGGGATTGGTCCCGGCACTGGCCACTTCAAAGTTCTGGCTATCCGTATGGCGAAGCAAAGCCTCTGCGATCTGGGAGCGGGCGGAATTTCCGGTGCAAACAAAGAGAACGGGGATTTTGTAGGACATGATGGTTCAATCCTGTACATATGGAAATGCAAATATACGGATAAACGAATATGATGACAAGTATGGGTAGACTTGTCGGCACCAGATCTAATGCATCAACGAAGTCCAGCCAGACCACCTCCGTGACACAGGCGCATAATAGAAGCCCCTCATCTCAGGAGGTATCTCATTATGTTTACATCCAACATTGATAAACACTTACTCAAAGAACCCTGGAATAAAGGAAAACTTATCGGTCAAAAAGCGCCGCTAAAAGTGAGCGAGGTATGGGCAATCCGCGTGCGCTTGCAGCTCACTCATCGAATCCGTGAACTGGCGATGTTTAACCTTGCTATTGATAGCAAGCTTCGAGCCTGTGACCTGGTTAAGTTGAAAGTCCGCGACATCTGCCATGGAACTCAACTCTTGCACCGCGCTACCGTCATGCAGCAGAAAACTCATCAGCCAGTGCAGTTTGAAATCACGCCGCTAACACGACTGGCAATTGAATCCTGGCTAACCAAAGCCAACCTGCGCAGTGACAATTATCTCTTCCCTAGCCGTGTCCAGAATTCCCCGCATATCACGACGCGACAATATGCACGAATAGTACATCAATGGATTAGCGATATAGGTTTGGATGCATCTGCGTATGGTACGCACTCCCTGCGTCGCACCAAGGCATCGCTTATTTACAAACGCACCAAAAATCTACGCGCCGTGCAAATTTTGTTAGGGCATACCAAATTGGAAAGTACGGTGCGCTATTTGGGTATTGACGTAGACGACGCACTAGAGATTTCTGAGCAGACGGAAATTTGAGATGAATATTTTGCAAAATTTATGCGTTATTTTGTACTTCGCGAAGGACCGCTTTTGGAGCGAACATATTCATCAGTGCTGACTTTCCCAATGACCGCTTTGGGTCCAGGCTGTGTGAAAACACAATTTTCACTAGCATCCATTCACTCAGCGGGACATTAAAAATTCCCAACGGAATTTTGAAAAAGACATAGTATTTTTATGAAAAAAGCCTACTCATCGGGGTTTAATCATCCCGATTAACGTTTTAGTTCCAAACATTGCCAATGTCCGCTTTAAATTGTAAGCAAGAACATGCAAACTCATCTCTGTACTCACTTTCGGCATGCTTTTAGTGAGAAAGTGGGTTGATCCCATCCATGCCTTTAAGGTGCCGAAGGGGTGTTCAACCGTTTGCCTTCTTATTTTGGATGCATCAGGCATACTATCCAGCCGCTTCTGCATGTCATCCAGAATGCCTTCATGCTCCCATCGACGTATTCGACGATATTTTGTTGTCGTGCACGCAGATTGCATTGAGCAACTTTGGCATGCAGAAGACCAATACAGCTTAATCGCTTGTCCAGTTTCTTGTGAAGTAAACCGATGCTGCGCACGCTCACCAGCAGGGCATAAATACTCATCATCTTTAGCTATGTAACTGAAGTCTCGTTTTCCAAATCGACCAGCAGCCCGGCTATTTGACGTGTCTATCTTGGGAACCATGGCGGTAATGCCATTTTCTTCGCACTTGAGAATTTCTGGGCCACTGTAATAACCGCGATCTGCAAAAACCGTTGGCTGATCTTGGCCGGTAGCAATCTTCGCCTTTTGAGCCATTGCAGCTAGCTGAGATCGATCATGCCCCTGATTGGTAACCTCATGCGCAAGAATTAGGTGATGTTTTGCATCTACGGCTGTTTGTACGTTATAGCCAACAATTCCTGTACCTTTGCCGCTAGTTGCCATAGAGCGAGCATCCGGGTCAGTAAGTGATATCTGCCCATCCGGAGAGTCTTTTAAGCGTTCCTTCAGGGCATCAAAGCGCTGGAGTTGCTTTTTTGCAGCAATAAGCCGCTTTTGTAGATGCTTTACTCTTGCCTGAGGCAGAGGATCTGCTTGCTTATCGGATCGATCCAAATCTTCGAGGTAACGCGCCACTCGCTCTTCCGTTTGTTCAATACGGGCTTGGAGTTTGCGCTCTGTGTAGTTTTGGTCACGACTATTTACAGCCTTGAACTTGCTTCCGTCGATAGCGATAGCTGAATTTGAGAACAACCCAATATCACGACAAATAATAATGAAGTGGCTGCATACTTTTTGGATGGCTGGTCCATTGTCTCTACGAAAGTCAGCGATGGTTTTAAAATCGGGGGCCAGTTTTCCGGTCAGCCAGATGAGCTCCAGGTTTCGCTGAGCTTCCCTCTCAAGGCGCCTGCTTGACTGAATGCGGTTCAAGTAACCGTAGATGTAAATTTTGAGCATTGTGGATGGGTGATATGAAGGTCTACCCGTGACCGCTGGGTTGACTCCACTAAAACCCAGATCATCCAAATCGAGTTCATCAACGAATACGTCAATGACTCTTACTGGATTGTCTTCCGTAATATATTCATCGATCAATGAGGGAAATAGTGTTGTTTGATCACGACTCGCGCCATTTATAAATCGACCCATAATTCCCTCCTTAATCCATGATCAAAGAATAACGCAATCTATCGTTTTCACACAGCCTCGGTCGATTTCGGACTAAAGCCCATCCGCCGACCCAATATACACCCCGGAGAAATTCAGAAAAACTACAGGATATTACAGCGGTTCAATTGAGGTAGACGAAATGATTGGGCTCGATCTGGCGTGTGTGGATGAAGTCTAATGCTGGATCCGCCAGCCTCGTAATGAGAGGGGGGGGGGTAACTTGCAGTTATGACTGCAATATCATAAAATGACAGCATTGACGGCGTTTGTTGGGGGATGATTATGGCCATATTAACGGTTAGAAACGTGCCTGATGAGGTACATCGGGCTCTGCGAGTCAGAGCAGCGCAACATGGCCGCAGCACCGAAGCGGAGGTGCGTGAGATCTTGGCGGCGGCAGTTAAGCCCGAAAAGCGCCTTCTCTTGGGGGATGCCTTGGCATCATTGGGGCGTGAGATTGGCCTCTCCAACAATGACTTTCAGATCTTGGAGCAGGCACGAGACGCCAAGCCCGCTCAGCCGATGAGGTTTGAATGATCGTACTGGATACCAACGTTATATCCGAGGCAATGAAGCCAGATCCCGATCAAGGCGTACGTGAATGGCTAAACAGTCAGTCCGCCGAAACACTCTATCTGTCCAGTGTGACGCTGGCGGAACTTTTGTTTGGCATCAGAGCTTTACCAGCAGGCAAGCGCAAAGACATGCTAGCCCTGGCTTTGGATGGTTTGCTGGAGCTCTTTCAGGGCCGCATCCTGCCTTTTGATACAGATGCGGCTCGTCACTATGCAGAACTAGCTTCGGCTGCCAAAAATGGTGGGCGTGGATTTCCTACTCCAGATGGGTATATCGCAGCCATAGCGGCCTCAAGGGGTTTCCTGGTTGCTTCGCGCGATACGTCTCCGTATGAAGCCGGGGGATTGGAAGTTATAAATCCATGGAAGCAATGAGGTTGCCGGAATGAGCTACAGAACCTATTCCGATGCTGAGCGAAAAGAAGTTCATAGACAGCTGTTTAATGAGCGAGGCATGCCAATTCCGGCAGGCCAGATCCTGATCGTGGGTTGCGATGCTCAAGCCCAACGAGAAGGGCGTACTGCTTATGAGGTTTTTACCGAGATGGAGAAAAGTCGGCGCGCCCGTGAGTCAGATCCAGGTGCCTGGGTATTGCGGGAAAACCTGTGTGTACATGGTGAAATGGTGCACACGGAGGCGTTTCTAGAGACCATTCCTCAGGAGCATCGAGAATCCTCGAAAAAGCTTTTATGTATCCTCAGTCGGGGAGAGGGCACGATCCGCGTGACCGACAACTATGATCTTTATTTTGGTCCGGTAGCGGAGCTCAAAGCAGATGAGAGACGTGAGAGGCTGTCATTTCTCAACTCAAGGGATGAGCGACAGAAGGTTTTGCTCAAGTACGGCATTAATCCTGATTTGCCCTTGATTGAGATTCAAGTGGCCCTAGCAAAGCGATTGGGGCGAGTCGTTCCTGAGCTTGAGGAATAAAAAAGCCCGTCTCAAAGAGGCGGGCTTTGTGATCAACCGTAGCGCTGATTCAGCATATTGATCACGTAAATGTGGTCATTTTGCCGAACAAACGCAACCACATCGTTGTAGGTGTTCAAGTCAAGCGTTCCTCTAAAGACAGGCTCAACTCGTTCATCCCTTACTGCTACATGGCATTTACTGGTTTGGGCATCGAGCTCCACAGAAACATGATGGAACTCGTTTGCCATAAAGGTGCTTTTCATGGTGCTCTCCTAAAAATAAAAAAGGGGAGCACCTGGCCCCAATGGGGAGGTATCTCCCCGTTGGGTGAAAAACAAAGATGGGCAGGCCAGAGGCCTCGCTGCGAATAGCCCACATCACAGCAAACAAGGTCAGCCAGGTATGTGGCTGGGCATATAGCTTAGTTAGAATAGCCTCATATGCCTGGGTGGGCAATTGAAGCGCAACGCCGGGGGTAGTGATGTTTGACGACAACAGCTTTGGCAGACCTATTCGTCTGGCTTACCTTGAAGCTAGACTATTCCTGGATGGCGAGTTTTACTCACGCAAACTCATGCAGTTTGGATATTCTCGTCAAAGTGCGAGTAGCGATATAAAAACTTACCTTACAATGCATCCTGGAGTGATGAATTACTGCCCCAGAAGCAAGCGATTTATCTTGGATCGCCGCCATAAGCCAAAACTCTTGCGCCAAGAGCAGCTGGCGCACTATGCAAGGTATGTGGAAACAATTTTTTCGCTGGCATACAAACCACTGGCCAAATCAGTCGATGTATGAGTTTGACGCCAATTGTCCAGAATAGGTGCTAGTTCATACCTGATTCAGCCAGCATTGCTAAACTAGCATTAGGAAAGCCCCAACCAGGAGGTGGGCAATGAAGCTGAAAGCCAAATACAACACATTTATCGCGGAACATCGAGTGCTCCGGGGCGGCGCTTGGCTGATCACCAAGCTGTTCATACTGACTCTGGCTGCGGTTCTGTTTGTCCTGGATTTTCTGTTTCGAGTAATAAACAACTCTAGCAATGAGCACAATAAGGATTGCGCTGAACAGGATAGTGAACATGATAAATTTGCCAAGGAGGCAGGTTTTCTCAATTATCAGCGTTTTCGTGATTATATGGATGACGAAAAGTAAGCACTCAGCTGTAGTTACCTCCGGCTGAGTGTATTTCTTGCTCTCCCTAGCCCCTTGCTCATAGCGCCACCAACTCCTCGCGTCGCAGCATTAGTAGCGTTACCAGTACCTTTACCTGCTGCACCAGCAGCACCAGTAGCTCCAGTGCCTTGCCCCGTTGCGAAAGAATCCATACCTCTTGCATTCAATCCCACCATCGTTAGCAAATAAGTAAATGCTAACGGCAACAAGATATACATCGCTCTGGAAATCCACCGTAGAGTTTCTACTGCCACGCCATCGTCAGCTGCAATCCCGTTGATAAAGCCCAACCAGTTGTTAGCGTCCGTGGAGCTGGCTCCCGCCACGGCATTTAACAAAAAATTATCCAACCATGCCGCCAAAGCAAACCAGAATGTCCAAAACATAATAGAAAACTTCACCAGAGCGAGAGTGGTAACAGCCCTCAAGCTATAACCACTCACCAGGAGTAGGAAGGGCGTAGCGATCGCGATCACCATCAGCAAGATGTCGCGAATCATGGGTCCGGCTTCTTTACGGACTTCCGTTTCGGCGTAGTTAGGTACCGATAGTACGGCGGTGAAGAAGGCGGCAGATCCTCGGGTCCAGTCCCAGTTCAGTGGGTTGTAACGAGATCCTGTCGCCTCCGAGCGAGTCATATCATCCATGCGGGTATTCGTCAGCGGTAAGCGGCCTGTCTCCATCATGACGGATAGACGGCTACGCAAGAGTAGATCGGTAGGATCGCCACCATAGGTATCCATAACACCAGATTGGAACAGGTATTCAAACATCTCATGCCAGGCTAGGTAAGCTTCCACACCCTGCTCATCGCGAAAGTGGCTGATCAGCCGCCAGCGCAAGCCCTGGTTTGTAAAATCTCCGCGCCACCAGTCATAACAGAACGGGAACCCCTTGTTGTTCGTTAATGCCCCACTGCTGGCAATCGCGGCATCCCGGTTAGGTTCGTACTCAAAACTACTGAGGCCTTCGCGTGCCCGAAAATGCTGATAATACTGTCCGGGCTGGAACTGAAAAATGATACTGCCTGGCCATTGGATATCGGCAGCAACACTACGAGGTCCCCCAATGGTGGCGATCAATCCTGGATGGACCTCGGGTTGCAATTGGAGGTAGCGATTGAGGCTGGGAATAAAACAGTCGCGATTGAACTGCCCCAATTCATCGCGCAGTGCTGGGTCGTAAATTCGACTCTGTGCCAGGCTGGTGCTCATGCGTCGAAGATTGGGGCTACAGGGCATCAGCCCGCGCGAGCTGTGCGAAACCAGACTCGCGACGTAATCCCAAAAATACCAACCTAGCGGAATTTTTGCTTCGCGATCATCCAACCAAAACCCATCGTTTCTTGCATAGGAGTTCTGGGTATTAACGCGCGTGTAAGTTTCAAAGTTACGTTGGTAGGTACCGTCGTCCTGTACAACACAGTTTAGATCCACAGCCTCGACCGATTGCGGATTGATCTGCACCATGGGTGCAACAAATAGCAGCATGACGAAGAGCGCCAGGTAGAGCTGCATTTCCACCTGATAGAAAAATCCCGTTGGCAAACGATCTTCCTGGCGTAGTCGGTAGGCTTCGGTAATGCCGTTAAATAGAATAGCTGCGAAAGGTAGTAGGACAAAACCGGTACCAGCCAGCAACGCCCAGAGCCCTGTGGACAACGACCAGCCCAATACATAGGTATAGAGGCCCAAGGCATTATCGACAATCATACCCAGCCCCCAACTTTCGACACCATGTCGAACGGAAACAACACTTCATACACAATCACTAGCCGTAAAAAGACCCCGCGCCAACGGTCTGCATCCTGTGCAATTGTTGCGTTGCCTCGGCTTAAGCGTGTTGCCAGACCCCGCCAGGACAAATACACCAGGCTGTACATTAGCCAGCGAAACAGAGTGAGCGGCCAGAAGAGGGTGTGCTGCCAGGCTTCCAGGTGTAGCGCTTGATCAGGATGGCGCGCGAAGTAACTGGCAAGTCCTACCACAACGGCCATTACCACCAGAACCATGAAGCCCATACAGATGCGTCGTTTTACGGATCGGGCGATCATCGCGTAATGCCTCCCCGATGAAGCGGGACGGGAGGCTGTGTGGGTTGATCCAGAGCCTTGAGCGCTTCTCCAGATTGGGTACGGCCTTCGTGGCGACGCATCAACAGTGCGGCGGTTTCGGAAAACACTTCGGAGCGGATGCGGCGCTCGTAAAGTACATCCTCCACTTCTTCACGCAGACGTTTGATCGATTGTTCGGCGGATAAACGATACTGTTCGTTATTGGCCAGTGCTGGATCCTGAATGCCGGTTTTGAGGATATCGATGGTGATCATGGCTTTTTCGAGTGAACGTGCCAACGCAAGATCGGTGGTCAATCGTCCCATCAAAATAGCCTGCTCAGCTGGTGGCTCTTCGATGATGGCGCGCAACAAACCTTCAGTCACCACCACACCCATACCGGGCGCGCTGACAGCATCAAGGTCTTCAAGGGTTAATGCATTCAATGAGCCGAGGATCGTCGCCAACTCCTGGCCTACTTCGCGACGCTCATCCAGGGTGACGCCGCGCAACCCCATGCCAATATCGGTTTGGGTATTGTTGACCCGATTGCGTGCGACATAGACATAGGTGTCGCCCAATACGGATTTCGCCCAATCCTTTGCGCTGTTGGCTGATGGAAACACCCGCGTAAGTGCCAACGGAGTGCCGGTAGCACCACCTCCTGATGTCAGGTAGTGGTATCCGCTGTCGACTATCTCTCCCATAGCTTCGCAAGCAGGTTGTGGGGTAGGGCCGCCACAGGTGCGACCTCTTGAACCCCAGATGCTGATGTCTTCACGGCCCGATTCAATATCACTGAGGGTGTACGACGATTCCAGGTAGTGATTGCGTTTACCGAAGCTGACCCAGCCCTCCAGTGGATTCCGCTCGTTCTCGATATCGTTCATCATCTGCTCGCAGGTTTTTACCCGAGCCTGGAATTCCTGCATAAATTCAAAACGAAATTTGGTGAGAAGATCGTAGGCGCCGGGACTCACCTGCTGGATGTAGGACAACCCATAGGCCGTGACCATTTGCGCCCAGTTAATGGACGCAAAAAAGTCCTGGATCTGGTCGCCAAATTGGCGAAAGTTCTCGCGGATCTCGGCACTGGGATCGAATTCGCAGCGGCTGAACAAAGACCAGCCGCCGGATAGTGCCAGGCGTGCGTGATAGCGACGCTCGTAGGGAAAAAAATAAGGATCGCCGCCACCGATTTCGTAATACCAGGTATAGCCCTCAGTAGGACGAAAGTCTGAGGCATCAATAACCTGTGCCCAGACAGGTGTCGCTACACCACAAAACAGCAAGCTCGCTAAACAGTGTTTGAATTTCTTAGGCGTCATATGGCAGTCCTATAAATCGATCGAGAATAAAAATGAGCCTTCCGGTTCGCAGCAGCTGTAGGGGCGCCAGAGCAGCCATGCATATCGGCCTTCCGGGTGGTCGTGACGCCCGGCGTTCTCCCAATTGGCGCTTACGCCAAACACATCGGCATCGTCATCCTGGAGCGGTGTCAGCATTTGCCATTTGTGGTTGTCGTTATCGTTGGTGGTGATAACGCCCGGTGGCCAGCACTTCTCGTCGCAGTCATCACTGGCCTCTTGAAAGATGCGTAGCCCTGCCAAGCCGCTGCGCCCAAGCGTCACCACATGTGCCGCACGGTGGGCCATGACAGCGGCTGCTTTGGGTGAGATGGCTTGAGCGAGAAAGCCACAGCGTGGCCAGGTACTTCCGTAGCGGATACCGGTAAAGCCATTGCCACGCCCCAACCACTCAGGTTGCAGAATTTTTTGCGGGTTGGTCAGGTTCTCGAACAACGACATCTCGCCCGACCAGAACCAGTTGTCGGCACCGGAAATGTAATAGGGCATCCAGGGTGTTTGCGCACTCTCGCAAATCAACCCATCCGATCCTTCGTGCATGGCTTCAAACAGCAGAATGCCGGGATTACCAAACACTTCAGTTTTTTTGAAACGCGTGCCCAAGGTGTCTGTGCCAGGTGTGTTGGCCATGGCACCGGGTGCCGATTGAATGGATGAGGTGACGCTCAACATTTCGAGCCAGGGTGTATGACCGGATGCATAGCTGGTCACAACAAAATCCGGCACAAAGTGGCTCACGCGGACGGAGGTTTCAATACTGCAACTAAAACCCGTGCAGCGAAGCCAGAAGCACAGGCCACTGATTCGCCACTCAAGGCAATCCGTGCAGGCCGAGGCATCCATCATCTGCTCCGCTGTCGTGGTGCCCGCCTGCACAGCACCAAAGCCACTCATGCTCAGCAAGGCGATCCCCAGGCGAGCACACCCATGACGCAATACACGCTTAACGTTCGCTGTTTGCATAGTGCAGCAATGCCTCCTGAATATCGGTATGGCCATACACCACATAACGATCATCAATCACGATGGCCGGGATCCGCTCGATGCCAAGCTTCATGGCGCGCTCGTAACCGACAAAGGCCTTCTTGGTGTTTTCAATAAATTGGGCTGCCTCATCCGTGGTCAACCAGGCATCGAGAGCAGGCTTGGCCTCATCGGGTGTTTTTACAGTGATCTGGGGTTTTGTGACTTGCTTGGGTGCATCCAGGTCGTAGCGGGTGACCGTCACACCTGGTAACGAGAGATCAGCCACACGATCCTTACTGCTCTGATAAAAGACTTCGACACGTCGCTCGGCTGCGCAGGGCAGGGCGAGGAATAGCATGAGCAGCCCGGAAATAATCGGCATGAAATTACGGCGCATGATCGATTTCCTCGCCAATCACTTCGCCAGGGATAACCCACAAGGTTTCGCCGGGTTCTGTGTCATCAGCTCGCCGATAGGGAGCGTGTGTGGCAATCATCATGGGTGAACACTCTGTACCCGTTACCAGCTGAAAGGTGTCGCCCATCTTGACCTCTCCGGGGTGGCACGGAACGAGTTTGTTATCACGTTGCACATAAGCGATCTGCACTTGCACAGGAATTCCTCCAATGACGATTCGTTGATGTCAGCGATCGCGTATGGACGCACGTCGCGCATCACGGAGGCGTTCGGCGAGCACAAAGGCAGCATCCAGCTCCGAACACCCCTTCTCGGTCATGACCATCTCTCGATCCCGCTTTTCTTCTTTCTCGGTACCGGCGAGAAGTAAACAGGGTGCCGGTGGCACATTGCGAAACAACCCCTGAACGGCATCGCTGAATAAAACGCCCTCTACAAACTTCTTGGGTACCTTCTTGGTGTTGAGCAACATGTTGCGTTCATCAGCGGTGAGTGGTTTGTATTTCTCCAAATCCTCCAGCTCTTTTTTGTTGGTACTGAGTACCAGCCACCACTCAAACATCGACAGAATTTTTGCCGCATCGCCAGGAAAGTCGCCCATGTTTTGAGTAGCCATCCACAACCAGACCGCATCGCGTCGACCTAAGAGTTTGGCGAGTACAACCAGGTATTTAGCAAGCAGTGGTTCGGTGGTGATAACGTGACATTCGTCGGTCAAGGCAATGGTGTTGCGGCCATCCTTCTTTGTACGTTTGGCGCGGGCAATAATTTGGTTCATGAGGGAAATGTAGGCGACGGACAGCTTGTCTTTGGTGTCGTTGCCACCGGCGAGACTGCCGAGCTCGATTCGAATGTAATCCACGTCCGGCAGTTCCTCACCCGGCCGGTTAAACAACTCACCGGCAAAGCCATCGACATACAACGCCATAGCGTCAGCCATCTCATCAATGCGTTCCGCTTTCGTGGGGCGATCTGCCTTGAGTGCGCGCAGCGCTCGAATGACATCTTCGGTGATCAGGTGTGGCAGGCCAGAGAGGCGCGCAGTTTTGGCCGCGTTGAGTATGGCCTCTTTGATGATGGCACCGTCTTGGCGTGAATAGCGCGCCTGCTCG
>ENA-UOVV01001450-UOVV01001450.1-compost-metagenome-genome-assembly--contig:-NODE-1450-length-17303-cov-4.153409_pt1 | contig 17303 bp, 20 predicted proteins | sample MGYA00238155_ERZ761577 | MGnify/ENA primary metagenome ERZ761577 (study PRJEB28898, sample SAMN06268775) | compost metagenome | isolation source: Emeryville, CA | place: USA:Emeryville, CA | collected...
GTGCATCGCTGTGCGCAGGCCCCCCGACGTGGGCCCGTAGAAGTTGGCGATGTGCGCGATCCTCATGCGGTCCTCGTCTGTCCCAGCTGGCCGCGCTCGCGGCGAGCCTCGTCGTAGTAGTCCATGAGCTGCTCGCACACGGACTGCCAGGTGCGTCCCTCCACGGAGGCCCGCGCGGCCTGCGAGGCCTCCGCGCGGCGAGCGGGGGAGTCGACGAGCTCCCGCACGGCGGCCGCGAGGGCGTCGGCGCGGCCGGGTTCGTAGAGGATGCCCGTCTGCTCGGTCACGAGGTCGATCGGCCCCCCGCGCCGCGGGGCGACCACCGGCACGCCCGATGCGAGGGCCTCCTGGATGGTCTGGCCGAAGGTCTCGAGCTCGCCAGGGCTGACGAAGACGTCGAAGCTCGCATATGCCCGTGCGAGCTCGTCCCCGCTGAGGAATCCGGTGAAGTGCGCACGCGGCAGCAGCGCCTCGAGACGCGCGCGCTCCGGCCCCTCGCCCACGACGACGAGCGAGACGCCCGGCGCATCGGCGATCGCCGCGAGGTCCTCGACGCGCTTCTCCGCCGCGAGGCGGCCCACGTAGCCCACGACGACCTCGCCGTGCGGCGCCCACGCGGAGCGGAGGTCGGCGTCACGGCGGGAGGGGTGGAAGCGCTCGGCGTCGACGCCTCGCGGCCACAGTCGCAGCCGCGGCACGCCGAGCAGCTCGAGCTGCCGCTGGGCGTACGTGGACGGGACCAGGTTGAGGTCAGCGCGCTCGTGGATGTTGCGGATGCGGTTCCACAGGATGCCCTCGCCCCAGCCCAGGCGGTAGCGGTCCGCGTAGGACGGCACCTCCGTCTGGTAGACGGCGACGCACGGCAGGTTGAGCTCGTTGGCCGCGCGCACCGCCGTCCATCCCAGCGTGAAGGGCGAGGCGAGGTGGACGATGTCCGGGCCGTAGTCCTCGAGCGTGCGGGAGATCTTGCCCACCCCGCTGAGGGCGACGCGCACGTCGCGGTAGCCGGGCCAGCCCATCGCGGGCAGGCGCGTGATCGTGGCGATGCCGTAGCGCACCGGCCCTTCCGAGCCGCGCGACTCCGGCGCGATGACCATGGCCTCGTCACCGCGCGATGCGAGGTGATCGATGACCCGCAGCAGCGAGTGGGTCACCCCGTTCGCATGCGGCAGGAACGACTCCGCGACGAGCGCTACCTTCATTGCCCCCATGGGCACCATTGTCCTGGGACCGGGCGTCAGGCGCGCACCGGCGCGAAGGCATACTTGAGGCATGCACGTCACCACCTCGTCCCGGACCCGTCTCCTGCCCCTCCTCGCGGCCCTCGTGGGCCTTGTCGCGCTTCTCGCGACCCCCGCATCGGCCCATTCCCAGCTGCTGTCCTCGAGCCCGGCCCCGGGAGAGGCCGTGGAGACGCCGACGACCGTGACGTTCGTCTTCAACGAGGCGCTCATCGACGCCGGCACGGAGGTCTCCGTGACCGACGCTGCGGGCGAAGTCCTGCCGCTGACGCCGAGCTACCCCGAGCCGACGACCGTCTCCGTGGAGCTGCCGCGCCTGCCCGACGGCGCCGCGTCCGTGGCCTGGCGCGTCGTGTCCGCGGACGGCCACCCGATCGAGGGCGTGCTCGACATCGTCGTGGCGAACCCGCCCGAGCCCTCGCCGAGCCCTGAGCCCTCGCCGAGCCCCGAGCCCTCGCCGAGCCCCGAGCCCTCGACGGCATCGCCGTCGCCGAGCCCTTCGCCGGAGGTGACCGACACCGCGCTCGACGAGGCCTCCGGCGGCCTGCCCGTGTGGCTCGTGATCGCGCTCGCCGTGATCGTGGTGGCCGCGATCGGCGCCGCCGTCGTCGTCCGCAGGCGCTGATCGACCGTGGCGCTGCGGATCGGCACTCGCGGCTCGGCGCTCGCGCGCGCCCAGTCCGCGCTGGTCGGCGACGCCCTCATCGCCGCCTCGGACGAGCCGCTCGAGGTCGAATACGTCGAGGTCGTCACGCGCGGCGACGTCACACCGGGCTCGCTCGTGGGCCTGGAGCAGGTGGGCGTGTTCGTGACCGCCCTTCGCGAGGCGCTCCTCGACCACCGATGCGACATCGTCGTGCACTCGCTCAAGGACATGCCCGTCGCCCCCTTCGAGGGCCTCGAGATCGGCGCGATCCCGCAGCGTGCCGACGCCCGCGACGTCCTGTGTGCGGGCGGCGCCGCGCTCGCCGACCTCCCGCCCGGCGCGCTCGTGGGCACATCCTCCCCGCGCCGCGCCGCCCAGCTGCTCGCGCTGCGTCCGGACCTGGAGGTCACGGACACACGCGGCAACATCGACACCCGCCTGGAGCGCATCAGCGACCACTACGACGCGGTGATCCTGGCCAAGGCCGGGCTGGACCGGCTGGGCCGCTCCGACGAGATCGACGAGGTGTTCGCGGCGGACGACATGGTCCCCGCACCGGGCCAGGGCGCCCTCGCCGTCGAGATGCGCGCCGACGCACCCGCCGCGCTGCGCGCGGCCGTCGCGGCGCTCGACGATCCCGCGACCCGCGCCCGCGTGGCGGCGGAGCGCGCGGCTCTCGAGGTCCTGCAGGCCGGATGCGCCGCCCCGGTGGGCGCGTATGCCGTGATCCGCTCGGGCGAGCTGCGGCTGCACGTGCGCGTCGTGAGCCCCGACGGCACGCTCGTGCTCAACGAGCACCAGCGCGGCCCCCTCCAGCGCGCCGAGCACGTGGGCCGCGCGGCCGGCCACGCGCTGCTCGCGCGCGGCGCCTCCTCCCTGATGGCGAGGGCGCGGTCCTGACATGAGCCGCCAGGGGGGAGCGTTCGACGGCCGCCGCGTCGTGGTGCCGGTGACGGCGGCCCGACGCGAGCTCGCGGAGCGGCTGCGCGCCCTGGGCGCCGTTCCGCTCGAGGTCGAGTGCATCGCGATCGAGCCCCCGGCCGATCCGGCGCCGCTGCGCGCCGCCGTCGAGCGCTGGGCGGCGGGGGAGTACCGCTGGGTCGCGCTCACGAGCCGCAACGCCGTGTCCTCGGTGGCGCGCACAGCCCGGGAGGCGGGCGTCGACCTCGTCGCGAGCGGGACTCCCGTCGCCGCCGTCGGCGATGCGACGCGCCGGGCATGCGCCGACATCGGGCTCGACATCGCGCTGATGCCCGCGCAGGAGGGCGCGGCAGGGCTCGCCGCGGCCTTCCCGCCGGGGCCTGGCCGCGTGCTCGCCCCGCTGGGCAGCCTCGCCTCGCCGGCGCTCGGCGACGGGCTGCGCGCCAAGGGCTGGCGCGTCGACGAGGTCGAGGCCTACCGCACGGTCGACGGCCCCGGACTCACCTCGGCCGCGCGCGAGGCGCTCGTGGACGGGGCGGCCGATGCGCTCGTGCTGACGTCGGCATCGGTCGCGCGCAGCGTGAGGCGCGGCCTGGGCGACGCGGCGGTCCATCCGCGCGTGACGATCGTCGCCATCGGCGCGTCCACCGCGGCCGCCGCCGCCGACGTGCGCCTGCCGCCCGCCCTCACCGCCCTTCGGCCCAGCCACGACGGCATACTGGAAGCCCTCGCCACCGCCTTCGAGGAGCCGATGTGACGATCCCGCTTCCCTTCGAGCGCCCCCGCCGGCTGCGCGCCAGCGCGGCGATGCGGCGCCTGGTGCGCGAGGTGCGCCACGACCGCGCGAGCCTGGTCCTCCCGCTCTTCGTCGACGAGCGCCTGGCCGAGCCGCGCGACATCGACTCGCTTCCGGGCGCCCGCCAGCACACGCTCGACTCGCTCGCCCAGGCGGTGAGCGCGGCTGCCCACGCGGGGATCGGGGGCGTGATGCTCTTCGCCGTCCCCGCGCATCGCGACCCCGAGGGCTCGGGTGCGTTCGGCGCGGACGGGATCCTGCAGCGAGCCGTCGCCGTCGCCGTCGAGGCGGCAGGGGACAGGCTCGTGGTGATGACGGACGTCTGCCTCGACGAGTTCACGTCGCATGGGCACTGCGGCGTGCTCGACGCGAACGGCGCCGTCGACAACGACGCCACGCTCGAGGCGTACGCGCGCATGGCCGTGGACCAGGCGCGCGCCGGCGCTCACGTGCTGGGACTGAGCGGCATGATGGACGGCCAGGTCGCGGCCGTGCGCGTCGCGCTCGACCGCGAGGGATTCCAGGACGTCTCCCTGCTCGCGTACGCGGCCAAGTACGCCTCCGCGTTCTACGGCCCCTTCCGCGAGGCCGTGGACAGCCAGCTCCGGGGCGACCGCCGCACGTATCAGATCGACCCGGCCAACGGGCGCGCAGGGCTGCGCGAGGTCGTCCTCGACGCGGCGGAGGGGGCGGACATCGTCATGGTCAAGCCGGCGCTGCCGTACCTCGACGTCCTCGCGGAGGTCGCCGCGCACTCGCTCGTGCCCGTGGCGGCGTATCACGTGAGCGGCGAACACGCCCAGATCGAGGCCGCCGCGGCGCGCGGGTGGATCGACCGGCGCGCCGCCCACCTCGAGGCCCTCACGGCCATCCGCAGGGCCGGCGCCGACATCGTGGTCACCTACGCCGCGCTCGACCTCGCCCGCTGGATCGCGGAGGAGGCGTGAGACCTCCCGAGCCGGGCGAGATCGCCGAGCGCTCTCCCTCGCTCGCCCGCGCGGCGGCCGAGGCCTTCCACGAGCGCGCCGTCGAGATCATCCCCGGCGGAGTGAGCTCCCCGGTGCGCGCCTGGACCGGTGTCGGCGGGCACCCGGTGCCCATCGCATCGGGCCGCGGCTCGCGCGTGACCGACGTCGTGGGCCGCGACTACGTCGACCTCGTGGGCTCGTGGGGCGCGGCGATCGTGGGCCATGCGCATCCCGCCGTGGTCGAGGCCGTGCGCGAGGCCGCCGGTCGCGGGCTCGGCTTCGGCGCGAGCACCCAGGGAGAGGTCGAGCTCGCGGAGGAGATCCGCCGCCGCTATCCGCCCGCCGAGCGCGTGCGCCTCGTCTCGACGGGCACCGAGGCGACCATGACGGCCGTGCGCATCGCGCGCGCGGCCACGGGCCGGGACCTCGTCGTCAAGTTCTCCGGCTGCTACCACGGCCACGCCGACGCCTTCCTCGTGGCGGCGGGCTCCGGCCTCGCCACGGCGAGCGCGCCCGACTCGGCAGGAGTCACGGCCGCCGTCGCCGCCCAGACGGTCGTGGCGCCCTACGGCGACGCCGATGCCGTCGAGGCGGCGTTCGCCGCGCATCCGGGCCGCATCGCCGCCGTCATCACGGAGGCCGCGCCGGCGAACATGGGCGTGATCGCGCCTCCCCCGGGGTTCAACGCCACGCTGGCCGCCCTGTGCGCGCGCGAGGGAGCCGTGCTCGTCCTCGACGAGGTGCTCACCGGCTTCCGTGCCGGTCCCGCCGGGTGGTGGGGCATCGAGCGCGGCGCGGCCGAGGCGCGCGGCGAGGCGCCGTGGGTCCCTGACCTCGTGACCTTCGGCAAGGTCATCGGCGGCGGACTCCCCGTCGCGGCGGTCGCCGGGCGCGCCGATCTCATGGAGCTCCTCGCCCCAGTTGGGCGCGTCTACCAGGCCGGAACGCTGTCGGGGAATCCGGTCGCCGTCGCCGCCGGGCGGGCCACGCTCGAGCTGCTCGACGCCGACGCGTACGCCCGCCTGGGACGCGCCGCCGACGCGCTCGCGGGAGGCATCGCCGAGGCCCTGGGCGGCGCCGGAGTGACGCATGCGGTGGCCCGCGCGGGCACGCTCGTGTCGCTCTTCCTGGGGCTGGAGCGGGCCCCGCGCGACTTCGCCGAGGCGTCGGCGCAGGACACGCGCGCCTACGCGAGCCTCTTCCACGCCCTGCTCGACGCCGGCGTCTACGCCCCGCCGAGCGCATTCGAGGCCCTCTTCGTGTCCACCGAGCACGCCGAGGCGGACATCGCGCGCGTCGTCGACGCGGTGGCGCGCTGGGCGGCGAGCGGGGAGCGGGCGCCGTGATCCTCATGGGGCTGTCGCTCGCCCGCCGGCGCGTGCTCGTGGCCGGAGCCGGCGCCGTGGCGACGCGGCGCGTGAGGGCCCTGGTCGCGGAGGGGGCCGACGTGCTCGTGGTCGCCCCGTCGGCGAGCGAGGAGGTCGAGGCGCTCGCGGCGGACGGCGCCGTGGCGCTCGAGCGGCGCACCGTCCGCCGCGCCGACGTCGAGGGCGCCTGGCTCGTCCTGGCCGCGACGGACAACCCTTCCGTCAACACGGAGCTCGCACGGTGGGCTGACGACGCCCGCGCATGGTGCATCAACGCATCGGATGCCGTGTCCGGCTCGGCGCGCATGGCGGCGCAGTCCGTCCACGGCGACCTCGTGCTCGGCGTCGCGTCGCTCGCAGCGCCGGATCCGCAGCGCGTGCGTGCCGTCCGCGACTCCCTCGCCGCGCACCTCGACTCCGGCGAGGTCTCGCTGCGACGCCGTCGCGCGGGGGACGGCCGCGTCATCCTCGTGGGTGCCGGCCCGGGCGCCGACGACCTCATCACCCTGCGCGGAAGCCGGGCCCTCGCCTCGGCCGACGTGGTCGTGCACGACAGGCTCGGCACGCGCGCCCTCCTCGAGCGCGTGCCCGAGGGGGCCGAGCTCGTCGACGTGGGCAAGCGCCCCGATGACCACCCCGTCTCTCAGCGGGAGATCAATCGCCTGCTCGTGGAGCGCGCCGCTCAGGGCAAGGTCGTGGTGCGCCTCAAGGGCGGGGACCCGTTCGTGCTGGGCCGCGGCGGGGAGGAGGTCGAGGCGTGCCTGGCCGCCGGCATTCCCGTCGAGGTGGTGCCCGGCGTCACGAGCGCGATCGCGGGACCGGCCGCGGCGCTCATCCCCGTCACCGACCGCGCGGTGCGCTCGGCCGTGCACATCACGACGGCTCACGCGGGCCTGGGCGGCGCGGCGCTCGCCGCGCTCCGGGAGGGGGAGACGCTCGTGCTGCTCATGGGCGTCGCGGCCTTGCCCGCCGCGGTCCGGGCCGCCCTCGACGAGGGCGTCGATCCCGCCGTTCCCGTCGCGATCATCGAGGACGCGACGCTTCCGACGCAGCGCGTGACGCGTGCGCCGCTGTCCGCGATCGTTCGTATCGCCGAGGAAACAGGGGTGAAATCTCCCGCGGTTATCGTGCTGGGAGAGGTCGCGCGGGAGGGCTTCATCGCCGACCGCGAGTCACGGAGCGGGTGAGCGGAGGTCCCGATGTCAGCAGCCGGTGAGCCGCTCGCGGGCTGCGTGATGATCGTGACGGCCGCGTCCTGCCGCTGTCGCCCACGGGCCTCGAGATCCTCAAGGCGCTCGTGCGCGCCGACGGCGGCGTCATCACCAGGGAGAGGCTCGCCGCGCTCCTGCCGAGCGGCTCGGCAGGCAGCCACGCCGTCGAGGCGGCCATCAACCGCCTGCGCGACAATGCAGGCTCGCGCGAGATCGTCCGCACGGTCGTCAAGCGCGGCTACGCATTGGGGGTGAGCGGCACATGACGGTGCTCATCGGGTGCGCGCACGGAACGCGCGAGCCGGCGGGGCAGCAGGTCGTCCGCGACCTGCTCGAGACGCTGCGGACGGCGCTGGGCGTCGAGGTGCGCGAGGCGTACGTCGACGTGCAGGAGCCGCACGTCGCGGACGTCGTCGCCGAGGTGAGCGCGGCGGGGGACACGGCGGTGGTGGTGCCGCTCCTGCTCGCCGGCGGCTACCACGTCTACGTCGACATCGCCCAGGCCGTCGCCGGCCATCCCGGCGTGGTCGCGGCACCCGCGCTCGGTCCCGACCGTCGCCTCATCGACGTCGTCCTGGGGCGCGTCGCCGATGCCGGCGTGCCGCGCGGCGCGACGCTCGTGCTCGCGGCGGCCGGCTCGTCGGACGCCCGCTCGCAGGCGGACACGGACGCGGCCGCGGACCTGCTGCGCTCGCGCTGGGACGGTCCGGTGCGCATCGGCTACGCGGCGGGGATCGCGCCCACGGTCGCCGATGCCGTGGCAAGCGCCCGAGCGAACGGCGACGAGGAGGAGGTCGTGGCCGTCGCGTCGTACCTGCTCGCGCCCGGCACCTTCCAGGGTCGGCTCGCGCAGGCGGGGGCTGACTTCGTGACCGCTCCGCTCGCGCCGGATCCCCGCCTGGTCGAGATCGTCGGCGACAGGTTCAGGACCGCGGCGGCGGCTCTCGACGGCTGAGGCTGTCGTGCTGGCGCGCCGTCGCGAGGCCGTCAGTCCCCGAACGCGATGCGGTTGAGCAGGGAGGACAGCTGCTCGCGCTCCTCGGCGCCCAGTCCGCCGTAGAGGCGGCCGTCGACCTCGCGCAGCGACTCGCGCGCCGCCTGGACCACCTCGCGGCCGCGCGGCGTCGCCACGACGAGGTTCGCGCGGCGATCACGGGGATCAGGGAGACGCTCCACGAGGCCGCTGCGCTCCAGGTCGTCCACGAGCGGCACCACCTGGCTGGGGTCCAGGCGCAGGATGTCGGCGACCTCGCGCTGGCTGGGGCGCAGCTCGCCCGCGACGAGGGCGAGGACCGCGTAGGAGCGCACCTTGAGGCCGTGGACCGCGAGGGTGCGGTTGGCGTCGGCCAGGGCGATGGCGGTGGCGCGCGCGAGCAGGAAGCTCGCGTCGTCGGCGAGCATGCTGCCCGCCAGGCGGGCGCCTGCGTCGGTGCGGGCGCTCGGGCCCGTCGGTGCGGCCATGGCTCCGATGGTAGCCGAAGTGATGGAACCGACAAATGATTGATAATCTCAACGGTTACGGTCTCTAGTGGGTCGAGACACTAAGGAGTGCCCCCATGCAGCTCGACGGCAAAGTCGCCATCGTCACCGGATCGGGTCGAGGACTCGGTCTCGCCTATGCGCAGGAGCTCGCCCGCCGCGGTGCGGCCGTCGTCGTGAACGACGTCGACGCCGATGCGGCCGCGGCGGCCAAGCAGTCCATCGAGGAGGCGGGCGGTCGCGCCGTCGCCGTGGTCGCGCCCGTGGGACCCACGGAGGCGGCGAACGAGCTCGTCCGCGCGGCCGTGGAGGACCTGGGCGGCCTCGACATCGTCGTGACCAATGCGGGAGTCCTGCGCGACACCGTGCTGTGGAAGATGTCCGACGAAGACTTCGACCTGGTCGTCAACGTCCACCTGCGCGGCACGTTCACCACCGTGCGCGCAGCCGCCACGCACATGCGCGAGCACGGCACACAGGGACGGATCATCTGCATCGGCTCGCCCACGGGCCAGCGCGGCACCTTCGGCCAGACCAACTACGCCGCCGCCAAGGCCGGCATCGTCGGCATGGTCCGCACGTGGGCGCTCGAGCTCAAGCGTGCGGGCATCACCGCGAACGTCGTCGTCCCCGTCGCGGCGACCGCCATGACCGCGACCGTGCCGTACTTCGCGCCGCCGTCGAGGCGCAGGCGATGGGCGAGCCCATCCCGGACTTCTTCCGCAAGGACCTGGGCTTCGGCACCGCCGACGACGTGTCCGGCCTCATCGCCTACCTCGCCTCGGACGAGGCGCAGGGCATCACGGGCCAGGTCATCGGCGTGGGCGGCGACCGCCTGCAGCTGTGGACCCACCCCGAGGCGTTCCACAGCGCGTTCCATGACGGCGGCTGGACCTTCGAGGCCCTCGCCGCAGAGCTGCCGGGCATCCTCGAGGGCCGCCTGCAGAGCGTGGGCGAGACCTTCCCGCCGCTGCCTCCCGAGTTCGACCGCTCTCAGCAGGGCTGATGCGTTACGAGCCGCAGGTCGACGTCGCCTCGCTCAAGGCGATCGACGTCCACGTCCACATCGAGGTCGACGACCACGGCCACGCCTCGCTGCCCGCCGACCTGCTCGAGGCCGCCTCGAAGTACTTCCGCACGGACGGGCCGCGCCCCGACCTCGACGCCGTCGCCGCGTTCTACCGCGAGCGGAGCATGGCCGCCGTGGTCTTCACGGTGGACGCGCAGCACGGCCTGGGCCACGAGCCCATCCCGAGCGAGTTCGTCGCGGAGGGAGCGGCGCGCCACGCGGACGTGCTCATCCCGTTCGGCTCGGTGGACCCGCATCGGCCCGATGCCGTGGACCGCGCCCGGCGCCTCATCGAGGACTGCGGCGTGCGGGGCTTCAAGTTCCACCCCACGGTCCAGGCCTTCGACCCGAGCGAGGAGCGCTGGTACCCGCTCTACCAGGTGCTGCAGGACGCCGGCGTGCCCGCGCTGTTCCACCAGGGCCAGACGGGCATCGGCGCGGGGCTTCCTGGCGGCCGCGGGCTGAGGCTCGAATATTCGCGCCCCATCCTCCTCGACGGAGTCGCCGCGGACTTCCCCGAGCTTGACATCGTCCTGGCCCACCCGGCCGTGCCGTGGCACCAGGAGGCCCTGTCCATCGCGGTGCACAAGCGCAACGTCTGGATCGATCTGTCGGGCTGGAGCCCCACGTACTTCCCCGAGGACGTGGTGCGCTACGCCAACACGCTCCTCAAGCACTGCACGCTCTTCGGCTCCGACTACCCGCTGCTGACCCCGGACCGCTGGCTCGCCGACGCCGAGGGCACCGCCCTCAAGCCCGAGGTCATGCCCGCGATCCTGCGCGACAACGCCGCGCGCCTGCTCAAGCTCGACACCTGACCCGAACCTGGAGGACACCATGACCACGACCGTCGCCTACGCCGACCTTCCCTCGCTCGCCGGCACCGACCTGGGCTGGAGCTCGTGGATCGACGTGCCGCAGGAGCGCATCAACACGTTCGCCGACGCGACCGAAGACCACCAGTGGATCCACGTGGACCCGGAGCGTGCCAAGGACAGCCCGTTCGGCGGCCCCATCGCGCACGGCTTCCTGACGCTCTCGCTCGCGATCCCCATGTGGACCGAGCTGCTCGAGGTCGAGGGCGTCACGACCAAGGTCAACTACGGACTCGACAAGGTGCGCTTCATCTCGCCCGTGCCTGCAGGCTCGCGTGTGCGGATGAACGCCGTGATCGCCGAGGTCACCGAGATCCCCGGCGGCTACCAGCTCACGGTGGACCAGACCATCGAGGCCGAGGGCGGCACCAAGCCCGCCGTCGCCTGCGTCAGCCGCACACGCTCGCCGTCATCTGCGGCGACGTGACCCTGACGTACGGCGATCTCGCCGACGCCGTGGACCGCACGGCGGGCGCGCTCGCGAGCATGGGCGTGCGAAAGGGCGACAGGGTCGCGATGCTGGGAGAGAACAGCCCGGAGTTCATCCAGGTGATGTTCGCGTGCTTCCACCTGGGCGCGGTGTACGTGCCCATCAACACCCGCCTGGCGCCTCCCGAGGTCCAGCACGTGCTCGACGACTCCGGCGCCAAGGTGCTCGTGCACGACACGGAGCTCGCCCAGCGCGCAGACGCCGCGCTCGCCCTCACGCATCGGGCCGCGGAGATCACGGTCCTGGCCATCGGCGGCGCGCAGCTGGGCAAGACCGACTTCGCGCAGACTGTCGCGGCCGCCGAGCCGCGCCTCGCGTTCGAGCCGGTCTCGATCGAGGACCCGGCCGCGTTCATCTACACGTCCGGCACCACGGGCACCGCCAAGGGCGCCGTGCTGAGCCACCGCAACCTCACGTTCGTCGCGATCAACACGATCATCGACTACGACGTGGTCTCCGACGACGTGGCCCTCATGATCTCGCCGCTGTTCCACGTCGCCTCGCTCGGCATGGGGCCCTGCCGTGCATCCTCAAGGGCGCGACGCTCGTGGTCGAGCGGCGCTTCGACCCGGGCCGTGCGCTCGCGCTCATCGAGAAGCACGGCGTCACCATGATGTCCGGCGTGCCCACGACGTACCAGCTCATCGCGGACCACCCCAACTGGGACGCGACGGACCTCAGCTCGCTCAAGAAGCTCACGTGCGGCGGCTCCGCGGCCGCGCCGCGCATCATCGAGGCGTACGAGAAGCGCGGCCTGCGCTTCTCGCAGGGCTACGGCATGACGGAGACCTCGCCCGGCGCCACGTCGCTGTCGGCGAACATGACGCTCGAGAAGGCCGGGTCGGTGGGACTGCCGCACTTCTTCTCGCACGTGCGCGTCATGCGCGAGGACGGCACTCCTGCGGCTGTGCGCGAGGTGGGGGAGATCCAGATCATCGGCCCCAACGTGTTCAGCGGCTACCTGGGCCTCGAGGAGGCCACGCGCAACGCGTTCACCGACGACGGCTGGTACAAGTCCGGCGACCTGGGCTACCTCGACGAGGACGGCTACCTGTTCATCGCCGGCCGCCTCAAGGACATGATCATCTCCGGCGGCGAGAACATCTACCCGATCGAGGTCGAGGCCCGCATCGCGGCGCTCGAGGGCGTCACCGGCGTGGCCGTCATCCCGCAGCCCGACCCGGACTGGGGCGAGGTGCCCGTGGCCGTGCTCACGCTCGCGGAAGGCGTGGAGATGGACCTCGAGACGCTGCGCGCCAGGCTCGACGGGGTCGTCGCCCGCTACAAGCTGCCCAAGCGCGTCATCGTCGTCGACGACCTGCCTCGCACGGCTTCGGGCAAGGTGCGCAAGTTCGAGCTCGTCGACCAGCTGCAGAAGGACGGGCTCATCCCCACCGGCGGCTGAGGCGCCGCCTCAGTGCAGGCGCGCGGCGAACTCGCGCTCGGACTCCTCCGCGAACTCGCTGCGGCGCGCCCTGAAGGTCTCGAGGGAGACGTCGGCGGGCCAGTCGTCCCCGAGGTGCTGCGGGGGAAGGCCTGGATCGGCGCGCAGGAGCGCGAGCCAGTCGGCCACGAGCGCGGTGCGCATCGTCAGCGCAGGGGTGACGCAGTCGGGCACCTCGGGCGCCCGCCATTCGGCGAGGAAGGCCTCGTGCTCCTGGCGGATGAGGTCGATCTCCCATGCGGACTCGACGATCCCGCCCATCTCGAAGCCGGGCAGCTCGCGCGCGGCGAAGGCCGTCACGGTCTGGGGAGGAAGCTCGTCGTGGATGGGGCCGAGCGCGGCGGCGAGGTCCACCTCGCCGGGCGCGACCCACAGCCCGTCCCGCAGGGGAGCGAAGCCGGCCCACGTGAGGCTGGCCCGCAGGCGGTGGCGCAGGGTGCGCTCCCGCTCCGGGACGCTGAACGTCACGAGGGTCCAGCCGCTGCCCTGAGGGTCGAAGGGCCGGTCGCGATTGACGCGCCCGGCGGCCTCGCGCAGGACCTCGACGCCCGACTCGGTGAGGAGATAGCCGATCTCTCTGCCGCGCCGGACGGGCTCGAGGATGCCGCGCGTGGCCATGCGGCCGAGCGTCGCCCGCGTCGTGGGCGCCGCGATGTCGGCGCCGTCGAGCACGTCGATGATGAGCGTCGCGGGCACCGGCTCGTCCACGCGGTCCACCACCAGCTCGCCGAACAGGGCGAGCAGGAGCTGGTTGGGCTTGCGTGTGCGCACCGGATCCTCCGTGGCGCTACTTGCCCGGACGGACAGCCTCGCCGCGCTTGGCACGCTGCACCTGCTCGTAGACGTGAGTGCGCAGCTCAGTGAAGCGCGGCAGCGCGCGGGTGGTGATCTGGTCGCGCTCGGGAGCGAGGTCGATCTCGAGGTCCTCCTGCACCCACGTGGGCGAGGAGGACAGCACGATGACGCGCTCGCCCAGGTAGACCGACTCGTCGATGTCGTGGGTCACGAACAGGATCGAGATGCCGCGCTCGGTGTGGAGCTTGCGGACCAGGTCCTCGAGGTCGGCGCGCGTCTGCGCGTCCACGGCGGCGAAGGGCTCGTCCATGATGAGCACTTCGGGCTCGTAGGCCACGGCGCGGGCGATCGCGACGCGCTGCTGCATGCCGCCGGACAGCTGCCACGGGTAGCTCTTGTCCGCGTGGGACAGCCCCACGGCCTCGAGCGCGTCGTCCACGAGCGTCTGACGCTGCTCCTTGGTGAGGCCCTTGTGCTTGAGCGGGAGCTCCACGTTGCCGCGCACGGTCAGCCACGGGTACAGGCTGCGGCCGTACTCCTGGAACACGAGCGCCATGCTGGCCGGGGGAGCGGTGACCTTGACGCCGTCCATGAGCACCTCACCGGATGTGGGCTTGAGCAGGCCGGCGATGCACTTGAGGAGCGTCGTCTTGCCGCAGCCGGACGGGCCGACGATGCAGACGAGCTCTCCCGCCTTCATCTCGAAGCTGATGTCGGCGATCGCCTCGACCGAGCCCGTGGACGACTCGTAGACCTTCTTGAGGTTCTTGACGGTGAGCAGGTTCTCAGCCACGTTCGGTCTCCTTCACTCCGTGGTACCAGCGCAGCATGCGCCGCTCGACGATGCCGAAGATGACCGCGAGGAGGACGCCCACGAGGCCCAGGAGCACGATTCCGCTCCACATCTCGGCGATGAGGTAGTTGCGCTGGAAGTACGTCACCCAGTAGCCCAGACCCGACGAGGAGTTGGACATCTCGGAGATGACCATGAGGATCAGCGCGATCGACATGGCCTGACGGATTCCCGCCATGATGCGCGGCATCGCGGCGGGCAGGACGAGGTCCCACAGCCGCTGCGAGCGCGTGAGCCGGAACGAGCGGGCGGTCTCCTTCATCACGGAGTCGGTGGCGCGCACGCCGTCGATCGTGTTGAGGAGGATGGGCCAGATCGCTCCGAGGACGATGATCACGACCTTGGTGAATCCTGTCGCGCCCAGGATGACGGTGATGACGGGGATCATCACCGGCGGCGGGATGGCGCGGAAGAACTCGAAGATCGGCTCGGTGAGCTCACGCAGCGGGCGGACGAGGCCGATGAGCGTGCCCGCCGCGATCCCCAGGGCGATCGACAGCAGCAGCCCGACGCCCAGGCGCGTGAGGGAGGGGATGACATCGGTCATCATGTCCGGGCTCTGGGGCCGCCGTCCTTGATCCACGTGTCGATGAAGGCGGTGAAGATGCGCGCCGGGCTGGGGAAGAACTTGGGCGAGTCGACGGTCGCCCAGACGCCCCAGATCACGAGCAGCGCGACGGGCAGGCCCACGGCGTACGCCGTGCTGACGCCCATGCGCTTCCACACGCCGCCCTTGACGGCCTTGCGCGGCGCCTTGACGGTGGTCACCTCGCTCACAGCGCCTCCTCGCTGCGCACGGACTCGTGCCACTTCAGCACCTTGCGCTCGATCGCGCGGAAGCCGAGGTTGACGACGAGGCCGAGCAGGCCCGTGACGATGACGAGCGCGTAGACCTGCACGTACTGCGCTCCGGCCTGCGCCGTGACGATGCCGCGGCCCAGGCCGGGTTGCCGATGAACATCTGCGCCGTGATGGCGAGGATGAGCGCGACCGTCGCGGCCAGGCGCAGGCCCGTCATGAGGTAGGGCAGGGCCGTGGGGAACACGAGGCTGCGGAAGCGCTCGAGGCGGCCCAGGCCGAAGCTGCGCGCCGTGTCTCGAGCGACCGCGTCGACGTCGGCGACGCCGTAGAGCACCTGCACGAACACCTGCCAGAAGCTTGCGAAGACGATGATGACGAGCGCGGCCTTCATGGACAGGCCGTTCGTCAGGATCGCGAGGGGGATGAGCGCCACCGAGGGGATGGGGCGCAGGAACTCGACCATCGTGTGCGTGCTGCGGCGCAGGAACGGGACCAGGCCGATCACGGTGCCGAGGACCACGGCCGCGACGGTCGCGATCGCCAGGCCCGCGGCCCACGCCCACAGGGTGTAGCCGATGTCGGACCACAGGTCGGCCGTGCCCAGCTCGTGCCACAGGAGGGACAGGGTGGAGGTCGCGTTCGGGAAGTAGCGGGCGTCGACGAGGCCGACGACGGGAAGCAGCTGCCACACGGCCAGGAAGATCAGGATTCCGGCGAGGCCGAGAAGCTGAGGGCGGTAGGCGCGCAGGCTGCGGCTGGGGGAGGTTGCCATCGTGTCAGTGAATCGTAGTGGTGTGGAGACGACGACGGCGGGGCGCCGCCATGAAGTGGCGCCCCGCCGTCATGGTCCTACTGCTGCTGGACGAGCCGGTCGAAGTTGGGCTTCGCGGGCAGGACGCCGAAGTCGACGGCGATGCCGGCGAGCTTGTCGAGCGAGGGCACGTCAATCGTGAAGTTGAAGACCGGGAGGGTGATGCCGGCAGCGGCCTCCTCCGGGATCTCCAGGTTCTTCGCGATCGCAGCGCGCACCTTGGCCTCGTTGCTGTTCGCCCAGTCCAGGGCCTCCTTCATGGCCGCCGAGAACTGCGCGACCATCTGAGGCTCCTTCTCGAGCTTCTCCGCGGTGGTGATGTTCGTCAGCACCGTGATGCCCGGGACGGTCTCCTGGTACGGGTGGAACACGATGTGGCCGTCGCCGTTGTCGACGATCGACATGAACGGGTCCGGAGCCCACGCGGCGTCGATGGTGCCCGCGGCGAGCTGAGCCGGCACCTCGGGGAACGGCACCTCGACGAACTCGATGGTCGAGGGGTCGCCGCCGGCGTCCTTGACCGCCTGCATGATCGTCAGGTCGCCCGCGGCGCCCACGGTGTTGACCGAGACCTTCTTGCCGGCCAGGTCCGCCGGGCCGTTGATGCCGGAGGAGTCGAGCGCGACGACGGCGTTGACGTCCTTGCCGGAGGCGAGCGAGTCGGCGTAGTCTCCGATGATCACGATGCCGAGGTCCTGGCCGTCGGCACGGAACGGGCCGAAGGGCTGGCCGATCGCGAAGTCGATGTCACCGCTGAGGAGAGCGGGGATCGCCTGCGCGCCGCCCTGCGAGGGCAGGATCTCGATGGTGATGCCGTGCTTCTCGAAGATGCCCTCCTCGACGGCTGCCCACAGGGCACCCGTCTCGGCGATGGGCAGAGCGGCAACGCGAACCGTGAACTCCTCCAGGGGAGCCTCGGTCTCTGCGGGGGTGGTCGGCGCGACGGAGGGGTGGTCTCCTCGGGCGTGGGCGTGCCGCCGGAGCAGGCAGTGAGGGTGAGGGCGGCGACGGCGAGAGCCGCGGCGCCAAGAGGCTTCTTCATTGACGAGCCTCTTTCCAAGTGGTCGGTATGACACCACCTCGACGCCCTGTGTGCGGACCCGCTCGCCAGGGTCTTGCTCGCCTGCCCGCACGCCGTCGTGGTGACGGTGCCGTCGTCTTGCACCGGGAGTGCGATTGTCGAGACTTTCTTGACGAGCGTCACGAAAGTTTTGACTGAGAATGGACGCGTGTTCGTATAGCGAACACGCATGGGCATGCGGCTGCCCTGGCCTCCCGACAGGGCTCTGTCAGCGGATGCGGGTGCCGAAGATGCCGCGCAGGATGCCGCGGGTCAGCTCGCGCCCCGCCGTGCGCGCGAAGTCGCGCACCGGGCCGGAGGTCACGACCTTCTCCACCACGGTCTTCTGGCCGCGGCGCGAGCTCGAGCCCGTCCGCTTCGTGGACGCCTTCTCCTTCGCCGCCTTCTCCTTGGCCGCTGCCTCCGCGGCCGCGCGCTCCTCGGCGGCCTGGGCGGCGGCGGCCGCGCGGGCGGCG
>ENA-UOVV01001454-UOVV01001454.1-compost-metagenome-genome-assembly--contig:-NODE-1454-length-17268-cov-6.420845_pt1 | contig 17268 bp, 15 predicted proteins | sample MGYA00238155_ERZ761577 | MGnify/ENA primary metagenome ERZ761577 (study PRJEB28898, sample SAMN06268775) | compost metagenome | isolation source: Emeryville, CA | place: USA:Emeryville, CA | collected...
TCGTCGCTAACCTCGTGGCGCACCGGCAGGCTGGTGAGCCCGTCGAAGAAGGGCAGCTTGTCGGTGGGGTTCACCTGGATTTCCGGCGCGGCGACGGTGGGATCGTCGAAGGCGCCGATGGCCAGCTCCAGCCCGAAGCGGGTCTCGTAGGCGAGCGGGGTGCCGCAATCGCCGCAGAAGGCGCGGCGGGCGGCATTGGAGCTCTGGAACCATTTGGGGGCGCCGCGGGTCCAGGCGGCGTTATGGGCGGTGACCAGCGGGCCGAAGAAGCCGCCGAACGCCTTCTGGCACATGCGGCAATGGCAGATGGACGGCCGGCCCAGCCGGGTGACGCGGAAGCGCACCGCGCCGCATTGGCAGCCGCCGGTATGGGATGTGGGGCTCATGCATCGCCTCCCTGGTGCAGCGCTGCCCAGACGGCCTCCATGACCCGGGCGGGGCGCGCGAGGATGTCGTCGTTCCAGAGGCGGAGGAGGTGGAAGCCACGGCGGGCGAGTTCCGCATCGCGCATCACGTCGCGGCCGTTCTCCGCATGCTGGCTGCCATCCGCCTCCACGACAAGTTTTGCGGAATAGCAAACGAAATCAGCGATATATGGACCGATGGGCACTTGCCGCCTGAATTTATGGGAGGCAAAACGACGGTTGCGCAGGAGTATCCAGAGCTTGCGCTCGGCTTCGGTCGGTTCGCGCCGCATGGAGCGGGCATAGCCGAGAAGCCTTCGGCCCAGGGCGGCATCGCCCCCCTCATCCGCCCTTCGGGCACCTTCTCCCACGAGGGGAGAAGGGGACGCCGCGTTCGGATCCGATCGCTCGGCAGGAGCCGGACTTTCCTTCTCCCCTCGTGGGAGAAGGTGGCGCGCAGCGCCGGATGAGGGGGTGCCCGGTCTCACCGCTTCACCTCCCATTTCGTCTGGCGGCGGCCCTGTTCGTCCTTGTAGTCCATCAGCGCGATGCCCTGGTGGGCGAGGGCGTTGCGGATGGTGTCGGCAGTGGCGAAGTCCCGGGCGTCGAGGGCGGCGAGGCGGGCGGCGACCTGGGCGGCGACGGCGGAATCGAGGGCGATCTCGCGCTTGACGCGGATGCCCATCAGGCCGGCCAGGGCCAGGCCTTCGGCGGGACGGTCCTCGTCGAGGATCAGGGCATGGACGCGGGCGATGGTGCCGGGGGTGTCGAGATCGTCGGCCAGGCGGTCGAGGAGGTCGGGAGCGAGCGTGGCGGCGGGCTCGGCGTCGCCGGCGGCGCGTTCCCACTTCTCCAGCAGGTTGACCGCCTCCTCCAGCCGCTTGACGGTGAAGTCGATCGGCTCGCGGTAATGCGTCATCAGCATGGCGAGGCGCAGCACCTCGCCAGGCCATTTGCGGCCGCCGAAATCGGTGGTTTCGAGAAGCTGGTGGATGGTGAAGAAATTGCCCAGGCTCTTGGACATCTTCTGGCCTTCCACCATCAGGAAGCCGTTGTGCATCCATACATTGGCCATGGCGTGGGTGCCGTGGGCGCAGCGGGACTGGGCGATCTCGTTCTCGTGGTGGGGGAAGATGAGGTCGAGCCCGCCGCCATGGATGTCGAAGGTCTGGCCCAGATAGCGCTCTGACATGGCCGAGCACTCGATATGCCAGCCCGGCCGGCCGCGGCCCCAGGGGCTCTCCCAGCCCGGCTCGTCGTCGCCCGAGAGCTTCCAGAGCACGAAATCGGCGGGATTGCGCTTGTGCGCGTCCACGGCGATGCGGGCGCCGGCCAGATTGTCCTCGAGGCTGCGGCCGGAGAGCTGACCGTAGTCGGGCATGGAATCGACGGCGAACAGCACCTCCCCGCCGGCCTCGTAGGCGTGGCCGCGCTGGATCAGGGTGGCGATGAGGCGCTGCATCTCCTCGATATTGTCGGTGGCGCGCGGCTGCACGGTGGGTTCGAGGCAGCCAAGGGCCGTCACGTCCCGCTGATACTGGGCGGCGGTGGTCTCGGTGACGCGGCGGATGGCCTCGTTGAGCGGCAGATCGGGGAAATCGCGCAGGGCGCGCGCGTTGATCTTGTCGTCCACGTCGGTGATGTTGCGGACATAGGTGACGTGCGCGTCGCCGTAGAGGTGGCGCAGCAGGCGGAACAGCAGGTCGAAGACGATGGCGGCGCGGCCGTTGCCGATATGGGCGAAGTCATAGACGGTGGGACCGCAGGCATAGAGACGCACATTGCCGGGGTCCATGGGCACGAAGGGCGCCCTGGAGCGGGTGAGCGTGTTGTAGAGCGAAAGCTGCGGCTTTGCCGAGGTCATCGAGGCGTCCTGTTGGCCAGACAATGGTAGTCCCTGGCGGGGAGCCTCTATCCTTGAAGACCTGTCGGGATGAAGAAGACCGCTCCGCCAACGCTTGGGTTAGCAGGTAATGATGCAGGCGGTAATGGTGCAGTTGGTCTTCATGGCGCGGGAGATTGACCGCCCGGCCGCAAGAAATCAAGCGAAAACAAAAAGAGGGCGGCCCGAGGGCCGCCCAATCGCTTTGGAGGCGATGTGAAACTCAAATGTCCCGCTGCGGCGCCTGCCCTCAGCTGCGGAACTGCTGGTGGCACTGGTTACAGGTGCCCATGAGGGTGCGCAGCGAGGTGGCGTAGGTCTCGGTGTCGCCGGCCTCGGCCGCGGCCAGGGCGGCCTCGGCGGCGCTGCGGCCGGTCTCGATGATGCCGGTGAAGGTCTCCCAGTCCTGCCAGATCTCCGGCAGGGCATCGGTGCCGTCGACGGAGCCTTCCGGGAACATCTCCGGCAGGTTGGTGAAGGAGGTCAGCAAGGTCTGCGCGGCGGCGACAGCCTCGTCGCCGGTGGCCTGGCCCGCCGAGCGCAGCAGGCGGCCCATCTGCTCCATGGTGCCGACGCGCATGTCGTGCGCCTCGGCGGTGGAAGTAGGGGGCGTGAACGCGTCCTGGGCGACGACGCCGATGGCTCCGACGGCGGCCAGGGCGGCAATGGCGAGGAGGGAGACCTTGCGGATGAGCATCTGGAACACCTTGAAACTTGCTTGCACCGGAACGGGCTCCTCCTTCCCGATGGCGGGAGAGTTGCACGGGTTCATGTCACGCCCAACGGGCACACGCGAATGTTATCAATCAGTTGGGCAGCAATTGGACCTCTTGCTCGATATCGCCGAACACCGACTGGCCGGAAGGGCCGACGGCGGCGATGCGCACCACGTCGCCGGGCTTGAGGAAGGGGGTGCGGGCCCGCCCGTACTTGGCCTTCTCGGCGGTGCGGGCCTCGGCGATGCAGGCGAAGCCGATGCCGTCGCGCTTGATGGGCAGCGTCTCGTCGTGCGGGTTGGACACGGTGCCGCCGCCGACGATGGTGCCGGCCGCGAGCCGGCGGGTGCGCGCCGCCTCGACGATGAGGTCGGCGAAATCGAAATGCATGTCCGCGCCCGCGTCCGGCTGGCCGTAGAGCGTGCCGTTGACCTCGACCCGCACCCGCAGGTGCAGGCGGTTGTCGCGCCAGAGGCTGCCCAGCGAGGCCGGCGTCGCCACCAGCGGCGCGAAGGCGGTGGAGGGCTTGGCGTGGAAGAAGCCGAAGCCGTTCTGGAGATCGTCCACCACCAGCCGGCGCAGGGAGACATCGTTGCAGATGGTGACGAGTCGGATGGCGGAAGCGGCGATCTCGCGCGTGGCGCGCATGGGCACCGGGCCGGTGATGACGGCGACCTCGGCCTCGAAATCGAGCGCCAGATCGTCGGAGGGCACGCGGATGGGATCGGTGGGCGCCGACAGCGAATCGGAGGCGCCCTGATAGATCAGCGGGCGGACCGATTGCAGCTCCTCGTCCTTGCTGCCCTGGAGCGAGCGCACGCGCTCCAGATGGTTGAGATAGCCCGAGCCGTCGATCCACTGGAAGGCGCGCGGCAGGGGCGCATGGGCGGCGGCGGGATCGAAGCCCTGGCCGGCGATGGCGCCGGCATCGAGCCGGGCGGCCAGATCGGCCAGGGCCGGCGCGGCGCGATCCCACTCGTCCAGTGCCGCCTGGAGCGTGGGCGCGATGCGGCCGGCCGAGACATAGCGCGCGCTATCGGCGGAGACGACGACGAGCTGCCCGTCGGGACGGCTGTTGCGCAGGGTGGCGAGTTTCATCGGCGGCACTTCTCTCGGACTGGTGTTGCCCCGGCGCGCTATCGCGCCGGCCGGCTGACGCTATAGTGTTGCCACGTCCCCTAGCGATGGCTTAAGGGCGACGGGCGGCCGAGGCCTGCCGCCAGAGTGACGGGACTATATGGTGACCTTCAGCAGCCGGCGCCTGCGCGCCCTGGTTTTCTTGCTTCTGGCCGCGATCATGTTCGCAGCGGATGTGCAGACTGTCCATGCGCAGTCCTCGCAATGCGCCAATCTGCAGGCGGCGCTGCGCCAGTTCGACCGCAACGCCGATTTCCGCCAGATCGAGGGCAATTCCCGCGCCGCGCGGCAATTGGCGCGAGAGGTGCAGAACGCGGAGAGCCAGTATATCCGCCAGGGCTGCAACGACGACGCCAAGGCCGGGCGCACGCTGACCCCGCAATGCCAGCAGATCGCCCGCACCGTGCTGCGGCTGCGCGACGACTATGCCGCCGTCGCCCAATCGGTGGAAACGGCCAATGCGGTGGCGCAGCAGCGCGAGGCCATCCTGCAGGAGCTGGCGCGATTCGGCTGCAATGCGGGGGGCTCGAACGCCAGCTTCTCCACCGAGCGGCAGTCGATCTTCGACCGCATCTTCGGCACCACCTCCGAGCGCGACTTCACCGATGGCGACTTCATCGACGGCGGCGACTACTGGGGCTACCAGGGCTATGCCACGGTGCGCACGGTGTGCGTGCGGCTGTCGGACGGCTATTTCTGGCCGATCAGCTACGCCACCCTGCCCGACTTCGTGGCCAACGACGCCATGACCTGCCAGCAGAGCTGCCCCAACACGCCGGTGGAGCTCTACTATTACAGCAATCCCGGCGAGGAGCCGGAGCAGATGCGCAACGTCTCCGGCACGCCCTATACCGCGCTGCCGACGGCCTTCGCCTATCGCAACGCCTTCGACAAGGAGGCGAGCTGCCAGGTGAAGCCGACCGCGGACGGCACGGTGGTGCTGGCCAATGCCGCCGAGGGCATCGAGCGGGCGCTGATCGAGATCGCGGGCGAGCGCTTCCCCCTGCCGATGCGCGACCCGCGCGGCGTGGTGCCGGTGCAGGTCGCGGCGGTGGAGGCCCCGGCACCGGTGGCGCTGGTGGACGTGCCCCTGCCCCGCCGCCGCCCCGCCGGCCCCGGCGAGGTGGCCGCCCTCCCCACCGCCAGCCAGCCGGCGGGCGAGACCGAGCTGCGCATCGTGCATTTCGGCAACAAGACCGTCAGGGTAGTCGGTCCAGACACGCCTTACGCCCAAGCAGGGGAAGCAGGGACCTGAGCTCGGGACCGTCGGGCCGGCCGGTCAGCGCCAGGCGCAGCGGCAGGAACAGGGCGCGTCCCTTGCGGCCGGTGGCGGCCTTGAGCGCGTCGGTCCAGTGGCCCCAGGTGGTCTCGTCCCAGGGCTCGGGCGGCAGCATGGCCCTGGCGAGGGCGAGGAAATCCCGATCCTCCGGCGCCACCACCGGCTCGACCGGGCCGGTGACCAGCCTGGACCATTCCACGATGTCGGGGAAACGCGACAGGTTCTCGCGCAGCAACAGCCACATGGCCTCGCCTTCCAGCCCCAGGGCCGACAGGCGCGGCGCCGCCTCGGCATAGGGCATGGCGTGCAGCAGGCGGGCATTGAGGCCGTCGAGCTCGGCCGGATCGAAGCGGGCCGAGCCGTGGGAGATCATCGAGAAATCAAGCCGGCCGGCGACGGCGTCGAGGCTGTCATAGGGCTCGACCGGCAGGCTGGTGCCGGTCAGGGTGGCGACGATGGCGACGGCCAGCGGCTCGTAGCCCTCTGCCCTGAGATCGGCGATGGACTGCGACCCCAGCCGCTTGGAGAACCCCTGGCCCTGCGCGTCGGTCAGCAGGTTGTGATGGGCGAAGCGGGGGACGGTGCCGCCCAGCGCCTCGATGATCTCGATCTGCGTGCCGGTGTTGGAGACGTGGTCCTCGCCGCGGATGACATGGGTGATGGACAGCTCGATGTCGTCCACCACCGAGGGCAGCGTATAGAGATAGCTGCCATCGGCGCGGATCAGCACCGGATCGGACATGGAGGCGGTGTTGACGGTCTGGGGGCCCTTGATGAGGTCGTCGAAATGCACGGGGCGGCCGTCGAGCCGGAAGCGCCAATGGGGCCTGCGGCCTTCCGCTTCCAGGCGGGCCCGGTCCTCGTCGGTCAGGCTCAGCGCGGCGCGGTCGTAGATGGGCGGCTTGCCGAGCAGGCGGGCGCGGGCGCGCTTGCGGTCCAGCTCCTCCTCGGTCTCGTAGCAGGGATAGAGGCGCCCCGCGGCGATCAGCCGATCGCGGGCCGCGTCGTAGAGCGCGGTGCGCTCGGACTGGCGGATCAGAAGATCGGGCACGACGCCCAGCCAGGCCAGGTCCTGCTCGATGCCGTCGGCGAATTCGCGGGTGGAGCGGGCGAGATCGGTGTCGTCCATGCGCAGCACGTAGCGGCCGGCATGGCGGCGGGCGAAGAACCAGTTGAGCAGGGCCGGCCGGGCATTGCCCAGATGGATGCGGCCGGTGGGGGACGGCGCCCAGCGAACGGTGACACTCATCCGACGGTCGGGTCCGTGTAGCCGTTGGTGATCGGATATTTGCGTCCCAGCCCGAAGGCGCGCGGCGTGATCTTGGGTCCGGGGGCGGACTGGCGGCGCTTGTATTCGGCGATGTTGAGCAGGCGCTCGATGCGCCGGACCAGCGCCGGATCGTGGCCGCGCGCGACGATGTCGCCCAGCGCCATCTCCTCTTCGACCACACAGGTGAGGATGTCGTCGAGCACCGGATAGGGCGGCAGGCTGTCCTGGTCGGTCTGGTCGGGGCGCAATTCGGCGCTGGGGGCCTTGTCGATGATGGATCGGGGGATGACCTCCCCTGCCCGGCCGAGGCAGTCGCCCGGCATGTTGGCGTTGCGCCAGGCGGCCAGGGCATAGACCTGCATCTTGAACATGTCCTTGAGCGGGTTGTAGCCGCCGTTCATGTCGCCATAGATGGTGGCGTAGCCGACGCCCATCTCGGACTTGTTGCCGGTGGTGAGCAGCATGGAGCCCAGCTTGTTGCTGACCGCCATGAGGATGGTGCCGCGCATGCGCGACTGGATGTTCTCCTCGGCGGTGTCGACCGGCCGGTTGCCGAAGATGGGGGCGAGCTCGTGCAGCGCCTCGTCCACCGGACCGCCGATGGCGACCACGTCGTAGCGCACGCCGAGCCGCCGCGCGCAGTCCTCGGCGTCGCGCAGGCTTTCCGGCGAGGTATAGCGATAGGGCAGCATGAGGCAGTGGACCTTCTCCGGCCCGAAGGCGTCCGCGGCCATGGCGGCCACCACGGCGCTGTCGATGCCGCCGGACAGGCCCAGCACCACATGGCTGAAGCCGTTCTTGCGGACATAATCGCGCAGGCCGAGCACGCAGGCGCGCCAGGGCGCCTCCTCGACCGAGGTCAGCGCCTCGACGCGGCCATCGGCGCAGGTCCAGCCGGCCTCGGTGCGGATCCAGTCGGAGACGATGAAATCGGGCTCGAAGGACTTGCCCTGCAACACCAGCCGGTCGCCCGGCTCGATGGCGAAGGAGGCGCCGTCGAAGACCAGCTCGTCCTGCCCGCCCACCTGGTTGAGGTAGAGCATGGGCACGCCGTCCTCGGCGACGCGGGCGCGCACCAGCTCCTTGCGGATGTGCTGCTTGTCGGTCCAGTAGGGCGAGCCGTTGGGGCAGAGCATGATCTCGGCGCCTTCGCGGGCGAGATGCTCGCAGACCCAGGGATGCCAGATGTCCTCGCAGATGGGGATACCGACGGAGACGCCCTTGATGGTGACCGGCAGGGGAAGCGGGCCGGCGAGGAAATAGCGCTTCTCGTAGAAGACGTCGGTATTGGGCAGCTCGCGCTTGTAGCGGATGGCGGTGATCTCGCCCTTCTCGGCCACCAGCACGGCATTGTGCAAGCCCGACTTGTCCAGCCAGACGCTCGGCAGCACCAGCGCCACCGGGTGGTCCGCCGTGTCGGCCGCCAGGGCCTTGGCGGCGGCGATGGCATCGGCGACGAATTGCGGCTTGAACAGCAGATCGTCCGGGAAATAGCCGGTGAGGAACAATTCGGACAGCATCAGGATGTCGGCGCCGGCCCGCGCCGCATCGGCCAGCGCCGTGCGGGCCAGGGCCAGATTGCCCGCGAGGTCGCCCACCTTGGGATTGAGCTGGGCGAGCGCGATTCTGAGCTTGTCGGTCACGATGATGCAGGCCTGAGTGGTGGGACACGCGGCATCGGCTGATACCGCGCCTGCCATACCCCCCTCCCCGCACCTGCCGCAAGGGGGCGCATCGCCGGAGGCTTCCGGCGGAGCCGGCTCAGAAGCGGCCGGTCAGCTCGAACAGGGCGCCGTAGCGGAAAAGCGAGGCGAAATTGGAGGCGAGGTTCATGGTGGGCGCGGCCACCCCGCCGGCCGTGCCGTTGAACACCGCGTCGAGATTGCCCTGCAGATACCAGGCGCGGCCGCCGACGCGCAGCGCCAGGTTCTCGGTGGGACGGAAGCCGACCATCGCCTCGCCCATCACCCCGTAGCCCCAGCCGCTCAGCGTGGTCTGGGCATTCTCGTAGACGGGGACCGGCACGCCCGGAAAATTGAAGCCGTTGGGCGCGCTGCCGCCGAGGGCGCCCGAGACATGGGCATAGGGCACGGCGGCCACCTCTGCCTGGAAATCGAACATGTCGAACTCGGCGGTGCCGCGCACGCCGAGGCGCAGGGCGTGGATGTCGAGATCGTCCGGAGCCGCCGCCAGGGCGGTGGGGTTGCCCAGCCCGTCGAAGGCGGTGGCGACCATGCCGGTGCCGATGTCGGGGGCGTCCTTCCAATAGGTGTAGCCGACGAAGCCGCCGCCGGCGAAGGGCCCGTCCAGCGCGCCCAGCGGCATCCAGCCATAGTCGGCGCCGATATAGCCGATCCGCGACTGGTTGCCGATGGCCCCGCTGCCGGCCGGCGCGATGTCGTAGGTGCCGGCGGTGGCCAGGCTCAGCCCGGCCTGCCCCTTGAGATAGGTGTTGGTGTAGAGATCGTCGATGCGGCCATGGGCCTCGACGATATGGGAGGTGTCGCGCACGCCCAGGGTGACGTCGCCCAGACCGGGCGCGGTGAAGCCGGCATCCTGCCCGCCCCAGCTCAGCCAGTAGCGCAGGCCGCCCTCGAAGCGGATGGAATCGTCGCCCAGCTCCCAGCCCGGCTGGTAGGCGGGCCGCAGATCCGGATAACCCCCGAGGGCATAGTCGGCCGCCACAGCCGGCATGCTCATCCCGATGGCAAGGCATGCCAGGGCGCCATGGCCAATGCGCTTCATCTCACCCTCCGGGCCGATGGAAATTCCGCGAATGGCCTCGATTTATGGATCATTAGGGTTAATGTTCCGTAAGCCCCCGGAAGCCGCGCGGGTTCGTCCTTTGGTAACCGGGCGGCGCGATGATGCGATCACAATGACGGCCCAGGGGGCAGAAAACCGCAACCCATTGGCCGCTCGCGAGTTGCCATGTTGCCAGAAGGCATATGTCCGACCAAAAGTACGCAGTGTAATGGCCTACCGAATCCTCATCGTCGAAGACGAGATCATCGTCGCCACGGAAATCGAAGCGGTCGTCGCCGAGATGGGCCACGACCCCGTGGGCATCGCTGCGGACCAGCGGTCGGCGCTGGCCCGGGCCGGCTCGACCGACATCGCGCTGGTCGATCTCAACCTGCGCGACGGGCCGACCGGCATCGGCATCGGCCGGATTCTGGCGCAGACGCACGGGGTGACCGTCGTCTATCTCACCGCCAATCCCTCCCAGCTCGGGGAGGGCGTGCCCGGCACGGTGGGCGTGATGCCCAAGCCAGCCACGGAGCGGGATTTGCGCGAGGTCATCGACTATGCGGTGGCGCGCCGGTCGGCGGCCACCCAGGCGCCGCCGCGGCGGCTGAAGCTGTTCGGCTGGAGCAGCGCCGTCGCCACGTCCTAGAGTCCGGTTCAGCTCATCAAGCGCGCGCGCCGTCTATCTCGCCGGCATCGCAAACAGGGGCTCCCGCTTTCGCGGGAATGATCCGGTGTGCTTACGACATCCGGGGAAGCGAGGATGCCGTTCGGCAGGAAAGGGTTCCGGAAGCGGGGGGGCTTCAATTGCCTTCCTCGGGCTTGTCCCGCAGCCGCGTCGAGCGGCGCAGGGCCTCGACTGGCACGACGGTGACCACCCGCAGGCCATCGGGCTCCCAGTGGCGTTCGAGGGTGCCGCGCATCTGCCCCTCGACCGACAGGCCCACCAGCCGGGTGCCGAAGCCGTTGACGGCGGGCGGCTCGGCCACTTCGGGCCCGCCCTTCTCCTTCCACTCCAGCCGGTAGTTCTCGCCCTCGCGCGTCGCGGTGATCACCACCCGGCCCTGGGGATGCGACAGGGCGCCGTATTTGGCGGCGTTGGTGGCCAGCTCGTGGAAGAGCAGGGCCAGGGGGGTGGCGGCGGCATCGTCTATGCCGATGTCGTCGCCCTCGAAGACGAAGCGCTGGCCTTCCGCGCCCTCCTCATAGGCGCGCACCAGCCGCCTGATGAGCGCCGACAAGGCCCCCTGCCCGTCCGGCGCGGAGGAGAAATGGCTGTGGGGGCGCACGAAATCATGCGCCTCGCCAAGGGCGAAGATGCGCTGGCGCAACTGGTCGGCGAAGGGCTTGGCCTCGGGCGTGCTGCGCGCGGACAGGCTGATGATGCCGGTGAGCACGGCGAAGATGTTCTTGATGCGGTGGCTGAGCTCCTGGGCCACCAACTCGCGCTCCTCGGCGGCGCGGCGGGATTCGTGGATGTCGGTGGAGGTGCCGATCCAGCGCACCACCCGGCCCTTGCCGTCGCGGATGGGCAGAGCGCGAGAGAGCGACCAGCGATATTCGCCGCTGCGGTCGCGCATGCGGTATTCGACCTGGTAGACCTCCCCGGTCTCGAGCGAGCGGCGCCAGGCGGCGTCGGCCGCCTCGCGGTCGTCGGGATGGATCAGCTCGCCCCATTCGGCGCCGTCGGCAATCGTCTCCACGCCGGTGAACTCGTGCCAGCGGGCATTGACGTAGTCGACGCGGCCGTTCGGCAGGGCGGTCCAGACCCGTTGCGGCATGGTGTCGGCGAGGGTGCGGAAGCGCTCCTCGCTCTCGGCCAGCGCCTCGGCGGCGCGATGCTGCTCGGTGACGTCGATGGCGACGCCCGGGAACCGGTTGACCTGCCCCGTGCCGTCGTGGCGCGGACGGCCGGCGGCGACGATCCAGCGGACCGTGCCGTCCCCGGCGACGACGCGGCATTCGCAGCGGAACTCGCGCCGCTCGGCCACGGCGCTGCGCAGTTCGGCCAGCACCGGCTTGCGGTCGTCCGGATGCACTGCCCGCAGGAACTCCACCACCGGCACGCCGAGCCCGGCGCGCAGCGAGGTGATGTTGAACATGGAGGCGAACTGGTCGTCGGCGGTGACGACGTTGTCGGCGACGTTCCAATCCCAGGTGCCCACCAGGGCGGAACTGGTCAGCGCCAGCGACAGGCGCTCCTCGCTGCGGGACAGCGCCATCTCCGCCAGCACGCGGTCGGTGGTTTCGTGCACGATGCACAGCGTGCCCATGGACCGGCCGTCCTCGCCGACGATGGGGCTGTAGTGCAGGTCCATCCAGCCGGATTCGAGCTGGCCGTGCCGGTTGAGCACCAGCTCCTGATCGCGCAGCACATAGGACTCGCCCCGAAGGCCGCGCTCGATGTTCATACGGTTGAAATCGGCGATCTCGGGCCAAGCCTCCAAGGCCGGCATGCCGAAGATCTCGGGATGGCGCCGGCCGGCGAAGCGGCCATAGGCATCGTTGTAGATGAGGATCGCCCGTTCGCCCACCAGCATGACCATGGGGGTGGACGCCACCATCATCAGCCGCACCGCGCCCTTGAGGCTCTCCGGCCAGGTGGGGATGGGGCCGAGGGGATTGGCCGACCAGTCATACGCGTTGAGGAGCTTGACCGTGGGGTCCTGCTCCAGCCACGCGCGCACATCGGGACTGGCCTGGGGAAAGAGGGATTTTGGCATCAGCTACTCACGCTAGGGCATTTTCCATTCCGGGCAAGCCGGATCGGAACGGACGCTCCAGTCTTTGGTCTTTATCGCGCTTTCGAACCGCAAAAAATCCTGCACCCTTCGTCTGAAAGCGTGAACGGCAGTCATGGTGGCAGGCATTGCCACGAAGAGAAAGGCCGCGCGCCGACTTCTCAACGCGCGGCCTCCGAAAGGGTTCTGCGGGGCGGAGGGTTTATTCGCCGGCCGCCTGCTGCCGGCGGGACGGCTTTTGGGCATGCACCTCCTCGGCGACGAGGAAGGCCAGCTCCAGCGCCTGGCTGGCGTTGAGGCGGGGATCGCAATAGGTGTGGTAGCGGTCGGACAGCGAGGCCTCGGTGACCGCCGACATGCCGCCGACGCATTCGGTGACGTCGTCGCCGGTCATCTCGATATGGACGCCGCCGGCATAGGTGCCGAGCTCGCGATGCACCTCGAAGAAGCCGCGGACCTCGGACAGCACGCGGTCGAAGGGCCGCGTCTTGTAGCCGCTGGACGCCTTGATGGTGTTGCCGTGCATGGGGTCGCAGCACCAGACGACGGTGCGCCCGGCGCGCTGCACCGTCTCGACCAGGCGGGGCAGATGCTCGTGCACCTTGTCGGCGCCGAAGCGCGAGATCAGCGTGATGCGGCCGGCCTCGTCGGTGGGGTTCAGCCGGTCGAGCAGGCGCAGCAGGTCGTCGCCGGACAGGCTGGGGCCGCATTTGATGCCGATGGGATTGTGGATGCCAGCGAAATATTCGACATGGGCGCCATCGGGCTGGCGGGTGCGGTCGCCGATCCAGAGCATGTGGCCGGAGGTGGCGTACCAGTTGTTGGTTATGGAATCCCTGCGGGTCAGGGCCTCCTCATAGCCGAGCAGCAGCGCCTCGTGGCTGGTGTAGAAGCTGGTCTGGCGGAGGGCGGGGGTGTTGTCGGGATTGAGGCCGAGCGCGCCCATGAAGGTGATGGCGTCGTCGATCTTGCGCGCCACCTCCTCGTAGCGGATGTTCCAGTTCGACCCCTTCATGAAGCCCATGGTCCACTCATGGATGCGGGTCAGCTCGGCATAGCCGCCCATGGAGAAGGCGCGCAGCAGGTTGAGCGTGGCGGCGGACTGCCGATAGGCCTGCAGCATGCGGTCCGGATCGGGGACGCGCGCGGTCTCGGTGAACTCGATGGAGTTGATGATGTCGCCGCGATAGCTCGGCAGCTCGACGCCGTCGATGACCTCGGTGTCCGCCGAGCGCGGCTTGGCGAACTGGCCGGCCACGCGGCCCACCTTGACCACCGGCTTGGAGGCGCCGTGGGTCAGCACCACCGCCATCTGCAGGAAGACGCGGAAGAAATCGCGGATATGGTCGGCGCCGTGCTCGGCGAAGCTCTCGGCGCAGTCGCCGCCCTGCAGCAGGAAGGCCTCGCCGCGCGCCACGGTAGCCAGCCGGCTCTTGAGCTCGCGGGCCTCGCCGGCGAACACCAGGGGCGGAAAGCTGGCCAGCTGCCGCTCGGCCTCGGCGAGCGCGGCCGCGTCGGGATAGGACGGCACCTGTTGAATGGGCTTGTCGCGCCAGGAACTGGGGGTCCAAGTGGTCATGGTCGGTCTCGCTCACGCCGCGCCGGTTGCGCTCGGGGCGATCTAGCAAGCCCGCGCCGCCCGGACAAGCGCAAAGCGGGCCGGGCGCGTGGGGACGGATGGGAGGATGGGCGAAAGGGAAGGGCCTTGCCCTCGGTCGGTGTGGAGTCAGCCGACCCTGTGGCCGTCGCGATAGACGTAGGTGGGGGCCTTGAAGGTCACCAGCTCCTCGGCGGCGGAGGGGTGGAGGGCGATGGTGCGGTCGAAATCGGCCTTGGTGGCGCCCATGCCCACGGCGATGGCGACGAGCTGGATCATCTCGGCGGCGCCGGGGCCCAGTATGTGCACGCCGAGGACCTTGCCGCCGTCCCTGCCGGTGACGAGCTTGAGCACCATGCGCTCGGTGCGGCTGGAAAGCGTGTTCTGCATGGGGCGGAAGCGCGCGAGGTAGATGTCGATGTCGCCATGGGTGGCCGCCTCGGTCTCGGTGAGGCCGACGACCCCCAGCTCGGGCTCGGCGAAGACGGCGGTGGGGATCAGCGAATGATCCATCGCCAGCGGATTGTCGTTGAACACGGTCTCGGCGAAATACCAGCCCTCGCGGATGGCGACGGGGGTGAGCGCGGCGCGGCCGGTGACGTCGCCCACCGCGTAGACGGAGGGCACGGAGGTGCGCGAATAGGCATCGACGGCGATGGCGCCGGCATCGTTCAGCGCCACCCCGGCGGCTTCGAGGCCCAGCCCTTCCACATTGGGGCTGCGCCCGGTGGCGAACATCACGGCGCCGAAGGGGGCGGTGACGCCGTCGCTGAAGGTCGCCAGCACGTCGTCGCCCGGCCTGGCCAGCGACCTGACGGTTGTCTGGTAGATGATGCGGATGCCCCGCTCGATCAGCCCGGCCTCGAGCCCGCGCCGCATGTCGTCGTCGAAGCCGCGCAGCACGCAATCGCCGCGATAGACGATGGTGGTGTCGACGCCGAGCCCGGCGAAGATGGTGGCGAACTCCACCGCCACATAGCCGCCGCCCTCGATGAGGATGGAATGCGGCAGGGCCGGCAGATCGAAGGCCTCGTTGGAGGTGATGCCCAGCTCCGCGCCGGGGATGTCCGGCACGAAGGGGCGCGCGCCGGTGGCCACCAGCAGGTAGCGCGCGGTCAGCTCGCGCGCGCCGTTCACCAGCCGGACGCTGTTGGGCCCGGTCACCACGGCGCGGTCGCGGATGATCTCGGCACCCGGCTTTTCGAGATTGCTCGTATAGGCATGCTCCAGCCGGGTGATCTCCTTTTCCTTGTTGGCGACCAGGGTCGGCCAGTCGAAGCGGGCATCGACCTGCCAGCCGAAGCTCTCGGCAATGTCGAACTGATCCTTGAAGCGGCTGGCATAGACATAGAGCTTCTTGGGCACGCAGCCGCGGATGACGCAGGTGCCGCCGACGCGAAACTCCTCGACCACGGCGACCCTGGCCCCATAGGTGGCCGCCATGCGCGCAGCCCGCACGCCGCCCGAGCCCGCGCCGATCACGATCAGGTCGTAGTCGAAGTCCATCGCGGCCCCCTCGCCCGTTTCATCGTTGAATGCCGATAAACATCCCATGCCGCTTGGCACAAAAAAAGGCCCCGCACAAGGCGGGGCCGGCGATGGAGCCCGTGCATCCGGATGCCCGACGCGCTAGATCTCGATGCCCTGGGCGCGCAGCTCGGAGCGGACCTTGGCGAAGAATTCGCGCTTGAGATTGTTGGTGAAAACCTGGAGCACGCGCTGCAGGTCGGCATTCAGCTCGGAATTGGCCTGGGCCAGCTTCTGGCCGGTGGGCGACTCGTAGAAGGCCACGATCTGCTGGAGCTCCTCGATGGTGAAGCGCACGGCATAGACGCGCGCGAACTGGTCCATCAGCTCGCCCTTGCGGCCGCTATACTCCTGGATGACCTTGCCGATGGTCTCGTTGGTCTGCTCCAGAATCTCCGGATTCTGCCGCACGATCTGCTGCATGGTCTCGATGCCGGTCTCGACCACGGTCACCTCGTAGACCGCAGCCCGGTCGGTGAGGTCGATATATTTGCGGGCCAGGGCGAGCTGCTCGGGCGCCACTTCCTGCGCCATGGCGGGAGCCGCCAGCCCGATGAAGCCTGCGGCCAGCGCCGCCGCCAGCATCGCCCGCATGCCGCGCATCGTAGTCCGGTTCGTCGTGATTGCCATCTTGTGCTGATCCACGCTTGGTCAATTGCCCCTGTTGAGTGTTCTTACGCCATCCGGCGTGGCGACATAAGCCTTGCTGCACATTTTCAGGAACAGGCCGTGCTGAACGACGCCGGGAATGTCCAGAAGGTCGCGCGACAGCGCTTCTGGCCGGGAAATGCGGCCAAAAAAAGCATCGAGGATGAGGTGGCCGCCATCGGTGACGAAGGGCTCGCCGGCCTCCGCGGCGCGCAGGCGCAGCTCGCCCTGCGCGCCATGGGCCGCGGCCACGGCGGCGACGGCGCGGCGCGTGGCGCCGAGGCCGAAGCGGTTGACCTCGACGGGCAGCGGAAAGCGGCCCAATTCCTCGACCAGCTTGGACTGGTCGGCGATGACGATCATGGCGTCGGAAGCGGCGGCGACGATCTTCTCGCGCAGCAGCGCACCGCCGCCGCCCTTGATGAGGTTCAGCGCCGGGTCGATCTCGTCGGCGCCGTCCACCGTCAGGTCGAGGCGATCGAGCCGGTCGAGATCGGAAAGCGGGATGCCCAGCCCCTCGGCCTGGCGCGCCGTCGCCTCGGAGGTGGGCACGCAGACGACTTCGAGCCCCCCGGCCACCCGCCCGCCCAGGAGATCGACGAAATGGCGGGCCGTGGAGCCGGTTCCCAGCCCCAGGCGCATGCCTCCGCGCACCTCGCCAAGGGCCATGGCAGCGGCCTGCCGCTTGAGTGCTTCGCTCATCGCATCCTCCCGGAGACGGAGGCGGGTGTGCAGGCTAAGGCAGGCCCTGTCAAGCGGGGCGGCCCCCGGCGTTCACGCATTGGTGAACGGGAACTGTAACCAGCCGGCAACACTATCCCGGCATGGTGCCACATATGTGTCTGAATTGGGGCGGCTGACCCTTCCCGGTCAACTGCATTGCGCGTAAGTAGCGCAAATTCAGACATTAATCGAATCAGACCATCGTTCTGAAGCAGAGGCCTGTGAACGAATGTTCAAGTTGAAGACCCTAGTGGCGATCGTCCTGTCGATCCTGCTGTCGGCCAGCATGGTCGCGCCGACCACGGCGGCCCGCTGGTACAACCCCGACACCAACCAGTTCGAGGAACGGTCGGCAGGCTCGAACCGCGGCGGCAGCCCGATCCGCAAGCAGATCGTGGACTACGAGACCCGCCACAAGCCGGGCACCATCGTCATCGAGACCGGGGAGCGGCGCCTCTATCTCGTGCTGGAAGGCGGCAAGGCGCTGAGATACGGCATCGGCGTGGGCCGCGACGGCTTCACCTGGTCGGGCACCCACCGCATCACCCGCAAGGCCGAGTGGCCCGGCTGGACCCCGCCCCCGGCCATGCGCAAGC
>ENA-UOVV01001458-UOVV01001458.1-compost-metagenome-genome-assembly--contig:-NODE-1458-length-17242-cov-5.810380_pt1 | contig 17242 bp, 9 predicted proteins | sample MGYA00238155_ERZ761577 | MGnify/ENA primary metagenome ERZ761577 (study PRJEB28898, sample SAMN06268775) | compost metagenome | isolation source: Emeryville, CA | place: USA:Emeryville, CA | collected...
ATGTAGCTTTTCTTTTTCGTTTCCAGAATCACCCGAAAAGCAGTCTCCCGATGCCATTGATTGCCGGACGACAACGCGGCAAGTACGTCTTTTTCTGAATTGAAGTTATTGATAGTCAGTGCCGGGCGCTTCCCTTTGGCGTAGATACGGTAAAGTCTTCCATCTTGTTTCCCACTCTCAAAATCCAACAGATGTCTGGCCTCTGCCGGAACGTAAGATGGATGATCGATGGTTTTCCGGTACATATCGGCCAGATAGAGAGAGCCATCCGGACCATGATTTAAGAAAACCGGACGAAACCATTCATCGGTCGAGGCCAGAAACTCTTTGTTGTCGTAAGCGAGTGTCGATTTAAAACCTGGGCCTTCAGGCGACATCACCTGGCGCTGAACAAGGTTCTGAGCCGGCTCGCAGATGAATACATTTCCTTTATGTGCCGCTGTCATCCTTTCGCCATTATAAACCAGCAAACCACAGGCAGAAGTGAAAGTACCGGTATGAGATAATCCCATCAGCTTGGGAATAAATTCGGCTGTGGTGACTGCTCCGGAAATAGGAAATACTTTTGCATTTGCTTCTACGTCCGACACATTCTGATAAGTTTCTGTGAAAAGCAACGAAGGGTTACGCTTCAAATGCCACGGTTCGAGCATCACCTGCATCACCGGATGCCGGTTGGAAGAACCAAAACGCCGTCCGTACGGATCAAATGCCAGACCAAACTGACTTCTTCCCCCCGTGTTTTCAAACTCAAAAGTCTCGGGATTAAAACGACCGTCGGCGGAAGTAAATTCGACCGGTTCACGTTCCGGGTATTTTGGGGAGCTAACTTTCCCTCCATTGAGACCACTGGTCACGTATACCCAGCCATCGAGACCAAGAACCGGATGACTGACACGAATCTGAGCGGTTTTATCTGAGTTAAACCCTGTCAGCACAACCTCTTTGATATCTGCTTTCCCGTCTCCGTCGGTGTCTTTCATATAGTAAATATGAGGGGCACAGGTCACAAAAATTCCGCCTTTCCATGGAAGTACACCATTGGGGTAGGTGAGCCCTTCCGCGAATTCATAACGGGTTTCATATTTACCGTCCTTATCCGTATCACGTAGCAACGCTATTCGTCCGATGGCGGGAGCTTCCGACCCATCGATGGGATCTGGATAGCCTCTGTCTTCAACTACAAACAAATCTCCGCGCTCATCGAAAGCAAAGGCTACCGGGTCAATAACCGCTGGCTCGGAAGCAATCAACTCAATCTCCAACCCTTCTTCCAGACGGAAGCTTTCCATGGCCTTCTTCAGCCGTTCCTTATCTCCGGTGGTACGGAAATTCATCCCGTTTTTCATCTGAGAGGCTGCCACACCAAGCCCCAGAACCAGCAATGCTATTTTTATCTTCATTTATTTACTCAATTTCCCCCGAATCCCTGAGCCGGATTACGGGATTATCTAAGACTATTTTTTGGCTTTCTCGGGCGAACCCTTTTCGGACGAGTCCGTCCGGAATTTTATTGGTTTAACTCAACTCGGGAGCCACGCTACCATACTCCCAGGGGGTTCCCTTAAACTCCGGGGCTTTTTTACCCTCCGGAACAGGTCCCGGCTTCAGCTGACGGGCAAGCATTATTCCCAGGTCGGCAATACGCGTACCTGCTTTAGGCTCAAGATTACTGTAAAGAGTCAAGCGGGTTTCATACCCACCGCCGCCGGCTGCAAGCGCCTGCTCTGTCGGAACATAACCCACACATCCGTTTGTAAGCATGGCTATAAACGTGTAATCAAACGGGCTATTCATTTTAATATCCAATCCAAACTGACAGAAGTATTCAGCAGGATTCGTTACGATCGCCACCGGTCCGATCTGCACAACCTGAACCTCTACCTTCACGGTAGGTTCCTTTTTTGCTTTTGCATCGAGCATCACGGTCTCTTTTGCAAATGTCCATTTGGTGGTTCCCACCTCCTCCGGTTTTTTCTTCACCATAGCCAATGCCTCTTTCACTTTTTGGGCCGACGGAAGACGACGCTTCATATTCTCCCGGTGAACCTTATATGCTACCGGCGCCAATGTCCCCCTATGCATATCCAAAAGAACCTTCACCGCCTCAGCACCCACCCGTGCGCCCACAAATCGCGCCCATTCCTCTCCTGCCCTGTTCACGTGGGGATTAAGATTGTTCACCTGAGTTACGTCTCCTGCTGCCCCTTGGATAAACACCACCACGCAATCCGGACCAAAAGCACCACGTATGGTTTGTTCAAGGTAATATACCCAGTTGGCAGAAATACCCCCAGGGTTAGTAGTGGTATGACAGGTATAGTTAACGATACATCCGATCATTTTTCCTTTGCTATCCCAGCAACCGATTACTCCAACTTCCGGATCTACAGGACCGGCGGGACGTACAATGTCCGGGTTCAGCTGACCGGGGTGTGTATAAGTGAGCCCGTTTTTCATAAAGAAACGACGGTTAAAGGCTACTTTATCCTCATATCCTTTCCCAACCCCCAGATGCACTTCGCCCAGTTTTCCATGCGCTTCCACGACGGCTGCCACTATCTGATCTTCTACCTTTTTAAGATAGTCCGCGTTGGCACAGGAAGATTTTTCATAAGCCAACTCTTTCACTAGAGGATCGGCCCAGTCAAACTCGCCGGGCTGTATCATTCCGGTCGGGCCTGACGAATGCGAATGGGTAGCGCTGACCAGTACCGCATCCCCGGGAATCCCTGTCTGAGACTGGATTCTCTTCCGTGCCGCTTCCACTACCGCAGAAGAAAGCATCAGGGCATCTACCGCCACCACCGCTACGGTAGTGGTTCCATCATTAAATACCGACGCCCGGACTTTACAAGGGTCATGAACTGACTTATGAAACACTTTTCCATAACCTCCGGGCTGCTCCATTCCAATCGCCGGAGTAATATCTTTTTCCACAAAAGCAGCTTTTGTCGTGCCGTTCAGCGCGGTATTGGGCGTAGCCTGCTGGCCGGCAACCTCCGCATGAACCACGCCTGCGCCGCCCATTCCTAATACAGAAGTTCCTATGATTGTCTTTTTCAGAAAATCACGACGCGTATCGTTTACATTTTTTTTCATTGCTGGAATTCTAACAAATGAGGAATATCTTTTTCTTGACAGCCAGGGTTAGCTACTACTAAAACATCCGCAGGTAGCCTTTCATACTCATATAAAATAGAATAATCTCCTGCCTCTAGGACAATTCCGGAGGAACACTCCCATACTCCCAGGGACTACCCTTAAATTCGGAGGCAGCAGTTTCTGCCGGCGCCTTTCCGGGATTTAATTCCCGCGCCAGCGTTATACCGATTTCAGCCATGCGCTCAGCGGCTCCCACATACAAACTACTGTACGACGTCAGCCTGGTTTCGTATCCGCCGCCTCCCTCAGAAAGCGCCTGCCGGGTGGGCACATATCCCACGCAACCATTGGTTAACATAGCAATAAAGGTATACTCGAACGGACTATTGGATTTGATTTCGAGCCCGGCCTGACAAAAGTACTCTGCCGGATTGGTAATGAAAGCAACCGGACCAATCTGAACTACCTGAATCTCCACCGGTACTGTCGGTACTTTCCTCGCTATCGCATCGAGCAAAAGTGTCTCTTTAGCAAATGTCCAGCGGGTGTGCCCCACCTCCTGCTGGGTTTTCTGAACAATCTTTCTTGCTTCTGCCACTTTCTCCTTCGTCGGCAACCGGCGTTTCATATTCTCCCGGTGAACCTTGTACGCTACAGGAGTTAGTTCGCCTCTCGGCATGTCAAGCAGTACCTTGACTGCCTCAGCGCCAACACGGGCCCCTACGAACCGTGCCCATTCCTCGCCCCTGCGGTTTTCATAAATATTCTGATTATTCACCTGCGTAACATCACCCGCAGCTCCCTGTATAAATACTACCACGCAATCCGGCCCAAAAGCTCCGCGAATAGTCTGTTCAAGGTAATAAATCCAATTGGCTGAAAAACCAGGTCCGGGATTGGTAGTCGCATGACAGGTATAATTGACTACACATCCAATACAGTTGCCTTTTTCACCCCACACACCTATTACCCCTACTTCGGGATCTACAGGGCCTGCAGGACGAACGATATCAGGGTTCAGCTGCCCCGGATGAGTGAATGAAAGCCCGTTTTTCATAAAAAAACGTCGATTGAAGGCAACTTGGTCTTCGAAACCTCTGCCCACGCCAACTCGTACATTCTGGCTTTTCCGGGCAGCTTCTGTCACCGCGGCTACCAACCGATCTTCCACCAGCTTTAGATAATCCACGTTTACACCTGAAGTATGCTTGTACGCGAGGTCCTGTATTAATTGATCGGCAAAATCATATTCTCCGGGCAAAACGCCTGTAACCGGCCCGGAGGAATGAGAATGAGAAGCACATATCAGGACGGCATCCTTAGCAATACCCGTCTTAGCTTTCACCCTGGTCCTGACTCGCTCCACCAGCTCCCCTGAGACCATAATAGCATCGACGCCAATTACAGCCACCTTTTCTGTCCCATCGTCAAATACAGATGCCCTTACCTTGCACGGATCGTGCACCGAGTTAGCGAAATCTTTCCCATATCCGCCTGGCTGCTCCATCCCCGGTGAGGGGGTAATATCCTTTTCACTGAAACCAGCTTTCATCCTGTGAGTATTTAAAAATATGATTGCTATCCGTTTTCAAGGCGCAGAGGTCACATTTTCAAGTAACCCTATCCCCAACCAATTCGGCGACAGGGTTCACTAACAATACTAACCATCTAATTATCAACCTATTCAACTATTATTGCCAACCCGGATTCTGGGTCAATTGCGGGTTTAATGCTATTTCCTGCAGCGGAATCGGATACAGATACAATTTATCATTCCAGCTTCTCTGCGTATATCCCGGGTAGATTACGCGGTTCTGGCCAGTCGCCGGATCCTTGGCTCCCAGAATTGTTTTAGGGTTTTCAAGAATTTTGCCGGCTTTCCACCGAACAATGTCATCCCAACGGATTCCTTCTGCACAGGTTTCTATTCTCCGTTCCCTGCGAATTTCGTTCAGCAAAGGCGAAACGACAGTCCCCCAGTCAGGCCAATTAGGATCTTCGAAGCCCACCTCTACGGTCAGATGTGGCATTCCTACCCTGTCGCGTAACTGGTTAATCGTTTGATCCAGGATCTCCTGTGTACACTCGCCCAGTTCTTCTTTCACCTCAGCATAAGAAACCAGCACCTTTCCATAACGGAAAATGAAATCATCGGTTGTAGAAGTACTTGGCAAACGATCTCTTTCATACGGACTATAACCTTTGATAATATAATAACTGGTAGGGCAGTAATTATTCTGAAACTCAGGCATCTCCTTGTAGTTGGTAGTACCATCATCGTAGATACGGTAGGGACGTGCGGTTTCATAAATCGACTGAGCCATACGCGGATCGCGGTTTTCAAATTCATCCCTGAAAACATTATCCCCCTTGTAGAGCGGGCTAAGTGCAATTGGTTTTCCGTCGGTGCACAGGTAAGACTCAACAAAGTCCTTGCTATAGCCGGTATAAGGCTCTCCAAGCTGTCTGACATTGTTGTGCATTCGCTTATCGGTGATATAGCGCTGAGCCATAATGGCCTCAGGATTGCCCTTGAGTTCATACTGTACAAACAAGTCAAAGTAGTCCTTATCGGGGTTTCCGGTCGAGTAAACCGCAAATTTTCCGGAATTAATGATTTGCTCGTAAGCTGCAGCGGCAGTACGGAGCAGTTGTTCATGACCGGAACCCGCCTGATGATATTTGCGGAACGTACCTTCATAAAGGGCAATATCTCCCTTGAGATTGAGAGCGGCATATTTGGTGAGCCGGTCCTCTCCCGAGTTTTCAGGGAGATTGGCAATAGCAAAATCAAGGTCGGCAAGCATGTTGTTAACTACTGTCTCGCGACTGTCACGTGGCGCATTCAACTCGTCTGAATCCACATCAAGGCTTCTGGCGATCCAGGGCACCTCACCAAACTTTCTGAGCTTTTCGAAGTAATAAAAAGCCCGAAAGAAGCGAAGTTCTCCATGAGCAACGTTCAGCGTAGCGTCTTCCGGAATTCCCCCAACCCGCTCAAGCGCGTAATTGACACGCCGGATCTGGAGCCAGTCGGCCTTTGCCCAGCCGCCTCCGGTGGATGGAACAGGATATTCTCCCCAGGTATAGCTGTTGCGCGTACTCGGAACCTGATTATCACTGAAGTTATCTGTCGTATACCATGCTACCCTGGCATCGAACAGCGTGGGGTAGAACTGATTGGAATACATGAGTACATCTGCACCGGATTTCCAAAAATTGTTATCGCTAATCTTATCTAACGGATACTTTTCCAGAAAGTCGTCATTGCAGGCAGTTAGCACAAATGCTGATAATAGTCCGGTTAAAAAGACTTTTTTCATTTGCTAAAAGGTTAAATAAGGTTAGAAATTGATGTTGGCACCGAATGACAGTGACTTATATAGGGGATAAGAGCTTGGACCAGCCAGTTCAGGATCCGAAATCTTAATCATCTTCGTTCCTGTCCACAGGTTTGCTCCGGTAAAGAACACCCTGACCCGCTCCATTCCGATCTTACGGGTTACATTAACTGGCACGTTGTATCCGAAAGTAAGCTGCTTCAAACGGATATACGACGCATTTTGCAGGAAACGGCTTTGAACCGAGGTTATATCACCCGCTCCGGAAATAATTGGTCTGGGGAAAAATGCATCCGGATTTTCAGGCGACCAATAATCCATCGCGACTTTCGGGATTCCCACCCACTCGTTAGAGTACTGAGTCAGATAATAAAGGGTGTTAAGCCAGAGATCTCGTTTGGCAACGCCCTGGAAGAACAGATCCAGATCGAAACCGTTCCACTTCCAGTTTGTTCTGAACCCAAAGCTATATCGTGGCGTACTGTTACCGATAATAGTCATGTCGCCCGGATCGGACAGTGTTTGTGAACCGCGGGTAATTTTACCGTCGCCGTTCAGATCAACCATCCACAGGTCTCCGGCCTGTCTTTTTCTACCGTTGATATTTGACTGATCAAGTTCAAGTGCTTCTGCATCCGTTTGGAAAATCCCCCCGGTTTTTAGCCCCCATATATCGCCGATTTTACCTCCTACATAGTAGTCTGAGATAATACCGGAAGGGTTACTGAACTTGGTAATCTCTGCGGTGTAATCAGAGAGTATCACAGCTACTTCATAGCTAACCTTTCCAATTTTATCTCTCCACTCAAGGTTCAGATCAAATCCTTTTGTGCGCAGGTTGGCGGCATTTGCCTGAGGCTCAGTCTCAGCGATCACAGAAGGCATTGTTTGAGAGCGGGTAAGCATATCGCGCGTATCTCTGCGGTAGATATCAAACGAGGCATTCAACCGGTTGTTGAGCACAGCCACATCCAGACCAAGGTTTTGCTGAACAACCGTTTCCCAGGTAAGACTCGAACTTACAAGACCAGGGGCATAAACCGACATTGGGCGCTCGCCGTTGATCAGATAGGCTACTTCAGCAGCTCTCATGGTTGCTATGTAGGGGTAATAACCCGTCACGTTCTGGTTACCCAGACTTCCTACTGACGCTCTGATTTTCAAGAGATTTACTTTGCTGCTCAAGCCGGAAAAGAATCCTTCATTATCCAGCCTCCAGCCTACAGACACAGAAGGGAAGAATGCAAAACGATCGCGCTTTACAAATTTGGAAGACCCGTCGTAGCGTCCGTTAAACTCAAGCAGATAACGGTCGTTATAGCTATAGTTAAAACGGGTAAATGCCCCTCTGATAGCGTATTCCGAAATTCCGTCGGTAGCAAGCCTTTCCCCCGACGCCAAACTCATGTAGGGTATCTCATTAATGATCAGATTCCGTCGCTCAGCCTGGGTCATTTCATAGCTGGCATTTTCCTGGTTAAAGCCCGCCATGAGTTTGAAATCATGTTTATTTACGGTAAGTCCGTAATCAGCATAGGCATTGAACACATAATACCGGTCGTCGTAATTGGTGCGGATTACCCGGTTAGGATTGGATCCTCCATAGTAACCCGACACCTCCCCTCTGACATTATAAAACGGAACTAGTGCCAGATACGAGAGTTCTTTCGTGGCTTTTGTATTGAAGGAATAATCTATGTTGAAGCTGAAATTCTTAATCGGAGTCAACCGTGCACTACCGGTGAGCCATATATCGAAAATGTCTCGAGTCCGGTAACCGCCTTCCTTGATAAACTGAGCCGGGTTCGCAATTGACCCTTCGTGCGTCCATTTCCCATTAGGGTCATACAGCGGCTGGGTGGAATAAACATTGGTCTGGTAGATTGTTCCGCCCTCGGGATATGAGTTCCGGAAGTGCGCATCGTTAGGCGGGAATGTCTTATCGCTGGTATTGACAGAAACTTTGGTTCCCAGCTTCAACCAATCGGTAACCTCATAATTTAGGTTGGTCATGAAATTGTAACGGTTGAATCGCTCGTGGAAAAGCTCCCGGTTGGTAAGCCCTTTCTGGTGCAGATAAGACAAGGATGAATAGTAATCGAATTTACCGCTTCCCCCCGACACGCTGACAGAGTGTTGTTGCATGGGGTAACGCTTAGCCATCAGCACGTCCTCCCAATTGGTATTTGCGACCCCTGTCCATTCATTCAGGTTACTTGGATGAATAATAGCTGCAGGTTTAGACGGATCATTATAATGAGCCATCATTGCCTCCATGGTAATATCGTCGTAATAATTCCGACCATTCACCCGCATATACGCTTCGTTCATATACGCGATACGATCCCTGGTATCGATAAACTCTATACGTCTCGTAGGTTCATTGGTGGTAAAAATAGAGGAGAGTGATACGCTGGGACGATCTTTCTTCTTACCGCTTTTTGTCGTGATCAAAATAACCCCATAAGCGGCACGGGCTCCGTATATAGCAGCAGAAGCCGCATCCTTCAGAACCGTAACACTTTCAATATCGTTGGGACTGATCAGGTTAACGTCCATAGGAATTCCGTTTACCAGTATCAATGGCCCACCGCCGTTGATCGACGTGGTTCCCCGCACGTTGAACGTCGTCCCCTGGCCGGGAGCTCCGCTGCCCGGAGTAATGTTAAGATTGGATACAACCCCCTGTAAGCCCTGCCCGAGGTTGGTAATCGGTCTCGATTCCAGCACCTCTGCATTCACCGATGACACGGCTCCTGTCAGGTTGATTTTCTTTTGCTCCCCGTATCCTACGACCACCAACTCCTCCAGGGATTTGGTGTCTACTGCAAGGGTGATATTCAGATCGTTTTGATTCCCTACCGTTACCTCCTGAGTGGCATAACCCACGAAAGAGAAAACCAGAACCGACGGTTCGTCTCCCAAAATGAGGGAAAAATTACCATTTTCATCTGTACTGGTCCCTTTTTGGGTACCTTTTACAAGAATACTTACACCAGGTAATCCAGCCCCGGTCTCGTCCTTTACAGTCCCCCGGACCGTACGATCGGCTACGTTAATACCGGCTGCGGCCGATAATTGGGTCGTGGAAGTGGATACCGTTTTAGGGAATCCGGTTTCGGCCATAAGTGAAGCCCCTGTAAACTCGGAACTTCCCAAAAGGACACTAAGCACCACGCCGCTTATTATTGACCCGGGATGAGCAGCAGATGTTCTGCGAGGGTATTGTTTGTCCATAAAAGGGTATTGTTTGTCCATAAACTTGATTATTGTTAAGGTTTAAGGTTCAAAAACACGGAACTTAAGGGGTTACCCCCCAGTCATCCCGGCGGGTGATGCTTCCGGAACGTCTACAGACGCCCCGGAAGCTACCGGGCAAAACAACAGTCATAGATACCAGTCTCACTGGATATTTTAAATGGCGGCGGATCAAAGACTCAATCCTTTGCCCTCCGTAGCGCTCTTATGTCAAATAGTAGTGTGTGTATAATGTAGTCGGGAAAGTCTAGTAGCCGAAATTTTGCTCTAGTCGTCCCTGGCTGTCATCTATTTCCGCCTGGGGAATCGGTAAAACTTCGTTAATACCGTCGATGAAATTCTTTCCTTTCACCGTATTGTATTTTTCAGCATACGCCCGAAGCACCTTACCTGCTCTTCCCTGGCGGACAAGATCAAAAAACCGATGGTTTTCCATCGCGTACTCTACACGCTGTTCGTGATAAATCGCTTCTCTCAGTTCTTCCTTGCTAGTAACGGTCACCTCAGGCAGCACGTCATTGTTCCCCTGACGGGCACGTCGTCTTACTTCATTGAGACTTGCCAGTGCTGCAACGATATTTCCGTTTTCATTTGCTGACTCTGCATGCCAGAGAAGAAGCATTCCATAACGGAGTTTAATCTCATTACGTGCCGAATGGGCTGGGTCTCCGGTTGGAGGGAAATCAGAAGCCCGCAAATAAGCCTTTTTGTTCATGTAACCGGTTTCACTGTTTCCCACATCGGCGATTTTCCCGTCTGGCATTACGTCCCCCTGCTTGTAGATCGTCTGCCATAGTCTCGGATCTCCGGGCTCAAATTCATCCACCAAATCCTGGGTAGGATTGGCAAAACCATAGCCATACATCCCGGCGCTCCCCTGTCTGATATGGCCCAGATTTCTGGCAACCAGATATTGGGCGCTGTAGGTATGGTTGATTTCGAAAATATTCTCCGGACCGAACTCACCGGCTAACGTAAACAACGATGGGAAATCGTCTACCAGGCGGTATTCACCCGAATCCATGACCGTCTTGAACCATTTTTCTGCGTTTACAAAATCCCCTTTGTACAGATAAACTTTTCCAAGATAAGCCTGGGCTGCTCCTTTCGTGATGCGGCCATTTTCTGAAGCAGGCATACTGCTTCTTAAAGGCAATACATTGATGGCCTCATTGAGATCCGACTCAATCAGTCGGTAAACATCGGCTTTGGGGTTCCGGGTCACTTCCGCTGTCTTCACCATAGAGGTTTCGATGAGTGGCACGTCGCCAAAAAGGGTAACCAGAATGAAATAATAGTAAGCTCTCAGGAACTTTGCTTCTGCCAGAATCCTCGATTTCGCCGCCTCATTCATTTCGATACCCGGTACATTTTCGAGAACCAGATGCGTGCGAAAAATACCGAGGTAACTGTTTCTCCAGACCTGCATCGCTACCGTATTAGTAGTTGGAATGGTAAAATTGGCGAACTCGTTAAAATAAGCCCCGTCACTGGGACCTTCTCCGCCTTTCAGGGCATTGTCGGCTACCATGTCGTAAATGGAATATCCATCGTAACCCGGGTAGTTGTACAACGGGTTATACGCCGCCGAAAGCGCTTTCATCGCATCATCGGCTGTTAAGTCCCCCGACGCTACCGACAGGCTGGCCAGGGGATCTTTATCCAGCAAATTCTCACAGCCGGACAGAAAAGCGGCTACTAAGCCTGCTATAATATACTTTCTCATATTTCGGATTGACATAGCTATCATTTCTTAGAAACTGGCATTAATCCCTAGGGTTATCACCCTTGGCTGAGGATAGTATCCCTCATCCACCCCTATTCTGAAAGAAGAATCTGGTTTTCCGATCTCCGGATCAAAGCCTTTATAGCTGGTGAAAGTCAACAGATTCTGACAGGACAGATACGCCCTCAGTTTCCCTCCTTTGCCGGAGCTCCCGTTCAGAATTTCGTAACCAACCTGAAGGTTTCTGAGACGCAGGTAATCCCCTTTTTCTACGAAGTAGGAAGATGCCCGGGAATTCGTGTTTGGATCGTTTACGTTCAGTTTTGGAATCGTGTTACTGGTTCCCGGACCGTTCCAGGCATTCAGCATTTCCTGGTCAAAATTGTAGAAGTTACTTCCCTGGGTAAAGTATTTCCAGTTGGCAACTACTTCACTGCCGGCTACCCCATAGAACAATGCGTTCAAATCAAAACGCTTCCAGGATAAGTTTCCTGAAAAACCGTAGTTGAATTTAGGCCACGGATTTCCAATAATAGCCCGGTCATCCTGGTTGATAACATTATCCCCGTTGACGTCCCTGAAACGAATATCGCCCGGGGCAGTGCCTGTTGCCTGATAGGCATGATTATCCACTTCAGCCTGCGTCTGGAAGATTCCATCCATTACATATCCATAAAAAGCACCTATAGGGGCGCCAACTTTGGCTATTGAGTAAGTCCCTGAAAACAGAATCGACTGATCGTTCAGCAGTTTTGTGACCTCATTCTTGTTTTTTGCGATGTTGGCAGAAATCTCGTATCCCAGTCCTCCGTTAGTTCTGTCCTTGAATGTGGCGACCAATTCTACCCCTTTATTCTCGACGTTTCCACCATTCACGAACGGAGCCGTTGTTATTCCTGTGAATGCCGGAATTGGTGCACGGAGTAGCATATTGGAAGTCTTCTTCACATAATAAGCTGCAGAAACAAAGAGTTTGTTTGACAAGCCGGCAAAGTCAAGGCCAATTTCAGTTTCTTTGATAGCTTCCCATTTCAGATCTGGGTTACCAACGCTGGTAGCCGCCTGCCCCTGGCTAATGTTATCGCCGAAGGTATACACCAGGTTCGGAGTTAAAGTGTTGGCAAAGGCATAGTTGGACAGAGAGTTCTGGTTACCGAGCATTCCCCATCCCCCTCTCAATTTCAAATCATTAATCCACGACACATCTTTCAGGAAATCCTCATCTGAAATTCGCCATCCCAGTGAGAAGGACGGGAATACCCCATACCGATTGTTTTCTCCAAACCGGGAAGAACCGTCCACCCGAAGGTTACCGGTAAAAAGATAATTATCGCGAAATCCGTAGTTAATCCGACCTAGGTACGAGAGCATTCCGTAGTCTCCAGCACCGCCACGAGCCGAGAACCCGGAAGTAGTAAGATCCAGGTATCGCAGACTTTCGTCAATGCTCGCATTATCGGGTAATCCCTGTCCCCCGGCAGTAATGGACCGGGATTTGTAGGATAGAGCGGTAACCCCTGCAAGCACTTCAAGTGAATGCTCCCCGAAATACTGCTGATAATTCAGTGTATTCTGCCAATCCCAATTGCTGAACTCCGTACCTCTGTACTCAAGCGAGCTAACCAGGTTTCTTTGCAACGGGAACACATCGTACACAGGGGTGTAAATATCCTGGCGGGTAAAGCCCAGGTTGAAGTTGATCTGCGTACGGAAGGTGAGATTTTTGAACAGATCTGCTTCGAGATAACCACTACTGTTGAGCAGATAGTCCTTTACTTTGTTGTGATAATAATGAGCCTGTGCTACCGGATTTTTGGTATCAGAGAATTTAGGAAATCCCCACTTCCCATCGCTTGTTTTTACCGGCACAGTGGGATCCATATGCCAGGCACTTGGAATAATATCCCGTGATCCAAATTCAGGAATAGGTCTTCTGTCGCCGTATACCAGGCCAATATTTTCTCCTATTTTAACCTTGGGCGAAATGCGGTATTCAGAGTTAAGGCGGAAACTCAGCCTGTCATAGCCGGACTTTATCACTGTCCCGTCCTGACTGAAATAGCCGGATGAAGTATAAAAGGTTCCTTTTTCTCCCCCACCACTGGCTGAAAGCTCTACGTTTGAAATTGGCGCGGTTCTGAAAATTTCATTTTGCCAGTCGGTTCCTTCTCCCAACCCGTTGAGGTCTGTAAAAAGCGGCGCCTTTCCTCCATTCACCAGCGCTGTGTTATACAGTTCGGCATATTGTCTTCCATTCACCAGAGGGAGGGTACGATACACCTGCTGTACACCGGTATAGGCATTCAGCTGAATGACCGGCTTTCCGGATTTTCCTTTTTTGGTCGTAATAATCACCACTCCATTGGCTCCCTGAGCCCCGTAAATTGCAGCCGCTGAAGCGCTCTTTAAAATCTCTATGTTTTCGATCTGACTGGGGTCTATCCCGGCAGGATTTCCTCCGAGGTTTCCATCGATTACATAGAGTGGATCACTATTGTTGATCGTTCCGGCTCCCCGGATACGTACCGTGAGCGAAGATCCGGGTGATCCTGAATTTTGTACGACCTGAACCCCGGCCACTTTACCCTGAAGAGCCTGTCCGACCTGTTGGACAGGTTGATTCGAGATCTCATCCGAACTTACAGACGCAATCGATGAGGTTACATTTCGTTTGCTCTGCACCCCGTAACCTACCACCACCAGTTCCTCCAATGATTTGGTATCTTCCTTAAGCTCTACAAAGATTTCGGTTCTTCCTCCCAAAGCTATTTCCTGAGTCACATACCCTACGAATGAGAAGACCAGAGTCGGGTTTTCTTCATCTACACTGAGTGAAAAGTCACCATTTACATCGGTGATAGTTCCACGCTGAGTGCCCTTCACCACTACACTTACACCCGGTAGCCCGTTTTGAGAAGGATCTTTTACAGTACCCTTCACCACCTTGTCGGCAACCGCCCAGTCAGACCCTACAATTGCGGATGTCTGTGGAACCATTTCTCCGGACTTATCTTCTAACGCATTAGATATACGTCTAATGACAATATGCTTATCTGAGACCATATAGGTTAGCTGCAAAGGTGACAGCAGCCTCTCAAGAGCAACGGACAAAGCCTCTTTTTCTACGGTCAGCGAGACACGCTGATCCGGCCTTATGGTGCTGGAACTGTAAAGAAATTTTACTCCGGTCTGCCTCTCAATATTTGAGAAAACGGATTTAACCTGGACGTGATTCGCTGAAATAGATACGCGCTTGCTTAGCAAATCCTGGACCTTACCTCCTCCTGCGGTGAGCAGACCGGGATAAAGAAAGATAGAAAACAATAGGGCAAAAAATAGCCTGCTGATGACAGGGAAGCCTCCTGCCTTCATTGTAGAGTTCTTCATAGAAGATTAACTAGGTTGATTAACAGTTGTATCGTTTAACAGTAGCCCTTAAACACAGGTACAAACTGGCATCGTCGTCGCTTGTGGCTGATCCGGGTTAAATTGGAGATAGTCATGGTAATAAAGGTTAAGGTTAGGAATAGAAAATTCTTATTGGCAACCGTCGGAGGTCACTACGACTTCGCCGTCGACGAGTTCATAGCTTGCATTTAACCCCAGACAGATCAACCTGATTTTTTCGTAAAAGGATTCGTCGCTCAGATCTGCGGTGATGCGACATTCACTCAGTACTGACTCGGGGTATTGTATCTTTACACCGTACTGGCGTTCCAGCGCAGCAAATACTTTGAGTACAGGCGTATCATCTAAATTATAATCGAATACTTCTTCCATTATTATTTCCGGAATCACCCTTTCCGATTTAATTGAGTGGCTAAGCCGATCCAGCACCGCACGATCGAACGCCTTTAACGTCTTAGCCTTGTCTTCGGCCTGCTGCCGGCTCTCAGCACTACCGGAAAGAAACACTTTCACTTTACCGGTGTGCACCACTACCTCTGCTACATCTTCTTCCGGAAAAGCCTTGACATTAAAACTCGTCCCTACTACCCTTGTAACCAGCTCGTTCGCAAGCACGTAAAAGGGACGCTCCGGGTCAGATACAACTTCGAAAAACGCCTCACCCTCCAGTCTCACCTCTCTTATACCGCTTTTATTATAAAGATCCTCTCTATAACTAAGCTTACTTCTGGGGGTAAGAACCGCGGTACTTCCATCCGGTCATTCCAGTGGTAATCCATTGGAATTATCGTTCGTCACCGAAATCAGTTTCTCCTCGGTATAACTTGTGGTGTCCGTAATTGCCGGATCTCCCCTAAAACCCTTTTCCAAAAGAAACACGCCAAGCAGACAGATCACCATCGCTGCAGCCCATCCGGCCCATCGAATATAACGATAAACCGTCGTGCGTTGACCAGCGTTATTGGTTGCTGAATCAATCCTTTCCCACAATTCACTTTCCTGCTTTTCTGACAACTGCTCCTTCGGAAACAACCCGGAGCTTTCAAAGATAAACCTTGCCTGAAGTACTCTTTCTCTGCTCTCACTCTCCGCCAGATATGCCTTCCATACGTCCTCCTGAAAGCCCTGTGAGGCTATTCTTTTAAACTCCGGATCGGCTAGTATTTCGCGGATGGTTTCGGGCATGACTGGGATCTTTCGGTTCCGGAAGTACCAAAGAGCCTTTTTCGATTTTTAACTCACTTTTTCTCGATTTTTTTTTAAACCTGCTTTAAAAGCGGGAGCAGAAGGGGAAACAAATGAAGCACATGCCGAAGTTTTACAAAGGCCCGGTGCATGGTATTCCTCACTGATTGCTCATTCATTTCCATTATTCGGGCCACGGAAGTCAGGTCAAAGCCTTCGAAATAGAAAAGTCGGATCGCCTCCAGTTGCCGCGGCGTCAACTCCTGCAAAGCGTTCCTTAACTCTTTCAACCTCCCCTCCGTTGTTTCCATAGCGATCCAGTCAGCTTCAGCCGAAGGAGTAACCCAAAACAACGTGTGAGCAGGTTCAACTTCCTCCAAAGACGAAGAAGAGTATTTTCGAAGTAGCCGAGTAAGCTGGCGACGCATACTCCTGAACAGATAATACTTGACAGAAGTAGTATCGGATAATCGTTCCCTTGAATCCCACAATACGACAAACAAATCCTGAAGTGCATCTTCCACCAATTCAGGATTTTTCACAAAATGAAACCCGTAATTGTACAAAACCCCTGCATAACGACGATAGATTTCCTCTAATGCGGTTTTGTCTCCGCTTTTGAAGTGGAGCCACAAATCGAACTCATCCGTAAGGTGAAAGATAGTACGTGTCATCTATAGGGATTTTGTATCGATTAATCCGTGTATCTCTCTGTTATTTCTTTGCTTTCTAAAACTTTAAGCAGGATAAAAAGATAAAATCGTCGGGTGAAAGAAAGTATCAGTTTTCCGAAAAAAAGAAGTGGAAATTGCCACCATTATCGGGAGATACTCACTAAAATTTGCATAAACCCGGCTTTCTTCTCCAAAATAACACATTCTTCATAAAATCAAATTTTCTACCATAAAACACACTAAAAAAATCACACAATCACAGGCACGTAGTTTGGGAATGTCAGAACTATCTGACAAAATTCCTGTTCTCTGACTGGCAAGCGACTTTTTTACCTAGATTAGTAACAAAACCCCAAACCACCTGATGATAGAAAAGGCTACCCCTGAAACGGAACTCAGAAGAGAACTCGGACTCCTGGATGGCACCATGCTGGTTGCAGGCTCCATGATCGGCTCTGGCATCTTCATTGTTAGTTCGGATATTGTCCGCAATGTCGGAAGTGCTGGATGGCTGATTTTCATCTGGGCAATGACCGGGATCATTA
>ENA-UOVV01001459-UOVV01001459.1-compost-metagenome-genome-assembly--contig:-NODE-1459-length-17219-cov-4.271440_pt1 | contig 17219 bp, 9 predicted proteins | sample MGYA00238155_ERZ761577 | MGnify/ENA primary metagenome ERZ761577 (study PRJEB28898, sample SAMN06268775) | compost metagenome | isolation source: Emeryville, CA | place: USA:Emeryville, CA | collected...
CGATTATTGTCCTCAATACCATCGGGGCCAATCAGCTCAACCAGTTCAAAAACGACCTCGACGCCCGACTGCAAGCCGGTGAGGACAAGAAGGTGGCGATCGTAGACATACTGAAACAGTACTACAAGGATTCCAAGAATATCCTCTTTGAAGGAAACGGCTATTCGGAAGAATGGCGTATTGAGGCCGCCCGCAGGGGTCTGTCCAATATTTCCAAAACGGTGGACGCCCTGGCCTGCTACGTCGCCCCCGACTCCGTGGATGTTTTTGACAAAACCGGTGTCCTTTCCCCCCGCGAGGTTCATGCCCGCTACGAAATCGAGCTTGAAAATTATGTCAAGCACGTCCAGATCGAGTCGAGGGTGATTGAAGATTTATCCCTCAACCACATCATGTCAACCTGTGTGAAATACCAGTTCAAGCTTGCCCAGACGGCCCGTTCACTGACCGAAATGGGTATGCTCGACGAGGCCAAACCCATCCGGGAGATCATAGCGGACATCTCCCGGCACGTGACGGTGATCAAAAAACTAGTCTATGAAATGACCGAGTGCCGGAAGAAGGCCAACCACGCTCCCAGCCTCGGGGAAAGGGCAAGACTTTATGGGGAAGAAGTAAAAAGCTATTTTGAGCGCATACGCTATCATGTCGACAAGCTCGAACTGCTGATCGATGATGAAGACTGGCCACTCGTTAAATACCGTGAGTTGCTGTTTATCAAATAACCGTCGATAATTCCTGTATATTTGAGCAATCATATTACAATAACCTAAAAACCAGGACAATCATGAATCCAGGATTTGACCAGACGGAAATCGAAAAATTAAGGGCCGAATGTGAGGAAGAGGGCCGCAGCTTTGTCTTCGTGGAAAGCGAATTCGATGACCAGGACGATATAGATGAGCATGCCCATGTTCAGTTCATTGGTACCTACGAAGGAAAAGATGTTATTTACGACGCGCTGATTTACACCCTTCGCCTGCACCATTCGGCACTGGTTTACGATCTGGCGCTGGAAAGACTGCAGAAGCAGTTCCCGGGTTATCTGCCTCCCGATGAGCGCGAACCCGGCAAGCAGTACGATCAGGAGGCGGATGAAGAAGCCGAGCTGGTCCTGACCGAACTCATCGAGGAAATTGAGGAAAACGAGGAAGTTAAAGTTCAGGAACATATCGAGGTCGATCCGGAGTTCGACTACGGCATCGGCCTGGAAGTAGGTCTGAACGTAGACGCCATTGACGACCAGATTGTCGAAGATTTTATCCGGAAATTCAATTCCAACCAGCTGGTACTGGACAAGGCCGTATATTCCTTCCGATCGGAGGAAGAGGAGGAATAAACAGATCCTAGACGCTGAATTCAGCAATAAATGGAAAAGCTCCCGGTTTGCGGGAGCTTTTCCATTTATTGCCAGAACGGTGTCAGGGTTTTACAAATTGCGACGACTGATCACCCAGCCTTATGCGGTAGATCCCGGCAGGCAGTCGGCTGATGTCAACTGGCTGAGGGATCTTTTCAATCCTTCCTTCTCCGCAAATCAAACCGGCAGCATTATATATGTAATAATCGAGTCCCACCCCTGGGGATTTCAGTTGGATGACCGATTTTGCCGGATTAGGATATATCAGAAAAGTCTTTTCAGTTACAGGTGATATTTGCACGACCTCTATCCGACTATAGACAAATTGTCCGTTCTGATCGGTCATTTTCAGGCGATAGTAATTTACCTCTCGCTCGGGCATATGCTGTTTAGAATAGAAGTTCAGGCCGTTTTGATTAACACCGGGGACAGGATCACCCAGAGGGGAAAATGAGACACCGTCGGTACTATACTCAACTACAAAATGTGAGAAATCTTTTTCCTCGCTGGTTTTCCATTCCAGCGTCACGAGATTTTCACTCACGCTGGCGCTAAAGTAAATCAAATTAACGGGCAGTCCTTCTTCGGTCGTTTTAATAAAAAAACCGCTGAATCCCTGTACATCGAAGGTAATTTCCCACCGTCTTTGCACCGGATTCCAGACCACGTCTTCGGCTTGAGGATAGAGGTTGGAGAATTCGCCGGTATATGAGTCCGGATCTCCCGATAAGTCCTCGCTTACGCCACTCCTTTTTTCAATGATAATATTATGTTTACGTTCCGCGATAGTCGCGGGATCCTCTGCATCGGGCAGCAGGCGTGGAGATCCGCTCTGATTAAATTCCCGAAATTCTTCATTGGTAAAATAAAGTGTCACCCGGGCGGTACTTTCTTCGGCATTTGTTTCTGGCATCAGCTCATAGTGCCTTCTGACGTATCGGCTGGGTTGCTCCGTACGAATCCATACCCGGGCCGTTACATTGCCCGCCACGGCATGGGGACTCTCATCGGTAGCCACGGAAGCAATCAAATGATCGCAACCGCTCGCAAACACATGAGATGAACCACCTGCAGGAATGAACAGGGTTTGCTGTTGCCCTACGTTAGCAATGGCCGCGTCAGCGAAATCAGGACTATCAGCCTCAAATGCTCCAAGGTCGATTCTACATCCACGTAATCGCGGATTGCCATTTAAATCCGCATCCCCGTTTGGATCACCGCCGGCGTCGGCATAGAACTGGCTGTTCCCGGCGCCTATAACCGGACTTCCCGACAAAGGGATCCCTGTGATGAGGTCGACCAGATTATTGGTTTGTAAGGGAGTCATCAGGCCATTTTCGTTGTAAAACTGATTTCCCACGACCGTGCTCAACAGCGTGTAGTCTGACAGGTCTTCATCATTGAGGGGCAGAGGCGCGAAACCATCGGGCATCAGGGAGTTTTGCAGGGTGGGTCTAGCGGGCTCGGTTGACGTCCCCAAAAACCAACGACCCAGTAATGTTGTATTCACCAGTAAGGGGGCGCCATTTGCCTGATACCAGCTGTAACTGGCATGCTTTATGAAGACATTGACAAGCGTCGGATTCCCGTCGTTGTTGTACCAGGCACTGGATGTTGCCCTCGATTGGTTGTCGTAGATCCGAACGTTTTTAAGAAAGGGTTCACCATTGAGATTCAGCCATGCTCCCCCTACGTGACCGTAATTATCCCGGATATGCACCTGCTCCATGCGGATGTTACTGACGTTATACACTCCCCCACCTGCAAATTTTCGGATTTCGGGTTCCTGCCGTACCGTTATTAGGTCATTGAACCCTCCGTCCGCATACCCCCCGACGATGCTGATACCGTTGAGGAGGGCGTTTCCCATTTCACCTGCGGCAACCACGACATGAAAAACGCGTACATCGTCCGATTCATCGATGATGCCACTGAGAACCGTACCCTGATCACCTTCGGCAGGCAGAATGCGGGGGTCACTTAGCTCCCGGGAATTATTTTGAGGATCAAATCCACCAAAAATCTGGACATTGGGAATAAGGACAAAGGCGTTATCCCGACCTCCATCCTGGGTGTATGCCCCGTCGGCCGCATTGTATAAGGGCTTGTAAGTCCCTTTCGCCACAAAAATCTTAAGCGGGTCCCCGGCTTCCCAGGGAGCACTCCCGCCTTCCCATTGCTCTCGAGCCCATTTTAAGGCATCTGCCAGTTCCGGGAGCGCATTTTCCCAACTCTCTCCGGTCCCGTTTCCTCCAGATACATGCCTATCGACGTAGAGAATATTATTCCCGTCCGGGATAATTCTTTGAAGATACTCAAAGGCCCCTACGTCGATCGTACCGTCCGAAAGCCTGGGGTTTCCCAACAGATCCGTATCATTGGTCAGATTTCCGTCCGCCTGGATGTAGTAGCTGTTGTTTCCTGCATTAACCAGAAGACTGGAATTTCGTAATGAATAATCACCTCCGCTCGGATTACGGAAAAAATTCTCAGGAGTAAAATTCGAATTCCATGGAATGTTTCCGGCGGATATACTAAAACGACCCTCTACCAGACAATTACCTGTTTGGATTGAACCTCCGATACCATAATGGTTACTACCCAGAATGATAGAATTGTACGCTTGAATTTGGGCATTATCTGTCCTGATAGCTGCATAGTCACTTTCAGCGTGGTTCCCCGCAATTGTTACCTGGGTTAACCTGGAAACAAAAGAGGAATAGTCCGAATAGATCCCGCCCCCCCAGGTATGCGACGTGTTTTGTATAATGGCAGCATTGAAGATCTCAAACCCTTTTTCGTAGGCTATGAATATTCCACCACCCATGGAAGCCGCCACATTGTCACGAACGAGCGAATTTCGCAATTTAAGCACCGGCGAGGCCGTAAAAATTCCCCCTCCCCGGTTCCGGTTGACACTCACGTCATCGACCACATATCCATACGTATTCCCTACTGCGTTTCCCCCAGATATTTCAACCCCATCCAACACCACCGGTTCCCGGTCATGCACGGTCAGTACGACCTGAAACACGTTATCATTTCTATCAAGATGAATCCATTTGCCGGACATTTCATCCCAAACCAGACTGTCGTCACCGTTCAGATCTCCTGACAATACGGTACCACTGCCGCCCAGGCCTGGTAAGACGCGCTTATGATTCAGGTTTGTAATCCCATTTTCCGGATCGAAACCACCATAGATTTCGACAGAAGGCACCATTAAAAAAGTTTTATGTTGCGGTACATCATCCCCCGAATTCGGACAATAAAAGGGTTTGTAAACACCCTTCGCCACAAAGATCTTTAGGGGATTTTGTTCGTCCCACCCGGCTCCCTCCCCACTCGTCTCCCATTGCTGCCTTGACCACCACAAGGCATCGGCCAGTTCGGGCAGTGCATTCGCCCAACTGTTTCCGGAAGGGGTATGACCCGGTACATCCTTTTTGCTGATATCTACGTACAGAATATTGCCCGGCCCTGCTTCGACGGGCGTCTGGCTTCGGGTGTACCCTGCCCCCAGCAGGAAGTACACGATAGCGCTTAAGCGAAAAAAATGGTGTAACAGTACTTTCATGATGGTTATTGATGTTTACTGACAACAAAAGAGTATTTCATGGTAGAGTATACGTTGAGTGGAAGGTATGGGCCGGCCTGTCAGCCTCGTACGTTAAACCAGTATAGCAGGCGTGCCGCCTCTGAAATGCCGGACAGCGTACTTCTTCCAGCGCCTCAAATCTAGGGATGACCTGTAAACCTGGACCTGTACTTTAGTATAGTTTTTCTCCGAAAATGGCTTTTCCGTGATGAATTGTGCCATTTTTCAGGCCGGCCGTGCATGATACCGGATACCTGTCCGGAAAAATACCCTTTTGAAGCGGCGTTCCACGAAAGGATATACTATCTTTGCTCACCAGACCATCTTGTCGTTTAGATGAATCTTCTCTTTCGACTTTTTTGTCTGTTCTGGCTATCGGCTACCTTAATCGCTTTCTCCTGTACATCCCATACAGCTGCCGGTTCAAATACGCAGGGCGGACTTTCTCTGCCCGTCATGAAGGAACTTGACTTCGTACCACTCAGCGAGGACTTCAAACTGGAGCAAGCTACCGATAGACAGGGCATAACGTGGATAAAAGGCGTCTTCCCCGATTCGCTTTTGGGCAAAGAGGTGGTATTCCGACTGAATACCGCACGGATCATTTATTACGATTTTTTCGCAAGCCGCGCAGACACACTTTATCAGATTCAGAAGCAATACCGTACGCTAAGCCTTGACTTACTGCATCGGTACCCCACCTATCGCCTGATCGTCGATTCACCGGAATACTATTTACGGCTGCAGCACAATTTACCGGGGATTTTAAAACCCGAAATCCAGGAAAACGTCTGGCAGACAGCGATGTCCTCCCGGGATGCCACCCATATCATGGCGATGGGTCTGTATTATGGCATAGTGGCCTTATCGGTCATATTTAACGTTATCTTCTATCTGATTTTTAAAGATCGGAGGTTTATTCTTTATTGCCTGCTCACCCTGTCTCATATGGTATCTTTTACCTATGAAGACGGCCTGCTTTACGTACTCTGGTCGGAGGAAAACCGTTTCGTATATTACTCCATTTTGTGGAGTACAGGCATTACTGCCATCTGCGCACTCCTATTTACCGTTTATTTCCTTCGGCTGGAACATAGCCTTCCCCGCTGGAAAAAATATATGGGCGGGGCAGGACTGGCTTTGATCCTGCTTCCTTTCATTTACATAGCTACGGGAGATTCTCTCTGGTATCACCTCCAGCAAAGCATCTGCTTTTCACTTGCTTTACTGGCTTTTGGGATTGCAGTAAAACAATTCAGGAACGATGTCTACGCACGTTTTCTGGTATTTTCCTTCTCCCTCGTTATTCTTTCAGGGTTCCTGTATGTCTTACATAGCTATATCGACCCGGTGAAGTTTTCCTGGTTTGGCCTGAATCTGTTCCGGGCAACCAGTGCCCTGGAAACCGTGGCGATCAGCTTTGCGATCATCTTTCGGATCCGAAGTTTGCAGGAAGAAAACAGACGATACAGAAGGGAACTGGAACAATATCTAAAGCAACTAAACACCGCCAAAAACAGCCCCTCAGTTCCGGATGTAAACCAGGCCTCTCCAACCGACTCGGTGATGGCCCTGATCGAGAACCACCAGCTTACCGAACGTGAGGTCGAAGTTTTAGAATGTATATGGCAGGGAATGAGCAATCAGGAAATCGCCGATAAATTGTGCATTTCGCTGAGTACAACGAAGTATCATGTGGGCAATATTTACACCAAATTGGATGTCAAAAACCGGATGCAGGCTATGACCATGCGCCCCCCGTTCAACGAAAAAAACGGAGATTGAATGTTGCTGGGGGAAAGACATGTAAGTAAAATAAGGCGTAATTTATTCCCAGCCGTCCTGACCCAGCCAACCAGGACTGCATTTAACAGGCATGATGGCTTAATTTCTCTTTCAGAATAATATTTACCCGGTCTTACCCCTTCAATCAGACGTATAATTTCATATTCCAGGTAAGCAAACTTTAGCGTTTATATTCCATACCAGACGGTATGAGCATTAAAAAAAAAACACAATTTCACCCAATTCTGACAATCCTGAAGATAAGAACATCAAGCCCGCTCATCCACTTGACGTAAGTCGAAGTATAGGTATTCCCATCAGCATTATTTTGATTACGATTTTATTTCTGTGGTAAGGAAATCAATTCACTTTGATTATTACACTATCTCTATAGACTTTAAATATTTATATCCGGATATTTGTACGAAGCCCCGTTCGTCAGGTAATTCCTGTCGTCAATCAGTTGCAATTCATTTAGAATCAACCGAGTAGAAAAATGCTTCGTGCATGTTTGAAAATGCAGGTGCTTCTTTTCCGAGGAAAGGTAAAAATCGAGATTTCCAGCTATGAATTATCAGTCGCTTAACGATATTAGCTTAGTAGCGAAGTTAAGACAGGGCGACGTGGATGCCTATAAGGAAATCTATATCCGTTACTGGAAAAAAATGCTACACCATGCGCAGCACAAACTCGCCAATCTGGAAGCCTCGGAAGAGATTATACAGAACATATTCCTAACGCTCTGGGAAAAACGACATAGGCTGGAAATCGAGTCCCTGGAAGCTTATCTATTCTCTGCGCTCAAATATCAGGTCATCGATTACCTCCGAAAACAGATACAGGAGAAGAAATATCTGAGCCTGGCACAGGGTCGGTTTTTTGAATTTAGCGCTCCGACAGACAGCCAGCTGACATACGACGAAATCCTTTCCATTTTTGAGAAAACCTTTCTCGAACTTCCCGACAAAACAGCCCGGATTTTCCGGATGAGCCGTCTTGAACACAAATCGACCAAAGAGATAGCCGCCAGTTTCCGCCTCACGGAAAGAGCGGTAGAATATCATATTTCACAGGCCCTCCGTTTGTTGCGAATTCGTCTGACAGACTATCTCCCCTTCCTCCTGCTTCTTTTCTCTTCTGATCTGAATTAGACATTTCCAATAAATTTCCTTCCCCTGAGCCATTGCTTTATAATTTTTCTAATTTTTTACTAGTTACGTTTTCGGGACCCCACCATTTAACCGACTTTACTGGTAGATAAAACAAATAGATGAATTCAAAGACTCTACAGGACATTCTTCAGCGATACCTCGCAGGTACGGCTACTCCAGGCGAACGGGAGATTGTCGAAATGTGGTATGCTCTGATCGAAGAAAATCCTCAGCCATCGAATGATAGAGAACTCCAAATTCTTGAAGAAAAAATTTGGGCAAAACTGAAGGAAAATGCTACCAGGGAAATTACGGGAGAGGGAAATGGGCTCCGTTACAACTGGCGTTTACCTTTCCTGAAAATTGCTGCCATTTTTGTCATTGTATTCATTCCCGTTTTTTATCTGATTTTTTCTTCCGGTCCAGCAACGGATGCCAAAACGGTTTCTGTTTTGGACCCTCAGGTCGTCTTCAACCAAACTGCATCGCCTCAGACTGTACATCTATCCGATGGCAGTGTCGTGAAGCTGGAACCTGGCGGTAAACTGGAATACCCCAGTCAGTTTGAGGGCTCTACGAGGGAGGTCCATCTCTCCGGAGAGGCCTTTTTCGAAGTTGAAAAAGTAGACAAGACTCCCTTTCTGGTTCACACACAAAAAATAACCACCAGGGTTCTGGGAACAAGTTTTCGTGTCAAAGCTCCCGACGACGGGTCGGATATTGAAGTAATGGTTAAGACGGGATCCGTTTCGGTGTTTGAGCGGAGAAATTCTGTCTCTTATTCCGAAAGAAATACGAGGGAACAGCAAATTGTCCTCACACCGAACGAACAGATCCGATTCATTCAGGACGAAGGAAGATTCATCAAGGAACTGGCGCCTGATCCTCAAGTGGTTACCGGAGACGGCCCTTTGGGGCGGCACCGTTTCCATTACAACGACACAGAACTGGCTGAAATTCTGCGCGATTTATCGGTCGCTTATCAAATCAAAATTGTACCACTGACCCCTTCAGTCGCCTCATGCCCGCTGACGGCAAATCTGGCCGGCAAAACACTTTATGTGCAGCTGGATCTTATTTGTGCAGCAATTCAGGGGAGCTATAAAATTGAGGGAACTACGATTTATATCGAGGGCACCGGATGTGAATAATGTTTAAACCTAAACACTATGTAGCTTATGACATGATCAAGTAGTAAGATAAAAAAAAGTCTGGCTGTAGGGCAAGTACAACCAGACTGGATTCCCCTGTATCAGCGAGGACTTTGGCAGGTTCCTGATACGGCGGGGGTAAGCTGTTTTGTTCCAGTTTCCACCTTTACAAAACGAGTAAAAATATGAATAAAACCCTTAAAAAGCCTTGGCCGATTTTACAAATCATGAAAATATCTGTAATCCAGATTTTCCTGTCCGTAATGTTATCAGGCTTCACTTACGGATATTCGGCCATTGCGCAGGAATTCCTGAATAATCCTGTTTCGGTTCGGTCTGAAAACACCAAACTTCGAAACATCCTGGTGATGATTGAAAAACAGACCGGGGTAGGATTTGTATACAGTTCAAAGGCCATCAGTGCCGACCGAAGGGTATCGGTCGATCTTAAGCAAAAAAAGCTTTCCGAAGCGCTGCACCTTATTCTGGAGCCCTTGAAAATCAGTTATCGTATTGTCGAAGGTCAAATAATTCTTTACCCGCGGAATACTGCGGAGGAATCCAGTATACCTGATCCCGATAATTCCGGCTCATCATTTTCTGTCACCGATTATCTCGTAACGGAGATTCAGGTAAGCGGAAAAGTTCTTGACGAAAAGGGCGAGGGGCTGCCAGGTGTCAGTGTACTCATCAAGGATACCCAGCGAGGTACGGTAACCAACAGCGACGGTGAATTTCTGATCGACGTACCGGATGTCAATTCGGTACTGGTCTTTTCCTTCGTAGGATATAAAAGTCAGGAAGTCCGGGTAGGAAATCAGAACTTCCTAGAGATCAACCTCCTGGTCGATGACAAAGCACTGGAAGAAGTCGTAGTAGTCGGTTATGGGAAACTCCAGAAAAAAGACCTTACGGGTTCAATTACGGCTGTAAATCAGGAGGCAGTTAAGGATTTGCCTGTTGCTACCCTGGATCAGAAAATGATCGGACAAGTGGCCGGGGTACAAATCCAGCAGGTGTCGGGTCTGCCGGGCGCCGGAACATCTGTCAGGATCAGGGGTAGCGGCTCCCTGGGTGCCGGAAATGAACCCTTATATGTGGTAGATGGAATGCCCTACTCAGCGGGTCTGAACCAGAACTTAAATCCGTTGATGCTGATTAATCCCAACGATATTGAAAGTATCACCGTATTAAAAGATGCCTCCTCCACCGCTATTTACGGATCACGCGGAGCCAACGGCGTAGTGATGATCACTACCAAAAGGGGCCAATACAATAAAACACAGGTTGCTTTCTCCGCTATGCGCGGCGTACAAAGTGTACCGCAGAAGGGCAGACCTAACCTGATGAATCAGCAGGAATTCGTAGATCTCCAGCGTAACAAGATTGAAATAGCTGTCCGGAGGGCAGAAAACCGCGAGGCAACACTAGAGGACTATCCGGAAGAATATCGCTACCCGGAACGACTGGTGGGGGATGGTACTGACTGGTACGATGTCATACTCCGGGACGCTCCAATTGAAGACTACAATATTTCGATTCAGAAAGGGGGTACCGATTCACGTATGGATTTTGGCGTTGGCTATTTCAGACAAGCGGGGGTAGTACAGTATACCGGAATCGAGCGATATAGCGCAAAGTTGGGAGCTGAAACCGTGATCGGTTCGCATGTGACCATCGGTGCCAATCTGCAGCCCACTTTCATCCAGCAAAAGAGGGCAAATACGAACAGTGACCGGGGGGATATCATCGGAGTAGCCCACTGGGCAAACCCTCTCCTCTCTCCCTACGATAGCAATGGCGAACTGATCCCATACCTGGTCTCCCCGCAAAGTCGCTATCACTCGGCCTGGAATTTCGCCAATCCACTTTTCATCCTGCGCGAAACTACCCAAATGGAAAAGCAGTTTCAAAGTCTGGGAAATGCCCATCTTACCTGGAATATACTGCCCGGACTGGAATGGCGGACTGCTTTAAATACACAGTGGTCAACGAGCAACTACTTTCAATATACCCCGAGTACGGTCGGCGGGGCTAATGTGCCGCCTGTGGCCGGTACCGGAAGGTCGTCGAATAACCGGTCTGAACATTTCAACTGGTTGATTGAAAATACCCTCTCCTTCAACCGGATATTCGGGAAACATAAAATTGACGCGGTTGCGGGTTATACAACCCAAAAAAGCACGACGCGAGGTATCAACCTGAATGCCGCACCTTATCCGAATGACCTGATTCAGACCATCAATGCAGCCCAAACGATTAATTCCTGGGGCGAGAATGTCAATACCTGGAGTATGATCTCCTATCTGGGAAGGATTAACTACAATTTTGACAATAAATACCTGTTAACCGGGACGCTTCGCTCTGACGGGTCTTCCCGGTTCGGCGCCAACAATCGTTTCGCCCTCTTCCCATCTGTGGCGGGTGCCTGGCGAATTTCGGAGGAATCCTTTATGAAAGGTTTGTCGAACCACCTGAACGAATTGAAGATCAGAGCCAGTTTCGGGGTAAGTGGAAATAACAACATTGGTAACTATTCACATCTGGCTTCCATCAATGCAGGGGCCTATCTGTTTGGTAACAATCAGGTGAATGCCTCCTATGTAGGCCTGGCCAATCCGAACCTTACCTGGGAAGAATCCAAGCAGGTCGATGTGGGAATTGATGCGGAATTGCTGGAAGGCCGTCTCAGTGCGACCATCGATTTATACCACCGGGAGAGCAGCAATATGCTTCTGAATGATGTTATTCCTGCCATTACAGGCTTCAACTCTCAGATAGTAAACAAAGGGAAGGTACGCAACCGCGGTATTGAAATCTCTCTTGGTGGCAGACCTTTGTCGGGGGCCTTGAAATGGGATATCAATGCCAACATTGCATTTAACCGCAATATGGTGATGTCCATTAATGAAAACAACGACCGGATTCTGTCAGGCAACAATGACAACAACCCTACGCATGTCACCATAGCAGGGAAACCCATCGGGCAATTTTTTGGGTTTGAATTGCTGGGAGTCTATACAGCAGAAGACATGGCCAATCCTGATATCATCAAGACTACCCAGGTTTACGAGGGTAATCCTAAATACAGGGATATTGACGGCGATGGTATTATCAACGACCTGCTCGATTATACCATCATAGGCAATCCTCATCCGAACTTCACTTTCGGCATAACGAATAATTTTTCCTATAAGGGCTTCACGCTGGGCATTATCATGAACGGCCAGCAGGGCGGACAGGTAATGAACGGTCTGCGGCAGACGGTTGACAACCTGCAGGGCTTTTTCAACGTCCGGAAAGAATGGGTGAACCGCTGGAGAAGCACTGAAAACCCTGGTACAGGCTACCTGTACGGCGTTCCCAAACTGACGCCCAGCTGGGGCCACCGGGTAAATACCTTGTGGGTGGAGGATGCCAGCTTTCTCAGAATCTCAAATGTCACCCTGGGTTATTCGCTACCAGGCAGCCTCTTCAGCAACAGCAATTTCATCAGCAGCTGCCGTCTGTTTTTAACCGTTCAGAACCTGGCCGTTTTCACCCACTATGAAGGTGCCAATCCGGAAGCGCAGTCCCGAAACTTCAACAATACTCTTGCTCCAGGTTTCGATATGACCGGATATCCTCTTAACAGGACTGTCTCTATGGGAATCAACTTGTCATTTTAACCTTCATACATCAGCTCTTAATGACAATGAAAAAATTACATAAATTGAGTTGGCTGCTGTTCATGGCTTTGTTCAGTGCCTGTTCACACAGTTTTCTCGAAATCTATCCTGAGAACACTCTCAACGAAGGGAATTTTTATAAATCCGATGTCGAAATCACCCTACTGGTGAACGGTTGCTACGTACCTATGCGTGACTACGAGAAAAATTGGCATTGGATCCTGGCTGAGCTTCCTTCCGACAATTCCAGTTTTCAAAACAACATCCGGACGGGAGAGCCCACACGCGGCGTTATCGACCAGTTTATCCATGTATCCTCCAACCTGGCATTTTCCAGTTTCTGGAACCTGTCCTATAATGGAATTACGCGATGCAACAAGGTTCTTACCGAAATCGACAACCCCGGCATCAGCTGGTCGAACGAGCAGTTAAAGTTTCGGGGAACGGGAGAAGCGCTTTTTCTCAGGGCTCTCTACTATTTCAATCTGGTTCGTCAGTTTGGAGGGGTACCACTGGTCCTACAGCCCATTACCGCCAAGGAAGCCATGAATTATAAACGGGTCTCGGAAAACGATATATATGAGAGTGTCATCAGCGATCTGAAACTGGCTATCGAAAACCTGTCAAAAGCCAGCTCTGTCCATGAAAATGGAAGAGCCGGAGAGCAGGCTGCCCTGGCCTTGCTGGGCAAAGTTTATCTCACCCGCGAGCGGTATGGGGAAGCTGAGACCGTTCTCAGTCAGGTGATCGGATCCGGTAAACACCGGTTACTTCAGAACTACGCCGAAGTCTTCAACCCCGCCAGCAAGGATTTCGTGGAAACCTTGTTTTCCATTCAGTATTCTGAGGCAAGCGCCGAACTCGCAAACACTTTCATATTCAATTTTGCCCCTCATACGTCGGGGGGAGAGGTGACGAACCGACCCAATATCAATATCGTGGGTGCAGGCTGGAATCAACCTACGCAGGACCTGATCGACAGTTTTGAAGAAGGTGACTCCCGCAAAGATGTTTCCATCCAGTTCTGGGTAGGTCAAGACTGGGACGGGGTTGTTCGTCCGATTCCCTACTGTGCAAAGTATAAACCACCGATCAATGCTCCTGACAATCGCTGCGGAGACAACTTCCCGATCCTGCGTTATTCAGATGTGCTCCTGATGTATGCGGAAGTATTGAATGAACAAGGTAGGTCGGGCGAGGCAGTTCCTTTTATACAGATGGTCAGGGATCGTGCAGGACTCACGAAGCCTATCAGCGAATCCAGTCAGGGGGCATTGCGTGACCTGATCCAGGCCGAGAGGCAGCGGGAGCTATGCTTTGAAAACCATCGCTGGTATGATCTGAAACGCACAGGCAAAGCGGTGGAGGTAATGACAGCCCACGGCGCTCGTGAAAGAGCCGCAAAACCTTTTCTCTATCCTGAAGCCTATCTTCAGATAGAAAAGAAACTGCTGGCTCCTATTCCCGCCAATGAAATCCTGATTAACAAGCTGGATCAAAATCCAGGTTACTAAACGCCCCTTAACCGATGATGAACCTTAAGAAATACCTTAAATTCCCGGGCTTTATTTTGATCCTCCTGGCAGGACTTCAGTCATGCACCACTTCTGAAAACCGATCCCCCCAACCACCCAACGTCATCTTCGTGTTCGCGGACCAATGGCGGGCAGAGGCAGTGGGCTATGCGGGCAACCGGGATGTGATTACCCCTACGATCGACAGTCTGGCGCAGCAAAGCGTGGTTTTTCACAATGCGGTGGCCACCATTCCGGTCTGTGCCCCCTACAGGGCTACGCTCCTTACCGGCCAGTACCCGCTGACGCATGGAATTTTTTACAACGATAAACCCCTGGCCACCGAAGCCAATACCATGGGGAAAATTTTTAAAAATGCGGGCTACCGCACGGGCTATATCGGTAAATGGCACCTGAACGGTCATGCCAATGGCGAACATCCGTTCGCGGCTCGGGACAAACCGGTTCCCAGGGAACGCCGCCAGGGATTTGATTACTGGAAAGTCAGGGAGGTCACGCACGACTACAACAAATCGTTCTACTTCGACGAGAACGATGAAAAACATTTCTGGGAAGGGTATGACGCCTTTCCCCAAACCGACAGCGCCGTAGGATTTATCCGGAACAACCGCGACAACCCCTTCCTTTTAGTGCTTTCCTGGGGACCGCCGCACAACCCCTACATGACAGCCCCTGAGAAATATCTCAACATGTATGACCCGGAAAAGCTTTCGGTTCGTCCGAATGTGCCGGAAGCACTGCAGGACAGCGCCCGGAAAATTCTGGCCGGCTACTATGCGCACTGCACGGCGCTCGACGACGCTCTGAAAACCCTTCTTGTTGCGCTTGAGGAGGAAGGCCTGGCCGACAATACCATCTTCGTGTTCACTTCCGATCACGGCGACATGCTTCTTTCGCAGGGTGTATTGCGGAAACAGCGGCCCTGGGACGAATCCATCATGGTCCCCATGCTGTTGCGTTATCCGGAAAAGTACGGACGGAAAAGAATCGATGTAAGGAAACCGATCGGCACTCCCGACATCCTTCCCACGCTGCTGGGACTTGCCGGCATCGATATCCCGGCAAGTATCGAAGGTGTTGACATCAGCCCGGGCATTACAGATCCGGCACGTTACCCGCTGGAAGCCGCGCCCATTGTCCTGCCGGTACCCTTTCATGAATGGCAGTTCATGAACGGCGGAAGGGAATACCGGGGAATCCGTACCGAAAGATACACTTATGTAAAGACGCTGAACGGACCGTGGCTGCTGTATGACAACGAAACCGACCCATACCAGCTCAACAACCTGGCGGAAAATCCAGCCTATGCGGACCTGAAAAGCTCCCTGGACCAGCAGCTAAATGAGTTTCTGACCCGGCAGAAGGATGAATTTCTCCCGGCGGACGAGTACATGACCCAGTGGAACTATACGTACGACAATAAAGACAGCCTTCGACCGCAGGCTTATTATGAAGAATTGAAACGCCTGAATATTTCCCGTCAATGAAAAGATTTTCGCTTTTAACAGTTTGCTATTTCGTGTGGGCCCTCGGTGCCCACACGCTTTTTGCCCAGTCGGCCGCCCGGCCCAACGTCATTTTCTTACTGGCCGATGATCACCGTCACGATGCCCTCGGGGCTGCCGGCAATCCGATCATTCAAACCCCTCACCTCGACCGCCTGGCAAGGGAAGGCGTCCGGTTTAAAAATGCCTATGTCACCACATCCATATGCAGTGTTAGCCGGGCAAGCATTCTGAGCGGACAATACCAGTCGCGGCATCAGATCGACGACTTTTCCAAAAATTTCTCTCCAGAAGCACTGGCCAATACGTATCCCATGCAGTTAAAAAAAGCGGGATATAAAATCGGCTTTGTGGGAAAATATGGCGTGGGAGACAATCCACCGGAGAATGAATTTGATTACTGGAAATGCGTGAACCGCGGGCAGCCCCCCTATTGGTATAAGCGGCCCGACGGCTCTTTGATCCATGATACGGATACGGTTGCGCACAGCGCGCTCGATTTTATCCGCAAGTTCGGGGATAAAGGCCCGTTCTGTCTCTCCGTAAGCTTCAAGGCACCCCACGAACTGGATGGCAACCCGCCCACCTATCCGGTACAGGAGCGATTTGCTTCACTCTATGAAAATGCGCAGATCCCCCTGCCGGAAACCTACGGAGCTGAATACTGGGAAAAACATCCGGCCTTTTTTAAATCGGAAGAAAACATCGGCCGGGTCCGCTGGAAACCGCTGTTTGCTACACCTGAGCTCCATCAGGAGACGGTGAAAAATTACTATCGGCTGGGGACGGGTGTCGACGAGGTCGTCGGCAAAATCAGGACCCTCCTCGAATCGATGGATATTGCCGATAACACGATCGTCATTTACATGGGTGACAATGGCTTTTGTCTGGGAGAACATGGCTTACAGGGCAAATGGTTTGGCTTTGAAGAGTCGGTGCGGGTGCCGTTGATCGTTTATGATCCCCGGGCTGCCCGAACAGCAGGTAAAGTGGTTTCAGAAATAGCCCTCAACATTGATATCGCTCCTACCGTACTGGAACTTTCCGGAAGTCCCGTTCCCCCGGTCATGCAGGGTAAAAGTCTGGTCTCCTTTCTGTACGACCGCAAGCCGAAGGACTGGCGCACCGACTTCTTTTATGAGCATACGTTTATGGGAAGTCCCAGGCTGCCCAGGACCGGTGGCGTGATAAGTACCGATTGGAAATACATTGTTTACACCGAACATAATTATGAGGAACTTTACGACCTGCATAAAGATCCTTATGAAAAAACCAACCTGGCCAGGGACCGAAAATCTGCCAAAAAACTCGAAAACTTAAGGAAACGGTACGAACACTATGTAAAAGCCGTCAGATAACAGACCCGCTTTCAGGGATAGTCGTTGAACAGGAACAGGTAATTAGCTGTTAATGATAACGTAATTTCGGATCATTCCGAACGTTATTTATCATCCTGTTTATGTCCG
>ENA-UOVV01001461-UOVV01001461.1-compost-metagenome-genome-assembly--contig:-NODE-1461-length-17210-cov-6.443253_pt1 | contig 17210 bp, 13 predicted proteins | sample MGYA00238155_ERZ761577 | MGnify/ENA primary metagenome ERZ761577 (study PRJEB28898, sample SAMN06268775) | compost metagenome | isolation source: Emeryville, CA | place: USA:Emeryville, CA | collected...
GAGCCGCTGGTGCGGCTCAGCCACGTGGCGCCGCGCATGCTGACCACCATCCAGAACCGCCGCCGCATCGCCCGGCGGGCGCTGGCGGCCCGCGGGCTGGACGAGGCGGTGACCTGGAGCTTCATCGGCCACGAGGAGGCGGTGCGGTTCGGGGGCGGCACGGAGGACCGCCAGCTCGCCAACGCCATCGCCTCGGACATGACCGACATGCGGCCCTCGCTGCTGCCGGGCCTGCTGGCCGGCGCCCGGCGCAACGCCAATCGCGGCTATGCGGACGTGGCGCTGTTCGAGGTGGGGCAGATCTTCCTTTCCGACCGGCCGGAAGGCCAGCACACCCATGCCTCGGGCGTGCGCACCGGCACCGCCCGGATGGGCGGGGCGGGGCGCCACTGGTCGGGCAAGGCCGAGGCGGTTTCCGTATGGGACGCCAAGGCGGACCTGGCCGCGGTGCTCGACGCGCTGGGCGTCGATATCGACAAGGCGCAGGTGCTGGCCGAGGCCGCGCCCTGGAGCCATCCCGGACGGGGCGGCCGCATCGCGCTCGGCCCCAAGGTGACGCTGGGCTGGTTCGGCGAGCTGCATCCGGCGCTGGCCGCCGAGCTCGACATCGAGGGGGCGGGGGCCGCCTTCGAGATCGACCTCGACGCCCTGCCCGAGCCGCGCCGCAAGGCGACGCGGACCAAGCCGGCCCTCGACTTGTCGCCGTTCCAGCCGGTGCGCCGCGACTTCGCCTTCGTGATGGACAGGAGCGTCGCCGCCGCCACCGTGCTGCGGGCGGCGCGGGGGGCGGACAAGGCGCTGATCGCCGATGTCGGCATCTTCGACGTGTTCGAGGGCGCCCATCTGGGCGAAGGCCGCAAATCGCTGGCCATCGAGGTGACGCTGCAGCCGCGCGAGCGCACGCTGACCGACGAGGAGATCGACAAGGTGTCCGCGGCCATCGTGGCGGCGGTGACCAGGACGACGGGCGGGGAATTGCGGAAGTAGCCATGTCGCCTGCCCCTCGCGGGGCGGGCTCTTCTCCCCTCGGGGATGAACAAGAGGCCCATCCGGAGACCAGAGCTTGTCCCGCACCGACGCCATCCTCAAGCGCCTCAGCCAGCTTCATCCGAGGCTGATCGATCTCAGCCTCGACCGCATGCTGCCGCTGCTCGACCGGCTGGGCCGGCCGCAGGACCGGCTGCCGCCGGTGATCCATGTGGCGGGCACCAATGCCAAGGGCTCGACCATCGCCTATCTGCGCGCCTTCCTGGAAGCGGCGGGCAGGACGGTGCATGTCTACAATTCCCCGCATCTGGTGCGCTTCAACGAGCGCATCCGGCTGGCGGGAAGGCTGGTGCCCACCCGCCGGCTGAACGCGGCGCTGGAAGAGGTGGAGCGCATCAACGGGGGGGACGGCATCACCTTTTTCGAGGTGACCACCGTGACCGCCTTCAAGCTCTTCGCCGAGACGCCCGCCGACTACCTGCTGCTGGAGACCGGCATGGGCGGCACCTATGACACCACCAATGTGGTGGCCCATCCGCTCGGCACCATCATCACGCCGGTGGATTTCGACCATCAGGGCTTTCTGGGCCGCACCATCGCCGAGATCGCCGCCAACAAGGCGGGCATATTGAAGCGCGGCGCCCGGGCGGTGATGGGGCTGCAGCGCGAGGAAGGCCGCGCCGTGCTGGAGCGGGCGGCGCACCGGCTGGGCATCCGCCCCATCTGGCAGGGCGAGGATTTCCACGGCACCCAGCAGGATGGTCGGCTGGTCTATACCGACGCGGCCGGGCTGCTCGACCTACCGCCCCCCGCCCTGCCCGGCCCGCACCAGTTCGACAACGCCGCGCTGGCCATCGCCGCGGCCCGGCATTTCGGCCTGCCGGTGGACGAGGCGGCGGTGGCCGAAGGCCTGCGGCGGGTGAGCTGGCCGGCGCGGATGCAGCCCATGCGCGAGGGCCGGCTGCGCGGCCTGTTGCCGGCGGGACACGAGCTGTGGCTCGATGGCGGCCACAACGCCCATGGGGCGGCGGCGCTGGCGCGCACGCTGGCCGAGCTGCCGCCGCGGCCGCTGGTGCTGATCCTCGGGATGATGAACACGCGCGACCCGGCCGAATTCCTGGCGCCGTTCCGCGAGCTCGCCCCGGTCGAGGTGCTGACGCTGACCATTCCGGGCGAAGAGAACGCGCACAAGGCGGCCGAGCTGGCCGCCCGGGCCCGGGCGGCGGGATTCAGGGCGCGGCCGATGCGCTCGATCGCCAGCGCCCTGCCCGAGGCAGGCCGGATCGCCGGGGCGCGGGTGCTGATCTGCGGATCGCTCTACCTCGCCGGGGACGTGCTGGCCAAGAACGGGACGCTGCCGGACTAGTGCAGGGTCTCCGCCGCGCGGCCTCTACCCGCACCCCGGAGGGGCGATGGAGGCCAGGCTATCGCGCGGCCTCAATATTTCGCCTGGTCGCTGCCGCAGAAGGGGTCGACCGGGCTCCTGCCCGCGAAGGGGATGCGGCCGAGCAGGGCTTCGACCACGGCGGCCTGCATGTCCTCGTTGGAGCCGTAGGCGTTGACATAGGCAGGCACGCGCGGGGCGTCGTAGAGGTAATAGGGAAAGCCCAGCGACACCATGAGGGTCGGCACCTCGTGCCAGTGGCGGTGCATGGCGCCGAAGACGCTGCCGGTCAGCCCTTTCCAGTCGAGGAAGATGCGGCTGCGGGTGAGCAGGGTTTCCTCGGCCAGCAGATAGAGGACGAGATCGTAGTCCTTGATGTCGACGGCGAGGTCGGGGGTGAACAGCGTCACCTCGAAGCCTTCCTTCTCCAGCCGCTCGGGAATGGAGAGCGCCAGGGGCCGGGGCGCGAAGGGCAGCACGGCCCCGGTGGAATAGACCAGCACCCGCCGGTGCCGGGTGGGCGAGAGCGGCAGGAGATCGGCCGTGTCCTTGACCAGGGTGGGCACCCGGGCGGTGACGGCGCGGGCGGTATCCCGGCTTTCCGGCCGGCCCAGCACGGCGCGGGCGGCGTCGAGGGCGGTCTCCGGCCGGTCGGGCCGGTGCAGCCCCAGTGCCGCCTTGAGGGCGAGGACACGGGTCACCGCCTCGTCCACGCGCTCCTGGCTCAGCCGCCCGTCGGCCACGGCCTTGACCAGGTAGAGCAGGTCGGCATTGGCATCGTCGGAGAAGAGGATGACGTCGCAGCCGGCGATGACGGCCTGCGGCACGGTTTCCGAGCGCGGTCCCCAATCGCCGAAGCCGGCCATGGGGGTGGCGTCGGAGACGATGAGGCCGTTGAAGCCGAGCCGGTCGCGCAGCAGGGTCTGGTTGAGCAGCGGGCTGAGGGAGGCCGGGCGGAACCGCTCGGCGCCGGCCTCGGGGTCCAGCTCGCGCACGAAGGCGGGGAAGGCGATATGGGCGGACATGACGCTCAGCACCCCGGCCTTGATGGCGGCGCGATAGAGCCGGCCGAAGGTCTTTTCCCATTCCCCGAGGGTCAGCGGATTGACGGTGGTCACCAGGTGCTGGTCGCGGTCGTCATAGCCCTCGCCGGGCCAGTGCTTGACGGTGGCGGCGACGCCCCTCGCCTGGAAGGCGGCGATCTGCGCCAGGGCATGGCGCTCGATGCGGTCCACATCGCTGCCATAGGCGCGGGTGCCGACGATGGCGCTGCGCCAGGCGGCGTTGATGTCGATGACCGGGGTGAAGCTCCAGTTGAGGCCGACGGCGCGGGCCTCCTCGGCCATGATGGCGGAGATGGCGGCGGTCGCCTCCACATCGTCCACCGCGGCGAGGCCGAGCGGATTGGGCACCTGGGTGCCGAAGGGCAGGCTCATGCGGCTGCCCTCGAGGTCGGCGCTGACCAGCATGGGCACCGGCCCGGCGCCGTCGAGCTGGCGCATCAGCGCGATCTCGGCCTCGAGATCGCCGGAATAGATGCGGGTGATGCCGCCCGGCTTGAAGGCGCGCAGCCCGTCCATCGCCGCGCCGGGCTCCTCGCGCGAGAGCAGCACGAAGAGCTGGGCCAGCTTGTCCCGCGCCGAGAGCGCGTCGCGCGTCCCGTGCACCCAGGCAATCGCCTCGTCGTCGAGGTTGAAGGGCGCTGCGGCAAGATCGATGGGCGGCAAGCTGTGGTCCTCCGGGTCGTCCTGTCGTTCTTCTTGGCCGTTGCTTAGCAGCGGGGCACGCCGCCGTACATGGCAAAACACCGCCGATCTGCACTGGCGGTGTGGCAATTCTGGGATCGGCGGGATCAGGCGGCGTGCTGCTCCAGCCACTTGACGAGCTGCACCCGGCTCTGGCCGGCGCCCACCTTCATGTCCACCGGCTCGCCGTTCTTGAAGACGATGAGGGTGGGCATGGCGCGCACATTGTATTGCACGGTGATGCCGGGATTGGCGTCCACATCGAGCTTGACGATCTTGACGCTGGCGGCGAGCTCCTCGGCCAGCGCATCGATGGTCGGGGCCATGGCCTTGCAGGGCGGGCACCATTCGGCCCAGAAATCCACGAGCACCGGCCTGTCGGCGGCCAGAACCTCCTGGGCGAAGTTGCTGTCGGTCACCTGGGCGGCCATTTCCGTCTCCTCTTTCATCGGCGGGGAACGATGAAGACTAGGCGGAGTCGGGCCATGGCGGAAGGCATGCCGTTGCGCCGGCGCGGCGTCGCGGGGAATCCGTTGCCTCGGCCCCGCAAACGAAAGCACCGCCGGGGCGGGCCGGCGGTGCCTCATATCCAGGGAAAAGGTGCCGCGTTCAGGCCGCGTGGCTCTCCAGCCACTTGGTGAGCCCGGCCTTGGGGGTGCCGGCGCCGATCTTCATGTCGGCCGCCTCGCCGCCCTTGAACAGGATCATGGTGGGGATGGAGCGCACGCCGTACTGGGCGGTGATCGAGGGATTCTCGTCGACGTTGAGCTTGACGATCTTCACCTTGCCCGCCAGCTCCTCGGAGAGCTCGTCGAGGACGGGGGCGATCGCCCGGCAGGGCCCGCACCACTCGGCCCAGAAATCCACGAGAACGGGCTCCTTGGCGTTGAGGACTTCCTCGCCGAAAGTGGCGTCGGAAACGTGTTTCGTCATCGTTCGTGCCTTTTGCTTTGAGCGTTTCCGGGCGAAGATGCCAATCCGCAGGTTCCGGAAACGCGACTACGATCTTGAAGCGGTGGCCTGTTTGCTCCCAAAGCTGGTGAGAGTCCATCCTCGGGACAAGCCGGTTCACCGCAGGGTGAAGTCCGCACGGGCCTCGGCGAGAAGCTCGTGCGGGAGATTCATCAATGATTCCAGTTCCGTCCACAGGATCGCGGCGCGCACGGGCCGTCCGGGGAAAAGCTGACCTGCAACCAACGCATATAATCCAAGCTGCGTGCGATAGTTCCCCGGCACGTCGGCGACCCGCCCGGGCACCGTCGCGTCGGACTTGTAGTCGATCACCAACACGCCGGAGTCGTCAACCACCACCCGGTCGATACGCCCCGAAAGGCTGACCGGCTCGCCCCGGCGCAGCGCCGACACGAGGAACGGCACCTCTGCGCGGCTGTGCGGCCCGAACAGGAAGGCCAATTCCGGCCGCGACACGATCGAGAGCGCCCGGGCCGCCAGGGCCGCGTGCCGATCGGGAAATTCGGGCAGCAGGGTTTCGAGGGCGCGCGGCAGGACGGCGGGCCAGCGCGCGCGCTCCACCTTGCCCAGATGCTGGAGCAGGGCGTGGAGCGCCAGACCGCTGCGGCGCGCCAGCTCGGCATCGCGCACCCGCTCGGCCAGGCTTTCGAGCCCGAAGCCGGCGATGCCGGCCTCGCCGGCCCGGGAGGGGGACAGCACGGGAATGGCGGCCGGGGCGGAAACCGGCGGGGCGACCAGCGGCCCGGCAACGGGCGGCGGGGCGCCGGCCGCGGGCCGGGCGGGCAGCGGCGGGGGCTGGCGGGCAGGAAAGACCAGCGCCAGCTCGGCGCCGTCGGGGCCGGTTTCCACCCGGGCGTGCGGGCGCAGGGCCATGTCGATGGCCTCGTACCAGCTGCCCTTGAGCTGGGTCTCGGCCTTCTGCCCGGCGGTGAGCGGGCCGGTGACATAGAGCTCGTCCTCGGCGCGGGTCATGGCGACATAGAGCTTGCGCCAATATTCCTGCGCCTGGTTGGCATCGATCCGCTCCTTGATGGCGGCGGTCGCGGGCACGTGCTGGCGGGCGCTGGAAGCGTGGATGAGCAGCGGCCCCTCGCCGTCGGGCAGCACGTAGACCGGCTTGCCGGTCTGCCGGACGGACGGCTTGCTGGCGGCATCGGCGAGGATGACGATGGGGGCTTCGAGGCCCTTGGCGCCGTGCACGGTCATCACCCGGACCCCGCCGCCGCTTTCGGCCAGCTCGCGCTTGATGGCGACGGCGCGGCGGCGCATCTCGGCGGCGAAGCCCTGCAGGGAAGGCTGGCGGGTCTGCTCGTGGTCGAGCGCCAGCTGCAAAAGCTCGGACAATACGTCGTCCACCTCCATGCCGAGCCGGGCATGGAAGCGGCGCAGGCCGCCCTCGGCATAGAGCACCTGCGCCAGGAATTCGTAGGGCCGTTCGAAATCGAGCGTGGCGCGCCAGCGGCCGAGGCGGGCGGCGGCCTCGATGGCCCCGGGCAGGGTGGAGGCGAAGAGCGCCGACCACAGGGTCTGTCCCGGGGGCCGGCCGGCGGCGATGGCGAAGAGGTCGTCCTCGCCGATGTCGAAGAGCGGCGAGCGCAGCAGGGCAGCCAGTTGCAGATCGTCGGCCGGATTGAGCACCACGTCGATCAGCGCCAACAGGTCGAGCACGGCGATATGGCCGGTGACCCCCAGCCGGTCGGCGCCGGGCGTGGGCAGGCCCTCGGCCCTCAAGGCGCGGATGATTTCCTGGAACAGCGCGTTGCGCGACTGCACGAGAATCAGCACGTCGTCGGCGGTGACGGGACGGCCGCGCTGGGCCAATGGCCGGGCGGCGGCGAGCCAGCCGCTGATCTCGCGCACGATGCGCAGGGCGACCCGGCGGGGGGCGCTCTGCTCGGCCTCGACGGGTTCGAGCGGCCAGCTCCGCCCTTCCCGCACCGGCCTTTCCGCCTGGACGGGCGGCCAGAGCGTGACCATGCCGCCCGGCTGGCGGCGGGCGGGGGCATGGACGACCTTGTCCTCGGAGAGCAGAGCCGCCTGGATGTCGGGGCGGTCGCAGACCCGGTCCACCGCCTCCAATATGCCGGGCAGGGTGCGGAAGCTGGTGTGGAGCGGCAGCCGCCGGAAATCCAGCGCCGCATCCCCCGCCCGGCGGGCGAAGTCGCGGCCGGTCTGCCCGAACAGGATCGGCTGGGCGCCCTGGAAGGAGTAGATGGACTGCTTCTGGTCGCCCACGGCGAACAGCGAGCGCGGCCGCCGGACGGCGCCGTCGCCGACGAAGAACTCCTCGGCCATGGCCCGCACCACGCGCCACTGGCGCTCATTGGTGTCCTGGCTCTCGTCGACCAGGATATGGTCGATGCCGGCGTCCAGCTTGTATTGCACCCAGGGCCCGAGGCCGCGATCGGCGAGCAGGTCGCCCAGCCTTTCGATGAGGTCGTCGAAATCGAGCAGCGAATGGCGGCGCTTGTCGTCCTCGTAGCGGCGGACGATGGCGGCCACCACCTCCAGCAGGGCCTCGCTGCGCTCGACCAGCCGGGCGGCGGCCAGCTCGGCCTCCAGTGCCACGAGCCGCCGCTGCTCGGCTTCGAGGATGGCGAAGATGTCGGGATGCGCCGCCTGTTCGGTCCTGGTCATCAGGCTGGCGCGCGGACCCGTGCCGGTGAAGAAGGCAGAGCGGAGGGCGGCGGGATCGGGCCGGTCGGGGTCGAGCCGCGCCAGCAGGTCGAGGCAACGGCGGTTTCCCTGCGGATCGCCGCCGCAGCGCGCCAAAAGGTCGCGCAGCACCTGCGGCGTCAGCAGCGTGCCGGCGGCGAAGCGGGCTTCGAGGGCGGTGGCCTCGCCGCTCGCGCCGACGAGACGGCGCAGGCGCGCCCCGGCGGCCGGCACATCGGCCAATACGGGCCGCAGCCGCGCGCCTTCGGCGAGGGCGGCATCGATGGCCTCGGCAATGGCATGGTCGCTCATCAGCCCGAACAGCGTCTCGACGGAAGCGCCGTTGGCGCCGCCGCGCAGCCCCTCGGCGATCACCGCCTCGCGCGCCGCCAGCACCATGCCCGCGCGCTGGTCGTCCTCGATGACGGAGAAATCGAAGGGCACGCCCGCCTCGATGGGGAAGCGGTGCAGCACCGCCTCGCAGAAGGCGTGGATGGTGAGGATGCGCAGCCCGCCCGGCGTTTCGAGCGCCCGGGCGAAGAGGGTGCGCGCGGTTTGCAGCATGGCCTCGCCGGGCGGCGCGCCGGTGAGCTCGGCGAGGGCGGCGCGCAGGGCTGCCGTGTCGGCCACCGCCCATTGCGCCAGCCGGTCGCTGACGCGCTTGCGCATCTCGGCCGCGGCCGCCTTGGTATAGGTGAGGCAGAGGATGGATTGCGGCTCCACCCCGGCGAGCAGCAGGCGCAGCACGCGCTGGGTGAGCACGAAGGTCTTGCCCGAGCCGGCATTGGCCTCCACCCAGATGGAGCGGGCCGGGTCCGAGGCCAGGGCCTGGCTGGCGCGGGTGTCGGAGGGGATGAGCAGATCGCCGCGTTCCCGGCTCATGCCTCGTCCTCCCCGCCATCCACCGCCGTCCATTCGGCTACGCGGGCGAGATGGTCGTAGGCGCCGGCGAAGCGCTGCGCCGGCAGCGGCAGCAGGCGCGCGGGCAACGGCGTCGGGCGCAGCAGGAAATAGTCGATATGGGCCTGCATGCGCCGGCCGACCTCGTCGGCCACCTGCATCAGCGTCATGTCCTCGGGCAGGGCGAAACCGCTGGGGCGGAACGCCTCGGGACCGAGCCCGATCTTGACATAGGTGAGCGCGCTGGCGGGCGCGGGGGCGATGCCATCGAGGGCGCCGGCCTTCGCCATCAGGGCCTCGAGCGGCAGCTGCGGCGCCTCGAAGGCCTTCATGGCCGCAGGCGCCGGAGGCGAGCCGGTCTTGAAATCGAGGATCTCGAGGGTCCCGTCGACGAGCTCGTCCACCCGGTCGGCGCGGCCGGTGACGGTGAAGGGCTCGGCAAGGGCGAGGGGCCATTCGCCGCGGATCTCGGCATGGCGGCGGCGCACCGCGGGCGCGCGGGCGCGCTCGAAATCGAGGAACTGGCCCGCCGCGGTGGCGAAGCGGCGCAGCCAGATGTCGCGCCGCTCGCCGATGGCTTCGAGGCCGGCGAATTCGGCGGCAGCGATGGCCATCAGCGCCTCGAAGGCCCCGGGCGCCTCGGGGTCGTGCCCCTCGCTGACGAAGCGCGCGAAGATGGCGTGGATGATGGTGCCGCGCTCGCGCGCATCGGGGTCCTCGCCGAGAGGATCGAGGGGGCGAAGGCCGAGGACATGGCGGGCATAGAGATCGTAGGGCGAGCGCATCAGCGTCTCGATCTCGGTGACCGAGAGCCGCCTCGGGCGGAGGGCGGGCGGCGGATTGGGCGCGGGGCGGGCGGCGGGACGGACCGCGCCGACCCAATCCAGCGCCCGGGCCTGATCCAGCCAGACCCGGCCGGCCTGCCGCAGCCGCCCGGCCGCGGCCTCGCCGGCAAAGGCATCGAGCCGCTGCACCAGGCGGGAGGCAATGGCGGGGCTGGTGCCGATGCGGTCGGCATAGGCCAGCACGGTCTCGGCATTGCCCAGCGCCTGGGCGAAATCGTGAGCGGCGAGGCCCTGCAGGCGCTCGGGCGGCTCGAGCCCGGCCTTGAGGCGCATGCCGCGGCTGAGCCAGGGGCCGGGATCGGCCGGCTGGGGCCATTTGTCCTCGTTGAGGGCGACGAGGATCATGACGTCCGGGCTCATCAGCCGCGCCTCGAGCTGGCCCCAGATGGCGATGTCGGTGCGGCGGGCCTCGCGGTTGCGCACCTGGAAGCCCTGCATGAGGGCGGAGAGCACGCCATCGAGCCCGACGGGCGGGAACCGGTGGCCCTCGCCGGCCAGCCGGCCCATCTGCTCGGCCCAGGCATGGAGCTCGTCGCAGCCGCGCAGCGTGGTCTCGGGGCCGGTGGCGGCCAGCAGGCTCTGGCCCAGCGCCCGGGCCAGGGCGGCGGCATCGATGCGGTCGGCCGCGACCAGCGCCCCGAGCGGGGCCATGGCCGTTTCGAGGACGTCGAAAAGGGCGGAGATGGCCGCGGCGTCGGCCTCGTTCAGGCGGCGGGCCGGATGCGGCGTGGCCCCCGAGACATTGGCCGCCAGCGCCGCCCGCAGCCCGGCGAGGCCCGGCGCCGGGCGCTGGCCGCGCAGCAGGCCGAGATCGATGGCATCGGCCAGGGCGGCGAGCCGGCCGCGCTCGAGCCCGAAGGTGACGCTGCGCTGGCGCAGCAGGGCGAGCAGATCGAGCCCGGAACAGCCGCCGGCGGCCAGCGCCAGCAGCAGGCGGGCGAGCCGGCCGGCCGGGGCCTGGAACAGCGGCGCGCCGGCCGCGTCGTCGACGAGGATGCCGAACCGGCCCAATTCGGCGGCGATGCGGCGGGCGAGGTTGCGGTCGGGAGAGACGATGCCGACGGTCTTTCCCCGCTCCAGCGCGGCGCGGGCGGACAGGGCGACGGCGCGGGCCTCCTCGTCCTCGTTGCGCGCCTGGATGATGGAGAGGCCGGCAAGGGCTTCGTCCAGCGCTGGGGGCGCCAGCCGCCGGGCCGACCACTGGGCGGTGTCGTCGGTGAGGGCGAGGGCCCGGTTGACGAGGACGGTGCGGGGATGGGCGGCCGGCGCCAGCTCCACCACCTGGGCGGGGCCGGCGCCCAGCAGCCGCAGCAGGCGGGCCAGGCCATATTGCGGATGGCCATGCGGATTCTTGCCCGGATCGAGAAGATCGGCATGGTTGTGCGGCGTCAGGGCGGTATCGAGGCCGGGCAGGACGACGGCGCCGCGCGGCAGGCGGGCGATGGCGGCCAACAGGCGCGCCGTGGCGGGGATGGAGCCGGTGGAGCCGGCGGCGATCACCGGCCGGTCGGCGAAGGCATGGGGCGCGGCGGCGGCCTGCCGGTCGAGCCGGGCGCCGCGCAGGGCGGCGGGATCGGCCAGGCCGTGCTCGCGCAGCCAGGCCGGCCAGGCGGTGAGGGCGATGTCGAGGAAATCCAGGGTCTGCTGCCAGTAGGCGGCCAGTTCGGGGGCCAGATCCGCCCCCATGGCGCGGATGTCGGCGGGGCCGCGCTCCTCGACGATGAGGTCGTCGATCACCCGGCCGAGCGAATCGGCCATGGAGAAAATCTCGGCCGCCGTGGGCGGGGTGGAGAAGGCCAGGCTGCCCGCCGCGCTCCGCGCCCAGGCCGCCACCAGCCGGGAGAGGACGAGGCGGCGCTCCAGGGGGCCGGCGGCGGGCGGCACCGGCGGCGCATCGAAGGGCGGCAGGAACGGCTCCTCGTCCTCCGCCTCGCCGCCGAAGCTGCGGATGTCGGGGAGCAGGCCGGAAAAGCCCGGATGGCCGGCGAAGGCCGCGGCCAGGGCCTGGCGCGCGCGCTGGGTGGGCACGACGATGGTGATGTCGGTGAGCCAGAAGGGGCCGTCGCGTTGCCAGTCGCGCAGCAGCCGCCCGTCCATGATCGCCGCCACGAGGGTGGGCAGGAAGGGGGCGTGCGGGGCGATGGTGAAGAGCGTCATGCGCCGAGCCGCCGCTCGGCGGCCTCGAGGCCCGCCGCGTCGCCCACATGGAACCAGGGCGCATCGAGCGCCACCCCGAGCAGCGTCTCCCGCTCCAGCGCCGCCTCGAACAGGCGGTTGAGCGAGAAGGGGCCGTCCGGGGTATCGGCGAAGAGGCCGCGGCCGAGCAGCGCCACGCCGGCATAGATGACCGGGGCGCCATAGTCGCGGGTGACGCGCCCATGGGGATCGAGGCAGAAATCGTGGCTGCGGGTGAAGCCGCTGGCATTGGCCGGGTGCACGCAGAGCAGCACGATCTCGTCCTCGCGCCGGTAGCGGGCCCGCATGCGGGCCAGGGGCCGGTCGGCGCCGCGGGGCCAGAAGGCATCGGTGTTCATCACGAAGAAGGGGTCGGAGACCAGCATGGGCAGGGCGGCTTTGACGCCGCCGCCGGTGCCCAGCAGCGCGGCTTCCCGGTTGACCTTGAGCAGGCCGCCGAAATGGGCCAGCACCTGGTCGGCCCGGTAATGGGCGTTGGCGACGAAGCGGGTGGCGCCCTCGGCGCGCGCATTGGCCATGACCCGCTCGATGAGCGGCACGCCGCCCACCGGCACCAGCGGCTTGGGCAGGGTATCGGTGATCGGCCGCAGCCGGGTGCCGAGCCCGGCGGCCAGCAGCATCACATCGGGGAATCGCTCCGGCTTGTCCATGCGCCGGATAAGACCGGGACGCTGCGGGCTTGTCCAGCGCGGATGGGGCGGAAAGCCGGGGCGATCCGCCCTATTCGGCGTGGGCGGCGGTGGCGGGCGGGGCGATGTCGTCGTCGCCCTCGGCGGCGAGGGCCGCCTCGCGCAGGCTGGCCTGGGCGGCGATGGCCCTGGTGCCGCCGGCGGTGATGGCCTCGTTGGCCGGGGCGCGGGTGAGGATGGCCGCCAGCGAGCCGATGGTGGCGCGCAGATTGTGGCGGTGCACCACCATGTCCACCATGCCGTGCTGGTAGAGATATTCGGAGCGCTGGAAGCCCTTGGGCAGCTTCTCGCGGATGGTCTGCTCGATGACGCGCTGGCCGGCGAAGCCGATCAGGGCGCCCGGCTCGGCGATGTGCACGTCGCCCAGCATGGCATAGGAGGCGGTGACGCCGCCGGTGGTGGGATTGGTGAGCACCACGAAGAAGGGCAGGCCCGCCTCGCGCAGCCGCAGCACGGCCACGGTGGTGCGGGGCATCTGCATCAGGCCCAGCACGCCTTCCTGCATGCGGGCGCCGCCGGAGGCGACGAAGAGGATGAAGGGCGTCTTGCGGGCGGCGGCGGTCTCCAGCCCGGTGATGATGCCCTGCCCCGCCGCCATGCCGAGCGAGCCGGCGAGGAAATCGAAATCCTGCACGGCCACGGTGACCTCGCGCTCGTAGAGCCGGCCGAAGGCCACCAGCACGGCATCGTCGAAGCCGGTCTTGGCGCGGTTCTCCTTGAGCTGGTCGACATAGCGCTTCTGGGCGCGGAATCTCAGCGGATCCTGGGGGACGGAGGGAACCGGCACCAGCTCGTAGGCACCGTCGTCGAGGAAGGTCTTGAGCCGGTCCACCGGCTTGATCTTCATGTGGTAGCCCGAATTGGGCACTACCCACTGATTGGCCTCGAGATCGCGATAGAACACCATCTCGCCGGATTCGGGGTCCTTGACCCACAAATTCTCCGGCGTCTCCCGCTTGTTGGAGAGGAAGGAACGAATCTTGGGGCGGACGAAATTGTCGATCCAGTTCATGGCGGGGCCTTTCCCGGGGGGCTCGGTGTCCACCTAGTGGTCAATTGTGGCAATTCTTATCAGGGTGAAGGGACGGGGCAAAGGCGCCAGCCCGGTTTTCCCTCGCTCCCCTTGCGGGCAGGCGGCTCAGGCGCGCGCCCGTCTCAACCCGGCCGCCAGCTCGGCGACGAGGTCGCGCACGGCGGCGACGGTCCCCTCCGTCGCCCTGCCGTCGACAAGCGACGTCCGGACGGCCTCGACCAGCACGGTGCCCACGGCAATGCCGTCGGCATGCCGGCCCATTTCGGCGGCGTCCTCGGCGGTCTTGATGCCGAAGCCGACGACGACGGGCAGCTCGGTATGGGCCTTGATGCGGCGCACCGCGTCGCCCACGGCGGCGCGGGACTTGATGGCGGCCCCGGTGATGCCGGTCATGGACACGTAGTAGACGAAGCCGGAGGTGTTGGCGAGCACGGCGGGCAGGCGGGCGTCGTCGGTGGTCGGGGTGGCGAGGCGAATGAAGTTGAGGCCCGCCTCGAGCGCCGGCAGGCAAAGCTCCGCATCCTCCTCGGCCGGCAGATCGACGATGATGAGGCCATCGACGCCCGCCTCTCTGGCGGCGGCGAGGAACTTGCCGACGCCGAAGCTGTAGATCGGGTTGTAATAGCCCATCAGCACGAGGGGGGTGGTCTCGTCCTTGCGGCGGAACTCCTCGACCATGCCGAGAACGCCGAGCAGGGTCTGGCCGGCCTTGAGCGCCCGCTGCCCGGCCAGCTGGATGGCGACGCCGTCGGCCATGGGATCGGAGAAGGGCAGGCCCAGCTCGATCACGTCGGCGCCGGCCTGCGGCAGGGCGTCGAGGATGGCCTGGCCGGCGGCGAGGTCCGGATCCCCGCCCATGACATAGGCGACGAGGGCCGGGCGGCCTTCGGCCCTGAGCTGGGCGAAGCGGCGTTCGATGCGGGTGGTCATTATTTCAGCAGCCCCAGATATTTGCCGACGCTCTCCACGTCCTTGTCGCCGCGGCCCGAAAGGCAGAGCACCACCGATCGGTCCTTGCCCATGGCCGGGGCCAGCTTCATCACCTGGGCCAGGCCGTGGGCGGATTCCAGCGCCGGGATGATGCCTTCGAGCCGCGTGCAGAGCTGGAAGGCCTCGAGCGCCTCGTCGTCGGTGATCGGTACATAGGTGACGCGCCTGCTGTCGTGCAGGAAGGCGTGCTCCGGGCCGACGCCGGGATAGTCGAGGCCGGCCGAGATGGAGTGCCCCTCGAGGATCTGCCCGTCCGCGTCCTGCAGCAGATAGGTGCGGTTGCCGTGCAGCACGCCCGGGCGCCCGCCGGTCATGGAGGCGGCGTGGCCGTTCTCCACGTCGATGCCGTGGCCGCCGGCCTCGGCGCCGTAGATGGCGACCTCGGGATCGTCGAGAAAGGCGTGGAAGGTGCCGATGGCGTTGGAGCCGCCGCCGACGCAGGCGACCACGGCGTCGGGCAGCCGGCCTTCCGCCTGGCGGAACTGCTGCTTGAGCTCGGTGCCGATCACCGACTGGAAGTCGCGCACCATCTCGGGATAGGGGTGGGGGCCGGCGGCGGTGCCGATGAGGTAATAGGTGGTGTCCACATTGGTCACCCAGTCGCGCAGCGCCTCGTTCATGGCGTCCTTGAGGGTGCCGGCGCCGGCGGTGACCGGACGGACCTCGGCGCCGAGCATCTTCATGCGCAGGACATTGGGCATCTGCCGCTCGACATCGGTGGCGCCCATGAAGATGGTGCAGGGCAGATCGAACTTGGCGCAGACGGTGGCGGTGGCGACGCCGTGCTGGCCGGCGCCGGTCTCGGCGATGATCCGCGTCTTGCCCATGCGCTTGGCGAGCAGGATCTGCCCGAGGCAGTTGTTGATCTTGTGCGAGCCGGTATGGTTGAGCTCCTCGCGCTTGAACCACACCTTGGCGCCGCCCAGATGCGCGGTCAGCCGCTCGGCGAAATAGAGCGGGCTGGGCCGGCCGGTATAGTGGGCGGCGAGATGGGCCAATTCGGCCCCATAGGCCGGATCGTCCTTGGCGGCGCGGTAGTGCCGCTCGAGATCGAGGATCAGCGGCATCAGCGTCTCGGCGACGAAGCGCCCGCCATAGATGCCGAAACGGCCTTGCTCGTCCGGGCCGTTGCGCAGGGAATTGGTGCGGTCCATCTCGTCCTCTCGGCGCCGCCGAGAGAACCCGGCAAACGTTGTTCAGCTCGCCGCCCGGGCGTTGCGGATGAACGCCTCGATCAGCCCCTTGTCCTTGACGCCCGGGGCGCTCTCCACCCCCGAGGAGACATCCACCCCGAACGGCTTCACCGTCCTGACGGCCGCGGCCACGGTTTCCGGCGTCAGGCCCCCGGAAAGCATGAAGGGGATGGACGGGTCAAGGGCTTCGAGCAGGCTCCAGTCGAAGCTCTCGCCCAATCCGCCCGGCCGGTCGGCGCCCTTGGGGGGCTTGGCATCGAGCAGGATGCGGTCTGCCACCTCGAGGAAGGCGGCGACATTGGCGACGTCCTCGGCCGAGCCGATGGGCAGGGCCTTCATGATCTCGACCCCGGCCTCGGCCCGGATGGCCTCCACGCGATGGGGGGTTTCCGGGCCATGGAGCTGAATCCAGTCCGGCCCGAGCGCGGCCACCTCGGCCACGCAGCTATTGTCGGGATTGACCAGCACCACGCAGCTTTGCACCCGTCCGCGCGCCGCCGAGATCAGCCCGGCCAGATCCTCGATGGAGACATGGCGGGGCGAGCGCTGAAAATGCATGAAGCCCACCATGTCGGCGCCCGCGGCGATGGCGGCATCCAGCATCTCCTCGCTCTTGATGCCGCAGATTTTGATGATCAAGGGATCAGCCATAGGGGACTCTGGCTCGGAGGGGTGAGGACGGTCCGGGAAAGGGGCTGGCGCCGCGCATCACCGCAGCCCCAGAAGGTCGTCGACCTCGGAGAGGCCGCCGGCGCCCGGCTGCCCCTGGCGGCGGCGCAGCGCCTCGAGCTCGGCGCCGAGATGCTGGGCTTCCTTGCGCCAGTGGCGCTCGCGGCTGCGATGCGGCGCCTGGGCGAACCAGGTGGCGATGCCGCCCAGCAGCACGCCGGTCAGCAGCACCACGTAGAGGATGACGAAGAGCGGCACGCCATAGCCGGCCGCATCGGCCTGGGCCGGGGGCAGGAAGGGGTTGAGGTTGACGGCCACGAGATGGCGGTTCGCCAGGGCAAAGGCGATCAGCACCCCGCACAGAGGCACCAGGACCAGCCAGCCGACGATTTTGTTGACCATGCGGATATTCCGATGGGGCCAGCGGCCCCGTTGCTCATCGCCGTCGTCCGCGGCCAGCCTTACGAGCGGTTGAGCCGCTCACGGATTTCCTTGCCGGCCTTGAACTGCGGCACATATTTCTCCCCGACATCGACCTGTTCGCCGGTGCGCGGATTGCGCCCCACCCGGGCCGGCCGGTTCTTGACCGAGAAGGCGCCGAAACCGCGCAGCTCCACCCGGTCGCCCCGCGCCATCGCATCCCCGATCTCGTCGAGGATGGCGTTGACGATGTTCTCGATGTCCCGCTGGAACAGATGCGGATTTTCCGCTGCGAGCTTCTCGACAAGTTCGGACTTGATCATGAAAGGCTCCGGTCTCCACGCCATGCCCTCAAGGGGTGCGGTCAACCTGCCAAAGCGAGACCAAACCGTCAAGCACGACCGGGCCTTCCGCCGGCAGGCCGAACGCCGCCCGCGCCGAGATGCCGACGAACTCGGACACCCAGTCGAACTGGCTGCGCGGCAGCGGCCAGACGGTGACGACCGGCGTGTCGGCGGCGATGCCGCGCTCG
>ENA-UOVV01001462-UOVV01001462.1-compost-metagenome-genome-assembly--contig:-NODE-1462-length-17198-cov-6.307006_pt1 | contig 17198 bp, 16 predicted proteins | sample MGYA00238155_ERZ761577 | MGnify/ENA primary metagenome ERZ761577 (study PRJEB28898, sample SAMN06268775) | compost metagenome | isolation source: Emeryville, CA | place: USA:Emeryville, CA | collected...
CCGCGTCCGACGCTATGGCAAGCAAAACGTCCCTTACGGAAAACCCGCACAAAAAGACAAAAGGGAGTAGGCCGGCGCGGCGCGCGGCAGAGGCGGAAAATTGGATTCTGGTTTCCTTTTTCCGCGGTGAGACGGGGGTGGATCGAAAGCCATTCCTGAAAAGGGCCAAAGCGCGCATGGCCTTGCTCGAAGCGGCCCGTACTATGGAATGGACAAGACGACTGTTTTGGTCGAAATTCCGGGGGTCGAAGGAAGCGCCCCGATGGCCATGCACGCAGCCCAGATCATCGATCTCAACGCCTATCGCCAGAGCCGCGCGGCGAGCCGGCCGGCGGCGATGACCATGCCGGTTGCCTATGTCGCCTGGTGGACCTTCGTGCCGGTCGTGTTCGTGCCCGGCTTCATCTGATCCGCGCCGCCATGGCCGAGGCGTCCGACACCCCCGACATCAGCCGCGACCTGGCGCAGATCGTCGGCGGCAATCTCAGGCGGCTGCGGACCCGGCAGGGGCATTCGCTGGAACGGCTCGCCCGGGTCTCGGGCGTCAGCCGCGCCATGCTCAGCCAGATCGAGAATGGCAAGAGCGCGCCCACCATCGCGCTGCTGTGGAAGGTGGCGACGGCGCTGGGCGTGCCCTTCGCCACGCTGATCGCCACCGGGCAGGCCGCCGGATCGGTGGTGATGCGCCGCGACGACGCCAAGATCCTGACCTCCAGCGACGGCAGGTTCACCTCCCGGGCGCTGTTCCCCTATGACAGCGAGCGCCGGGTGGAGTTCTACGAATTGCGGCTGGCGCCGAACCATACCGAGCATGCCGAGCCGCATGCGCCGGGCACGGTGGAGAACCTGGTGGTGACGCAGGGGGCGGTGGAGGTGCTGGTGGGGCGCGAGGCGCCGAAACTGCTGGGAGAAGGCGACGCCATCCTGTTCCAGGCCGACGTGCCGCACCGCTACCGCAACATGCGGTCGGTGGAAGCGGCGCTCTACCTGGTGATGACCTATGTCAACCCGGTGACGGGCTGAAACGGAACGGCCGCCCCGGAAGGCGGCCGTCCAGGACGGGAAGGGGCCGGCCGATCAGGCCTTCATCGGCATGGCGCCCATCATCATCATGCCGCCGCAGGCCATCATCATCGGCATGCCGGACTGCATCATGCCCATCATGCGCTTGCAGGCCTCCATGAACATGGCCGGGTCCATGCCGGCGGCCGGCTTCATCTCGCACATCATGCCGCTGGCGGTCATGGTGCAGGTCATCTCGCCCATCATCATCGGCATGGGCATCATGCCCATCATCGGCATCATGCCCATGCCGCCCATGCCGCCCATCATCTGGGGCATCATCATCGGCATCATGCCGTTCATGCCCATCTGCGGCATCATCGGCATCGACATCATCGGCATCTGCATTGCGGGGTTCATCTCACGGTCTCCAAGCCTGGGGAGGCGGCTGCCTCGTTGGCCGGGGACTACGCCCGCCCGCCGCGCCGCGCAATTCGCGATGCGGGCGGCGGCCCGGTTTCCTCCAATCCTTTGGAGGCTGTTCGCGAGAACGGAGAGGGCGGCGCAGCATAGCGAAGACCCGTTCGCTATGTTGGAGGCCGGCTGCGGCTGAAATTCTCAAAATCGCGGGTTCGAGGCAAAGCGCGTCTCATTATGGAAAGGTTTGCGCCAAAGCGTTCCGCACGACTAGAGGCCGGGCAGGGCTGGAACGGCGTCGAGGTGATGGATGACCGAGGTGGGGCGGCGGGGCTGGGAGGACGGCCAGGCGGTCGCGTCGGGATTGTACCAGGCGGTGCGCAGGCCAAGGGCCAGGGCGGGGACGATGTCCATGCCGATGTCGTCGCCGACCATCCAGCTGCGCGAGGGCTCGGCGCCGAGGGCGTCGAGGGCGGCCCGGTAGGCCCGGGGGCTGGGCTTGCCGATGCCGAATTCCTCCTCGACCTGGATGAGGTCGAACAGCGGGGCGAGGCCGAAGCGGTCGATCTTGCGCCGCTGCACGCGGGACGCGCCGTTGGTGAGCAGGCCCAGCCGCGCGCCCCTGGCCCGCAGCGCCTCGAGGGCGGGCAGGGCGCTGGGATGCAGCGCGGACCGCTCGAAGCGATAGGGCTCGTAGCGGTCGGCCATGGCGATGGCGAGGCTGTCGGGCAGGGCCAGCCCCTCCTCGTGCAGCTGCTCGAAGGCCGAGAGCAGCACGCCGCGCCGGGTCTCGACCGGATCGAGGCGCCAGAGGCGGCGGCCGGCATCGTGCCGGTGAAAGCGCGCCACGCGGCCGGCGACGGCGCTGCCGACCGCCTCGGCCCCTTCCTCGCCCAGAAATTCCCGGGCGATCCCGATCCAGGCCGACCGCGGATCGCGGTAGGACGAGATGAGGGTGTCGTCGAGATCGAAGAAGACGGTCTGTCCGCTCATGGGCCCGCCTCCGCCCAGGCGGCGAGGACGGCCCGGGTGGCGGCGCCGGGATCGGCGGGGACGCCGAGATCGGCCAGCGCGGCCGCCAGGGCGGCGATGTCGGCCAATACGGTGTCGAAACGGGCGCGCGGGCCGGTGTGGTTGAGGCGCAGCAGCCGCTCGGTGCCGGGGCCGATGGCCGGCCCGATCAGCCTGCCGTGCCGGGCGAGGCGGGCGAGGACCGCCTCGCGGTCGAGGCCGGCGGGAAGCCGGGCCGCGGTGACGAGGTTGGAGGCGGCGGCCTCGGGCACGAAGGCGGCAAGGCCGAGGGCGGAGAGGCCGGCCCGGGCGGCGCGGGCCGCCCGATGGTGGCGGGCGACGAGGCGGGGCAGGCCCTCGGCCTCCACCCGGCCGAGGGCGGCATCGAGGGCGTGGAGCTCCAGCGCCGAGGGCATGCCGGGCAGGGCGCCGCGCCCGGTGTCGAGCCAGCTCTTCCGGAGATCGAGCAGCGAGAGGGCGGAGCGCTCGGGCGCGCCGGGGCGGGCGATGCGGTCCCAGGCGGCGGGGCTGACCGAGAGGGCCGAGAGGCCGGCCGAGCCGCCCAGGGCCTTTTGCGGGCCGATCACGGCGACGTCGATGCCGAGGGCGTCGACATCGAGATCGTGGCCGCCGACCGAGGCCACGGCATCGACCACGACCAGCGCGCCATGGGCCCTGGCGCGCGCGGCGATGCCGGGCAGGGGATTGAGGATGCCGCTGGCCGATTCCGCATGCACCAGGGCGACGAGATCGTAGCGCGCCGCGGACAGGGCGGCCTCGACCGCTTCGAGGGAAACCGGCAGGCCGCCGCCGGCCCCGAGATCGTCCACCCCGGCCCCGCCGCGCCGCAGCCATTGCCCGAACCAGTCGCCATAGGGGCTGGTGACGATGTTGAGCGCCCGCAGCCCGGGGCGGGCGAGGCTGGCCGCGGTGGCTTCGAGGGCGACGACGGCCTCGGCCTGGACGATCAGCAGGTCGTTGCGGGTGGCGAGCAGGGCGGCGAGCCGGTCGGCCAGCCCGGCGACACGCTCGGGCGGGAAGGGCGGCAGGTCCAGCAGCAGGCTGGCGGCGGGGGTGGAACTCATCTGGTCCTCGCAGGGGCTGGGTCGTCCGGACGGCGGCACGATAGTGCCGGCGCCATCGCGCGCCCGCTCCCCGGGGGTGAGGGGCGGGGGCCTGTCGATGGAAATTCGGCGGCCGACCCCTCATCCGGCGCCTCGCGCCACCTTCTCCCACAAGGGGAGAAGGGGAGGGCGGCACGGCGGGACGGGATCGCGCGCTCCATCGTCATGGCTTCCGCATCGGGACGGTCCGATGCTCCAGGCGCGGCACGGCGGCGACCAGGGCGCGCGCCATGGCGGATTGCGGCGTGGCGATGACGGCGGCGGCGGGGCCCTCCTCGACGATGCGGCCCGCCTCCATGACGGCGATGCGGTGGGCCACGGCCTTGACCACCGCCAGGTCGTGGGAGACGAAGAGATAGCTCAGGCCCTCCTCGGCCTGCAGCTCCACCAGGAGGTCGAGGATCTGGCCGCGGATCGACATGTCGAGGGCCGAGACGGCCTCGTCGAGGACGATCAGGGACGGCTGGCAGGCCAGCGCCCGGGCCAGGGCGACGCGCTGGCGCTGGCCGCCGGAAATCTCGTGGATGCCGCGCTCCAGCAGCGACGGCGGCAGATGCACCCGCGCGAGCAGGGCCGCGGCCTCGGCCCGCCATCGCGCGCGGGGCGCGAGGGCATGGATGCGCAGCGGATCGGCGATGGCCGAGAAGACGCTGGCGCGCGGGTTGAAGGCGCCGAGCGGGTCCTGGAACACCATCTGCATCAGCCGCCGCCGGCGGCGCAGCTCGCGGCCGCGCAGGGCCAGCCAGTCGGCGCCGGCGAAGCGGATGCCGCCGCCATCGGGATCGAGCAGGCGGGTGACGACGCGCGCCAGGGTGGACTTGCCGCTGCCCGAGGGGCCGACGAGCCCCAGGGTCTCGCCCGGGGCGAGCGCGAAGGAGACCGCATCCAGCGCCACGACGCCGCGCCCGCCGCCCGCATAGCGCTTGCTCACCTCCCGGACCTCCAGCAGGGGCGCCGTCATGCCGGCCTCGCGGCCAGGCGCGGCGGGGCGCCGAGGTCGATATGGGTGCCGAGCAGGTGGCGGGTATAGTCGGCGGACGGCGAGGCGAGGAGGTCCGCGGTGGGCGCCAGCTCCACCAGGCGGGCACGGTGCATGACCGCGATGCGGTCGGCCAGGCGCGCGGCCAGGGCGATGTCGTGGGTGACGAACAGGAGCGCCATGCCCTCGTCGGCGACGAGCCGGTCGAGCAGGGCGACGATCTCGGCCTGCACGATCATGTCGAGGGCGCTGGTCGCCTCGTCGGCGATCAGCAGGCGGGGCCGGGCGGCGATGGCGGCGGCGATGGCGATGCGCTGGCGCTGGCCGCCGGAGAACTGGTGGGGATAGGCCCGCATGGCGGCCTCGGGCTCGGGGATGCGCAGCCGGGCCAGCAGGTCGGCGGCGTGGCGCCCGGCGCCGGCCCAGCCGAGGCCCAGATGGCGCTGGGCCGCCTCGGCCACCTGCTCGCCGATGCGCAGCACCGGATTGAGGCTGGCGCCGGGGTCCTGGAAGACGATGCCGAAATCGGCGCCGGGCCGGGCGGGGGCGCCGAGCGCGGGCCAGTCGAGCCGGCCCCCGGTGCGGCTGCGGGGCGGCAGCAGGCCGGCGATGGCCAGGGCCAGGGTGGACTTGCCGGACCCGCTCTCGCCGATGACGGCGAGCTTCTCGCCCGGCCGGAGGGCCAGCGAGATGCCGGCCACCGCCGGCTCGGCCTGGCCGGGATAGGTGACGCCGTAGCGGTCGAGGCGGAGCAGGGGGGTCATGCGCGGCGCTCCCGCCGGGACAGGAGCTCGGCCAGGCCCTCGCCGAACAGGTAGACGCCGATGACGGTCGCCACCAGCGCCAGGCCGGGAACGATGGACAGATGCGGGGCCGAGCGCAGCACGGCGCGGCCCTCGGCGATCATCGAGCCCCAGGTGACGATGTTGGGATCGCCCATGCCGAGAAAGGACAGGGCCGCCTCGGTGAGCACGGCGCCGGCCACGATGACCGCGCTCAGCGCCAGCACCGGGGGCAGGGCATTGGGCAGGATCTCGCGCAGGGCGATCTCGAGCGGATGCATGCCGAGGATGCGGGCGGAGGCGACATAATCGCGCTCGCGGATGGAGAGCACCTCGGCGCGGGCGAGGCGCGCCGGCCCGGTCCAGGCGCCGAGGGCGATGGCGAGGACCACGACCGGCAGGGAGGCCTGGACGACGCTGACGAAGGCGAGCGCGAGCAGGAAGCCCGGCACGATCTGGAAGGCATCGACCACGCGCATCAGCGCCTCGTCGACGAGGCCGCCGGCGAAGCCGGCCAATGTGCCGACGACCGAGCCGATGGCGACGGCGACCAGCGCCGCGGCGATGCCGACGAACAGGGAGGCGCGCGCCCCGTGGACGAGACCGGCGAGGACGTCGCGGCCCAGCCGGTCGGTGCCGAGGGGCAAGGCGGGATCGGCGAAGGGCGCCACCAGCGGCGGGCCGGCAATCGCCAGCGGATCGCCGGGGAACAGCAGGGGGGCGGCCAGGGCGAGCAGCGCCAGCAGGGCGAGGACCGCCGCGCCCGCAACGCCTTCGGGGGACCGCAGGAAGCGCCGCGCCGCGTTCATGCCGGCCGCTCCGAGGCGCCGACGCGCGGATCGAGCAGCCCGTAGACCAGATCGATGACGATGTTGACCAGGATCACCAGCACGGCGCTGACCACGATGATGCCCATGAGCAGGGGCGCGTCGCGCAGGCCGACCGCCTCCTGCGCCAGCCGGCCGAAGCCGGGAATGGCGAAGACGCTTTCGATGACCACGCTGCCGCCCAGCATGGAGGCGGCCTGCAGGCCGAGCATGGTGACGACGGGCAATAGGGCGTTGCGCGCCACGTGCCGGAGCACGATGCGGCGCCGGGCGAGGCCCTTGGCCCGGGCCGAGCGGACGAAATCGAGCCGCCAGATCTCGGCCATGCCGGCGCGCATGAGGCGCAGGAACAGCGCCAGATAGATCATGGCCAGGGCCGAGACCGGCAGGACGAGGTGGCGGGCGATGTCCAGCACCCGGTCCAGCCCCTGCTTGCCGGAGGCCACGGTCTCGATGCCCGAGGTGGGGAACCAGCGCAGCTGCACCGCGAAGGTGATGGCGAGCACGAGGCCGAGCCAGAAGCCGGGAACGGCGTAGAGGGCCAGGGAGCCGATGGACAGCACGCGGTCGCGCAGGCTGCCGGGGCGGGCACCGGCGAGGATGCCCAACAGGGTGCCGAAGGCGAAGGACAGGGCGGTGGCGCTGCCCATGAGATAGAGCGTGTTGGGCAGGCGCTCGAGAATGAGGCCGGCGATGGGCCGGTTGAAGGCCACGGACCAGCCGAGATCGAAGCGCAGCAGCGAGGAGATGTAGAGCCCGAGCCGGCTGAGGGCCGACCGGTCGAGCCCGTAGCTGCGGCGCAGCTGCTCCATCAGCGCCGCATCGCCCCCGCCGATGGAGACGAGATAGGCGTCCACCGCGTCGCCGGAGGCGGATTCGAGCAGGAAGAACGTGCCCACGACCACGATCAGCAGCACGGGGATGCTGCTGACCGCGCGACGTCCGATCAGTCGCAGGGCACGTTTCACTGTCTGGCCGACTCCGTATGGCGCGGATCAGCCTATCACTGTTGCAAGGCGGTATCCGCCCAGTTCGACACCGCCCAGCGCGGATTGTTGCCGACATTGAGCACGGTGTCGCGCGCCACGGTGATGAAGCCCCATTCGGCCACGTTGATCAGCGGCAGGTCCTCGGCCACCTTCACCTGCAGCTCGTTGTAGAGCTGGGTGCGCTCCTCGGTGTCCACGGTCTCGGCCGCCTGGTCGATGAGGGCGTCGAGCTCGGGATCGGCATAGCCGCCCTGGTTGGAGAAGGTGACGCCGGCCGGGGTGCCGGAGCGCACCAGGATGGTGGTGGAGATCGCCGGATCGCCGCGGAACACCGGCGGGGCCACGGCCAGGTCGAAATCGTGGTCGGTGTAGACGGCCTGCTGGTGCGCCGCCGAATCGTTGTTGACGAGCTGCGCGTCGATGCCGATCTCGGCCAGGGCCTGGCGCAGATAGTCGCCGAACTGGCGGGTCTCGTTGAAATAGGGGGCCGGCAGCAGCCTGAGGGAGAAGCGCACGCCGTCGTCGCCGCGCGGATAGCCGGCCGCGTCGAGCAACTCGTTGGCCCTGGCCGGGTCGAACTCGTATTGCGGCACCTCCGGATTGAAGAACTCGACCGAATTGTGCGGGACCAGGCCGGCCGCGGCGGTGGCGTAGCCGAGGAAGATGGTGTCGACGACGTAGTTCTTGTCGATGGCGTGGGCGATGGCCCGGCGCACATCGACATTGGCCAGTTCCTCGCGGCGGTGGTTGATCTCGACCACGAGCTGGTAGGTCAGCCCCTCATAGCCCTTGGTGACGACCTCGATGCCGGGGACCTCGGCGATGCGCGCCAGATCGGCCAGCGGCACGGCGGAGAAGGCGGCGAGGTGGATCTCCTCGGCCTCGAGGGCGCCGGCGGCCGCGGCACGGTCGGGCAGGACGCGATAGACGATCTCGTCGAGCTTCGGCAGGCCCTCGCCCCAATAGTCGGGATTGCGCTCCAGCCGGTAATATTCGCCCGGCCTATATTCGGCGAAGCGGAAGGGCCCGGTGCCGACGAGCTGGGCATTGGCGGGATTGGCGGCGATGTCGGTGCCCTCGTAGAGGTGGCGGGGCAGGACGCTGGTGACCACCGGCAGGGCGTTGCGCAGCAGCTGGAAGGGCGTGGGCCGCGAGAAGTTGAACACGGCGGTGTGGGCGTCGGGGGTGTCGACGCTGTCGAGATTGGCGAAGACGATGCGGCCGAGATTCTGCAAGGGCTTCCACACCTCGATGGCGGAGAAGGCGACGTCGGCGGAGGTGAAGGGCTCGCCGTCGTGCCAGGTGACGCCCTCGCGCAGCCGGAAGGTGGCGGTCAGCCCGTCCTCGGAGCCTTCCCAGGAGACGGCGAGGCGCGGCACCAGCCCGCCCTCGGCCTCGAAATCGGCTTCGGCCAGGGGCTCGATGACCTTGCTGGCGACGAAGAACACGCCGTTGGAGGCGACGATGGCCGGGTTGAGGTTGCGCGGCTCGGAATCGGCGGCGACGACGAGGCGGCCGCCGGAAGGCCCGTCCTGCCCGAAGGACCAGGAGGGCAGGGCGGTGGAGGCGAGCAGCAGCCCGGTGCCTTGCAGAAGCGAGCGGCGTGACAGTGACGGCATGGTGTATCTCCGATGCGATGGGCCGGATGGCCGGTTAGGAAAACCTTCCTGCATTCTCGGGCAGGAGGCCAGACATGATCGTCCGACTTTGCCGGCCGGCAGGATATTCGGTGCCAAAGGCCGGCCGATCGGTAGTGTTCCTTGCCGGCATGGGCGGGGTGCTGCTCACGAGCGCCGCGACCGCGACAGGCGGTGCTCGAGCCAGAGGCTGTAGCGCGAGCCGACGATGCAGACGACGAAGTAGAGGGTGGCGGCGACGAGATAGGATTCCTCGTAGAAGCCCAGCCAGTTGGGATCCACCGCGGCGGTCTTGGCGGCGTTGAGCAGGTCGAAGATGCCGATGACGGCCAACAGCGAGGTGGCGAGGAAGAAGCCGATGGCCAGGTTGACGAGGCCGGGGATGACGAGGCGCAGGGCCTGGGGCAGGATGACGAGGGCCGCGCTGCGCCAGTAGCCGAGGCCCAGGGCGGCGGCGGCCTCGTATTGCCCCCGGGGAATGGCCTGAAGGCCGCCGCGGATGACCTCGGCCACGTAGGCGGACCAGAACAGGGTGACGAGGATCATGGCGCGGGCGAGCTTGTCGACGAGCTGGCCGCCCGGGATCATCATCGGCAGGATGAGCATGGCGACGTAGAGGATGGCCACCATGGGAGTGGCGCGCATGAACTCGATGAAGGCGACCGAGAGCGTCCGCAGCCCACCCATGCGCGACTGCCGGCCGAGGGCGAGCAGCACGGCGAGGGGCAGGGCGAGGGCGAAGCAGACGATGGCGACCAGCAGGGTGACCGGCAGCCCGCCCCATTGATTGGAGGGCACGGGGGTGCCGAGGCCGTTGCCGGACATGAGCCACCAGCTCGCCGCGGGCACGGCCAGCCAGGGCAGGACCAGCCAGCGGCCCCACAGCCGCGGCCAGGCGGTGACCGCCAGCAGGCCGAGCAGCAGGGCGACCGCCAGGGCCGGCCGCCAGTGGAAGGCGGGCGGATAGAAGGCATAGAGGATGAAGTTGAGCTTGGCGGCGACGAAGGCCCAGCAGGCGCCGGAGGCGGCGCGGCAATCCGCGGCGCTGCCGGCCCAGGTGGCGTCGAGGACGAGCCAGCGCAGCAGCGGCGGCAGGACGGCGGCGAGGAAGGCCAGGGTGAGGAGGGTGACGGCGCCGTTGAGCCAGCTGCCGAACAGGCCCCTGCGCCAGCGGTCGAGGATGGTGGCGAGGCTCATCGCGGCAGGCTCCCGCGCAGGGCGACGCGCCGGTTGTATTCGTTCATCAGCGCCGAGACGGACAGGTTCAGCGCCAGATAGACCCCGACCAGTATGGCCAGCGCCTCCAGGGCCTGGCCGGTGGTGTTGGAGGTGGTGTTGACGACGTTGACGAGGTCCGGATAGCCGATGGCGACGGCGAGGCTCGAATCCTTGGTGAGGTCGAGATAGCTCGAGGTGATGAGCGGGGTGATGACCCTGAGGGCCTGGGGCAGGACGATGAGGCGGACGATGCGGCCATTGTGCAGGCCGAGGGCGCGCGCGGCCTCCCACTGGCCCTTGTCCACCGCCTCGATGCCGGCGCGGACGATCTCGGCGATGGCGGCGGAGAACTTGACGGTGAGCCCGATCAGCAGGGCCGCGAATTCCGGCGTGAGGCTCAGCCCGCCGCGGATGTTGAAGCCGCCGAGGGCCGGCACGTCGAGCCCGGCGCGGGCGCCGGTGGCAAGGAGCAGGGCGACGGTGCCGCCGAGGGCGAGGGCCGCGAGCAGGGTGCCGCGGCGCCAGCCCAGGGCCTGCCTGCGGCGCAGCCCGAAGCCGGCGGCGAGGACGAGGAGCAGCAGCAGGCCGGCCAGGCTCCAGCCCAGGGGCGTGGTGCCGTCGAGCAGGAGGCCGGGAATGTAGATGCCGCGATTGGTGAGGAAGGCCGTGTCGAGCACCGAGATGGCCTGCCGCGGCGCGGGCAGGGCGCGGGTCAGCGCGCTCCAGAAGAAGAGCTGGAGCAGCAGGGGCGTGTTGCGGATGAGCTCGACATAGCCGCGCACCAGGCTCATCAGCAGCAGATTGCCGGACAGCCGCATGATGGCGAGGGTGACGCCGAGCAGGGTGGCGAGCACGCAGCCGGCGACGGCCACCTTGACGGTGTTGAGCAGCCCCACCAGGATGGCGCGGGCGTAAGGGTCGGCGGAGGAATAGGGGATCATCGTCTCGCCGATCTCGAAGCTGGCGGCGCGACGCAGGAAATCGAAGCCGGGGGTGATGCCGGCCCTGGCCATGGTCTCGGCGGTGTTGAGGCCGAACCACCACACCAGGCCGAGGCAGCCGAGAATGAGCGCCGCCTGCCCGAGCGGGTAGGGGCCCCACCATTTGCCGATCCTGGTCAGGAAGCCGGGTCTCGGAAGACCCGGCTCGGAGATGGATGTCATGTCGGTCCAGCAGGAATGTGCCGAGGGTGCGTCATGCCGGACGGAGGCTAGCGCCAGGCCGGAGCGTAGAGCAGGCCGCCATCGGTCCACAGGCTGTTGTAGCCGCGCTCCCACTTGAACACGCTGTCCTTGCCGACATTGCGCTCGAAGATCTCGCCGTAATTGCCGACCGCCTTGACGATGTTGTAGGCGAACTTGGGATCGAGGCCGATGGCCTCGCCCAGCGCCGTGTCGGTGCCGAGGAAGCGCTGGATCAGCGGATCGGTGGAATCCAGGAATTCGTCGACATTGGCCTGGGTGATGCCCAGCTCCTCGGCCTGGATGGTGGCCCAGACGGTCCAGTTGACGATCTCCAGCCAGCGGTCGTCGCCATGGCGGATGGCCGGGGCCAGCGGCTCCTTGGACAGACGCTCGGGCAGCAGGATGTAGTCGTCCGGATTGGCGAGCTGGGTCTGCTTGATGCCGAGGTCGGAGGAATCCTGGGTGATGGCGTCGACGCGGCCGGATTCGAGGGCGGCGAGGAACTCGTTGGTGTCCTCGATGGTCACCGGGGTGAAGCTGTGGCCCGACTTGCGGAAGAAGTCGGCGATGTTGAGCTCGCCCGTGGTGCCGGACTGCACGCCGATGGTGGCCCCGTCGAGCTCGGCGGCGGTGGTGACGCCCAGATCCTTGCGCAGCAGGATGCCCTGGCCGTCGTAGAAGATGGTCGGGCCGAAGTGGAAGCCGAGCTGGAAGGCGCGCGAGATGGTCTGGGTCACGCCCGAGAGCAGGATGTCGAACTCGCCGGCCTGCAGGGCCGGCAGGCGCTGCTGCGGCGAGGAGGAGGTGAACTCGACCTTGGTGGGGTCGTTGAACACGGTCACCGCCAGGGCGCGGCCGAAATCGACGAAGAAGCCCTTCCATTCGCCGCTCTCGTCCGGCGCGAAGAAGCCGGGCTGGCTGCCCACGCCCACCTTGATGACGCCGCGCTGCACGATGGCGTCGAGGTCCTCGCCCGCCTGGACCTGCGCCGGCAGGGCGGCGGCCGCGAAGGTGAAAAGCGCCGCGGCGGCGGTGCGCCACAGGCTGGTCTTGTAGTTGTCGGTCATTGATTGTCTCCATGTCCCGACGGCCCGAAAGGGAGGACGGACCGTCAGTGGAACAGGGCGCCTCCGAGGTCGCCCCGCCCACTCGCAGGCAGCATGGTAGCTCGCTTCTATAGTAAGTCTACAAAAGTAGTGGAGTTTAATTCTGAAGCGGCGGGCTTCCGGCGAAAACTTTGCCTTTCCGGCGGCGACGGGCCGGAACGGGGCGGGCGGGGATGCCGGCCTTTCCCCTACGAAAACGACAGGGCCCGCATCCGGGGAGGATGCGGGCCCGCGCGACTGACATGCCCCCTGTCAGTCGGCGAACGTCACCGTGCCCAGCTTGGGAGAATTGTCCGGCTGGATGGTGATCTCGATATCGTCGCGCACGGCCCAGGCGACGACCTGGTTGTGGACCGGCAGGTAGAGATGCTGGTCCTTCACGAACTGCCAGAGCTCGGCGATGGTGGCGTCGCGCTTTTCGACATCGACCTCGTTGCCCAGCGACTCGATCCTGGCGTCGATCCCGGGATCGGAGAAGCCGGTGGCATTGTAGTTGCCGTACTTGCCGTCGCGCGTATGCACCAGATCGTTGAAGTTGTAGGCGCTGTCGAAGGTGGGAACGCCCCAGCCGAAGAGGAAGAAATCGGTGGTGCCGTCCACGATCAGCGGGGAATGCTGGGCGAAGGGGCGGGAGGCCAGCGTCACCTCGACGCCGATCTGCCCCAGAAAGCCCACCACGGCCTGGGAGATGGCCTCGTCGTTGACATAGCGGTTGTTGGGCGTGTCGAGGGTGATGCTGAAGCCGTCCGGATAGCCGGCCTCGGCCAGCAGGGCCCTCGCCCGTTCGAGGTCCTGGGCCGGATAGGCGTCGAGCTCGGGCGTCCAGCCATGCACGAAGGGCGGCACGATGATGCCGGCGGGGATGGCGTTGCCGCGCAGCACCACCTGGCGGATGGCCTCGCGGTCGATGGCGAGGTTGAAGGCCTCCCGCACCCGCACGTCGGCGAGGGGATTGCGGTCGGCGACGTTGGAGGAGACGAGCGGTTCCTCGTCGACGCGGTAGCCGAAGAAGATCGAGCGGTTCTCCGGCCCGGTCACCACCTTGATGCCCTCGGTGCCGTTCAGCCGCTCGATGTCCTGCACGGGAACGTCCTGGACGAAATCGACCTCGCCGGACAGCAGCGCGGCCACGCGGGTGGCGGCGTCGGCGATCGGCAGGTAGATCACCTCGGTGATCTCGGGCCTGCTCTCGGCCCAGTGGTCCTCGTTGCGGACCAGCACGGTGCGCACCCCCTCCTCGCGCGATTGCAGCAGGAAGGGGCCGGTGCCGTTCACGTTGCGGACGGCGAAGGATTCGACGCCGGCCGAGGCGTCGAGCACTTCGGCGGCGTTGTTGGATTCGGCCCAGTCCTTGTCGAGGATGTAGGTGCCCGTGACGTTGTTGGGATAGATCAGGCTGGGGCCGCGCAGGGTGACCTCGACGGTGTGGTCGTCCACGGCGGCGACCGTCTCCACATCGGCGTGCAGCTGGCGGAGCTGGGAGAACTCGCCGCGCACCCGGTTCAGCGAGAAGACCACGTCCTCGGCGGTCAGCGCGGCGCCGTCGGCGAAGGTCACGCCCTCGCGGATGCGGAAGACCCAGGTGTCGGGATCGCCGTCCTTGACGAACCATTCGGTGGCGAGGCGCGGCTGCAGCGTGCCCTCGGCGTCGCGCCACAGCAGGGTTTCGTAGACCTGGTTGAGCAGGGTGGAGGTGACGCCGTCGTTCTGGGCGTGCGGGTCGAGCGTCAGGGCGTCGCCGCTGCGGGCCCAGCGCAGGGTCTCGGCCTGCGCGGCCGTGGCGAGCAGGGTGGCGGCGAGCAGCCCCGCGGCGAGGGTGCGGATCGGGGAAATCATGGTCGGTCTCTCAATCTCAAGGGAAAGGAACGGCCGGCCCGCAGGCGCGAGCCGGCCGCAGTCAGGCAGACGTCAGGTCTTGGGCAGGCCCGGCGGATTGGTCTCGGAGCGCTCGACCGCCTCGGCGCTGACGTTCCAGCGCTCCAGGGTCCGGGCGTAGAGGCCGCTGTCGATCAGGCCGTTGATGGCGATGGTGATGGCCTCGGCCAGCCCCGAGCCCTTGCGGGTGGTGGCGGCGATCTCGGCCTTGACCGGCCAGCCGCCGCTCTGGATGCCGACCAGGCGGGTATCGCCGGTGACGGCGGAGGAATAGGCCAGGGTCGGATTGGGGTTGAACTCGACATCGGCGCGGCCGGACTGGATGGCGAGGGTGCTGGCGGCGGAGTCGTCGTAATACTGGATCTCGACCGGGGCGAGGCCGGCTTGCTGGTTCAGCCGGTCCCATTCGAGGATGATCTTCTCCTGATTGGTGCCGGCGCCGGTGATCACCTTGAGCCCGGCGATGTCCTTGGGCTCGCTGATCTGCTGGATCGGGCTGTCGGTGCGGACATAGAAGCCCAGCACGTCCTGGCGGTAGCTGGAGAAGTCGAAGCGCTCCTTGCGCTCCTCGGTGACGGTGACGTTGGAGATCACCGCGTCATACTTGCCCGAAGTGACGCCCAGCGGCCAGTCGGCCCAGGCGACGGCGACCAGATCGAGCTCGAGGCCGAGGGAATCGGCGATCAGCGAGGCGAGGTCGGGATCGACGCCCACCACGGTCTGGGAGTCGGTGGCGTAGGTGGCGATCGGCGGGTCCCAGGGGGAGACCGCCACGGTGAACTTGCCGGGGCTGGCGAACCGGAAATCGGCCGGAATGGCGGCGATGGCCTCCGGATTGGGCTCGGCCCTGAGGCGGCCGGGCTGCTCGGGGCTGAGGTCGAAGTCCTGGGCATGGCCCGGGGCCGCGACGGCGAGGAGAGCGATGCCGGCCAGAAGGGATTTGAGGTGAGGTTTCATCTTGCGGTCCTTGGAGGTTGCGCTTGCGGTCGGTCTCCGGTGCCGCGCCCGCACCGGAGCCGGAATCATTCGGCGGCGAAGGCCTTTGCGGAGGCCGCGGGCCGCCAGCCGAGGGCGGGGGCGATGCGTTCGACGGTGTCGGTGAGGATCTGCTCGTATTCGGCGGGCGCGAACTCGTAGGGCAGCTCCAGCCGCAATTCGGAGACCAGCGGCAGCACCGGATCATCGAGCAGCCATTCGACGATCTGCTCGGCGGGGCCGACGAGATCGCGCGGGAACAGGGTGCGCCGCTCGCCCTGGGGCCGGAAGGTCCGCTCCAGGCGCGAGGCGGCATAGGCCTGGTAGCGGGCGATGCGCGCCGGCGGCGCCGAGTCGGTGGGCACGATGACCCGCCCGAGCGCCACGCGGCCCGGCCGGTCGCCCAGGGCGTCGCGATAGGCGTTGACGAGGTTGAGCTGGGCGGTGTGGAAATCGTCGGTGCCCTCGCCCGAGATCACGTTGCCGGTCAGCAGGTTCAGGCCGTTCTCGCCGGCCCAGCGGGCCGACCGCAGCGAGCCGCCGCCATACCAGAGCCGGTCGATCAGGCCGGCCGCATGCGGTTGCAGGCGGGGGCGCTGCGGGCCGAAGGGGGTGGCGACGACGGTTTCCTCGTCCCCGAGATAGTCGCCGCGCAGATGGTCGCGGAAACGCAGGATGCGCGCATGGCCGAGATCGTGCTGCGTCCAGTCCCCGTCATGGACCAGATGGGCGATGAGATGCGTGTGGGGCGGCGTGCCGGCGCTGAGCCCGACATTGAGGCGGCCGCGCGACAGCACGTCGACCATGGAAAGGTCCTCGGCCAGCCGGAAGGGGCTCTCATAGCCGATCTGGATGACGGCGGAGCCGAGCTGGATGCGGCTGGTGCGCTGGCTGGCCGCGGCGAGGAACACCGCCGCCGAGCCGATGCCCGGCTCCAGATGCCGCTGGCGCACCCAGGCGCTGTCGAAGCCGAGCCTTTCGCCGAAGGCGATCAGCGCGAGCGTGCCGTCGATGCCGGCAAACGGGGCCTCGTCGGCGAAGTTGCCGGGGGTGAGGAAGCCGATATGGCGGATGGGCTGGGTCATGGCTCGCGTTCCGGAAAGGGGTGGGCGCGGACGGACAGGGAGAAGAAAACCGCCCGCGCCCCGCGCTCAGGGCTTGGGCAGCCCCGGCGGATTGGTCTGCGCCGTCTCGACGCCTTCGGCCGTCAGGTTCCACTGGTCGAGCAGTTGCGCGTAGAGGCCGGCCTCGATCAGCGCGTCGATGGCGGCGGTGAACGGCTCGGCGAGGCCGGAATCCTTGCGGGTGGTGATGCCGACCTCGGCCGGCAGCGGCCAGCCCGAGCTCACCGTGCCGACCAGCCTGGTCTCCCCGGTCTGGGCGGCGTGCCAGGCCTGGGTGGCGTTGGGATTGAAATTGGTGTCGGCGCGGCCGGAGGCGAGCGCGAGGCCGGCGGCGGCATCGTCGTCGTAATACTGGATCTCGACCGGGGCGAGGCCCGCCTGCCGGTTGATCTCGTCCCATTGCAGGATGATCTTCTCCTGGATGGTGCCGGAGGCGGTGATGACCCTGAGGCCGGCGATGTCCGCCGGCTCGGCGATGGCCTCGATGGGGCTGTCGGCCTTGACGTAGAAGCCGTGCAGGCCCTTGCGGTAGGTGGAGAAGTCGAACTTCTCCTTGCGCTCCTCGGTGACCCCGACATTGGAGATGACGGCGTCGTACTTGCCCGAGGTCAGGCCGAGGGGCCAGTCGGCCCAGGCCACCGGCACGATCTCGACCGGCAGGCCCAGCACCTCGCCCACCAGCCGGCCCAGATCGGGATCGAAGCCGACCACGGTGGCGGCGTCGGTGGCATAGGTGGCGATGGGCGGCGCCCAGGGGGCGACGGCGATGGTCAGCGTGCCCGGCCGGGCCCAGTCGTAGTCGGCCGGCAGCAGGGCGGCGACGGCCGCGTCCTTCTCGGCGTGCAGGCGGTCGGCGGGATCGGGATCGAGGCTGATGCTGGTCTGGGCCCAGGCCGGCCCGGCGAGGAGCAGGCCGGCGAGCAGCGCCGCGCCGGTGCGCAGCTGCGA
>ENA-UOVV01001466-UOVV01001466.1-compost-metagenome-genome-assembly--contig:-NODE-1466-length-17129-cov-6.398032_pt1 | contig 17129 bp, 9 predicted proteins | sample MGYA00238155_ERZ761577 | MGnify/ENA primary metagenome ERZ761577 (study PRJEB28898, sample SAMN06268775) | compost metagenome | isolation source: Emeryville, CA | place: USA:Emeryville, CA | collected...
TACAAAACAAAGAAGCTGCCTCAGTTATGTTCTGAGTCAGCTTCTTTGTTACAATAATAGCAATATTACAAGATTAAGTCATAGACCTGTACTATTTCGAATCTATTAAACTTTTTGACCTTACAGGTCTGATATGCTTAATTTCTAATAGTATCTGAATTTAAGAAACCTTAAGCACTCAAAATTAAATATCGTCTTGGAGGAAACTTTTAGGAAATCGGCAAAGTGCTCCTCGTATCGATCATCCATCAGGACTGCAGAAGTTCCGCGGGATTGATTCAGTCCTCCTAAACGAAGTCTTCGTAAGTCAACAAGTGCTTCTTTTATTCGGATTGACGCAAAACAAAGGCCTCATAGTCGGCCACGCTTATAGAAGGGTATTGCCTCGCCTTGCTCCGATCCATCACGAGGACATCGGCGATCCGGCGAATGGCGTAATTCTCCTTATCCAGTCGATGCATTTTGAAATAATTCAAAATTTGGCATAACGAACATTTATAAACTTGACCGTGTTGGTAAGCCGTCCAGTTGCTACCGGTAAGGGAAAGTAGCGCGCTCCATTCTCTTACCAGTAGTACATTTTGTTGCCGTTTTTTGGTGGATTCCTAACTGGCAATTTTGGTATATTCTACTTAACCACTACAACTACTAAGAGAAACGCAACATATCGCAAGAAATTTAATTCAATTAAACGCAAAACTATAATGTAGGCAGAAGAGAACAGGCGAATAAAAAATATAAAACCGTTTAAATAAAATATTATATTGCTATAATATGAGCTGCTGATCTCCAAGTATCAGCTATTATACCTGTACGAGCTTCTATAACATCGTACTAATATGAAAATACTCATAGTAACTGACAATCCCTTTCAGGAAGCAGCTATTTCCACCTGGCTGAGACAAAGCGATAAAAGCTGCATAGTATCGAATGTGTTAGACTATAACGAAATCGACAAAATTTGCGATTTCACGATCAAGCCGGACGTGATCATTTTCAACTATCCGACACAAATCGAAGAAGCAAGTCAAAAAATATTTGAATTATGCATGTCAGTCACATGGGGCAGAGTATGCATCGTTGTCTTGGTCTCCAACTACGATACAAAAACCTTGGCTAACCTTCTTTCTGAGAAAAAATTAACTATAATTGATATCCAGGACGCGCAACACTATTTCAGCAACGAATTCGATCCATCTCAATACCGGTATTTATCACAAACGATCCGAGAGGCATATGCGCAAATCCCTTGTGCTACGCACCCTTTAAATTCACTCACAAAAACAGAACAAAAAATCTCCGCCCTAATCTTAAAAGGGCTTAGCAACAAAGAAATTGCAAATTACCTCTCTCGGTCCATCTTGACTATTGAAGATCATAGAAAAAAGATCAAAGTTAAACTTCTTCTGCACGGTGGTAAAAACTCGCTGTTAGAGTTTTTAAGACCGTATACAAGTTGGCTTTTGTCCCAGCTCTAAACATGATACCCCCTTTTTTTTCTAAAAAATGGGGATTTGATTTCAGAAACAAATTGGGCACATTGCTACATTATTAATTTTTACAATTAAAACTTTGTAAAATTATGAAAAAGCAAAACAAAAAAGTATCGCGAAAATCCTGTTTTTTGGCCTTGTCTTTACGTTAGCTTTCTTTAATGTCCGTCTTGCTATTGAAAAAGATAATAACGGGATTGGGTTTACAAAACTATCTCTCGAGATGGCGACTGTTGCATATGCAGAGGGCGGTGGCCTGGAGAACGGAAGACCTCTCAAAAGCAATGGCTCAGGCTACTGCTGCGAAAACTCCGGAGATGACTGCGGAGCGGCGTGCTGCTAATCTAAAGCGAATGAGGAGGATAAACAAATATCCTCCCATTCTCTTTAAATCCATTTCTAGTACCAAACAAATTCCATAAAATGTCTAAATCCCTGCAACTCGCTTTTCTCATAAGTTATATAGCTACAATTTCTTGTACACCTGAACACAGAACTTCCGAAAGTGGATCACAACTAATAATTAATGTAGACCTATCCAAGGCAAAGGAATATCCAATTTCCGAGGTGTTCAGTATTACATATTATATCCCGTTAGAAACAGATACCTCAAATTTAATCGGGATGATAGAAAAAGTAGTTAAGATAAAAAACAAATTCTATCTGAGTACAGGAAAAACACTATTTGTCTACTCCGACAATGGAAAAATGCTTCAATATTTAAAGAAAACCGGCGAAGCAGAAGGAGAATATCGATCGATAACTGACTTCTGGATAGATCCGGATTCAGAGAATATAGAAATCATGGATAGGAAAGGGCAAAAAATAATAACCTTCTCTTCGGAAGGAAACTTTATTAATGAATGGAAATTCGGAATTAATGCAAATTCATTCAAAAAAATGGACCCCGAAACGTATGTTTTTCATTGCTCTACATATCAGTCCAGCTCGGATCTAATGTACACACTCATTCTTAAATCCAAAACCACTAACAAAATAATTTTCAAGAGCTTTCCAATTGATCCAAAACAAGCTGAGTTTCTAAATTTTACCGATTATAACAACTTTGTCAGCATGGGAGATATGTTTACATTCTTAACCTCGGGCAATGATACCATATACAGTTTTAACCGAGACAAATTAGAGGCAAAGTATGTACTGGATTTTAAAGACAGAAAAATACCCAACTCATTCCTAACGAAATCATATCCTGACGTCTCTATCTTAATTGAAGCACTGTCAAAAACTTCGTATGCAGGAACACTAAATGCATTCGTATATGAAGACGAGAATCAATTGATCTCTATGCCAACAATAAAAGCGTATCCCACGGGCAAACTGGACAAAGTATATGTATTCTATAATAAAACTAACGGAGAAACCAAAGTAGCATCTCGTTTCAACGACGATATGTATTTTATCGGCCATAAAGACGAAATCAGCTATGAAAGCAGGCCGGTTGGCTTCAGCCCGGGCGAGCTATATTCCGTTGTGGAAACTGCAGATATCCTCGATCGCATCAATTCGATGAAAAAATCCATGTCGGAATCAGAATTTGAAAAGGCTATGGCAGACAATCCTGGTCTATCGGATTTATCAAAAAACTCGACACTCGCCTCCAATCCCGCACTGAAAATCAGCGTATTAAAAGAAACTAGACAAATACTTAGATGAAAATCTGGATAGTTGGACTATTATCAATTGTTTTGTTACTAAACAATGCCTTTTTATTATATACCAATAAAAAAATAAAGGCCGAAGCATCATCGACACTCAAAGAACGTGAGGATTTCTGGAAAAATCGAGTTCAAGTTATTAACCAACTTGCTAAAGTCGAATTGAAATTTGAGGGTGTCAAAATCAACCCAAACGCTAGTGTAACCTCGGCGCAAAACGAAAGGAAGAAGTTCAGTGATTTACTGGGAGGATCAAGTAAGTTGATCTTTGCAATTCCAGAGGCAGTCTGCAACGTCTGTCACGAAGGTGTATTTAAACACTTCAATACATTAGCAAGTGACATTGGAAGTAAAAACCTTCTGATTTTGGTCCCCAAGGATCGTCTGTGAGAGACAATGGCAGAATTTGACAACAGTCACTTAAACGCAAATATCCTAGGAGTGTCCTCGGATGATATGCAGTTAAATGTCGGAAAGGGATATGTGCCATTTTTCTTCATATTAGACGCTAACATGGCCTGCCAAAATTTATTTGTTCCAAACGCGAATAACCCGGAAATGACGAGCTACTATTTCGAAACTATTAGAGCAAGATTTTTTCAGTAATCATTTTGATAATAATCGAAAAATAAAGGACAAACCTAAGAAAGAAAAATTCATTTGATCCACTTATCAAAATAGGCCCGGGAAGCTCTCGATTCATATTAGTTATTACTTTTTGGCTTGCTTAGTTAGTGCAACAAGTAAATTTAAAAGATATTCCGCTCTATATTATAACAATCGCTTTGTTTTTAAGCTCTGTGATTGAGTTTGCGCTTGTGCCGAATTATTTGATTTCCGCTAAAAACATATATTTTATCTTTAGCGGAGGGATATTTCTCATAGTTAGCTCATTCTATATTAAACGATTAAGTGTCGGTCTATTAGACATATATATACTTATCTTTGTTTGCTATGTAGCTACTAATAGTATTCTCAAATCGGATCAGTTAACGGAATTCCTCATTTTATTTTTGACATCCTCCCTTTCTTTCCTTGTTATAGCTCAGTTATTTAGGCATTCTTATTCTGGCAGTAAATTAAAATCAGTCGCCATATTAACGGTAATAGTCTCTCTTTCTTATCAAGTAATCTATGGGCAGCTTCAATTGTTAGGATATCTAAAAAGTCACCATATACTGTTTAGCATTACCGGAAGCTTTGCAAATCCAGGCCCCTATGCGATCTTCCTGGTTTCCGCCTTATCTTATGTTATGGCGGATTTAATCTTTAAAAATCCAGGTAGATACAAATGGCCGTTATGGATCGTATTAGTATTGTCGATCGGAGTGCTTCCAGCAACAAAATCCAGATCAGCTTGGATGGCACTTACAATTGCAGCACTTTTTTTATTTTACTCCTATTTCCGAAAGCAGTCGTCGCCTTTTGCATTGGTAAGAAAGCTAAAATCGATTTGGAAAATTGGTCTGCCCATTATCGTTTCAATTTTGATTTCCTTAGGACTCTATTTATTGAAACCGGATTCGGTCAGTGGTCGTATTTATTTATGGGAGAGAGCACTTAAGGGGAGCAGCGAGTTTCGATATACGGGACTTGGTTACGGAAACCTAGAAGGACGTATTGCGCTTTTTCAAATAATTGAAGGTAAGTCAGAGCGAGAGTACGACAAAAATCAATCCGGATTCGTCCAATATGCTTTCAACGACTATTTGCAGATTTTTCTGGAAAATGGGATATTCGGCTTGCTAATTTTTCTTTTAATCCTAATTACCCTTATAAAAAAGGGCGCCAAAGTATCGCTTCATTCTCGAGATCCAATTTTATTTGGGGCACTAGGATCACTTCTGTCGATTCTCTTCTCTGCATTTTTCTCTTATCCGTTTGAAGTTATCCCAATCTGGGTTTTATTCTTGTTCGGAGTTTCACTCATTAACGGTGAAATTGGAGATCGAGATAGCTATACCATCAAATCTGTCACTGGGATTAATATATTCCGTGCGCTTATCTGCTTGCTCTCTTTTTTTGTTCTCTATCTTAACGAAAACATATTTAGATGTAAAAGCCTCGTAGCCAAAGCTGACACCTATCTGATGGCAGGAGAAGTAAAACAAGCTATTACCCTGTATAAGGAAGCTATGGATATTAATCCAGCTATGCTAGATATCTTGCCTGGATACGGGAAGGCCCTCTTCTTAGACCAACGATACGCTGAGAGTGTAACTTTTTTAAAAAAAGCTAGTAAGAAAAGGATGGATCCTGTAGTATATTGTAATCTGGGAGACAGCTATTCCAGGCTAGGGTTATATGATGAAGCCGAGAAATGTTACAGATTTTCGATTTCTCTGACTCCGAAAAAAATCTACCCCAGGTATTTGCTGGCCAAGATGTACTTTGCCAAAGGAGATTCGGCAAATACGATTAAGGAGATAAAATGGGTTCTAAATAGTCCTACTATCAGGTTTTCCCCTGCCGAAAGTCAAATTAGATTGGAACTGCAATCGATCGCTGACGAAATTCTACGGGAGACATCAAATGGTAAATAAAAAATGCAATAGATTCAACAGCAGAAAGGATCGTCTGTGTTATAATTCATGAAGTTGTAAGACATTTATCTAAATCGCTCTTAAGAATTAAATTCGTTGTTCATTTTTATAACATCTATTAAGAACAATGAGATCAATTTGTTATACTTATAGCTTCCTTCTGACAATATGTATTGCTTGCAATGGTGACGCTCTAAATGAAGGCACACAAAGTGATACAGAGGAGAAAATAGTGAACCAAGCTTTATTGGTCAAAACAGATTCGGTCAAAAAGCGCACGTTTGCAGCAAAAATTATCAGTAACGGCAAGATGGCGACCTCTCAGGAAATTCAATTATACTTCCAGAGTGCTGGGGTGCTGAATGAGATCTTCGCGCGAAACGGTGCTGATGTGGCTCGTGGAGAATTATTGGCATCCATATGCAACGAAGCTCAGAAACTGGCCGTGGCGGAGGCCACATTGCAACTTAATGAAAGCAAGGTGGAAATCGATGATCAATTAATTACTCAGGGGGGCAAAAAGGGTGACTCAACATCGGTCAGCGCTGAAGTGTACGACTATATCAAATTTAAAAGTGGATATAACCGGGCGGTGTTAGCTTTGCAGAAGGCTAATTTTGAGTTATCAAAGACTTTTTTGTACGCACCAACTTCCGGAACTGTGGCCAATTTGTTTACCACACGCTATAATGTCGTATCCACAACAGATCCTTTTTGCACTTTGATTAGCAAAAGCGATATTTTGGTGAGGTGTACAATTTTAGAATCTGAATTATCAATGGTCGCTATCGGACAGCGGGCTACAATAATACCAACCAGCATGCCATCCGGCTCTTATAACGCTGTCGTTGAGAGTGTAAACCCAGTCGTCACCTCCCATGGTCTGGTTGACCTGACCCTTAAGGTTATTTCCCCTGATAAACGATTACTCACGGGGATGAATGTTCAGGTACAGATTACCAAATCTTTTGATAACCAAATAGTAGTTCCAAAGACAGCGGTAGTAGAGCGTAACGGGCGGAAAGTTGTCTTTACATATGAAAAAGGCGCTGCGAAGTGGAACTACGTCAATGTTGGTCAGGAAAATGACACAGAGTTAGTTATTTCTGCCGGAATCCAGGAAGGGCAGGAACTGATCGTTTCCGGCAATACTAATTTAGGCCACGGAACGCCAGTGAGAAAGGAAGACGACACTCTTCGTTAGAGTTCGTTGACCAACCCTTTCTTTGTTTCCTCAGTTTCCCGGTCGTAGACCGAACGATGAAAATGAAGTGAACTGCCAAACAAAAAACGATAGCCTAGCCTAATACACACCGGACAGCTCCTAAATTTTATGAGTAAGACGTCAACCACCCCGACAAAAAAATAAGAGTTCTATGGCCTAAATAGAATTGTTAACTTAAGTCCAAATAACGCGCATTTTTAATTTTCGAACAAATCATGATGGGCTAAAATATGTACTGTGCCAGTCTGAGCCGCTATAGACACTTAATATGAAAAAATGTCTTAAAGAATTAATATTTTACTCATTACTACTGCTTTTATCCATGCAGTCTACCGCGCAACATACACTTTCCTTAGAAGAAGCGGTAACGATGGGTCAAAGCCAATCCCTATATTATCACAGGTTAAAAAACTCATTTGAAAAAAGCTATTGGAGATATAATAACTTCCAAGCACTCTTTAAGCCAAAAATTCGATTGAATGCCACTATTCCGACGTTCTATAGAGCTATCATTCCGATCACCCAACCAGACGGAAGTATTCAATTCCATCGGGTTTCTCAAGCTAACAATAGCGTAGGTTTAAATCTGGTACAAAATGTCGGCTTCCTTGGCGGCTCGGTAGTAGCGGGAACGAGTTTGAGAAGAACTGACAACTTTTCTGGTTCAGAATCAAGCTACTTTCTCTCAACACCTATTCAGTTTTCGTATCAGCAGAGTTCCCTGTTGTATAATGATTTTTCTTGGGGAAAAAAAATCGAGCCGGTGCTTTTCGAATTAGCAAAAAAAGAATACACCGAAGAAATGGAAAGTCTAGCTCTTGAGATTGCAGAACTATTTTTTAACGCAATACAATGGCAGCGCTCTGTAGACATTGCAATTAGTAATCTTTCCTATTCAGATACTCTCCTTAAAATTTCCCGGGAACGCGCGAAAATAGGATCCGTCAGTAAAACGGACGTTCTTCAATTAGAATTGAATTCTCTGAATGCAAAAAAACGTCTTAACGAGCTATTGGTCACGTATCAAAGTGCCAATAGAACCTTAAAAAAGTATCTTAATATCCCTCAATCGGATTCTCTAGTGTTGATTGTACCTACTCTAGGCTCCACTATAAATATATCCTATGAGGTTGCTTTGGAGCAGGCAATGTTAAATCGAAAGAATATAACCAACTTCGAATTTCAACGTCTGATTGCAGACAAAGAGTTGGCAAAAGCGAAAGGACAGAACAGTATCGAGCTAAGCTTGCTGGCCAATATAGGGACGCAGCAAAGCGCCGCAAGCTTGGGTAATGCTTATAAAAACCTGCAAAACCAACAGTATATTGGTTTAACAGTGGACATTCCCATTAGTGATTGGGGATATCGAAAGTCCCAGATCAGAATGGCAAAAAGGGACCGCGAACTTGTAGACCTTGATGTAGAGCAGGATTTACAGAACCTCGAACAAGAAATATACTTACAAGTACTAAATTTCAATCAGCAAATAAGCAACCTGATGATCTCCCTAAAAGCCGAATCTCTCGCGCAGGAAAGGCTTGCGATGAGTAGAGAAAGGTATCTGATGGGTAAAGTCGGAATTGTTGACCTAAATTTAGCTTTACAAGAGAATATAAATGCGAAAGAGCAGGTATTAAATTCAATAAAGAGCTATTGGATCTCCTTCTATACAATTCGAAAATTGACACTTTTCGACTTTGTAAAACAACTACCAATAAAATATACACCTACCTTAAACCTGACTAACTGAAAATCAGTATCAGGCTGTAGTCACTATGTTCTAATATTCGCCTCTGATGAATAAAAAGATTTACCATGATTAGATACATTATCTCCCGTCCTATTGGTACAAGTGTGATAATGCTAACACTGGTGATCTTTGGAATTATTTCTACATTTTTTATCCCAGTTTCACTTCTGCCCGACATTCCGGTACCGGAAATTACTGTTCAAGCTTATTATCCAACTGCTGACGCACGGCAAATTCAGAAGCTCTTAGCTGTTCCGCTAAAAAATAGACTGCTACAACTCGACAAAATAGAAGATTTAGAGGCTATTTCACAAGACGGGCAAGTCACCGTAAGGGTCAGATTCAAATACGGCACAGATATAGATTTAGCATACTTAGAGGCCAACGAAAAGGTTGATTTGTTAATGGAAAGTCTTCCCCGTGATACGAATAGACCCCAGGTCATTAAAACGGGAGCCGGAGACTTACCGGTCTTTCAGCTAAACGTTTCTTACAAGAGGGACAGTGGAGATTTTCTAGCTCTGAGCAGTTTCTGCACAAATCTCTTACAACGAAGGCTGGAACAAATGCCAGAAATTGCCCTGGTTGATATAACCGGACTAGCAAAGGCTGAAATATCAGTCAAACTAAATTTGGATGCCGCAAGGAATTACGGGTTATCCCAGGAAAACCTAATCCGTCAAATACAAAGCCAGTCGAATGACCTAGGCAATGTAACTATTGAAAATGGATTATATGAGTATAACATTCGTTTTGAAGCGCAATTAAAAACGGTTGATGATATACGAAACCTATATTACAGAATCGGAGGCGAACAGGGGCGTTTGGTAAGACTAGGAGACATCGCAAAGGTCGAAATAATCGAACAGAACACCGGTGGTCTATATATGTATAATGGAAAGAGAGCTATCGGAATGGCCATTATTAAACAAAGTGATGCTCAGGTATTACATTTAAAAAATAAAATGGATGAAACGCTCTCAATTTTAAGGAACGAACATCCCGAGTTGGATTTTGCGATAAATCTAGATCAGACACAGCTTCTAGATTTATCAATCAGTAACCTCATTAATAGCCTCCTAACAGGAGCGTTTCTATCTTTCATATTGATCCTCTTCTTTATGAAAGACAGAAAAGTGCTTTTTATTATTGGCATTATTATTCCGATTTCATTATCTATCACACTTTTGGGATTCTATATATGTGATCTCTCTATCAACATTGTCTCGCTAGCTGGGCTGGTACTTGGAGTCGGAGAGATCGTAGATTGCGGTATTATAATTATAGAAAATATAGAACAAAGAAAAGTTTTACAGACCAGTAATAGTAGAGATGCTCTCGCCGCTACCTGTATTACCGGAACAGAAGAAGTTATCCGTCCACTCATAACCTCGATATTAACCAATTCGTTAGTCTTCCTGCCTCTAATTTTTTTAAGCGGAATTGCCGGCACGCTTTTCTTTGATCAAGCCATTGCCGTAACACTTTCTTTGGGTGTTTCCCTATTCACGTCTTACACGCTAATTCCCATAGTATACTTTCTATTATTTCAAAGTGAAAATAGTGTTGTTCGTAAGAGTACAAAGTCGACAAGGGCAGTACAACAGCTATATCAAAGTGTCTTTACCTTCTCTTTCAAAAGACCGGGAGTATTGATTTCGCTCTGGCTACTGCTCGCCCTCGCTGCTGGATTCGTAGCAGTAAAAATTGAGAAAACCGGAATGCCTGAGATAAGTAGAACTGACCTGGATACTTTTATAGATTGGAACGAATCGGTAAGCGCCGCTGAGGGACTCAGAAGAATCGCAGTATTAACGGAAGGCATAACAGATAAAGCAAATAATATAGCGGCGTTTGTAGGCCAGCAGCAATTTCTGTTAAACTCGCGACTACAACTTTCTCCCTCACAAGCATTAATTGTTTCAAACGTTCCGTCTACTGTCCTATATGACTCCATCGCATTCGAGCTAGAATCAAGAATCAGAAGAACCTACCCTTTAGCTACGTTTGAAAATAAACCCTCGCTAAATGTATTCGAACAGCTCCTTAGAACGACTGATCCCCCTTTGAGAATGACGCTCTCACAAATGAATACCGACTTACCCCCCAGTCTTGCCCTTATAGATTCTGTTGGAAATGTACTAAGTTCGAAAAATATTGAAACGCAAAAACCACCGCGCAAGGGAAGAATCCTACTGAAAGTGCGAACCAATAAGCTAGCCATCTATGATGTAAATTTCGACGACTTGATTTATGTGCTACGGGTAGCACTGAATGAATTTACTATAGGACAGATTAAAACTGATCAACTACAGCTTCCAATCCTAATAGGAGCAGATGGAGTCTCAGGGGGAATAATGGAAGTACTGAAAACTCAATTCGTTCCCAACGCAAATGGAAGCATGATACCTGTTAGTGAACTAATATCGTTGAGCAAAACTGAAGACTACTCATCGTTACATCTGGGAAAAGACGGCATGTTTGTACCACTTGTTCCATCCAATATAAGAGATGATATAAAGGAAACTCAAAACAAAATCTTTAATGTGATGTCCTCATTTCCTGGAATCAACACGGACTTTGATGGGAAATACTTCAGAGACAAAAACTTCATCTCAGAATTAAAATGGATTATTATAATCGCAATTGGAATGCTGTTCTTTGTATTAGCAGCTCAGTTCGAATCGCTTCAGCAACCATTTATCGTATTGATAACTATAGTGTTTGGAATAGGTGGTTCCCTCATAGCCTTGTATGCGTTAGGAGAAAGTTTAAATATAATGTCCTCTATAGGTCTTGTTGTTTTGATAGGTTTGCTAGATAACGACTCGATTCTTAAACTCGACATAATGAATCGAAATAGAGACCGAATATCGCTGGTAGAAGTAATCAAACTAGGGGGTGAAAAGCGCTTACAATCACAAATTATGACCTTTCTAACCACAGAGCTTGGGCTTCTACCATTGCTGTGGTCCGGTGGGCTAGGTGCCGAGCTGCAAAAATCATTGGCAATTGCCGTCATGGCGGGGATGCTAGTTGGAGTACTAATTTCCTGGACCTTTATACCTTTAGCGTACTACTGGATGTACAAGTTAAAATCTTTAGGAAATTCAGAATAGAGACAAAAAGAAATAGTTGCACGGCCATGAACGCGCTATGAGTGTATGCCAATCCAGCAGGCAGCGGCTAGGCGGAATTTGCTTTAGGCTGGACTTGATTATGGTTCTTTTAGGAGAAAGAGAGGAATAATCAGCATCATGATAAAAGGAAATACAAAAATTCCTCCGAGCGTTCCTATAGAGAGGGCATGCCAAAATGGCTCTCCTGCTTCCAATATAAGTGACGGTAGTAACCCTATAGTGATTGCCACCAGAATAAAAAAAATTATTCGAGCTCGCACCACAAGTACTTTATAATACAACACCGCCGAAATCAAATCAGTCTCCTTTTTTAATTGATTAAATTCACTGATAAGAACCGTGACAGGTATTGAAATAATTCCACAGAGAAAGAAAAAAGCGGCATACCCACCCTGATCAAACGCCACGTCAGTCCAATAGAAAGAAAGAAAAACGCCGATAAAGCTAAAAAGGATACATAAGATAAGCGAGAATGGTTGTTGAAAGGACTCAAACATTGCCGCACCTATTACAAACATCACTAACATAAGCAATGCAATTAATCCATAGTGGTTTTCTGAATCATCTCTAGTCCATCCAAAGACCTGCTTTTCTATTGTATATCCCAAAGGTAGTTCGCTTTTAAACCTAGCTATTGTTTGATCCAAGAACTTATGTCCATAAGTAGGGCTCCCCAAGTATTCAAAACTAATCTGTCTGAGATACTGTTGATCGACTTTACGTATGGTTGGGATAATGCTGGTTTTTAATATTTCTACCTGTTTGCCAATCTTGATCGGAGTACCGTCATTTGTTATAAACGGAAATTCCCTCAAAGAAAATACATCAAAATATCCATCATTTTTTGGCTGAACCGTAATCTCGATATAGTTATTTTCTGTCAAAATAGCAAGATCAGGTCGAGGACGAGCATCCCGCGATTCGATATGAGAAAAAAGATCTGGGGGTGAGACTCCCAAATCAGTCCAATAGACAAAATTCGGGCGCATAGAGAGTATATTTAATTCTTTTTGTTTAAAAGTTCCAGGTGTTCGATTAATATCGACGTTTTCAGTACGTGGATAGTCTGAAATGACTTTATGAATTTTTGCTACTATATTCGCTAGATCACTGTAATTATAGCCTTTCACCAAAATATTGAAGGAGGGAGTGTTAGTTTCGTTAAAATTCTGATTATATCCTTGTCCAATACCGTATATATTCCAGTCAATTCCACTCATCTCATTTGTTGCAGAAGCAATCTTCCCTTTCAAAATATGAGGGAATAATCCTCTATCGTACTGCTTTTTGAAGAAAACAGTGACTGCTGCTTGTTGCCCATTCTTAACATGCGTTATAAAACGGTCAATTTCATAATGTAATGTAAGTTCTCTTTCGATTCTCTTAATAGCATCATCCATTTGCTCTACTGTGCTGTGGTTAGGCATGCCCGCTTCGATATGGAGTGCCGTGCGTTCGTTCGACTGATAAACAGACCTTTCAAAGACATATTCGGAAAAGAGCCGAAGTGTCCCCCCAAGTCCTTTGTCGATGACAGGCTTAATGTTATCCAAAAACCAATAGTTACCAAATACTTTATTATAAACACCTGCAAATCGGCTTGTCTCATCTAATTTTTGAGGCATCATGAAAAAAGGTAGGCCAAAAATAACAAAAGAGAGAGTTATTAATATAGGGCGTAGCCTTTGAAGTATTGAAAGGATTATTATACACAATCTTGAACAATATGACGGGGGTTGTTCAGTAGAGTTATTTGAAATCGGACTGGAAGGTAGAAATCTTTCTATTAACGCTGGAATTAACCAGAATGAAACTAAAAGTGAGCTTATTGGTAATACGATCAATGGGATACTAAAGTCACTTAAATCAATTCGAATTTCGGGAGGAAGTAGCCAGATTGCCGAAATTGCTACAATTGTAAACATCGTGTAGCCTAACTGGATTGCAATTATGTTTCTACTATTTACTTTTCGATAATAATCAAACATTGTGTAAAGATTTATTACCGAAATAGTTAACGAAATTGGAATAGCTGTAATAGCATATTCGTGTAAGTCAATAGAAAATATATAAAGAAGAATCGAGCTAATAAGTAAGCAGGAAACGAGACCGCTCACCACAATAAATACTACTCGAAAATTTCTTTCAAATACTATTAATAGAATTGAGAGCAAAAATATCACCAAGACGGTACGAAGCAGGACAGTTGAGAGCTTTTCGCGGATTTTCTCTGTTGCGTCGTAGTCAATGACGAGTTTATAGCCCGGGGGTAACGAGCGACTTAAGTCTTTGACTACACCAAAGACACTTTTGGATAGCTCCAGCGGGTTAGCGGCATTTTCTGCAAACAGAGCTATTTCCATTGCATTCTTCCCGTTTATCCGGAAAAATGACGATGCCCTCTTCCCTACCTTTTTTATTGTTGCGATTTCTCCGAGATAGATTATTTTATTGTTTACTTTTTGAATTGGTATGCTCTCTAGCTTTAAAGAGTCGCTTTGAGATTCAAAAGAAACACTTTGAAGTTCGCCAGAAGGGGATTGAATATTACCAAGACTTCCCTGTTTTCCATTTTTTTCGAGCGCTTCAGTAATATCGCGCTTGGTTATCCCGAGGATCTCTGTACGTTGTTGGTTAAATTCAATATTTAACTCTTGTGGCTGGCCTCCATGTATTTCGATTGAGTGGATATGGTTTACATTCATCAGGAGAGGTTTTAAAGTCCTCTCGGTGTAACTCAAAAGGCGATCTGGGGGATCTTGGCTATTTATTTGGAGTACCATGATAGGTTGCTGGGAAACTTGACTATTAGAGGCATTTATTTCCAGCGTAGGATAAGTAACGCCCGCCGGCAGCAACCGATAGATTTGCCGGATTTTAGAAGCAATCTCGAATCGCATCTTCTCAAGCTTTTTACCGTTCTCGACCGAAACGATCAATAGACCTCTATGATAGCTGGAGAACGATTCTATCTTCGTAACACCTTGGAGAGTTGAAACAACTCCTTCCAACGGAGTAATTACTTGTCTTTCGACTGCCTCAGGTGACGAATTTGGCCATGCAAAACTAATTTGAATTGTATTTCCGTACTTTTTGGAGTCAAGCCGGACGTTTAAGCGTGTGATAGCGAGTAACCCTAGCAAAGATACTACAACGAATAGCAATATTACGCTGAAGGAGTTTTTCATGAATCATTGATTTGTATCAAAGGCTTTACACGGGAATAATTGTATCATATTTAACGCAGTATTTTTATTCAACAGCATGATTCTAGCTTGCGGTTGCTATAGATGCGCGTCTGAGGAAGTTTGCTTAAGACTTGTTCACCCAAGCTCAAGTTACTATTTTTATCAGACCTATTTTTAAATAGGTATGGGTTTGATTACTAATTCCCGATATTAGCTCTATTTAAAATACGTTTCAAAATGAAAAGAAAGCAGACTGGATACCGAAGCGCTATCTACGAAATATTTTATTTTTCCTGAAAGCTCATATTCCTCAGTGCACCAGTGACTCGATCGATAATCATTTGGATCTCGAAGGCGGAGGTTTGATTGCACCGGTGACCATCAACGGTCTCGAGTATGAATTAATTTCAAACCATCTAGAAAAACAAAAAGCTTACCGAGTGTTCATATGGGTCCCCTCAGGCGTGCTTCTCTTGTACAACACTTATTATCAGCGCTTTTGTTTCATGGTGGCGGGACATGTCGAACACCTGATCCCACTATGGGTGAGGACTTGTATCCTCTTTTCATAGAGTTCTAGATGCACATAAAAGCAGCCACTGGCAAGCTGCATGTGAAGTACTCCCTTTTCTATGGACAGCTTAGGTATAAATTTAAGTTTGTTTACGATACTTTTGCATTGCATCCAAAGAATAGGTCATCCGGGAAGTAACCCGTCCCGGTATGTTTTCTTTCACCGTTGTAAAACTTCACGTAGGCTTTTACGCCTTTGTAGAGATCTACACCACCGTTTGGAGGGTTCAGGTAGACATACCGCGGCGGCGGACCGCTCGTGTTTGAGCGACCTCCAAAACCGTTCAATGTAAACATTGTCCAGAGCTCTCCCTTTTCCATCCATTGATACTTTTATTTCGTTGTCCAGCAGGCATTTGACAAAATACGGGCTGGTGAATTGACTCCCTTGGTCGGTGTTAAAAATTTCTGGTTTGCCTTCTGTACGTATAGTGTCCAAAAGCACCTCCCTGCACCACCGCATCGGCGGTCCGATCCATACTCATCGTATTAGAAGTGCTCCAACCCACGATTCTACGACTGTACACGTCTATTATGGCAAACATGTACATGAAGCCCCGGAACATCGGGATGTACGTAATATCAGCCTGCCAGACCTGGTTTGGACGTTCTATTTTTAGCCCCTTCAACAGGTACGGATATTTATGATGATTCGCATTAGCTTTGCTTAAATTCCGTTTAGGATACAGGGCGCGAAGGTTCATCACCTTATAGAGCCGTCTGACTCGCTTTGAGTTAACCCTATACCCTAAAGCCTCTCAAATGATCCGTCATCCGTTCTATCCCCTAAAACGGGCATTCCAGAAATTTCCTGTCGATTGCTTTCATGAGCTGCTGGTTAAGCAAAGACTCTCCTTTAGGCTTAAAATAATAGCTACTTCGCTGTAATCCGAGTAATTTACATTGTGCCGAAACGCTCAAATCAGGGTAGCCAGGGGAAATAAATTCGCGTTTCTGCATAGCCGTCATTTCCCCAAGACTTTTTTTAGGAAGTCCACCGCTCCGGCGGCCCGGCTGGACTTGAAGTTCCCCGATTTTGGAATACAGTTCTTTCTCCTTCGGGTTCTCCTCTTCTTTAGCGGCAGGTAAACCCTTGCTGAACACCAGCTCGGCTTTCTCCAAAAATTCCCGTTTCCAGGCTGCTATCTGAGTCGGATGGATTTGGTACTTGGAGGCTATTTCTTGAATCGTACTGACCTCCTTGATCGCTTCAAGCACTACTTTAGCTTTGAAGCTGGCTGTGAATTTTCTGCGTTCTTTTTTCATAATCAACCGCTCGGGCGGCCCCGTACTAAGGTACAAATTTTAGTAGCTGTCCAGTTTAAGGGGAGTATTTCACAGGTAACTCCACAATAAATCGGCTTATCCCCATTATCGCTACCGGCCTAATCGGACTGAAAAAATACGAACACTCAGCCCTTTCCGAAATTACCCGATTGCCTGGATTTCTCAGGAAAACCAAACACGCACGTTTGTACCCAGTCAATGAAAAGCGTATACATCCGGATATATCCGTTTGTAAACGTGTGTGCTCTGGATAA